>Ga0179591_1318706_pt1 | contig 10876 bp, 13 predicted proteins | sample CZOMad2_1_08_16f_FD_182891 | JGI IMG/M metagenome (GOLD analysis project Ga0179591, IMG submission 182891) | Vadose zone soil fungal communities from Angelo Coast Range Reserve, California, USA - CZOMad2_1_08_16fungal (PacBio error correction) | ecosystem: Environmental > Terrestrial > Soil >... | reverse complement strand
CTTTCACCTCGACTTCCTTTCCCTCAGGGGGGCTTTTCGGGGAGTTCCTTATTCTACGGAGTTCCAGAGAAGACCCGGGGTTTTCTAGGTTCAGTCTCCTAATTGATCATTCTTCTTTTTTCTACAAAGGACTGGCTGCTGTTATCCGTGCGGGGACGGCCTTTTTTAGCGAAAATGGTACTTCCTGAAGAGCCCTCAAAGAGTTTGCGGCGAGCTTGTTGTCGTTTGACATCAGATCGCACCCACCGCGAAGTACCGATTTCCCCCATCTCCTGCCTTCCTCTGTTTTTCTCGTCGTGTAGAATTTAGCAGTGGGTCCCCCCCCCCCCCCACACTGCCCCTCCCGGAGAAAGCGGGGGTTGTCCTTTCGACTCGCCTTTACCGTTCTTGTACGACCCTTCGGGCTTTACGGTGCCCCGCTAAGGTTTTAATCCTTGCCTACTGGACCTGGTCTTTCCCCTTTCGACTGAGGGAATGGACTTTTTCCTATTCCTCGGAGGAGCCCCTCTAACGCAGTCGGTTTCCCCGTTCAGGGACCTCGTTTTTTCAGTGGAAGGCTTTGTTTCCGAAGGTAGACAGTTTTGTGGCCGTGGTCGGGGGACGCCATTTTCCTTTCCTTCAACCTGGACCCCCCACCCACCCCTGTGGCCCCCCCTCGACCTTCGCCCTCTGTTCCTAATTTTCCTCACTCTCGGGGTTTAAAATTTCTCTCAGGTTCGAGTTTATCACCTCCCCTACTTTTTTTCTTCCCGGGCTAGCAGTTTTGGGGTTGGCGAGGTTTTTCTGCCACCTACCCTCGCCCCCGACATTTTCTTGGACTTTCACGTCGAGGACCAGCTTTCCGTTTTGTGTGTTTTTTTTTTTTTGTGTCTTTTTTTTGTTTTCGTTTTTTTGTTTTTTGTTTCTCTTGACAGGGTCCCCTGTTCTTCTGTTGGTTCTGTCGGTGCTAGATGTTCCTCTTGGGGTGCCCCAAAACTTCGGACCCACCTGGCTTCGGCGTTTGACCCTCCTTTCCTCCAGCCGTCAAACCCCACCCCCTTGTCCCCCCGTCAACTTGTTTCCTTCCTCACAAGATGGTGGAGACCGTTCTGAAGTTTTCCTCGGGTGGCCTTTGATTCGCCTGCTCCTTATTTTTTCTTGCACTATCCCCCCCGACCCCACAGTTTTGAGGCGACAGAGCGCTCTGCACGAGTTCTCCACCCCTCCCTACCGCCTTCCGTTCTGGACCTCCTTCCTTCCTCCAGTTGAGGGTGCCCTCCCCTTTTACCATATTAGGAGAGTGAACATACCTTCTCACCACGGTGCGCTTGTTCCCCCAATGGGTCTTTCAGTCCTTCTTTGGTTTTGTTCTTTTCAAGGCCGTGGACCACTGACACACTTCTTTCCATAGAATTTTCTTCAATATTTTCCACGCGGATTCCCTGGAATTCTCCAGTTCTTGGAGGTTTCCTCACCTTCCTTTCTCGCCTTGGTTGAATAAACTACCACTGATGGATGATTATCGATTGCTGTCCGGGCCCCGAGCTGGCTGCTTCGGGCACTTAGGTTTTCTCTGAATTTTCTCTGTTTTCCAATAACTGCTCGGGAGTGTCTCCAAATGGTGATATTTCTGATCGCCTTTTCATCTCAATTTCTTTTTATCAGGACTGAGTTCCGCCCTCCCCCCTTTTCACAGGTCCGTTTGAGAAGGATACTCCTGGGCTTTGGTTCGTCACACTTCGCTCTTCCCAGTCCTTTTGCCAAAGGCGTGTGGAGTGATTGTTTCCTGTTCTTCCGTTACCACCAGATGAGATCGCGTTTTCTGGTACCTGGTGCCTTGCCTTCCGATTGGCTTTATCGCATATTTCCCTAGTTTTCTCCCCTATTGGTTTACTTGTTTTGAAAGACAAATTTTCCTTTTTTCCCCTCTGGACTCCCCACCTCTTTTGGAGGGTTTTCCCGAAACAACCCCACACACTTTGGCCTCTATGTTTTGGTGGGTGTAGGCTTTTTCTTCGGCTTCCATTTTTCAGAAGTTGGGGCTTTGAAGTAACTTTAACTTGCGCGTAGCGCTGGGCGCAGATTTTCTAGAGGTTTAATTTCATGTCCATTTCCTCCCCTCTCAGTCGAAGTTGTCTGGTTTTGTGTTTTCCCCCCCGCAGCAATTGACCGCCCTTGGTCAGTTCCTCCCCAATCCTGACTTCCAGTCCTGGCCCCCCGTCTTTGTATTACGTGGACTCGCCTTTGCGCTCTGGCAAGGGAATTGTAGGACTTCAATTTTTCCGTGTGCATGTGGACGCCCAGCCAACAATACGTCGTCACTTCCCCCCATTCCTAGTTACCTCCCCTTGCATTGAGGACTGCGGTACCCCGCTTTTTTGTTTTCCCGATATACAGGATTTATACTTTTCTTTCCCCCTCTGCCCCCCCCCCTTCCCCAAACTACTTGGCTTAGCGGAAGCTCTTGGCTCCGAGAACCTTTCCTGACGTCAATTGCGTCCTTCCCTACTTTCCCCCTGATCCTCTAGGGGTTGCGACCTCTCCGGTCGGCCAATCTCCGGTAGCATGCCATCGCTCAGCCCCCTTACCACTGGGCTTTTCCTTTTCTCTCGCTTTTGAACGCCCCTGCTATGCGAGGATTTTCCAACTTCGTTCTTTTTCCCCCCCGCGCAAGGAGGTTCGGGGAACGCATACACTTTCTCCGTCCCCCCCTTGCTTTTTCGAGTTCTCTTGGATCTAATCTGTGCTGACCCTCCCCTCCCCCTGAACTCTTCCAGGACCATAGTTCTTGCCATTCCACCCCCAAAAAAAAGGGAACGTCTTCCAGCGTTTCGGTCCCGGACAGTCAACCTCCCCTGCCCGCTTTCTCCTTTAGCCCTTTCCTTTGCCATGGCCGTGAAGACCTTTCGCAAGAAAAGTCTTTCTCCAAAACCCTTTTCATCTTCCCCCCTGAAATTTTCTTCTATGTCACCCGTCCCCCTCACCCCCCCCAATGAGACTTTTCTTTTTTTCGCAGCCTGATTTTCGCCCCCGATTAGAGCTCTCTCCTTCTGTTGCACTTGTCGACGTTGGTTATTCGTTTACCCCCCCACCTTTAACCGTACCCCCTTCCTCCCCCTTCCTTCCTCAGAAGTCCAACGCCTTTCTCATTCCTGAGGTTTCGCCCCTTAAGTTCTTATGAGCCTCTGTTCTGACCAGCCCGCCCCGATTCTCTTCCCGTTTTTTTTTTTGACATCGTCTCAGCAGATTCCCCCCGGTTTACCTTTTTCGTACCGTCCCCGAACAGCCGGAGTTCCCACCATTTATTTCCTCCCAACTTACGATCCGTCCTTCATCGACATTCGTTTCCCGTTGTGAATCTCTGCCAATTACTCCCTGAGATAATTATAGGTCATCGTTTCAGTTTTCCGTTTCCCCTTCTGAGTCCTTCCCCTTTGCTGTTTTCCAATTTCCCCTTCCCGGCTTTTCCCCCCTTTTGTTAAACCGGAAAATTTTCTTTTCCCCCCGTCCCATTACCGGACTCAAAAGGTTCACAACCTCGGTGATATACTGCTTGTTTTCATTTCCCCTTTCCCCTTTCTTCTGGTTTTCCCCTTTTTGGGCGAATATCTGCTACCTTGAATAGGAATTAAGGCCTGACCTGATGATGAAGCGAACCCTTTGGTCGTTACGATTGCAGTTAGTTTTTTGGCCTTCCCCATTTTTCTCTTGAGCCGCTGGTCCCGTCTTTTTTCGTGAAGCTTTTTCTTTTCGCTACTCCCGTTTGCCTTACACTTCCCGTGGCCTTTTTGTTTTTTGACTCTCGTCTTAGATCTTCTCTCACCTTTCTTACAAATAACCTCTCTTGGACCTTCTTTGGGTGATCCCCTTTCACCTCCTCAAAACCACCCTCCCTGTGATGGTTTTCTCTTGCCTCTCCCCCTTTGCCCAACTTTTTTCTTTGGACGCAGAAACTTCTTCCCTCTCGATAAAGACCTAACCCCCTCCTTTGCGCTGTTGATGATGCCTACTGGACCCCCTCCTCGATTCCTCTCCGCAATTTCTACTGATGATCTCCTCCCCCCCCTTCTTGTAGAGAGGAATTTTCTTTGCTTTTTTTTTTCTCCTTACTGCTAAAGTTTTGTTGTTGTATACCCATTTTCTCCCTATTTTGAACCCCGGTTTGTTTTCGGATGGCCAGCAAACACCTTTTTTGCGTTTCGAGTGACCTTTTACCTGATAGATTTTATCCCCCCGACGCGGAGGGCAACGCCTTCCTAGCGTCCCTCCTTCATTGCCCTTTCTGCTTGGTTTTTCTTTCGTCCAACTTAGGGAAAGGTGTCTGTCAGCGCTTTTACAGTTACCTGTCTTGTGTCAGCTCTCCTCTGACTTTTTCTCCTTCGTTTTTGTGGGAGCACTCTCCTACCTCATGTTGTTTCCACTGTCAAGGGTTCCCCGGCGCTACGTCCCCTTGGTTTGCGCGTATTTTGCCCTTTACCATCCCCAGGAAGGGAGAATTAATACCACTTGCCCCAGGAACAGCGTTAGATTCGGAAAACTACCAACTTTTCCTTTGCTTTTAGGCCCAACTCGTCTTTTGATCCCTCTCCCGGTCAAAGCTTAGACCATGCCCCCCATTCTTTTTTTTTTGGGAGTGAATCAGCATTGCCTTTCAATAATTAACATTCTTCGCCAATTTCACTACATTCCCACCACAACTATCTCTAGTTCCTTACCAGCCCCCACACTCTTCCCAGAAGCTGAGCCCCTCCGTCGATGTATCATCTGTGCATTGGTGCTTTGAACCCCATGAATAGGCTTTGCCTAGTCCCCCCCTTTCCTTGGATTGTAGGCCACTGTCGTTTTCAGTGAGAGGTTCGGGGTTGATCTATCTTGTATTTGAGTCCCCTTTTTTCTTTTGACCACTGTCAAGAGGGTACCCACAAGTCGTCCCCACCAGCCCCTTAACCCACACAGTTTTTTTTTGCATGTCCGGGTTCCCAAACCCCAGTCGGACGTTTGTCCATAGAGTTTCTATTTTGACTTCCTTGGTGTCCTCTTCGAGTAATTCCTTTTTTCAAGGTAAGCATCACCTTTCACGTCATCTTGCCGTGAAGTTCGACGTCCCAGTGCCCTCCAGGGTCCCCCCCCTGCCGTTTTTTATCGCCAGGATTATTGTTGCCCACTTCCCCTTTCTTGCCATCGGAACTCAAGCCCACAGTTTGCTTTATTTACTGTTTTGAACCCCCCTCCCAGTAGTTTGGGACGTCCCTTTTTTCCTTCGAGGAAGGAACCCCTCCTCGATCTCGTCACCCATTCCATACTGTTTTCCCGGGAAACCTTTTTTCCCCCCCCACCCCATTTTGCGCGCGCATTTATTTTTTTTTTGGGCCCACTGCGGGTGTTCTCCCCGTCGGTATTTTTTTTAGTTGGATTTTTTTTTCCCCCACCATGTCCCGTCGCAAGTGGCAACCTTAAGCTGAGGGGAACCACCATTCATGGGGCCGTCAAACGTGATTGGGGGTTTGAAAAACCCAGTGTTCGACTTAATATTCTGAACCTCGGATTCTACTTGTCTATCTACCTAAACCATCCAGTGAAGGTCAGTTCGTATGATTGGTAAATTCGTTGGTAATGTTCTCTGGGTTGACCGAGGGAGAATTCTTTCGTAGTATGTGGGAGACTCTAATCCCCTTTGACCACGCGATGCCGTGCTCCATACGAAGTATGTCGACCCGATGCGGATCGATCACTTGCGGTTCCTGGTCTTTTAACTGTCATTTCTTGCTTTCCATTGCCAAAGGTCTCATTTCCCCGTTTGTGCGCGGGTACCTCCTTTGAAGTCGTAAGGCTTCTCGGTGTCATCTGAAACTTCCTTGTAGGTTTCACCTGGTGGTACGAAGGACCCCCTCTTTTTCCTCCGCGGTCCCAGTCGTTCTGGCACTTGACCGACCTATCTTCCTTCCTCCCTCACTGATTTTCCCGCTTTTTCCAGTAGAGAAGGAAAGTTTTCTTCCTCCTTAAGGTGGACACGGCTTTTTTTTTCATGTTGCTTTGATTTTCCTTCAAGGGTCCCCCACCAGGCGAGTGGAAACTTCCCCCTGTTTCCCTCTTGTTGACCAATTGACACCATGATTGCGGTATGCTGAGCAACGTCCCTTCGTTGACATTTTTTTCGTTTGTGATACCTTTGGCATGCCCGCAGGCCGGAACTAAGCTTCCATTTTTTTGGGAAGCCCAGTAGACCTCTTATCGGGCACAGCACCTCCCTTCGTTTTGACAGTTAGTCCTCTCTCTGCACGGGTTTTGAGACGGGACTCCTTACTTAGGCGTTCCTTCCTGAGATTTGAAGACTTATTGTCTTTGAATTCGCCCAGGATTCGTAACGGGCGGTGCAGTTTTTGAGCAACTGAAGGTGACGTCTTTCTTTTTTCTTCATTTGGGGAGTGTCGCTTTTGGCGAACCGGGCGCCTTCTCCCAGGAATAGCTTCTTACTCTCCCCCATAGCCGTTGTATCCCTTTTTCTTCTAGTTTTCCGGCTTGAGATAACATTCCTTCTTTCTTGATGTCCCCCCCCCAACACCACCCCAAAAAAACAGGTGGTGTGTTTTTCCCTCCTTCCTGAAGGGTAAGCCCCCCTGGATCTCCGGTGGTTTCCCCCGTGGGAGGTCTCTTTTTTTTCCTTCACTGCGGATTTTTTTTTTTTTTTTTTCGCGCTTGACTCGTCGCTTTATTCCGAAGGATTCCCTCACTCGGTGTTTGCCCGTCGCACTCAACTTTGCCGCTCAAAAGACTTTCCCTTCTTACAAAATGCTTTCTTTCCGGGTCAGGCGGTTAGCACTTTATGAAGCCCCTATTTTGGCAGGGTTTTCTTTCTGTTTGCCAATGAAAACCCCCCTTTCCCGGGGCATGTTCTTGGTGATTGACCATTTCTCCCACCTGAAAACCACGAAAGAAAGCGGGACATCTCATTCTTAAGTCTAGCAGTTTTTTTCTGGACTTTTTGAAGACCCCTTCTTTTTCAATTCTGCTCTCCCCCGCTTTTTCCTCCCCGATTAAAACCAAATCTCCATGGACTTATCTGTTTTTACTGCTCTAGTGCCCTAGGTAGCTAGCCCTTTTTTCGGGGTACACACCTTGTTACTGTGATGGTGGACCCTCTTTTTTTTCTTTTCTCGACCGACCGCTTTTTTACCCAGGACTTCCCTCCTTGGACAGCTTTTTTTGTCCGCCCTTGTTTTTTTCTTCGGCGTTTCACGCCAGCATTGTATATCTTTTCTACCCATAATTTTTTTCGGGTTCTCTTGGGCCCTTGGCGCCATCCGGCACTCCTGTTCATGAGGGGTCCCCCTTTACCTGATGTACCCCATTTTTGGCTGGACCAGGCCCTCCCGAAGCAACCCTCTTTTTTTTTCTGCTTGCTTTGGTTTCGAATTCCCTCCCTTTTCGGGCTAGCAGTGCCTTGGATTTCACTGGTCCTCGCCACCTTTCTTTTTGACACGGGCCCCGTCCTCTCTTCCGTTCCCCCCCCCCCCCGCTGACCAAGACATTTTTCGCCCCCAACTTGACTTAGGACTGTCCTCTCCCCCCTCCGGTTGTAAATCGATGGTTGGTAGGCACATTCCCCCCCCCTTTTTCATCTTTTTTGTTACCCAATCTGGTGGATCTTGAAAGAAGGAGTTATTTTTCTCTTTGGGCCCCTTGCGTGCCCCTGCACTGAACCAAGACACCCTAGTACCTCCTTCCCCCCTTTTCTTGGACCACGTCTTCCCCCGTGTAGAATGTGGTAATTTTCTTCTGCGGTAAGTATGTCTTTATTTGGGGATTGGTTGGCCTTCTTCCCCTATGGCACCAGAACTGTTGTTGGCGGCTGGGTTCCTTTTTTGTTTTGCTTGGACCTTTCCTGGGAACTACGGTTGTTGTGCACCTGACCCTCCGCGCTTGTTCTCTTTCTTTTTTGTGGCCCTGGGTGGGGCTCGATTGATCTAGTCAAGCTTCAAAAGTGGGAAGGCTCTTCACCTGGGGGCCCCACCCTTCTCGTGTAACTTCTGCGTGTTTCCGTGAACCAATCGTCTGTGCGTTTCCCTTTTCTTTAATCACTTTTGTCCTTTTTTGATAGCGGTTTCTGACGTGTATGGCCCTAAGTACTCTTCGTTCCCCCAAAACCTTAGCCGGAACGGTCGCATTCCCCCCCCCCCATCCGTTACCCTTTTCAGCGATTGAAAGTGTTCAAGTAAGCTTCACCGAAGATTGGTTTTCCCATCGTCTGTTTTTTTTTCTACCGGCTTTGGCGGGTGACGCCAGGCTTTCTTTGGTGTCATCGGTTCCCTTTCCTTCAACTGTGCTTCCCCTGTCGTTTTTTCGTTTTAACTTTTGTGAGTCTTTGCGGTTTTCTGAAAGAAGGCGAAATTTAGAACGTCCCCCGGTTTTCCGACGGACTTTGAACCCCCCTTTTCTTTGGTTCAGTTTTTCCCGGTTGTCCTGTTGGTTCGCCTCTTCTGTCTTGCGGAGATTTTTGGTAGGTTAATACCCAATTTTCCGGGCGTCCCTTTTTTTTTTTTTTGGACACCTCCTCGGGTCGGAGTACTTTTTTCTAGCACCCACCTCCTCCACTGGGCCACCTCTGTGCCCTAATTTGGGACAACGTTTGCTGCTGTTTCCTTATAATACATTTTGTCCCCCCCTCTTTACAGCGGGCTCTTCGAACTGATGAATTTTTGTTTGTTGATCTTCCCCCGATGTGGACGCGGTCCTTCCCCTCGATATTTTCCTCCCTCAATGGTGGTTTTAACAAGCTTTCCTTTGTGTACTTGTACGTGGTTCCTTCCCCTTTCCTTGCAGTAGGTTTTTTTTGGGACCACCCCCCTTTCCAGGATATGAACGCTTTTCGTGAAAGGTCTTCGGAAGTTTGTTCAGATCTTTCGCTTGGCAAGATGTTTTCCTTTTGATCTTTCCCCGGCTAGTGATGCAGGTCTTCTTTTTGTATTAAGAAAATATGAGGTTTGACAAAGTTACGTCCAATTTTTCAAGGGGAACGTTCGCTGATGTCCTGTGCCTGTCCTTTTTCTCCACAACCTGGTTTCTTCCTTGTTTCTGCGGCAGGACTGTCCTTTCTCGGGTTTTCCTTTTAGGGGAAGGCACGTTTCCGATCCCAGAACGCCCCCCGACTTCAATCTCTTTAGGGTTGGCACCTCCCTTTTTCTCCCCTTTGGGGGTGTTTTTGCTATCTCTAGTTGAACCGGGACTTTTTGCGCGGCGTTCCTGACTTCTAACGGGGTATTCTCCCCCGAGGCCCTCTCTTTTTTTTTTTTGGGCGGAGTACTTTGGTCATACTTGCGCACTGGGGTTTTTCCTTTTTTGTTCATGCATCCGCAGCTCCCTTTTTTTCACTCAGTCCGTTCAATAATTAAAGAAGATGGACGTCTTTACACCCCCCCTCTCGTTTCTCTTGTTTCTGCTCGTGAATTAACCCCTTTTCCTCCCCTACCTCTCTACTCCTTAGAAGGACCTGGGGCCCTTTCACCATTGGCTCCTTCTTGTCCCACAGCCGTCCGGGTTTTTCCCCCAGTTGGCTGGACTACGTTCGCAATTGTCTCCCCGGCTTCCCCCTTTGGATCTGCCAATTTTGTCCCCTCCTCTCCTCAACTTCTACTAAGTGGAACTCTTCCCCCTGCTTCTCAGTTTTCTGAGGAGCCTCGTTCCAACAGCACTCCCGTTTTCCACGTGGGGGGCGGGGGATGAGGGGGGGTTGGGGGTTTTCGGGTCGAGTTGGAGGTCCCTTTGTTTAAGAGTGTCCGCCGCGTCCGGGGAGAAGGACTTAAGGTTATGCAACCTCCCCCTTTCCTTCACTCTATCCCTTTCTTGATGGCCGACTGGTTTCTCCTAGTGTATTCCAGTTCTTTTCGTTTGCAATAGTACCAACCCTTTCCAGGCATTGTACCGTCCACCCAGACCTGGGACCAAGTTTATCCCTTCTCTTGCACTTGGCGGCCCTTTTGTGGTTTTTGCAACATCGAACCAGTGCCAACTTTCTCCTTTCCCAGATGCGTTACACCTTTTCGGGCAAGTGGTCTGATCCGTCATGTATTTCCTCGTTCCTTTTTCGTTGGTTAGTTTGGTTTTTTTTGTTGGTTTTTACACCTCCCTTTTTTTTTGAACTTGTCCCGTAGACGTGGACTCCCGAGAGAAACCTTTTCGGCAACCTGGTCCCCCCGTCCTTTTCTTCCTTGGCCCTCTGGAAGAATGCTTTGGTTTGGAGTCCCGTTGTAGTCTCGAGCGGCAGGGATTAGTCTCTTCGTTAACATTTTCTCCCCCTAACAAAGAAGCCCCCGGGGGGTTTAGAGGATTTTCAACTGCCCCCACGCTTCCCTCCTCCCCCCCCCCTTTGCCCGCCGCCCCCACCTTCCGTCTTTTTTTGTTTTTCCGCCAAAAGAAGGTCGTGTTTCAATATTTGGATATTCCATTACGGTTTTTTTTTCGTGGTTCCCTTTTTTCGTTGAGTCGGGTTCTTTTTCCCTTTCCTGAAGGCACTCCACCTTGCCTTGCCATTTTTTAAGATCACCTGAGGTCTGGATTCTAAAAGGGGTGCCTCCCCAGAGTAAGTTCCGCGGCATTTTCCCTCCTTGATTTCTTTTCCCCAAATATTTGCGGGTTTGTTTCTTAGATAGATTCTTTTCTAGGGGGCCATTCATAGTTAAGTGAGAATCTTGAGATTTGCTGACCCTCTCCCCCTCACCTGCGAGGCTCGCAAACTTCCAACACAAATGTACTGTACTTCCCGGATTGGGCGCCCCCTTTTCCTCTTCTGACTGGTCTCATGACCCTTCAGTCCCGTGCGCTTGCTTTCCCCAAGTCCCGTCCCCGCACGCGTCTTGTTTCCCCTATCCATGGGAGCTCGTGGTTTTCCGATCGCTGGCCA
>Ga0179591_1258128_pt1 | contig 10876 bp, 12 predicted proteins | sample CZOMad2_1_08_16f_FD_182891 | JGI IMG/M metagenome (GOLD analysis project Ga0179591, IMG submission 182891) | Vadose zone soil fungal communities from Angelo Coast Range Reserve, California, USA - CZOMad2_1_08_16fungal (PacBio error correction) | ecosystem: Environmental > Terrestrial > Soil >... | reverse complement strand
CTTTTAAATATGGACCCCCCTGCCTTTCTTTCCCCCCGTTTCTGCGTCGGCAGCAATGACGTCCCAGATAGCGAGTTCTTTTGCCGAGAGCGTGCAAGTTTTTTCTTGCTCAGATACCTCCCTCTTTCCTCCTTACGCAGTAGCTGTCGTTTGGCTTTCAACCACCCCCCCCCCCCCCCCCCATCAGAAAATTCGACCATTGAAATTTGCCGAGGACGAGACCAACCCTTTGGCCCCTACCCCCCCTTCCCCTTCCCCCTTCCCTTCTGTTCCTCTACCCTGCACCAATTGTCTTTTTTGTGGTCCATTCAGCGTACAGCTTCCTTTTCCGCCCGAGGGGCCCGATGGGTTTTCCGGCAAACCCCTCTTTTCCCTACTGACTTTCCCTTTGTTTTTCCAGAGGTTCGGCCTTTTGCTTTAACCTTTTGGGGCACCTGCCCCTGTTATCTTCGAATCTCGGCTTTTTTTTCTAGCTTCTTCTTGACTCGGTCATGAACCTTTCGTTTCGTAATGGAGCTCTTTTGGCGAACCCCCCTGGGGCCTTTTTTTTTCCTCCCCTCAAGCCCTTTGTTTCTCGTTCTGCTTCTTCCATACAGTTATTGATCGGTGGGTTGTCCGCCAGCGTGCTCGGGTGTGGTTTTTTAATTTTTTTTTTTCTTTTTTTTTTTTTTTGTGTCTTTTTTTTTTTTTTTTTTTTTCTTATTTCAAGCCACAGGCCGGTTGAAATTCCCTCCCCCCCTTCACGTCAGATTAACCTTTCGTTGGGGTTTTCCTCGGAATAAGCGGTCTGTCTTGACTCCTTCCCTTGCCTCCTGCGAGAGTTTTCTTATGCGGCTGCGTAATGATTGCAGGACAAGGTGTTTTTTTTTTCTTATCGGAATGATGGGTCTTAACCCTCGTGTAGGCTCCTCAGTATTTTCCCCTCGGCAATTGCATTTTCGATAGTTCATGACTTGTGTCCCTCCCTTTTTCTTGTGGAAGGCGGTCTAGCGCTGTCCCTTTCCTTTTTTCGTCCAAGGTCCCTTCACAATTTTTGCAGGCCCTTTTTTCGCTCGACTTTGGGTTCTGCAGTGACGACTTCTACATTTTTTGCTTCTTCGATCGCGCTCTCACAATCCTAATTCCGTAAAAAATCCTCCTTTGTGTTTCACCTGTCGCTCTTGTTGCGCAATTTTCAGGTTGACCTTCTTTTCCAGGTAGCGCAGCAATCCCCCCTCTTCATCAGCGGGGCTCCGTGCTTGCTCTGCCTCATTGGGCCAGACGGCTTGGGCATGTTGGAGATTTTCTCTTCCCTTTCTTTTTGATGGTCGTTGCAGGACGATACATCGATCTTCTTGACTTGAGGGTCCCTTGATGTTTCTTGCTTTTCCCGACCCCTTTTTTTTTTTAGGATTCCCGTTGTCCTTTTTCTAAGTTCTTTTTCGACTTCGCCGGATTGATCAATATTTCCTTGCTTGGTCCCTTTCTACCCCCGTAGAGGTTCTTTTTTCTGTCGCTCAGGTCTACATTTTTCTGTGGCTGATTATGAATCGACCTGTCCGATCCCAGTACCCCCCTTCTCTTTTTTCTTCAGATGGCGGCTGCCCAGGTTGAGTCCCCTTGAGTTCAAACTCCCCCCTGTGTGTGGTTTTTAGAACCTCAATGACCCCCTTTTTTTGAGTTTTTTTTTTTTCCTCGCCGGTCGCCGTGTTTTCCAAATCACATGTTCCTTCATTCCGTTCCAGTGGGACAATGGCTTTTTGATCAACTTCCCTCCCCGTTATGCCTTTTTGACAACGTCTTTAATTCGACTCTTAGCTACGCGGTTGGTCTCTCCGCAATACCCGGTTCAATATTTTTCTTTTTATCCTCCCCCCCCCCTCTCTGTTGTGAGACTTCCGCCAAACGATTCTTCCTCTCGGACCCTTTTCGTGTACGGCCGTGCAGCTTCCTTCCGTTCGCACATGTCCCCCAGGCTTCCCCCCCTTGTCGGGAGCTCTCCTCCCCCATAAATTTTCGCTTTCTGCCCTGCTTTTCGAGTGATGTTCTCCCCTTCTCCTTTTGGCCAGCGAAGTGCAGATTTTCCCTTTTTTTTTTTCTTTTTTGTCCTCACCCCCATCTCTTTTTTTGCCCTTTGTTCGATCATGCGGTGGTTCTGCAAATTTTCACCAGTCTTTTGTTCTGTCTGCTACCTTTTTACCTTTCCGAACAGCTTCAAAGTCCTCTTGCGCGGGGTGTACCTCGATCTCCCTTCCCTCAGGTTTTTGCTTCCTTGACTCGTTACCCTTGATCCGGAGAAGTCTCCAACGATCTTTCCCAAATCCCCCTTCCCCCCTTTTGTTTGGACGCCTTTCCCCACCAAATTTCCCCCAGCCACTTCACGCGACCCATTATCCGTCTTTCAACCTGCCCCCACGCCCTAACACCCCGTTTTGTAACTCCTCAGAAAAGCCCCTGGCAATGACCTTTTTCGGGAAACCTGATTCCATTAGTAAGTTCTCTGCAGGGCCAGCGGGTGACCTTTCGTCTGTCTCCTACATTTCCATGATTCGCCAGTTCGCCCCCACCCTCTTCCATTTTAGTTCCAGATCTTGATTTTTTTCGTTTTTTCTTCTCAGTCTTTAATGTTAGGTGTTATTCCATTCTTCTTCTCTTCCTCCCGCACTCTTTCTTACTTCCCGTTGCGCGAATTTACCCGCCATTTTTTCCCCCTTTCAACTTGACTGGGGTCTCTCTTTTTTAAGGAGAGAAGGGAACCCCTTCCCACCCTCACAGAAGACCCGAGAGTGAGGCCAGAGGGTCATTAGTCCTCGCATTCTTCCTCTCACCACCTCTCTGTTCTCACTCTTCGACGTGCGATTACGTTTTCCTCGTAGCCTTTCATTCCGATTAGACCTTTCGGTTGCAATTTGTCCTTATCAAAGACGTCTCTTTCCCGCACATCGACGCGTTTGTCTCGGGGTTCTTCCGACGGCTCTCTGTTCCCCAATTACCCCCACGACATGTCCCGGTTGTGTTTCTTCGTCTCATTCTTTCTTTTGAGTGCTGTCTGCCACCCCTTACACCAACAAAAGAATATTGGGTCTTCCCCCCCCCCCCCCCTATGCTATGTCCGAATGATGGCCGGTTGAACCTGCTTCTCACCCATCCTTAGTATTTTCGGAGGAAGAAGCCATAACCGCCAATCTGTTTTCTTCCGCGCAGAGCGACCCCTTTTTTGACCCCCCCTTATTTTTCCTGATAGCTTTTGTTCATTTTCTTTTCCACAGACTTGAGGAGATCCGACGCCGTTTCTAACCCTTCGATGCCGCAAGTTTTATGACCCTCTGAAGACGCCCCCCACGGCCTTCGTCTTTTTCCATTTAGTGTTTCTGCGCAAAGCTTTTCTTTTTTCCAAGGAATACCTCTTTCCATCTTCAACCCTCCACATCATTTGTTATGCTCGAGGCAGAAGGCCGAACTTTTTCTTCTTTTGGTCCGTGATTCCCTGTAAGTCTTAACTTCCTTCCCCTGCCCCGTTCTTCGGGTCCTGGAAGTGTAAAATACTCCCTGACGGCTTTCTCCTTCGGAGGCACAGGGAGCTTTTGACATTCTTCCCCCTAAATGGACCTTTTTTTCTCCGCCGTCCGAGTTTTTATCTTTCGAAAAGCTTTGCACGAAAGCGACGCACTCGAGTAAAAACATTTTTGATGGGTATTTTTTTCCCCTTCTTTGAAGCCCTCTCCTCCCAGTTTTGTGTTTCGCTTCTTCTCCTTCCTCCCTCTTTTTTCCCACTTGACCCAGACCACCCCGGTTTCTCTTAGTTCTGACCAGTGGGGAGAGCTCATCCCCTTCCGTTCATTTCTTCCCGTATCCGCAGAGTTGGATGGTTTAGTCTTTCCGGTCCCTTTTTCCTTGCGAAAGCATCAGCCCTCTCTTGTTGATCATTTCTCTAAGTCTTCCTTGTATGTGGTTACATCTCGTGGCGTTTTCCTCTTTAAACTTTCCCCTTTTTTTGCCTCGGCAATTGACCTTTCTTTCGCGGAACATGAAATCCCATTCCGGCTTGTTCGACAAGTGGTCTGTTATTCTTCTTGGACCTTTTTTTCACCTCGTAGACGAAAGCGTCGTTCCGCCTGTTCGATTCGTCCTTCCCACCCCGTCCTGCCGTATGTATTGGGTGACGTTTCCTTTTTTTTCTTTTCACCTTTGAGGGAAAGTCATTCCTTCACGCGGTTAATAATCTCTTTTTTCCTTTTGCCTATCAGTCAGGCACTAATTTGTTAGGCCTTTTTCTCCTTCTTTTGCAAAACAGAGGGCGTGTTTGTCTCACCCTCCCTACTGCTGGTTATACTCAGGTTCTGCCCCCTCGCTGCTTCGCCCAAGGGTTTTTTCTTCCTTTTCTCCCTTTTCTTCGGGGTGTTTTTTGTAACAGGTATTTGTGTTTGAAATTCCCAATTCTTCAGCCATGCAGCCAGTAACTCCAACCCCACCTTCTCCCCTCCGTTTGGGTTTTCCTGTACTATTGAGCCAACCCCTTTCAGATCTTTTTTGGTTCGGCTTGCTAAGGATTTTGTTAGACAAGGTCCAAAAGGTTTTTCTCGGTCTCGGACTGGCAACAATTCTTTTTCTATCACCCGGCCGTTTACCTTTGTTCCCCTTGCTAGTGTTGCCACTTACGGAATGAGGTAATTTTGACACCTGGCTTTCTACCTCCCTGTGAGTTTTATCTTTTTCTCAGGGCTAGGACACAAGAACTTACCACATCCCCCTCTTGCGCATAGAACGATCGCGACGGTTTAGTCTTCTTTTTCAGGACGTCATGATTTTTTTCTTCGATCACGGTTCTCCCCAGAAAATTACACCTCAGTAAGAAAAAGTTCCCTTTAGATTGCTGTAACCTGCCTCCCCCCCCCCCCCACACACCACACCCCCCCCCCCCCCGTAGTTTCTTTTTGACGCACCCGATGGACTCAATTCCCGGTAGAGAGAGAACCCTGACCCTTCTTTCCGCTATGTGTCGGATTGTCTGCCTCCCTTTTGAACATGAGAATTACTGTGAGTCTTTTCTCTCTGCCTCGACTCCGTGTCTGGTCCTTAGGCCTCCAGCTAAGATGTGATTCACCTCTGTTACCACTTTGTTTTTTTTTCCCCTTCTGGTCTTTTGTCTTCTCCCTTGTCTGCCGCCGTTTTTTTGTCTCTCACTGATCAGTGATCCTCCTTCCCTGCTGGAGGAAAGTTCCACGCCTGAGGTTTTGATCCCCCTTTTCTCTGCTTTACAGTTTTACCTTCTGTCCCTCTTAGACTGACACCGTGTTTCTTTTCCCCGCATCTTTTGGCGAACCAGCCTGATCGACAGGGATGTTACAAATTTTGGATAAAAATTACTGCACAAGTCTTTTGGAAGCCTTCTCTCGGGAGACTCGAATACATCGTGCAGATCGAGCCTGTGGATGGTTTTACTGAAATCTTCCGAACCCGTCTCAGGTGTCACCTCTGAGATTTGTTCCCGTGCCGGGAGCCTCCCTCCTTTGCGATAAGGCCTAGGTTAACTTTTTTATTATATATCTTTCTCTTCCTCTTTGTTTTCGTTTTAGATTAGCTCCGGCCCTCTCCCGCACCTTTTTTCGCCTCCAACCGGCACGTCACCGACCGTCGTCCTCGAAATCTGTGGTCGTTGGGAGCTCCCCCCGAAACCTTCATCTTCCTTCCCGGCTTCTTGCAGTGTATGCCGAACTCTCCTTCGGCCCACTCCGCCACTCTACATGTTCATGAGTTTTCTCCCTGATTTTTTTTCCCTGACCTTTCTGCTGGCTTTTTTCTCTTTTTGCGCATCTCGTGGTTTTTCTTCTCCCCTTTTTCAGGTCCCCCAGAGTTCCGCTAGGTCGCTGTCTGATTTTCGCCAGTCTACCCTTTCACCTTTTCCTTTTAAGGTTCCTTTACGGAGGTTTTCACTATCTTGCGTTTGACGTCGAAACGGGCTGTAGTGCCCCCTTCCCTCATTGCTTTTAACCTCCCTCTTTTTTTCCCCATCGGTGTAAAGACCCCCCTTTCTCTCCAAGTTTTTTGGAGGAGATCCGATCATCCACATTTTCAGTCCTCTTCCCTCTCTCTTCCCACTCTCGCCGGTCGTTTAACCCAGCGTTTCCCTTCCTTTCGTTACGCGGCGCAGCGGCGTTTCCCCTTTGGAGTGACGTCCCCCTCTTTTCTCAAAATTCTCCTTTTGAGCCGCTTACCGGAGCGGTTTTATTCATTAAGTGGGAATAGTTTGAGCTTTGCGGACCATCTTTGCAGGAATCCGCCTTGCCCCACCGAGGCTCGGGTCTTCGTTTTGATTTGGTTTCTTTTTTTTCTTCTTGTCCGTGGAAGGCGGCGTAACGCTCCTACCCCGCGACAATGGGTTTTTGTTTTTTTCTTTCTTCTTTCAAGCCATCCATGGACGAGCCAGGCTGCAATTGCGTTGCACCCTACTTCTGAACCCATGGCAAGATTATCCCCCTTTTTCCTTGCCCTATGTACCTCACACCTCCGGGTGCCTTGTAGTTGACCCCACCTTGAAGTCTTCTTTTTTTTTTTCAACATCTTGCCGCGGCTTTCCTGTTTTTTTTCCCTAGGTCAAGCAGGGAAACTTACCCCCGGCACACCTGAGGTTTGACGATGTCTGGTGGTCTGTTCGTTGATGGAACCCCCTCCCCCGTACACCGACTCAATCTGGTGGATCCCCTCACCTGATGCGATTTAACTGAGTCTTTTTTTTTCCTCTTTCTTACCAGCTTTCTTTTTAGGATTGTTTTCACCCCTCCCTTTTGTCTCCCCACAATTTTCCGCCATATTTTCCCCCAAATACTTTTTCTTTTTCTGTTTTTTTCCGTTTACAGCTCGGACACCTTTTTTCTCTTCCTACTCTCGCAAAGCGAGGGCCCTCCCCCTGTTCGGCACCCCTTCCCGTTCCCCCGCCCCTCGACAAGGACATCTCGTTTGAGTTTGTGGACTTGATCTCTTTTCCGCTGGCCGCTTGCGGTCCAATGGGAATCCAAAGAGCCAAGCAAAGCCCCCACTTTTGTCTTTTTCCGAACTTCTCTTTACTGGTTGTTTTCTACTTTCGTGCTTCACTCTCAAAAGGTTTAACGTTTCTCCTTGTCGCCACCATTCTTTCCCCCCTTGACGTTGATCTCATTTTGTATGGTTTGCGTGTAGATGCAACGGCTCTTCCTCGGATGGCCAGACGGAACTGTTAAGAATTTTTTTCCTGTCCCCTCGATCTTGGTTGGCTGTTTTTCGGTTCCATTTTTAGTATGCGATCTCTCTTTCCCCTCCTTTTTTGTGTTGATTTGACCTCTTCTTTAAGCTCCTTCCCCTACACCCTCCTCCAGGGGTTCCAGTGATGGCGGGCGACACGTGCTTCGGTCCTCATAAGCCTTTTTTTTATGCAGCACTCTTTCCCCTTTTAAATTGTGTTCTCACACGTGGGTTTCTCCTCCTTTTTCCTCCCTTTCCTTCTTCATCGGACCATCGTGAAATGTCCCCTTTTTTCGCCCCCCTCTCACGTGGTCCTCTTCTCCCTTTACCGTTCCCTAGGCAAACTGCCCCTCTCCCCAGTTGTTTGGATCGTCGCGAAACTTGTTTCTTGTGTTTGGCATCCGTTTTTTGTAAAGTGGCTCGGGGACCGCATTCTTCCTCCTTTTTCCCCCCCCAAGCCTGGCCAGTTCCTTTGTTCTCTGCTTTGGAATTTCACCGTGGGGGGCCCGTTCTTTGACGGCTTGCTGCGGTGTCCTTAGTTTCTGATTATTCTCGGTGGACCGCCTCTTTTTCTTCAGTGCCCCCGCCAAAGCTTTCTTTTTTATCTTGGTATTATCCCTCTCGACGCTGTTCTCTCGTTATGCCCAGTCTTCCACCCTCATTAGCCATCGTGGGTGATTGGTAATGCTTGACCTTTTTTTTTTTTGGTAGTCGTGTTCCGTCAAGTCACTCAAACTCCCTCCGCCCATGCATACCTTCACGTACCCCCGCAAGGACTTTTTTGGGGTTTTGTAGCCTACGCCCCCTTTTTCTTACTATTTTAACTTCCTCGTTTTTTCTTGGCCGTCAAGGTTGCCTTCCATTTCACACGGGCTTTGTGTATCGGCATATGAGCCTTTTTCACCCCTCCGGGTCGTTTTGCCTTTTAACAGCCGTCCATTTTCGAAATTTTTTGCTTTCGTCCCTTGACACTGGCTGCGCCCTCTGAGTTCGTCGGTTTTTAGCGTTGAATCATTTGGCCATGTACTCAATCCCTTCCCAACCGCTTTACGCCTCCGTCCAATATGGGTGGCTTTCCTTCGCAGGATGCGCCGGAGTGAGTGAGGGAAGTGAGTGCTTTTTCCCCCTCCCAAATCTTTTTCCGTGAAGTTCCTTACCAACTTTTTTCTCTGTAGGCTGGCCGCTCAAACGTCCGGGTTGGCCCGGGTCTTTAAAGCTTTTGGTCCGTCATCTCCCTAACCCCGCTCCGTCGTGTCGGACTTTTCTTATTATGCTCTGGGTGAAGCATTTTTCCCACATTCTGATTTCCCCCCTTTTTTCCTGGTTGGGATGGCCCCTTCTCCCTCCCCTTTTGGCCTTCGTGGATGTTCCTATTTTACTTAGGCGTTCCGCGGCAGTCTTTTTTTCCCAGTCGTCAAAGGCGTTTCCCTCCTGACTTTTTGATTTTGCGTCTGCCTCTTCGGATCGGTTTAGACTTCGACCTTTGGTCCCTTCTTTTTCTTCCCAAGTTTCTCATTATTAGGTCCCCTTCTCCTTTCCGAAGGCCTTCTGCCTGATGATTTAGTGTGTTCCTTCATAAAGCAGTCTACCACCGGCGCGTTTCTCTCCACCCGAATTCCTCCTTTTCTTCTTTTCAAATTTTTTGGTTCGAGACCCCCATCCCATGACAAAGTTGGTCGGTGGGCTGGACCCCTTTTTATTTCTCACGATTTCTCTAAGAACTTTTTGAGCTCGATTTTGTTTTTCTCCCCATCTCCCTACACGGCCTCCAGGTAGAGGTCTCAGGCGGTCTTTTGTTACTTTTCTCCCTTTCTCTGAGTTCCTCCTCTTTGGAGTACTTTTGGTCTGATTCCTTATTTATACTTCCTTTTTTTTTTTGATTTCTATATGGACTCTGACCCGAGTGTTGATCGCCGCGCGTCGTCCCCCCCTCTAAAAGGAGCCCTTTTTCTCCCCCCATATACCCTCTATTTTGGGAATTTCCTCACCCAAGCACCTTGTCGCGTGTTTCTAGAAGGGCTTATTAGGAATGTCGTTTTCTTCCCCTTCTACGGCTTTTCTTAATAAAACTTTCTGCTTTTCCCAACCACTCCTCTTCTGGTACCCCTACACTTTTGGCGTGCAGTTTACGTTGTGCAGCCCTTCTCCCCCGCTTTTTGGTCTTGGCACGGAGAGGACTTCTGAAAGTCATCACCCCGCGTCGTAGCTTGCGACGGTCTCTTCCCCCCTTTCCGCCCAAGGCTCCCTTTTTTGTCAATTTCCTCCACCCCCCCCAGGGGACTTATTTATTCAACTCGTTCCGCAGGCCCCCGAACACCTTGCATAGCTGAGCCATTGCATAAGAACCAGCGCATGCATGCTTCGTTAACCCCTCTCACTTCGTACCCAGAAATATAGCTCCCCAACCTGTCCTTCTGTGATAAGAAAAGCAAATAAATCGGCTCTCTTTCTTAGCACAGATACAATGAACCAATCCTGACTTTTTTTTTCAACACCTCGTAAACTTCCTCCCCTATGCTCCGAGGGTCTCTTGGTGAGCTGTCGAGATTGGGCTTTTCCTTTACCAGCAGGTCTCCAATATGATAGGTGGTGTCCTCCCTTCTCGTGTTACGCAGTCTTTTTTTTTGTAGCCTTATTAAAGCTGTATTTATCCCTGTTGAAGTTTTTCCTGTTCTAACGTTTCCGCCTTGCCCCCACCGCGTGCAACGAGTCCTGCTGTACTGAAGTCAGTCCCTCTCTATCAGCAACTCCCCTCCCCCCCTGAAAGTCCCCTAGTTCTGACCCGGTGGTCCATGATCTATGTCGGGATCTTGACGGTCCTCTCTTCCATTAAATTTTTTCCCCCCAACGAGTGATACCCGCGGGCTCCCTTCACCCATTCCAGCCCCCGGGTGCCATTGTCCTGCCCACTCACCGGCAGTACTAAATCCTCCTTCAGTGACAGGTGGTCCTCTCCCAGAGGTCCCCATTCCCACGACGTGGTGGTTTACGTGACCTCGGTCGCTTGCTTGCCTCTTGTTCTTTTTTCTTCCCATCAAAATCGAAAAAACCCCCCTCTTCCCCCTGATTGGCGGACCCTCCCCCCACATGGCTGCCGACTGATGCAGGAGGTGCCAATTTTTCAACCCGTTCAGATTTTCGTTTCCTTCCCCAACCAACTCTTTTTCTCCCCCGCGACGTTTGTAAAAAATTCAGGATTGGTCACACCTAGCGAGGCCTCAGCGCCTCACATCTTTGAGAAGACTCCTTTCCAATGGAGTTTAAAAGGTTCTTCCCAGCCCCCTTAAAGTGGCAAAAATTATCTTGTCGGTTTTTTGGTTCTCGTCCGCACAACAAGTAGGGACACGGGTTTACCATTCCCCTCTTCCCTGCCTTTAATACCCTCCCCCCTCCTGTTACAGTCCGAGGACAACAGTGCCGAACTGGCCCAGTTTGTTTTTGAGACTGTTCGGTTGTCTACGGGGCCGTCTTTTTTTCGCACAGGCCTTTTTTTACGAGTCCCCCATTTTAGGACTGGGGTTTATGACTATGCTCGGATTTCCGGCGTTGGCGGTCGCGTGTAGAACAGGCCCACTTCTTAATTCCGCTCTCTTCTTCCTCTGATTTCGCCTTACTTTTTCCTGCCTCTCCAGATATTGAAAAAAACGTGGCGGCTTTTGTATTTGGCTTGCGGGGCGCA
>Ga0179591_1270044_pt1 | contig 10877 bp, 13 predicted proteins | sample CZOMad2_1_08_16f_FD_182891 | JGI IMG/M metagenome (GOLD analysis project Ga0179591, IMG submission 182891) | Vadose zone soil fungal communities from Angelo Coast Range Reserve, California, USA - CZOMad2_1_08_16fungal (PacBio error correction) | ecosystem: Environmental > Terrestrial > Soil >... | reverse complement strand
TATTATTAGCCTCCTTGAGAGCGGTATCCCCGGTGAAGGAGGGGTATCTACAGGGAGCCGGGCGGTCTTTGACCCAGGACCGCGCCTGCCTCGAGAGTTTTCGGGAGAGATTGAGGCGTAATCCTGATCCTACCGAACGGCCTGGTCCCCCTATGCTTTGTTGTTTTTTCAGTTTACAGCAGATTCCTTCTCCCCCCCTTTCTTGTTAGAAAGTTAGAAGAAGTTTCTCGGAACTGATAGCCCTTTCCCCCCCTCAGGCACATTCGCCTTTCTGCTCCGCCTCCGATTCCTCACTTTCTTCGATCTTCAAGTTCTTTTCCAAGCACGATTCCCCGAAGGTCTGGTCTTGTCTCCTTCGAGGTTGCAGAATAGTCCCGACTTACTTCTTCCCCCGCGCGACGTACAGATGACCGGATCGCGAGACGCTTTCTTTTTCCTTTGATTTAAGAGTTCTTGATTTCTTCCAACATCCCCCCTCAGTGAATCTTAGGTTTGGTAGCTCCCTTTTTCCCCCCCCTGCAATAATTCTTGTTCCCTTCTTAGAACCCTCCCGCGAAGAGACCTAAGACGGAAACGAACGATCTACAGACTCCCTTTCGAAATGTCCTTTCACAAGAGCTTTTCTCCGCCTTTCCTGCCTCCTCATTTCCTCCCTCCCCCTATCCCCAACTGGCCAAATCAGCTTTTATAAATTGTAGCGCTTCCCTTACTCCTCTCACTACCTCCCCCCCTTAGGAGGTACTGTTCTTCTACCTTTACCCCCCCGTCCCGACACCTGGCACAGCGCTGATCAGTCCTTCGCTTCCATACGACCCAATATTCCGAGCTTCCTCCCTTCTTCTTGATGTTGCTTTTTCCCCATCATCTCCGTATTTCAAGAGGTTTTGCTTCCAGTGTTTCCCCCATCCGAGAGACACCCCCAAGCACATCTTCTCCCGCACACGACCCCTCTCCCGCCTAAACTTCCCTCCGCCAGTCCCAGTCAGTCTGAAACGAGAATAATCCTAACTGGATCAATATTTGTACGCTGTCGCTTTCGATGCTATGTTCCTCGTTTCGTTCGTTCACTCGTTCACCAGGCTACATTTACTAATTTTTTCCCCTCACGTTCTCTTTTAGGACGATTACTGCTTCCTCGCCCCCCGTACGGCACCGTTGTAAGATTCCAAATCAAGTGATTCACCCTTCCCTCAGATGAGGTCTACACATGCCTCCGTGGTTGCTAGTAGCATCGCGTTTTCTCCGACCCTTTCCCAACTTGCTTTCCCCCTTGCGCAGGTATACAGCCCAAATGCCAACTGCCCCTCCCGAAGCCCGCACGCTGGCGCCGCTGCGGTTTCCTGTTTGCCCACATGTTTGGGGCATTCTGTAATGCTTGCCTTCTGCCATGCCTCCTCCCCCCTCTCCTCTCCATACGTGCTCTTGTCTGTGTGCTGGCATGTGCTGACGTCTCCCGTCTCTCCGGAGTACTGTTGTATCTATTTGTGTGTCTTCCCCTTCTTGTTCCTTTTTTTTTGTCTGTCTTCGATTTTTTTATTTTCTTAGTTTTTTAGTTTGGTGATATATTTTGCCCTTTTTCTTTTTTTCATTAAGGTTTCTTATTTTTTGGAGGATTCGTTCGCCGGCAGGTGAGGCGTGAACCGCTCCAAGCGTCTGGAATGTTCAGTTCTTCTTTCCCTACCGTATGTGGAATTTTCCACTTCTGTGAGTATACGCCCTACTTCCTATCTTCCCACGGACACTCCTTTCACTCTTTTGCAGACTACCACCCCCCCACTCCGCTATCTCCCACTCTGTCTAAAGAGCCCCCCTCTCTTTTAGTCTTTTTGATCTGATGAGTGTGTTTTGTCTTGTATTAAGAGAATGTTGCCCTCCTTTTGACACTGAATTTCGTGATTAGTTGGCCCTCTCCCCCGACTCACAGCACGCCCACCGTACCCTTCCCCATCCCCCCTTCGCGCTTCCCTGTCCTTTCCCGAGATTTTCTTCCGCCCCCCCTACCTTGTTGACACCTGCGGCCCCACTGACTGATGCCAGGTAGCACCCGTCATCGTTCAAGTATTGCTTGAATCGCTTTTTTATTTTTGTTTGAAATGTTTTCCGCACCCTTTTCTATCATGGGAGAAATCACTCTTCCCGTACTTCCATGCAATCTCCACCTTTGTTCATCGTGGTGAGCGGGGAGGATTCCTTTCCTTCTTCTCGTTCTCTCCTTTCCTTTGTAAGGAACTCCGAGTTTCCGCGGGAAAATTCCTTGATCCTCACTTCGGCCCCTTGTTGATTTGCTCTTAATGCTTTTTTTCTTGTCTATGTATGCCGGTAGATTGGGTTGGTAAGTCTCACCATCTTCCCGCCCACACTTTTTCAAACGACCCCTACGCCCGCTGGAGAGTCCAATGGCCTTGCCATTCCCCCCGTCTAGAGATCACCCACCATTTCCGGTGATAATCTGTCCTCTTTGCCCCGTCCCTACAGAACCCAGAAACCCCACCAAGGACAGCGAGTCTCCTTTCCCCATTGGTATATTTGTCTTTTTTTCCCCCCCTGTCACCGTCTTCCCTGAGTTCTTTGCTTAAGACTTTCCAGGCCGATTGCGACGAGCTGTTTCACGAAAGAGCTTAGCACTTTATTTTTCTGTGTGTGATCTCATCACCTTTCACAAATCTTAATGTATGTGATCATTTTTTAAGGAAACCCCTGTCTTGGAGGTCGCTTCTGAGGTAGCGCCGAATTCTTCCACCCCCTCTGGTCTAAGTTTCCCTTCTTCTACCACATGAACCTGTACCACCTTCCCCCGATTTTTCACCAGAATGATGCTTTGTTATTCACGTCACTTACACCCCCCTTTGTTTTTATGTTTACCCCCTGCAGACTCCTCTGGTCTCTACCCTCCCTCATTTTCTCCTTGGATAGTTGTGGAGGCCCTTCTTGTGCAGATTTTACCAAGGCTTTCCCCGATTCTAGTTCCAACTGTCGATTGTGCCCCCCTCCTCTGATGTACACTCCCCCCCCAACTCCCCTTCACGACTGCTGTTCAGACAGATCTTTCATTGTCGTAACAATAGCAATACTTTTCCCCTTCCTTTTTACCGCTTTGAAGATTGCTTTCTCCAGTGACAAAATCTGCCTTTTGTTCCCCTTCATAACTCAAGTTCCCACTGAGCCCCCCCTTTTTTATCCTGACATATTTTGTGGCCTGTATGAAGGATTAGAAGATAGCCACATATTTTACTTTTCCTCACCAGCCCCCTTCTTCCTCATCCAATAGGCCCAATAGCCCTTAAAGGGGTAATCGGCCTTTTTCAAATCGCCATCTCAGCTTCGTATGTTTCCAGCACCCCAATTTTCAGTCCCACCTATTTCACCTCTCCCCCAAGCCATTCCCTAGCTCGATTCTCAGGCTTTACCCCCTCCCGACGGTTCTCTAGATTGTTTCCGATGGCATTTTTTTTAGTAGACTTAAAGATCTGGTACCTCTTCCCCCAGTCGTCTGACCAACCCAGCAGCGAACCCTACACCCCCTGGATTAGGCCCGCTGTCAACTTTTGCCTAGAATCGTTGTGCTTACGCACAGACATATTGCCCTATTCAACTTTTCCAGTTTCAATTCACACCTACTTGATCACATTGTGGTTACACAGTTCTGGCCCTCCCCCTCCTAAAGTCGCCGTATCTTTCTTTCCTAAAAGGGAGTAACTTTTCCCCGAAAAGAATGCCTTTTTTCCTTTGGGAAAGGTGCCTACACCAATGTATGATTAACGTCGAATTATGAGTCTTTAGATCCGCAAGGTCCGTCCCCTGTTCGCCGACCCCTTTCCGCCCTATAAACAAAGCAGTGCTCTTCCCAGGTTATATTTTTTCCCCCTCTTTTGGTCGTGGTAAATTTCCCTTACCTCCCCGGTTCCCCCCTCGTTTTTAGTGCTGTTACTATTATATTTCCTGTCCCTTCCCATTTCACACCCGTGATTGACTGCATCCTTTGCTATGGAAACGAAGCCCCCCCTATCACACGTAATTCACTCACTTCGCCCCGCTCTGTAGTGTGCATGTGCGCTTGAACCTTGGGAAACAAACGATTTATAGATCCGTCGTGCTTTTCTCCCCTCACCAACAAGTTTACCGGCTCCCGTCAGTTTCCATGACAATCCTCTGTTTCTGGACCGCCGAGGACCCCGCCAAAAAAGGTGCACTCCTCCCCCCCTGGGCTCTGGTCCCAACTGCCCCCCCTTCTAGTCCTATTACGTTCCTATTCCATTTACTTTTTATTCGATCATTGACACCTTGTTCCTGTACACATATGAGCGAAGAAGAAGTTCCTTGTTCTTCACCCGGTATCTGCCTTTCCCCTGACCCCTCCCCCCAACACGTTTCCCACTCAACTGATACTTATCACATATTATTGACCTTTGCAAGCCTGCGCCAGACTTCCCAACCACCTCTCACCGTTTGAGCATATACCTACACTGATTGCCCCCTCACTCGCCTCTGTTGAGCGCTTTCCCAATAATCTTCTCGGGATCTCCGACCCGAGTTTGTAGCAAAATCTCTTCAAGCCTTGCTATCGCGAGCGTTCCTTACTTTCTGCGCATTTTGGTAGACACTGATTTTCCGATGATTTTTTATTAACGAAATCTTCTTAGCACGCGCCGAGAGAGGATGATTTCTCGGTCGTAGCGATCGAGCCGTTCTTGTCCAGAGCTTGCACCGAGTTCCATTTTCGCATCGGTTTAACCCCTTTTTTTTTCAGCTGAGGCGGACCCATACACTCTTGTTTCCAGCCGCGGCTCATACCGCCCTAAGGACGATTCCCGGTTTTAGAACGCAGCGCCCCATCACCTGCTTCCGTCCCCGTGCCCGACCTTGGTGCACTTCCCCCCAATTATACGTCTGGGCTTAAGGAAGCTTTGCCAGTCGTTTATGACTTCCAAAATAACCTCTGCTCCCATTCCCAGTTTCTTGCATTCTTACTTACCCATCCCTGCCCCCTTTTCTCCACCTTCATTCTATCCCCCCATGTGCCTGTCCACTATCTCCCCATACACGCGATTCGCTTTCCCTCCTCCGGCAACGGTAGAGTCCTCTCTGGATTTCCCGCTATCTGGTATGCGCTTCCCACTTCTCCTTGGCTTCTTTTCCCCGTCTCAAATTAGTCCACGCTGGCCCAAGGGTAACTCCCTCCGTTTTTTAGAATGCCCGTTTCGTCCGTACTCCCGAGTGGTGACGACCCTACTTCTGATACGGGGGCTATTGCGTTGGGTGGTGTGTAAATCCTTCCCCCTGTAGAGCTACCCGTTACTGCTTACGGCTCCTGTCACTCGGTCGCGACCTGTCAGGCCATTTCAGACCCGTGAGCTACCGTTTTGACCCCTGGTCGCTGCGCTTCCTATTTCTTCCCTACCTTTTCCCCATTTTGACAAGTCCATCCAGGAACAGTAAATTATGGCTTCTTTAGACAGCCACCCCCGTTTCCCGGACATGTAGTTCTCCTCCAACAGACCAGAGGTAGGCACTTTTTTCCCCCCTTGAGGATCTTTTTGCAATCTCTATATTCTTCCTCCGACTTTCTGCTCTGGACTCGGTATCTTGCCTCTTCACTGCAGACCATCCCCCAAAATTGAACCGGTTTTCCACCTCTGAGACTTAAACGTGACGTCCCTTTCCGTTTGGCCCCCTGCTCTTTTCCTCGCGAGGAATCTGTGACCGACCTTTTCCGTTTTTTTTCCTGATTTCACTTTTGAACCTGTCAATTTTACCCGTCTTCTTACGTCGCCCGTTCCTTGTATAGCTTTGCTTTCTCGCGTTCGATGCTGGACATGTGTGGATTTCGCATCTCTGACGGCTCAGGCGTCTGTGCCCTCCTCTTTTTTTCGAACCCCTGCACTGTTTCTGTTGCCAGAATAGTCCATTTTTTTCCAGGTTACAGCCCTCTCGCTCTGAGCATCCCCCGTAGGAGCGATGATCTGCCCCCCCCCCCTCCGTATCCGAGTCCTGGTCAATTGCCTTGATTCTTTTTTTGCGACCTCTACGCACCTTCATCTTTTTGACCAGAACTTTTCTCTCGTTCTAGACGGCTTCCTTTTTCTCACCGTCTCCTTGTCAACCTACCCTCGACACTCTGACCAACCCCGTATGTCCTGTCGTCTTATTTTATTTTTTCCTAAGAGGAACACTCTTTGGGTTGCTAGCCACACGCACGTTGTCCGATTGGGCCATGTGCCCCCTTTCAACCGAACTTCTTTGTTGAACTCTGTATTCCTGCAGGAACCCCCGTCCCTTCGTCTTGGCACCGACGAGACCCACACATCCACCTTCCCCCCCTTCCTCGGCTACCTAGATGGTTCAAAAGTGTCTGTTTCTTGCTTCCCCCCACTGGAGGCTCCCTGTTCCTATGGGCCCACTTTTACACTTGGATTGACCATCCAGGATGCGGAACCAAGTGTTTCTCCCCATAAAGAAGGGTTTCCTCTCTTTTGATGTGGCTTATGTCCGACACACTGTTCTATCTTCCTTCTGACCATTTTATAACCAATCGGAGCGCGAGAGAACTCCTCCCCGAAAGTCCAGCCTCCAGAGACAGATTTTTCCTTTTTATGTACGCCCCGGCGTTGCCCCTGTTGTCTCAAGTCATATTCAGGAAGTCTCATGTAGGATTATCCATTATAATGATACGCTTTTTTGTAAGTGAACCTCCCATGTACCCGTTTGTAGTTATTCTACTCGAAGTCCCGTTCCGTTGTAGACTCTGGTTTTCCCTCAGTGTGAACGTTTGAAGTGACTTTTTGTGCCGCCTGTACACGGTCTGCCCTTGCAGGTCGGTGAAGATGGTTGTGTTGCTCGGGCTTTCCTCTTTTTACTGTCCGCGGTTTCACTAAAGATCTGGTGCCCTCCTTTGTGATTTTTTTGACTGGATCTCTCTTCCTCTCCTCTTTTTTTGTTGTTCACTCGGCCGTTTCCAAAACCCGACGATTTTGATCATTCGCTGGATTAATTTGTTTTTTCCAGAGTGGCTGAGTTCACGTCCCCGTCCACTCCCCCATATTGCCCCCCCCTCTTCTACTCCCCTCGGCAACCACCACCATTTCCAAAAGCCTCGGACCCCCCCGGCACTCCCCCCACCTTGTCAACTCCGAATTCAGATGGGACTCTCCCTTCTTGCCAGATAGATCGACACCACTTCCCGACCCTCTCCGCCATTTTCACCCTGTGCAACCCTTATTTCGTATCGTCAGCCTCACTTCTTTCCAGAGTTTTTTTCGCCGCCTGTCACTGTGCTCCCCAACGTTTTTGTTCTTTGTACCCTGCCCGCGAACGACCCCACACCACCTTGGCGGTCATTTTCCATTTAGACCGTCGTCTCATACGCCTCCCTCCCAACAGTTGGTTTTTCGCTTTCTTACCTTTATTACCTCAACATTATCCGGTGTTTGCGCCCTAATGGTTTTCTTATACCTCCCCTCACCCTCTTTTCGAGACAGGTTCAGTCCTCGTGCCACCCACCTCCAACCCTCTAGCCGGTTTTTTACTCCCGTTTTGCCCTATTTTCCTCCTTCTGCACCCGTTCCACTATGTAGTGCCCCTTGGTCCCTTTTTTACTGAGACCAAGACCGGTCCTTCAGCGTGCACCTCGTGCCTTCCCCGGGTGCCCCATGACGCTCTCAGCAGTTTTTTTTTCCCTCTGTATCAAAAAACGCCCCGATTATCCCCCCCCTTAGTACCTGAAATTCACTTCTTATGTTTTATTTTCTAATCTATGTATTTCCTCATCTTGATTCGCTCTTATATCCTTTCCGAGTTTTGTTCCCTTTGTTTGAGTTTTCTCTGTTTTTGTCTTTTTGACTAGGTGGACAGCCCAAGAAACCCTCTTTTGGGCATTCCTGATCACACCTGGTTCCGTATCCTCCCTAATCAGTCAAGCCCCCCCCCCCACTTACACAAGAGAGCAGAGTCCCCAGCCACGACTGAAAGATTCTTACTCTCCCCCCCTGATTCGACTCACCCACGCACACTCCGGACCCCCCCCCCTCGAGACGGCCCCCGAAGCAAAGGAGCGACTTTCCTTTCGCGCTTCCCGAAGTTTCCCCCTTTAAACTTTCCCCCCCCACTTCGATTCTCCTATACCTTTGAATTCCAACCTCCCTCAGCCAAGAGACTCACGCTCCGGACCTCCCCCTATCATCAGAAGTTCTGGGCCCCTGTGTTATTTCTCGTCCCTTTCCTTATTACTCTCTTTCGTTTTCCCCTCTGTCATCCTTCTTATTTCTTACCCTTCCACCAATGGGTCCTGTGCTCCACACACCCAAATTTGTCTCTTTCTCCTCCTGTGCATCGTGCCCTAGCCCCTTCTTAGTTCCAGCGTTTTTAGAACAATCGCCAGCACTCTCCGGAAGTCCCCTCCCTCGAGCACCCTATGCGCACGTAACATCACTTCTCCGATCTTGACCCCGCGATGTTTTTTTCGATCTTGAGCACCTGTCCCTGCTGCCGGTTTTTGTGAGAGATGGGTCGCAGGTACTTTTTTTTTTTTTTGTACTTAGTGGGCCGTTTCCGTGATCGTTGAGTGGCGCACAGATGTTCCCCCCCCCCCGGTCCCTCCTACTGTAGCTTTCCACCCATCCTCAGCTGCGTTGCTTTTCCAAGCATGAGATTTTGTGTGGTTTCCAATCCATTTTTTGAACTTTTTCTTCCCGTCTGACGAAGGCTGGCGCGGCTTCTCTCCTCTTTTTTTTGATCTAATCGTGAGTTTACTATGGCCCCCCCTCTCTTCGCCCAAGTTTGTTCCTTAGCGTCACAGGCGGTCATTGCGCACCTCACCCTTTTCCTTCTTAATGCCTCTGGTTCAAGCCTTCTCTCCCTCTTGCCCCCCCTCAAAGAATAAGCGCATTTGCATTTTGTTATACTCTCCTAGCTCCAGTTCTGCCTGTCCTTCACCAGCGCTGTGCTACGTGACACGGGCGTCCCCTACCCCCTCCTTTTTCAGACCACCCAAGCGCGCTCCCTGCAAGCACCACCTTCCCCACGACCCGCCTATTTTCTACACTTCTTCCTTTCCTCCCTTTTTTTTCTAACCTCACCCCTGGCGAGGATTCCCTGAACCATCCGTGGACTGGAGTCAATGTTCCCCCGATCAGTCAAAGGACATTCTCCTCAGTCCCCCCTAATCCTTTGCCTTTATTTTTGACATTCGCACCTACAAGACCCAGCCTGGATAGATTTCTCCCCTCTGCTTGCTTAGGATTGCTGGTTCACTTTTTTTGTATTATTATTGCTCAATTTGGCATCCTCCTTTTGCCTCCGGTTCCACGTTCTCCTAGCCTGAGTCCATCTTGTTCCCCTAACGGATATCAGGCTTTCTCGACCTTCCTTACTTGCACGCCACCTTGTAAATTTTGCACCCGCGGTCTTCAAATCTCCTTTTCTTATTCGAAAAGTGGTCGTCCGTAGCGTCTTTTATCCTTTTGCCCCCAGTGCGCCATACCCCAGTTTTCGTCTGACTCGGCCCCCTGGTTCCATTCTCTGCGTCCTGCTGAACGCACTTCGTGAGTTCCCCCTATTGCCCCTCCCTTTTTAATTCTCCGGGATAGGCGTCCCGACCTTCCTATCCTTCTTTTTAGTAGTGTTCAAGCTCTCCCCTCCTTTCCTGCTTTTCCCCCTGAGCTTCCCCAGACTCAGTGACTCGGGCCATAGGGACCGTACGCCCCCGCCCTTACGCCCGGACTGTGCCTCTTCCTCTTCTCTTCTCCGTTTGGAACTGTTTCCCCTTCTTTTTAGTTGGATTTTCCCCCCCTCAGCTTTAACATAGAGTCCTTTTTTTTACTGCGGCCCTCCCGCCGCTGAAATTCCGTTCCCAACGGACGTTTCTCCACTTGGTTCACACCTTTCCCAATCCCCAGTACTGGCGTTTCGTCCCTGTAATGGCGTTTCTTTAGGTCGGTGTGGGGACAGTAGTTTCATCTTGACGAAGATGGTTCTTTCGCCAGTTTGCGACCCGCAGTTTGAGATGATTACCCCTTACTCCGGACTTCTTGGTTTCGGCGGCGGGTGGAAAAGTCCCCCTCTCATCCTCGCGTCAGTTTTCCGTTTTCGTTTTCGCCCACTGGCCTTCCCGTGTCTTTTTGAACACCTAGTTTTTAGCCATTTTTTGGTTGGAACAATCGTTTCACCTGTTTCGAACACTCTTCATCTCCCGTGTCTCACTAGTGGGTAGTCCTCCTTTCACTTCGCGTGCGCATTCCGCCTTTAAATAGTTTACAGAAGTGTACTTCATGTCCTTATTAGAGAAGCTTGTAAAAAAATCGGCACTGTCCCCACTTCCCCCTCCATTATTCCGGCTGTACGTGATATCGAGTGTACTGAAAAGGTGCTCGTAGGGTTGCACCTGTCACTTAGACGAGACATCGGCAAGGATATTACGTTTTTCCGTTCGTTCTGGCAGGACACCCAGATGTTGAATAACTTCAGCCTTACCTTTTTGTCCTTCCCTTCCTGTTCCCCTTCTAGACCTGTTAACTCCCTCCAATAGGTACCACCTTTCGCCGTTCTCCATGGCCTGTCCCAACGGGACCTCTTCATCTTCCGGCAGATAACAGTCCCTCCCTGGATGGTGAATTACCTTAACGTGTTCCTCCTTTCTACTTAAAAAAGGTGTATCCCGGTTCTGGTGCGCTTTTTTGTTTCCTCAGCTTTCCGAGGTTAGCCGATTCAAGGGTCCGTGTATTTATACCTCTCCTGACCGTCAACACTTTGTCTGGACCTCCGCCTCGGTACGCTTCCCTGGTCCCAGTTGGTGTGTTGAACACTTTTCGCGTGGGCTTAAACCTCATCGCCTTTCTTTGCTTTATTGGTAATATCAGGTCACTTTCTGGTTCCCTGTCTTCTTT
>Ga0179591_1238972_pt1 | contig 10877 bp, 10 predicted proteins | sample CZOMad2_1_08_16f_FD_182891 | JGI IMG/M metagenome (GOLD analysis project Ga0179591, IMG submission 182891) | Vadose zone soil fungal communities from Angelo Coast Range Reserve, California, USA - CZOMad2_1_08_16fungal (PacBio error correction) | ecosystem: Environmental > Terrestrial > Soil >... | reverse complement strand
TTACTCCCCCCTTCCTCTCTGTCACTACTTGCGAGTTGTGCTCGATTTCTCTTGATCCTGATGCCTCTGTCTCCTCTCGTTTTTGAGCTGCTTTTGCCGTCCCGGTTTAGCCCTTGGTTTGTCCCCTTTTTTTTTTTTGCTGTTGGCGCCGTTTGCCTGCCTGCCGTGAAGTTCAATGTCGGATAGGATTTGTCCTTCCCAATCGCGTTCTCTTTTTTCTTGTTATATCGTAACCCTATGGAACGGTGACCCCCGCTTTTTCAATGGGCAGTCGCTCCCGCAACACGCTCTCCCTGGATTGTGTTCTAGCTGTCCGGGAGGTTTTATGAGATCCCTCTCTCTTGCGTCCTTCTCTTATCGTTCCTCAAGGGGGATTTCGACTTGCCTTTTTCTTTCTTTTCATCCCTTCTAGTAGGAGCACTTGAGCCCTCTGAGGACCAGCGTTTTCCCAGTTTCAGTTTTCCCTTTCGTCTTGGCTGGCATTTCCCGAAATTGTTCTCGGAATCTTTCTCAGCTTTTTTCTGCCAGAGGAAAGAGGTATTTTCCCCCTTTTTCTCTTGGCATCGTAATTACCCCGCAAGACTGTCCCCTCTTCTCCTTCCCGTTCGGCTCTTCTTTTTCCTGTCAAGAAGAAGTTTCTATAATGCTCGTTTTCCTGCCTCTGTTTTTCGGCCGGCGCCGCACCGGTGTTAAACCTCTTTTGCTTTCCTCTTCCCTGTTCCCCCAGCTGGTATCTAATTGGTTGAAGCTATGAGTGAGCTAGGTGTTCCTCTCGAGTTTGCTCAAGAAACCTCCCCCAAGACCTTTGACTTCACACAATCGTTTTTTTCTTTTCTTTCCCTCCGAAAAGGCCCCCTTGCGATTCATTCTTGCCGGCTATTGTCCCCTACCCTTCCCATTTCTCTAGAGCCCCCCAGTCCCCTGACGCACGCGTAAGGCCCTTAGACTCCGCTCGGGCATTTCAGTTAGTTGATGGTTCCGTTTTCCCCCTTCTCGGCCCTGGATCGAGATACTATTTTTCCGATCTCGTTTTTTTAGTCCTCCCTTTGATTTTGCAAAACTTAGTCCCTTTAAGTTCTAGCACTCATCCTTCCCCACCTTCCATGATGTCTTCGTATCCGATTCAGTTACTGTCCCAATCACACATTTTCTATGACTGTTCTTTTGGCGAATGCGCCCCAAGCTGCGCACCGGAGAGGTTTTGCCTGCTACCACTTTCCCCCGCGTTTCCAGGATGGAAGCCCCCCCTTTGTCGCCTTATAGCTCTAGCTCCTCTTCAAACTGTATTGGTCCCCCCAAGCAGGACTGTAGATGGTCATTTCAGCTCGGCTTCTCGACCAAAACGAGGCTAGTCGTGGAAGCTGAAGCAGGTTGTGGACTTGCTGGAGTTAGTCCCTCCTTTCCCCTCCGATTCTTTTTTCACCCTCCCCTTTGGATGGTATCGACCGGCTAACTTGACAATACACCTCCCTGCCAGATGGTCGCACGCTCGAAGCACCAGACGGTCTCGTCTGTGTTTTTCTTCTATTTTTTCCTCCTTTACGAAACCAACAGATTTCCTGAACGTCGCGCACCCGTTTTTTTTTTCGATTTCCTTCCGCTTGCTTTTTTTTCCCCTTGCAGAATGCTTTTTTTTGGTCCCCGGAAAAGTATACCTATAAGAATTTGTAGATCTGTCTCAGATTTCTCGTCTCTTTTTCGCAGGCGGTCATGGTCCTTTGCTGAGGACTTGCTCTGTTACAAATCGCCTTGTGCCCCTTTCTGTATTTCTATTCCACGGCACAACTTCGAAGTCCACTCGATATCGTACCCTCTCCGTGAGGGCCTTGGATAGGTTTTTTCTTTTTACGCGCTTACTAAAGACCCGAGACAATTTTTTCCCGCGTGCATTTTTTCCCTCCTCCTCATCTGGTAGACCCACAAATTTGACCTCTCTGCCCCTTTCCATCCTTTCTTCGGACGAAAGAGATTTTTTGATCCCTAGCTTTTCCCTTTGATGGTTTCCTAAATAGTCTAGTTGATGAGATTATCTTTGCCCTTTCCGTTTTAGTAGGTGGATGGTCCTTGTTCCGTTTTTTCTCCGTCCCGTTTAAGACCGTGTGCTTGTTTCACTGCAGTGTACTTTCTTTTCTGATTTCAACCCCCAATGACAGGACGAAATTTTATGTTGACCTCTTCTGTTTCCCTTATGTGTTTTATGTTCTTTCGACAATCTTCCCAAGACCCGATGCTACTCCCACCACCCCCGTCGTAGGATGGCTATTTTCCGTTCGATTTCTGTTCCCCTTCGGTGGATACGCCTGAGTAGTCAAAGAGCCGATAACGCCGCATCCGCCCCCTTCTTTTCTCTCTTTCGGCGCAAATTTTCTTTGAAGAGAGAGTCGGATACGGTGACTAATCCCTGTCTCCTTTTTTTTAAGCGTTATGTACTTTGCGCGATTTCTAAATTTTACTGTCGTGCGTTGACTCGTCGCCCCGGCTGAGTCCTCCCGCCGTTTCCCTTATTCTCACCCTACTGCCAAGGGTTTTTGCGACCTAGGCTTGTGTCCGGCCCCTTTTTCCTTTCGAGAGTTGTTTTCACCGGTGGGACGAGACTCCCCGGAAGGTCCCCGGTTCTCTGGGGAAAACAAGTTCCTTTGCTAGGGATGTGAATGTGATCCCCAGTCGTTCCCTTTCTCTTTGCTTCCCTGCGGCTTTGAGCGCGCGTGACCCCCTCTTTTTCTATTTAGTAGATACTCCCTTGAGTGTTTTCCCTCTCGTCTTCTCATTGAGGTGATTATGTACGTGCCTTCCTTTTCTGTTGTCTTCTCTGCCGATTTCCGTCTGCTAGTTGTCGATTTTGCAACCCGTTTTCCGACGCGTCCTCCGATGTTTTTCAAAGCCGACAGAAAATCGGATAGAAGCGTTCCCCCTTTGACTGACGCGCCGGTGTTCTCTGCGGCTCTCCCTGGCAGTGGCGTTCACTTTTTCTCATATTCCCCTTTTCCCCTCTTATTGAAGGATCCATCCTGCTCACTACGTGTTATTTTCCCCTCTTTTCTCGCTTCTCTCTTCCTCGGTGAGTAGTTCCCCGAAATGTTAGCCGGCTTTGTTTTTTTTTGTCCTATTCTAGGAAATTCGGGAACTCTTCAAGCCCCTCACTTCTCTCCGTCGCGTGTTCCCCCTTCTATTTGCCGCAGTGTGGAATAAGTACGGGCGTTTGCCACACGGGCGTCCCTCCCCCTTTCCAAGCTTTTATTCACAACGGACGATGTTGGACCCCCTTTTTTGAGATCCGTTGGGAACTGTTTTCCGGCAGGCTGAAGAGTAGCAGGGCTTGCTTAGTTACCCTGCAATTTTCTTCACTGTGCGGAATTAGTACGAGTGGTCATGCCAACCTGCAGTGTTGCACCCTCCTTTGCTTTTTTGCCTCTTCCTTTCCTCCTTTCTTCCGCGACGAAAGTTTGGTGCCATCTCTTCCTTTAATCCACCCCGTTCGCTAGATGTCGCGCCGTCCTGAGGCTTACCCCTCGCCGGCCGGAAGCAGCGGGAGGTGGCAACCCTGAACTTTTGCCTTCCCAACGCGTACGTTCCTACGTTTCTCCATTTGGGCAAATGCCACTGATCGAGGGTCTTGCCCAATATCCGCCGGGAATTCCATTCCCTTGAACCCGCCACCCGGAGAGCCGGGTTGTCCACAAAGCGTCGGCGTGTGGGTGTTTGTTTGTTTTTTTTGTTTTCTTTTCTTTTGGTTTGGTGCTTTTTTTTTTTTTTTTTTGTTTTGTTTTTTTTGTGGTGGTGATTTGTTCAAGTTCAAAGAAGGTGGGGCTTTAGTCCTTTACGCCCCGGTTTCCCCTCCCCTTACTTTTCCCCACCCCTTCTTCCCGAGTATGTACACTTTGTCTTTTTTGCTGATCTTTTCTTTTTTTTTCCCTAATTTTATTTCGATCAAACGCGTGTTGTCCCCCATCCTCCTTCGAGCGTTACCCGCCTCTAGAGGACTTTCATAGTTCCTCGTCACTTAGTGCCTTCTTTTCCCCCCTTCATTTTTTTTTCTGAAACGGGTCGAGGAGCACGGCAGTCCTCGTTTCCCCCTTGCTGATCTCCCCGCTACCTCCGTCTGCTTCTACGAGTTTCTTTGAGATCGTAGTTGCCGGTCGCTTTTTCTCTGCGCCTTTGGGCGCTCTGGCCCAACGGCGTTTCCTTTTTTCCACCCTCTCCCGCGCGCTTCCAAATCGTAGCTCCCATTCACTTTTTGCCCTGTATGCACGATAAAGAACCTCCCCTTTCCTTCCCCCCGGTCCCTCCTCGCGTTTCCCTCAACTCGGCTCTTTTCTTCCGAATCGTAAATAGTGTTTCCTCAGAGACGGCAAAAGTAGAACGGCCTTCTTAAGACCCTAGGCAATGTCGGCAACAACTGACCCCTGTTCCATGGTTCCCAAATCGTCAGTACTAAGGGCGTGCGTCCTTCCCCCTTCCCACCCCGCCTTTCATTCGTAAAGGCGTGTCCCCCGCCGGTCGTCCCTGGCCTTTATTTCAATAAACGTACCGTGTGTTTATTGGACTCTCTTCAGAAGCTTCCACCCACGCCCGCAGTCTGCCACTTGTATACCCGTCTATCTTTAAAACTCTGACCATTTTTTTTTTCGTTTCCGGTATCAACCCTTTGTATCCTGCACTCGAGATTCTCGATTGGCTGCCCTCCTGATTCTCTCTTTCCTTCTTTATGCTCTTTAAAGACCTGCGTTCTAAGGATACCTCTCATCGGCGCTACTACTTTCCGACTTTCTTGTTGATGAGATATTTCTTTATATGTCGACGAGCCCGCTCAACAGCTTCCTTGCCTCCTTCCTTCCCCCTAAACTTCTGGAAGGTACGGTGGACCTTCTGAGCCCCTTTCCACGTTTTTTTTCCCTTACCACCCGGCGGAACGCAGAGGTTTCGCCCCCTCCCCCATGCCACCGCCCCTCGCCGCCTGACCGAGTAATTTGCCAGGCTGACTCTTCATAGACCCGTCGAGATCGGTACTCCTTTCCATGTCTGGCTCCTTCCCAAACTCTTTAGCGTACCTCTTTGCATGGCACTGTCGCCGTCTCTGAACAATTTGTTTGCCAAGCTGACCGATTTCTGCCTGATTTTCTCTTCAACCAGTTGGTAGGCTTGCGAGTAGTAGCCGTTCCACGATAGTGAGAGGCCCTCGCCGGCCCCACTCCTGTCGTCCCTCCCCTCGTCGTGCTAGGCCTTGATTTTAATTAGATGGCTCGCACAGGAAGGAGATCGTTCCCTTTTTCAGCTCCCCCGTCTGCCTGCGCTTCTCGTCCCCCCTTGATTTGACTATCCCTAACAATGCGTTCTCGTTTCTGCGTCATTGCCGCTTCTTTCTTCCCTTCCCCCCCACTGCGATCTCTGCCCGCGGCTGGTCTAGTAAGGTTCCGCTGTTTTTTTTCCGGGAATGCCTTTTCCCTCTACACCCCAAGTCTCTACCCCCCGCGTTGCTCTGTGAGCCTTTCTACCCTGCGGCGCATGTTTTCACGTTTCCCCCGGAGACTTTTTTCTCGCCCTCCCACAGGTGGGATCCCCGCTGGCTTAGTCACCCTTCCCATCCTTCCCCCCCCCAAATTTCGTACAGCGTCATCTTTGTTTCCGCGACTTCTCTGCGGATTGCACTCTCCAGTACGGAGGCCAACCAAGTGTTCCCATCAGATTTTGACACGATGCGTTTTTTCCCCCGCCCCCTTTTTTTCTTTAAGGAAATCGAGCTGGTCGTCTCTCCCCACACTTTCTCTTTTTCGTTTGAGTTGGATCCATCACGTCTAATTCCGCAATGTTTTTCTGGGAACTTACTGCCCTCTCTCATGAAGCCTTTTCCTCTCTCCTGGCTCTGAATTTCCCTTTTCCCGACCCTTGCGGCAGAACTTAGTGCGCTTCCCCCGGAAACGTCCGTTCTTTTTACCCATTCCCCGATCAAGGCTCCTAAGGTCCACGAGAAATAACGACCTGTTACTTCCTCGCTGCCAAGTTCGACACGGCATTCGTTCTTCCTTTTCTTCCCTCCTCTGATATTAAATATGTCGGAGCCCAATAAGCTCAGCCAGCTGATGCGTCCCGCCTTGTTTCAGCGGAAGAATCACCCGATACTACGCGTTTCCGTCTCAGGTCTTTGGGTTTTCTTTGACTTGCGCACTCCCACGCTAGGCCCCCGCTTTCGCGCCTGCTCTCCCCGGTCATCCCCGGGATGATAAAGAAATTTTTCTGCAATTTTTTTCCCGTTTTCTAGGCCCCCACTTTCCTCATGATGCGATCATGCTAGATCACTTACTTCTAATAGCAGACAAATTTATCCTTATCCTTCTTTCCCACTACCTTCCTTTTACCTGGAAGGAAGCTGCCCCGATATCGCCATGGACAGTGCCTCCTCGGGAAGCTTCCATACCTTTACCCTTATTTCGAGCCTCTTCATCAACGTAGTTTGAGACGAAACCGCCCTGGAGGACTTTTTTTTCCGTTTCCCCCCTCTTCTCAATTTCCTCTCGCTCCGGTGCTGGACGTCGACCACCGCAGCCTTACCCCTTCTTCCTTCGCACGACTTGAGACGCATACCGGCTCCGTGTGCAATACCATAGCTGCATGCCCCTCCCCATGTCCCCTGCTCTATGGACTCATGCCCTTTCATTCGCCAATTGAGGTGTACGCAGGCCGGCCCTTTCGGCTGTTCCGACTTACTATCTTGTCACCTAGAGGTGAATCACAAGGGCAGAAACCCAAACCATCCACCGTGTCCCCCTCTTTCCAGTAGTTACACAAGCCCCTGACTTTTACCTCTTCCTTAATGCCAACCGGCGCAAACACCCTCCTATTTTTTCCCCCGGACCCCCCCTTTCTTTTGTGTCCCTGACCTTTTCAGACGCCCTTGCTTCGTTCCCGTAGGCTTAGCGGAGCATGCAGTAATAGAGGTCATCTTGATGAACTGTCTAATTTGATGCTTATCTCTCTATTTTCTCCTCCCTTTTTTTGAGTTTCTCCTCATAAGATTATGGTCATACGGCGAGTTGCTATGCGGATCCTCGCTCGGAGTGCTTCCCCCTTGGTTCCGCTGTTTGCCTCCCCCTTGCCCTTTGTCACATTTCTAGTGGCTATCTGATTTTGGCTTGCCGTTTGGCTTGTACGTCTTGTATATTTCTTTTCCCTGGCAACTCGGACCCCGTTTATCTTGTTGGGGCTGCAGTTGCAGGTTATATATTAAACTCTAGGAACGGTGAACATCTCCGCCCCTTCCCGGGACTTCCCTCCCAACCGGAAAGGTAGCATTGAGTGAATCGTCATAGATCTTTTCCTTATTTTCATAGAGCAGAGTTTTATTGAAGCAGGACGATATGTCTTCCTGGTGGCGTTCGCCTTTGCTAAGTTTTTTTTATTGATGTCGGGTCGACGTGTATGACAAATGCTCGGATTCCTTGCCCTTTGTAGAAACGGGGTGGTTTTATAAGACTTCTGTCCGGTCGCTTGGCTGTTTGCTTCCCAGAAAAACTGTGTGGATGCAAGGAGATGAGAGACCTTTGCAAGGTACTGTCGCTTCCCCTCCCTTCGGCGTTCCTGCTCGTTTTTTCGTCTCGTCCTTAACCTTCCATATCGGTCGTTTTTTTCATTTCTTTTGCGATGTTTTGTGCCGCCTGGACGCAGAATGCTTATATTCCCCGCCTCCTTCTCCCATGGTGGAGTTCCTGAAAGCCTGGTCCCCAGTCCTCTTTCCTTTCAGAACTTGGACTTCGCAGTCGGTTCTGAGTTCTTTTCAAGCTTTGAGTGTCGCGAGGGTGTGCCCTTTTTTGACGTTGCTCCCTGCACTCGCCCCCGACCTGAAGTCGGACACCAATCGTTTCTTCGGGATTTTTTCCCTCCTCCCCGTAACGGACGTTCGAGCTAGTATGGGCCTTGTTCCTTTACTGTGATTCTCGATCGCGAGAACATGCCGAACTCGTATTTTCTTCGGACCCCGCCCGAGTGCAGTAACGGTAGTTGATTTCGCGATGACCTCTTCCTCCCGAAGCTTCCCCTATTGTCCTCTGCGACGTTTCCGCTGTCATCTACACCCTACCGAACGTGCCCTGAAGCAACCTGCGACCCCCATTTTTCGCCCCCTTCAACCTGACTTAATCTTATAGTCCCGCTGCCGTAAGGGCAAACCCCCTCCCCCTTTTCGCTCCTTCCATGTAGAGTGCTTTCTCCCACGGTTCCTGCGCCCTCGCGTTCATCCTGTTGACTGACCCCTCTCTTCTGATGGGACCGCCCCCCTGGTTTGTTCCGCCCCCGTGTGAATAGTACGCCGAGGCGGGCTCAAACCTGGTTTTGTTCCCTTAGGGCTGCGATTTTCGTCCGCCTTCGGAGTTCGATCCCCCCACTTTCTCTGGTGAAGAAGGTTTCGTGGAGTTTTTTTCGTTCCTTGCCGCCCGCCTCCGATCTGCCATTATTTTGGATTTCGATACCGGCTCCTTCCCCCCCCCCCCCTAACCCCCCCCCCTTTCCTCCTTGGGCCGCACTCTCGTAGCAACGCTTCTTTGTGTTACCGCGTGCCACGCCGTTCCTCCCCCACCCCAAAAGCTTCCTGAACCCTTCCCTCTCCCTCCGTGGTTCTTTTTGCCGTTTTGACGCACAATATCGCGCATGTGGTAAAGGCCCTCTCTTCGAATTTTTCTCCCCTCTTAGCTCTGGTCCTAGTCTCCCCGTTTTTAATGGAAGAGGCTGCTGCGACAGTCTCTCCCTCTCTCTTGGTTTGTGGATCAATTCTCATTCACCTACATTAGAAGCACCTCCTCGATCGTTTTCCCCTTCCTTCGGGATGTTCCGGTGGTCCCGACGTGATTTTACCGAAGACGCTTATCCTCCCCGTCGACCCCCTTTTCCTCCTAGATTGATCCCCCATCCTACTAGTCATTTGTTCCCGTTTTTTGGCTCAAAGGCCCTCCCTAGCGTCGCAGCAAGATTTGTTTTTTTTCTTTTTTCCTCCTAGTTGTAAATATTTCGGAAAGAATCGTAGGTCGATTCGATCTTCCTTTTTTTTTCATTCATTTCAATTACGACGTCTCGTATGCAGGAGGTTATGTCCCCATTTTTTTTACCCCTCTCGTCTTAACGCTGTCTTTTCTGTCATCCATCTCTTCCCTGTTGCCCGAGTGATGTAACCCCCTTTCCGGACGAGGTTGCTCCCTCTTTTTAAGTCCCCCTTTGCTTTTGGATAGAGAAAAGATTCCAAGCCCTCTTCTCCCCCAACTTCTCGTATGCGGATATCGCGCAACCAGATGATATCTTTTCCGGTTGGTCGCATGTTGAGTGCCAAGCTTCCTCTCCTCCTTAAGAGTTCATCTATGAGCCCCCGTGTCACAATCGCTCAGTTTGCTTTGCTTCGGACACCTTCTCCCCGTGATTTATATGTCTGTTCCTTGCTTATGTATTTGAGCGATTTCTTTTTTTCTCCCCTTCCTCCGGATGGGAGTGGTCGAATCGTCGACGGTCTTGCCCAGTACCTCATTCCTTTTTGATTTCGCATACTCACACTTTGTGGAGACCGGAGTTTTTTCCCCCTTTCCATCCTTAATCGCGTGGTAAAGCTTTTTGTTGACGCGCTCTCACTTAACGTTACCTGGGGGGCACCCCATGTCGTTTTTTTTATGGGATGTTTTTTTCTCCCTATTTTTTTTGCAGCGTGAAGAAGGTCCTGCTTGCTTTATCCCTCCCCGGCCGATTTCGTCACTCTCTCTATGCCTGCGTTGGATGAAACGCGTTTGATGTCTTCCTGCATTGATGTGTATGGTACGTGCTTGCCACTTGTGCTGCTTCCTCTCGTTCAGATGTTTCCGCTCGCGCGGTTTACCCCTTTAGGAATCCTCCTTTACTTCATATTCGCCCGGCTAGTCACCTTCACCGAACAGCCACGTGATAGAAAGCGCGTAAATCCGCCCTCCTGTCTTGGAGCCGAGGCCCTTTCCATAATGCGCGGGCGTGCCGTGATACAATTCCCCCCTTTTTTTTCCCCACCCCAGTATTGAAGTCTCCCTATGCACTCCTTTCTTTTCGTATTTGATTCCTCTTTGCTCTTGATAGAGGGAGTTTTTTTTTTTTTTCGACTTCTTGTAACAACGACAGTGGGCTCCCCCGCCGATGCTTCAGAATTCTGTGTTCAGGAACCGCTTTCCAGTAAGTCCCCTTCAGATCAACTTGTAAACTTTCTCGTTTTTCTCCGGCCCAGGGTTTCCAAACCGTTAGTTAACCGTCCTAGCCCCCACTTTTTGAGGTTCCCACGTACCAAAATCCTATGTTGTACCTACCGCTTTCCCCTTTCGACCTGCGCAATAGGACCGATAGGGAAGTTCCCATACGTCTCGTTCTTGCCCCCAAATGGATGGATTGGCGGCCTACAGCCCGTTGTTTCATGCCAAAGGGCCGGTGTTGCACCCCTTTAGTCCTGGAAGGCGGCTATTGGCAAGCGTGATCGCGGCGGTAGCGATTTCTTGGCTTCTCCCTTAATAATCTTTGTTGTTGCTCAGAGATGCGACAATGGTAGTCTTGGAACCTTCGAGGACAGCGTTGCAAAAGATTTCCTTCGCTGGTTCTTGTGTCAATGCCCTTTTCCGGAAAAACTTTCCGGCCGCAGGTTTCCCTTTTTCCTTTTCCCCCTACGAGGTGTCAATCTACGAGAGGAACCTTCTCAACAGTTCCACAACGGATCCATTTTGTCCCCCCTTTCCTTTGCGTTCGGTACAATCAACGCCATGGTGTGGGCGTCGGTTAGCTTTTTTCCCTCATTTCCTTGCTCCCCAACTGCCGCCGGGACTGTGTGACGACTTGAGCCGGGCGACTTTCTTTCCCCCCTCTTGATTCTCATCCTCCGCACGACTACAACCTTT
>Ga0179591_1228250_pt1 | contig 10878 bp, 15 predicted proteins | sample CZOMad2_1_08_16f_FD_182891 | JGI IMG/M metagenome (GOLD analysis project Ga0179591, IMG submission 182891) | Vadose zone soil fungal communities from Angelo Coast Range Reserve, California, USA - CZOMad2_1_08_16fungal (PacBio error correction) | ecosystem: Environmental > Terrestrial > Soil >... | reverse complement strand
GGAAGCAATACGGTCACAGTTAAGTAAGTGTAGCGTTGAACAAGATGCGTCAATGGAATCCACGGGGGGAAGGGGGCTTGTGAAACGGACGCAACGGCCAGGAGGTGGCCAGGAGGGACGGGGACACACCGACGAATGGAAGGCGGCCGGCTAGCGGACTTCCCGGAATTAGCCGAACTCTGTTATCGCACACCGGGGCGGGTGCCCCGGGCCCTTCCGGGCCGTCATTCAATTTGACGGCCCCGCCCGTCGACACCACAACGCCGTCCCCCACCCCCCCCCTCCGAACGAGAAAGACACCAGCTCGTGGCCGATAGGTGGGCTGGCCCCCCGCAAAAACCCGAGCATTCGATACGGCTCGTGTTTCGCCGCGCGTGGAACCGCTGGTCACAGAAAAAAGTTTCTGGTTGAGGCATTCGGGGGGTATGTGTTTATCTGCTAAGCTGATAGCGAATGTGTCCCCCTGTCTGGTCGGCGTGGCCCAGGGCGGCATGTGTTTGGTTTTCGGTTTTTTCTCAAAGCGGCATCCCCCCCCCCGGGGGGTGGGGAAGAGGGCGAAGTTTGAGATTGCTTTTGCGCCCGTTCGCGTTGTTGTCTTCGTGCAGGGCCGTGGTGGGGGGGAATAATCGTCTGTGTTGGTTTCTTTGGGCCTCCTGTATTGGCGTCATTTCCCGGCCTGGTTTTTGCCGCGTTCTGGATTTTCACTGGCCGCTGCTGAATGGACAAGCGGCTGGATTTCTGGGGGCCCGCGATGGGAAAGTGGAGCCGGCGCGTGCTCTGGCCAAAATGTGTGGGATTATCGGCCTGCTCACTGGTGGGCGTTTCTGTTGATATTTGCCGGGCGTGGTTATGCTGCTATGGTACGGTGTGTTCGGTGCGATGCCGGGGTTGTCCATCCGCCGGCGCAGGCCTACGCCTACGAAGATTTTCTTGGTCGGAAAAAACCGTGGCCTCCAATGGCTGGCGGCTTTTGTTTAATTAAAAAAAAAACACCCAAGCTTTGAGCCCAGTGGAATGGTTTCTGGGAGAAACGCAAAGCTCGCGATGATTTCAGGTTGTTACATTCTTGGCCCCTCCCTCTGAACAAATTCCACCCGCCTCGCCCTCCGCGCCAAGTCGGCCCCGCTCACGCCCGCGCGCGGCGCGTAAAATTGCGCGTTTGATGATATCATTCGCCACGCGGGCCCTGGGCTCGCTGATGGCCGCGGACGCGATTCGTGATTTGGGAGCAGGACCAAAGCGCGGCGTTTTCTCGAGGGTTTGTGATGTTTCGTGACGGGCGTGTGTGGATGGAGGATCCGCACTACTACAAAAACTGGATTTTGGTCTAGTGGACGATCAACCACACAATTCGCTATGGGGCTGGGTCATTTGGGGCATTCGGGATGTGCGTATTGTTCGCGTGGCTTCTGGGCGATTCGTCACCAAGCTTCAGGCATGTTGCGTCGAGGCCGAAGGCGGGAATGAAAACAGGAGAGGAAGCGTGGCTAAAGGTGAAGGGCCGGAGGCGCGTTCGGGTTTTTTTTGGAGGATTTAACATTGGGAGGGACCCGGAGAAAGAAGGGGGGGAAAGGAGGGAAAGGGGGAGGGGAAAGGAGGAGAGAAAGAGGGGGGGCGGAGGAGGAAAAGGGGGGTAAACGGGAAAGGAGAGCAGGGACGGAAGGAACACATTTCAAAAAACCATCAAAAACGCCACTGTCCAAAGGAGAGAAGAGCCCGCCGTTCCAGGGAAGTTGCATGCTGTCGAATGCAACCAGTGTTGTGGGCGTGAAGGAACGGCCGCCTGCGCTCACAGGAACCGCGCTACGGGAGAGACGCCCGACCGGTCCGGGATTAAAAAGCATTATATGCGAGATTGAGAGGGGCCCCCCCACCCTACCCCCTCCAAGGAGGGGAAACTGTTGGGCCCGTTTTCAGGGAGTTGCGTACGGTCGAACCGGGGATGGTGCGGCATGGAAGAACGTTGCCTGCGGCCTGGTCTTCGACACAGCCGCGCTTCCGGGGGGGCAAGGCCGGCAAACTTGCAAAATTCGAACGGGTTGACGCCACCTTTTCTAGCATGGCAAAAACTTCAAAGCAATCGCCAGATTCACAGACCGCGCTCGCCAAAAGTTTCCTTGTGGAAGGGAAAAAGGCCGGCCACCATTTAGCGCGGCGTTCGTATTCAAGGATTTTTCCGGCCGCGGATCAAGTTTGTGATCCATTTTTTTTCCATTTTCGGAACAAGGTGGACGTGCTCGCCGAGGGGAAAGGCGTGCATCATCCGGATTATCGACCCCATCCGCTGGAACAAACGGTGACGCGGTTGCTCACGGGCCGCATGAGACCAAGGCGGGCTGAACGCCCGAAGGCCGTCAAGTGGCGGCCCCCGTTTGCCGGGGTGGGTGGTGATGCGTAAAACCGTTGAGGGGTGATGCGTGAGGGGCGGGGCCGGCATAAAACGGCGGAGACGCAGGAGAAACGCAGAGTTTGCAGAGTTGAGGGATTTCCTGCCCCCGCGACTGACTATCGGGAGCGGCCGAGAGCGCAATTCATTCAACAAGTAAGGAAGGCCAACACCAACCTGCACAAAATCCATTTCAGACTTGACCGCCGGATCTGCGGGGCTGCCGAAGGACATGTAAAATTCCACGTTGAAGGCGGGCTGAAAGCCCGCGATCCTTTTCGCTTCGGGGGACACCACCGTAAATCGTGAGGCGTGACAAAGAAGGTGGCGGCGCTTCGCCATCTTTTTTTCACGGCCGTTCACGCATAACGTTCACACCCATGCCCCCCCATTCCCCCAAGGCTGTCCAGGGACATGTTCAAGAATCATTCGGCTCTCGCCCACGTATATTCCCAAACGCGGGGCACCGGCCAATAAGGGTGCAAGGTTGGAATTTGCCCGGCAGCCAACGGCGGGAAGGCCCAAACGAAGGGACTCGTGCTAACGATTGCGGTGGACCCCCGGCTACGCCTTTCGTCGGCGGCTCGTCGCGCGCACGGACGGTTTTTTTTTTAAAATTGAAAACTCGTCCCGGCGGACCCGCGCGCCGGAAAAAAACTTTTTTTGGATCAGCGAGCAGGAAAGGGCGAAATCCCCGCCGTCGCCGTGGGCGGGACTCGTTCCAAAGGCCGTGCCCTGCGAACTCCGGCCAATAGGTAAAGGTCCACTTCAGGCGGAATTCAATGTCGCCCATCCATAACCTGACAAATCCCCGCCGGCCGTCGGGAATTGGGGCGAGGGAGGGGGCGGGGGCCGCTTGTCCCGTGCGCCCGGGGTTTGATGGTGCGGAAGCTTTTCCCATTCAAGCCTCGGGGGAAAGGCGGGGCGGGCGACGGTTCCGCCGACGAACGAACCACGAACAACGCGATTGAACGCTGGAAAACTGCCGCCGGGCTGGCACCCCGGCGCCGGAGGCGATGATTTGTGCAAGTGCGACCGGACGCGGCGCCGCCGCGCTTGGTCGCGTCCGGGCATGGGCGAAGAGGTATGGCTTTGGGAAGGCGGCCCCCACGGTCCCTGTCGGGGAAAAGGGCGTGGGAAATTTGTTTCAGCGTCGATTGCCGGTTCACTCGGTCGAGCTTGTTTTGCCGTTTTCAACGGCACGGCGAGGTGACTTCGTGTGCGACTCCGGGGTGAGCAGCCGCCGATGCGCAGGGCGGCGCCAAGTGCGAAGCGGAGATCGCGGGCAAACTGCCTCGGCGGAGGGCGCGGCAAGCTGGCAGCGAAAAAATCCCTGCGCGCGTCGAGCCGAAGTTTTTTTTGCGGAGGACCGACAAGCGCGCTTACGAGGGCGGGGAGTTCGAAAGTTGCCGCCGAAGGTGCAACCGTGAGATCCAGGAGCGTGGCGGCCGGCGGAGCGGGGCGTCGCTAACGCGAGGAAGATCACCGGCAGCTCGGCCCAAACTTAAGTTTCCTTAGGTCCACGAAAGGCATGGGGGCGCGAACAAAGTGCATGCGAGCCTGTACCCGGCTGGGGGCCGTGCTGGTGCAAATTGACTCTCACATGCCGGTGCTTGGCCGCGCGGGCCATTCGGGCGCGGGCTTTTGGTTGGTTGCGACGGTGGTGTGGAATCGGCGTTGCACGTATCACGCCGGCCAAGCCGGTCATGGGCATTATGGCGATAAGAGCTATGAGGGGCGGAAGCACACCCGGGCGATAGCTGGAAGCGTTTGGTTGTAAGTGGGATGGGGGAGGCTTGTTGTTTTTGTAGGAAAAGTCGGGGCGCAGAAAAAGGTAAATGGGTTGGTTTTTTTTTAAATTCGGTTTACATGCGTTTTTGAAAAGGGGTTTTTTTTTGTTTTTTTTTAAAGCGTTTCAGGTTTTTTAGGTCACGCGTTTGGGGAAATTGATGGGGGCAAACCGGGACAGGCAAGGCCTGTCCCCCTTAAATAACGAAGGCTGGCGGCGACAAATAATGGATCGGTAGGGTGGGGGCTGATTTTGTATTGAAATCGGAGGTTGCGCCGTGGTGGAGAGGGCCTTTTGGCGTCGCTCGGCTCGTTCCAACCCCAACAGAAAAATAACTTTAATGAATCAAAAAACCGGGCCGCCTGTTCCCGGAATCCGTCCAAAAACCCAAGACGAGTGGGTTGGCGATTGTTCAGCTTCGTTGGCTAGGGCATCGCGGCACGGTTTTGTGTTTATCTGTCCGGTCGTTTGGTATTGCCGGGCGACATTCTGCGAAATTCAATCTGCGGTCACCGTGCTGCAAGCCGCATTCAAATACTCGGCGGGGCGCTGACGGGGGCAAACGGGGTGGCCATTGGCTGGTTTCGGGACACTGGGTTATGCGAACATCGCTTTCATGGTGATCTTTGATGCCCATTGTCATTCCGACTTTATGAAAAGGGGGCGTTTCAAATCGGCAATGAAATTCCGTGCATGGGGGAAATCTTCCATTGATTGGACCAGGGCTGACAGCAGGCAAATTGGCTTCCAACAGCCTCCTGAAAAGCCCGGCCTGAAAAGAAACAAACCTTTGGGGTTTGTGGTTACCTAATGTCATTGTGGTGCCGGTTTTTTTGCCCCGCTGGGTGGCACGGTATAAAATCGGGCGGGGCGACGAGTTGGCCGACATGCACCATAAGTAATCATGTGGCTGACACCGTAAGGGCCGGGTCGAAAAGATTGAAGCTTGGAGGGATAGGAAATGGAGGATGGCGACCCAAACGGGGAAACGTGATGCGTTTGAAGGGTGTGACGCTTCCGGCTTCCCCGCGCTGCTCCATACATTTCAAAGGAACACAAGACGTTCGGATTGGGCGCGCGAATTGTTACTGAACAGGTTGGCCACATGCTGAAGATGCCGGCCCCATTAGGAGAATCCTTCATAATTTCCATGAGCGACGAAACGACGGAGCCAACGAAAGACCAGGCGCACGGAACCGACGTCGCGCATTCTGAGTTGGTCTTTTTGGAATGGCCCGCATCTTTCTGACCCTTCTTCGATGAGGGCCGGATTGTTGCCGGTGCCGACCGGTGCTTTCTCGGATTGGCACGGCCTTGAATGGGTGAAAGCGGGACAGGCGGCCGCGCCCCGCTCCAGAAGAAAGGTCAGAAGCAGGCCGGCAGTCCCAAAAAAAGGAACAAATACTCAGAAATGGGGCGGACGCGTGCGTATTCGTGCGCCTGGGTCTTCTTGGCTGTCCGTTTCGTCCGCTCATTGAACTTTATGAAAGGATGTCTTCCTTAAGGGGGGGCGGGACATCTTCAGCAATGGGGCCAAATGGTTCAATTAACAAAAATTCGCGGCGCACGGCCACCGAACGTCTTGTGATCATTTGAAATGGTATGGACCGCGGCGGGAAAGCGGAAGCGTAACTTTCCACGGGCATTCACGTTCCACGTTTGGTCACGGAACAGTCTCCATCCTTTCCATCCTCCCTCCGCCCTTCATCTTTTCGAACCGGCCCTATATCGTTTTGTCAGCACATGATTAATTATGGTGCTGGTCGGCAAACTACGTGCCCGCCCGATTTTATACCGTGCCACCAGCGGGGGCAAAAAAACCGGGCCACATGGACTTAGTCATTAGTAACCCCAACCCAGAAGGTTTTCTTTTGTCACGGTTTTTTCTAAGGCTTGTTGGGGGGGGAGGGGCCAAATTTGCTTTGCTTCAGGCTGTCAATCACTGAAAGATTTCCATGCAACGTATTCATCTGCCCATTTTGACGCCTTTCATAAAATTTTCGGAAAAATGGACCAATGGGCAGCCAAGATCAACCAGAAAGCGAATGTTTGTTTCGCATAACCAGTGGCGAAACCAGCAAATGGGGCCAGGGCCCTTTGGCCCGTCAGCGCCCCGGCCCGCGTAGGGTTGATTGCGGATTGCAGGCCCACGTGGACCCCGCAGAAGATGGATCGCAGATCGATCGCCGGAATACCAAAACCCACCGACCGATGTTTAATTAAATTTAAAAACACAAAAAAAACCGTCGCCGCGATTGCCTCGCCCGAACGCTGACAATGCGCCAAACCCACTCGTATTGGGTTGGACGGAGGTTCCGGAACAGGGCGGCGGTTTTTGATTCATGTTAGTATTTAGTTGAGAGGTGATAAGGCGAGCCGACGCAGGGCATCTTCACCAACGGGGGCGCACCCGATCGATTCATACAAAATCAGCCCCCCACAGACCAATTTCGCCAGCTCGTTAGTTAGGACAGGCTTATTGCCTTGTCCGTTGCAGGCCGCCCTCATTCCCCACGCCGTGGACCTAAAAACCTGAAAACGGGCTTTCCCTTTCACTCATGGTACCGATTTTTAACCAATTAACTTTTTCTGCCCGGACTTTCCCCTACACCCGCCCCATCCACAATCTTGGACAAACAAACGGCTTAAGCTTGCGGCCACAGGGATCGCCTCCCATCGGCTCTTCGCCATATGGCATGAACGGTCGGCCGCAACCGCACCCCGGCGTGATACGGCAACCGAGATTTCACACGTTCGCACCACCCCAACCCGCGCCGAGGCCCGCGCGCCCCACAAAAGCCAACCGGCATCTGCGCAATAATTAGTGAGGAGGCTAAATAATTGCACCCCAAAGGCACGTCCAAGCTCGGTTACGCTCGCATGGCAAGTTGTCGCGCATATGCTTTTTCGGTGGACTAAGCGGAAAACTCTCTTAGTTGCCGAGGAGCCGGGTGATTCTTCCTTCGCGTAGCGCGCTCCGACGCAGCCACGCGCTGGATCTCACCGGTTCACATGCGCGGGCCACATCGAAACTCCCGCTCGTTCCAAGCTGCGCTTTCAGGTCGGCGCCAAAAAACTCGGCTCGACAGATGGCGGCAGGGGATTCCGCTGCCAGGCATTGCGCGCGGCAGGCGAGGCAGGGGGGCAGTTGGCCCGGACATATCTCCGCTTGGGCCGCCTGGCGCATCGGCGCGCTGCGCACCCCGAGGTCGCCACACGATCACCGGCCCGTGCCGTGAACGGCACCCGCTCGGGACCGAGTTGAACCGGGCAATTCGGACGCTGAATAACAACTTCCCCACGCCTTCCCCGACAGCGGAGTGAGGGGGGGCGATCTCACAAAGCCATCTTCGCAATTGCCCGACGGGACCAGGCGCGGCGCGGGCAGGACGGCGGGCGAATTGCAATCGCCTACGGGCGGGCGGGCAGCGGGGCCCGGCCCAGGGTGTCGCGGTCAATTCGCCGTTTCGGCGGAAAAACCGTCGCAGCCGCTTTTCCCGAGGGTGAATGGGAAAAAAGCTCCGCACCATTCAAACGCGGCCGCCACGGGCAGGCCGGCCCCATCCTCGCCCAGTCCGAAGGCCGCGGGGATTGCATTAGGATGGGCGACATTGAAATCCGCTGAAGTGGACTTTACGTTGCCGGGAGTTCGGGAGGCACGGCATCTTCTTTTGAACGCGAGTCCGGCCCACGGCGACGCGGGCTTCGCCTTCGGCTCGCTGATCCAAAAAAGTTCCCGGCGCGCGGTCCGCGTGCGACGAGTTCATTTTACGTCCGTGCGGCGGGCGGACCGCCGCGACGAAGGCGTAGCGGTCACACACCGCAATCGTTATTAGCACGAGTTCCCCTCGTTGGCTTCGGCGTAGGAGCCGAGCAATTTTCCACTTGGCCGGTGCCGCCGTGATGATACGTGTGGACGAGACGCCGAAATGAATTTCTTGCAAAGGTGGTCCGGGGACCCGGCTTGGGCCGGGGAAAGGGGGGGGCCTGGGTGTGAAAAACGTGATTGGGCGTTGACGGCGTGACCAAAAAGATGCGAAAAAGCGCCAGCTATTTGTTTCAAGCATCACGCTGTTACGGGTGGATGTCCCCGAGATTCGGAGACACGGATCGCGGGGCTTTCAAGCCCGCCTTCAAACGTTGATTGTACATGGTACCCGCGCCCGGAAGACTTCCGGAACGGGTCAAGTCTGAAAAGGGATTTGTTCAGGCGTGGGTTGCCCTGCTTAACTTGTTGAATGATGCCGCTACGACGCTCCGATATTTCAGTTCGTGCAGGAAATCCCTCAACTCTGGCAAAACATCTGCGTTCTCTGCGTGCTCCACGGCGTTTATTCCGGGGGCCAGCCCCTAAACGGCATCAAGCATCACGTTTTTTGACGCCATTCACGCCAAACCCGTCTCAAAAACTTGCCGGCAGCGTGAAGTCACTTCGTCGTAAGAACGCCTTGGTTCATTTGCCGTCGTGAGAACGAGCGAGTCACCTTGTCAAGGCGGATTTTGGCGAATCCGCGGGATGATGTGCCCAAGACCTTCTCGGCGAGCCCCACGCCACCTTGTTCACAAACTACTTTGGGATTCCGGCCGGGAAAATCCTTGAATTACGAAACGCGGCGCCGAAACAATGGTTTGGCGGCCCTTTTTCTTCAAACCAATGGAAAAACTTGGGCTGGGCGACGGTTCTTGAATCTGGCGATGCTTTTGAGTTTTGCCATACTGATTAGAAAAGTGGCGTCACCCGTCGAAAGTTGCAAGTTGCCGCCTTGCCACCGGGAGCGCGGCTGTGCGAATGCCCAGCACAGCAAAAAAGTTCTTCATGCCGCACATCGTTCGGAAACCGTACGCAACTCCTGAAACGGCCAACGTTTCCCTCTTGGAGGGGTTAGGGGTGGGTGCCCTCTCAATCTCCGATTAAAATCTTATTTTCCTCGGACGTTCGGCCTTTTTTTGTTTTTTTTTTTTTTTTTTTCTCTCCGGAGCGGACTGTGGAGCCGGCCAGCGCGTTCTTTTCACGCAACACCTTGTTCATCGACAGGACCATGGCACACTCCCTGGAACGGGCGGGCTTCGTTCTCCTTTGGAACAATTGAAGAGCTGGGAATGTGAATGTTTCACTTTTACCGTCTTCTCCGTTTTCTCCGTTCCTCATGTTAAATCCCTCCCCGAACCCGCCCGCGGCTTCACCCTTTAGGACAAGCTTTCTTCCTGTTCATCCGCTTCGCCTGGCGCATTCAGGCTTGAAAGCTGTTGGTTTGAGAGGGGGGCGGCCCAGGAGACAACGCGGGAACACGCCCAACAAGGCCCGATGCCCCAAATACCAGTCCCCATTAGCGAATGGCTGGCTGATCGTCCAACTATCCATCAAGTTGTAGTATTTGCCGGATCTCATCCACAACAAACGCCGTCCCGGAACATCCACAAACCCCAGCGAATGAGAGAAAAAAACGCCGAGCTGTTCTGCGCCAAATCACGAAATTCGTTCGCGCCATCAGCGAGACCCAGGGCAAGGCGGGTGCAGAATTGAGTGGATTATCATCAAACGCGCAATTACGGCGCGGCGCACGGGGCGTGAGTCCGGGGCAGACCTTGGCGCGGAGGGCGAGGGCGGGGTGGGAATTGGGTCAGGAGGGGAGGGCCACAAGGAATATTAACAACTGAAAAATCATCGCGAGTTGGCGTTTTCAGCCCATTCACTGGCTCAGCTGTTTACCAGCCGGAAGCATTGGGCCACGGTTTTCCGACCGAAGGGAAAATCTTCGTAGGGCGTAGGCTGCGCGGAGGATGACAAAACCGGCCCCCCCATCGCACGACACACCGACATCATCCCATTAAGCAGCATACCACGGCCGGCAAATATCAACAGAAACGCCCACCAGGAGGGCAGGGGCGGAGAATTCCCCCCACAACCTTGGCCCAGGGAGCAAAACGCGCCGGCTTCACTTCATCGAGGGGGCCAGGAACGCAGAATCCCAGCCTGTCCATTTCAGCAGCGGCAGGTGAAAATCCAGAGGCGCGGGGCACAACAAAACCAGGACGCGGCCTTGACGCCATATCCCCATTTAATAGGCAGGAGGCCCAAAGGAAACAAACAGCGAGGACGATTACTCCCACCAGCGCCTGCACGACAGACAACGTGGTGAACCGGCGCAAAAGCATTCGTCAAACACTTCGCCTCTTTCCCACGGATGCGGCTTGAGAAAAAACCCAAAACACATGCCCGCCTGGGGGCACGCCGAACCAGAAGGGGGGACATTCAGATATCAGCGGAGCAGATACCAACTGACACCGATGCTTAACCCAGAAACTTTTATTGTGGACCAGCGTCCAACGCGCGGCTTTGAAAAAACAACGAGCCGATTTTATTCGATGCTTTTGGGTTGGCGGGCCAGCAACCTCGGCCACGATGCTGGTCTTATCGGTTAGGGGGAGGGGCTATCATGTTGGTCGACGGCGGTGGCCGTCACAACAGGTCAATGACGCCGGAAAGGGCGGGGCCAACCACCCCCGGGTGTGTTGCGGAGAAAAAACAAAGAGTCGGCGGAAACATTCCGGGGGAAAAAGGGTCCGCGAGCGGCTTCAATTCGGTTGTGCCCGCCGCTTCTGCACCTGCGTGTCGGGCCGTTTTTCCACGCGGCCCTTCCGTGGGGCTCCATTGACGCAGCTGGTCAACGGCTACTGGGGCCCGTCCCCCGTATTTGCTTCC
>Ga0179591_1160582_pt1 | contig 10878 bp, 5 predicted proteins | sample CZOMad2_1_08_16f_FD_182891 | JGI IMG/M metagenome (GOLD analysis project Ga0179591, IMG submission 182891) | Vadose zone soil fungal communities from Angelo Coast Range Reserve, California, USA - CZOMad2_1_08_16fungal (PacBio error correction) | ecosystem: Environmental > Terrestrial > Soil >... | reverse complement strand
CCTTTATTCGAAGAATTGAACGACTCACTTTCCGTATGAATTCTTTCATAGTTCCCTAATCACGGCCCCTCGTCCGAATCTTTACTTGTACGAAAGTCTTCCGCGGATTTCCTTGTCTTTTTTCTTCCCCCTCGAGAGCTTCCGATGCTTATTCTTTATATATAGTTTGGAGCTTTTTTCCTCTTCCGACCGGATGTTTTTTATGGCCCAAACCCCCAGTCTCGGGTTTTTTTTTTTCAACGAATACGAGACTTACTTCTTCTTTCTGATTTGGTGTCCCCTTTCCCCCCTTTATCCCTCGTTTAAATTCTCTTTGGTTCTGGTCTATCAAAACCAGCTTTGAACTTTTTTCGCATTCTTCCCCCCTATGCTTAGTTTGCCAAAGACCTCAAGCCTCAGAAGCCGGGAGTATCACTCTTTGCGTTAGCTACTTTTGGCTGGTTTCTATAAATCCCATTCGTGGTTGTTTCCCCCTTGTGTCTATTTTCAAGAAAATTGGTGGGCTTTTATTATGCGCGGCGTGACCTTCCTCGGGCAATCTTCTTTTGGTCCTCCGCGGATCGTCCGACTATCCGAAATACACTCCTAACGCCTTGTGCCATACCTCCTAGTTCTGTTCGGAATTATGTGCGACGTCGAGCCCTCACGCGCACTCTCCCCGAATGCACGTCGTTTCACTTGGTTGAAAGGCCGCCTCTTTCTGTTCCGCGTTACCTTTCCAATTTGTCCGGCTGTCGTACGTCTTCTTGCTTTTGGACCGTCCCTAGCTAAAGATCGATTTGAAACGACCCCACACCCCGGGCCCCTCTTCTCTCTCTCACCCATAAGCACGGTGATATTCTTTGTTTGTCTGTGAAGGTCCCCCCCGCTTTCAACCTCCTGATTTAGATACCGCACCCTGATTATCCCTGGCTCTTTGTATGATGATTTCTTTTCTGAATCAGACGATCCCTCGTTTCCTGCGTCCCCCCCAAGGCGAGTTTTCGTCACCCCAGAACCGGGGGGCAACCTCCCCAGATTCCTGGAGGTGCCTTTCCCTTCACAACCAATCACGTTTCTCAGTCACTTCCTCTCCCATCCCCAGGAAGGAAGGACGTTGCCCTATGACTCTCCCTTCCTTTCGTTTTTTTTAAGTCTCGTGAGTTTACTTCTCCAACGAATGAGCCTGCCCCCCTTGTTTCCCAGTTCTTTGTTGGAACCTTATTGAAATTTGTCCCACACTTTCCCCCGTAAGTTTGAGTGTCCAAACTTGTGAATGCGCAAAACAAGGGGCTTTCTTGCCTTATGGGATTCTTCCATTAACAACAGGTTCGGCTGTGCTTCTGCCAGTTTCTGGCACCCATGCGGTTTCCTTTCCGTGCAAAGCGGACAGTGGGACTTTTTTGAACAAACTGCGAAAGGCCCTTTGATCAGAAGGCTTGCCCGTTCCTTTTTTTTCTTCTCGCCCCGCTCGACTTGGAAGTTTCTTCTGCCCATCTTCTGATTTCGCTATCTTTTCCGTCGACCTCTTTTTTCTTCCCCCAAAGGTAATTCTCTCCCGTACTTCAGATCCCCATCAAGCGTTTTTCCTGTACTGACCGAATGTCTTTTTCGCTCCCCACTCTCTCTTTTTACTCTAGGGTTTTTTCTCTCTCTTTCAGTAGCGAAGCCCTTTCTTTAATGCCATAGGTTTGGCTGATGGATTTTTTCCCTTCTCCATGGAGGATGATAAATTAGTGTATGGTGGTATTTCCTTGTCGCTCCCCCCGCTCTCCTCCTCGAATTGTATCCAGTGTCTGAGTTCAGCGGACCTTCACCAAGTCGCGTTAGAGAGGAAGCTTTTCAACCACCCTTCCGTTTTTGTCATTTCTTTCTCCCTTTGGCCCGGTCGCCGGTGCCTTCAATGGCCTCTTTTCCCCGGACAATAGCGATTTTTTGCGAATTCCAAATGACTCCTATGAGGCCTCTCCCTCCTTCTTTCAAAGCCTTGTTGGGCGTATTTGCGATAGGTCCCTGGTTGGACAAGACAGGACGGGTGGACTACTTTGTGGACATCATGCGAATGGAGGCCTAAGTTCCAAAGAATATCTCTCCCAAGTTTTTTCTCTCTCTCGTTTTAGACCACCATGCAGGCGTTGAGATTCCCACAAAACTTCCTATCTTTTCTTGACGTATCAGTACCCCTTTTGCTCCTTTTTTTTTTATCTAAAAACCCCCTGAGTGGATCTTATAGTGACTGATTCCCTGTATTAAATGACTGCCACACCCCCTTCCGCTGCCCGTATAGTGAGTGTTCGTTTGGCTTCTCCTTTTTTACTCCCCTTCACATGTAGAGAGTCGATTCACGCCAAGAATATCCTCTTGAGAGAAAGGGTGTTGGTGTGGGGGGGGGGACCGCCCTGTCTTTAGTCTCACTCTTCGTTTCATTGGGTTCATAACTTTTCCGCGCAACGCATATGTCCTTTCTTTGCCTTCTGGTTGAGACTGTCGACTAGTTTTAAGGTTGGATTTTCTGTGCGTGCGTCGGCTCTTTTGTTTGCCCCTGCCGGTTCACACGCAAAGAAATTAACTACTGAGGGACGGGACGGTGTGGTTCCCAGTCTCGATGAAACTCCTACCCCCCTTGATTCCCACTGACTATATCTTCTGTGTTTAGATTTTTTTTCCTTTGAGAATCCGCTACGAAGCCCCTCCTTTGTCTAACCATCACGCGTAGGGAGGGGCAGCTACATTCGTACGGTGTTTTGGGACTTCTTTGTCGCCTCGTGTTGACTTGAAGCCTTTTTCCCCCACCCATTTAACCATTTTCTAGTCCATAGACATGGGCACACCGATGTCTCAGGGTTCGGAGACATACACCTACTTTTTCTCATAAACCTGAGCATCCTAGGATTAACCGATTTGGTTCCTTCTACTTTCCTGGCCTTCTGTTTTTTCCTTTTATTCAATTCGTCGCAACTTGAGGGTGTTTTCGTACGAAAAGAACCACGCCGTGGAATCAGTCGACCCTTCCTTTCACCTATATGACCAGTGCCTTGCGGGTCCGTTTAGTCTTAAACCCACCCGTGTCTTCTTTTTCACCCCCCCCATTAACGATCCCTGCGATCTTCCCCGACCCGTATGTTAAGTGAGCCAGGAATCTTCCTATTCCTTGTGGTGAGTCTTGAGGGCAACTCTTGCTTCCGTTTTTAGCATTAAATATGAAGTAATCGTTTCGCTTCCCGTAGAGAATTGATAGAGAAGTTTAAGAAGCAACAAACAGCGGTCGGAGATAGATAGTAGAGGTTCAATCTCATACACCCGCCGCGACATCGGGCTCGATGTACACGAACCAGTATTCTATAAACACCAGAAGTGAGGTCGAGATGTCTCCGCGCTCCTAAGAGTTTCGTTCGCCAGTCTTTTTACTTTGTCTCAGTTCAACGAGATTCGCTACGTGGAGTTCTACTCGTGACCACCCCGTTTTTTTTCCTTTCATGGGTTGAAGTACTTAAGAAACCTTTTGAGCTTGTTCTCAGCTCATTTCTTTCTCCTTCCGATCGCACCGTCCGAAGTTCTGATACGAGCCGAAGTCGCTTTCAAGCTTTCCGAAGGGGACCTTCGAGACTTTGGGGTTCTTTTTCGCTGTGAATGAAATGGTCCCGCTCCCCAGCTTTACTACAACCGAAAGGGAGCGTTATTACGTTGATCCGACGCTTTAAAGCTTCTTCTCCTTTTGCTTCTTTCTCGCTTTTTTCCTGTTTCTGATCCTTTTTGCCTACTTTTTGCCGCTAGGAAATTCTTTACTCCAGGCCGTCTTTTCACCTTACCAGTAGTCGATCTTTCTCTCACCACCGAGGCCGTCCCCCTCTTTAAGTTCATACTGTTCCCGATCCTCTTGTCCGAGGAAAAGCTGCCTTTTTTACCCTTTTTTACGAACCCCATATCTATATTTTTTTCCTCAATAAGTTTTTGTGTGTTTTCTCTTACCTCTTCGTCGTTCCCTCTTTGTCTCTTCTCCCCCAGTTCTTCACTGAGATGAACTTGCGATTTGTGACTTGGTCCCTTGTTTTACTGATGATTCTTGAAGTGTTTTCTGACCCAACTTTGAGAGGAGGATTCCTGCATACCCCTTAGTACCCCAGACGGCCCATTTATGACGAATGTTCCCCTCCAGGAGTAATTTCTCAATCTCCTCCGAGTTGAATGAGTTTGACGTTGAGTCTCCCTACTATCGCCCCTTCGGTTTTGCGTGATAGGAGGTTCTATCTCCTCCACCTCTTACGTAAAATCGATTAGCCATAACCTCTTGAGGGAAAAATGATCGAACCGCTCTCCTGCGTTTCCTAGAGCTCTCCCACCAGTAAGTATTTTCTCTGCCGTTTTTCTCCGTTATTCTCCGAGAGCATATTCGTGGTGCGTTATAGATTATTGATTGTTCCTATCTGACTTTTCCCCTGACCGCATTCTTGAGTTTCCGCGAAAGTACCCCCCGTTCCCCTCTCCGATTAGCGCACAGCGTCAGGTCTCGTAAGTCAATTTCTTCTTTTAGTTATATTTAAGTTCCAGTTTAAATAGAGCCTTTTCGTTCGGCTTGACCTCTTCTCTGGCGAGCGCCTCTTGTGTTTTTCGTGCAACTTATCTTCAATTTCTTCGAATCTTGGTCCCTGACTTCCTTTTCAAGGAACGACCTATCTATCTTCCCTTTTCTCCTCCATACCCCGAGCGCCCAGCAAGTAATGGAACTTCCAATTTCTGATCTCTCTTGATTTCTGATCTTAGTTGTTTCAGTAGGAAGTTCTTATTTGCTATGGTCCCAACTCTAGGGGGCTCGCATGAAATCTCCGCAACTGACGTTCTATCCCCTTTTCCACTGGACAGTCTCTATTTCCCCTTTAGTCGTGTTTCGTCTTTTTCTCCTCCCACCCCTATCAGAACCGTGACCCCCCGTGATCCACAATTCTTGTTGGACCAATCTTCGTCTTCCACTCGCCCGAAAGGATCTGGAAGTGGTTTTCTCTACTCTGTTGATGTTCCTCCCCGAATCCCTGGTCTTCAAAGCGGTTTTTTGTTGTCCCATGTCTTCTCTCCCCTGGGTTCGGGGTTATGGATTCTTCTGTACCTTCAGATTACGTGCCCTTTGAGCCCGATCTGTGCTTTTCATCGAAAAAGGAACCCCGATCAGCCTTCGCATTCCTCCCTCCCTCCTTTTCTCGGAACATCTCTGTTCGGTTAGGGTGGTATTATCCCGAACTTCTACCTTTCCCAAGCACATCCGAGAGCTGGTCCCCTGTTTCATACCCTTGATGAGCTTCCAGAGACGAGGTTCCAAATGTGTAAGCTTGTGTAGTTTCTTTTCTCTGACTTGTGGAGTTCCCTTTCTCAAAGAGACGAAGCGGGGCCAGAAAAAAGCCACCTCGTAAATCCTTCTCCAGGCTCCCAAGACGATGCAAAATCACATCGTAGCCTTCGGCTGGGCTCGTCCACCGGTACTTTCCAAAAAGATTGATGTACCTCGCTTTTCACTCGAAAAGCGTATCATATACCTGCGTATGCCCTTTTTATTTTGTTTCCGGAATCTCAGCAAATCGTGACGGAGTCCACCCCCCTTCTCTCCTCACCATGTCAGAAAGGTTCACCCACTACTTTTTCTCTCCGGGGCGCTGCATCCAAAAACACTAGTAACTTAGCCGCTTCCCCACTCCCTTTAAGAAGGGGTCAATCTGCCTTTTTGTGTGTTCCTGAGAAGAAGGAGGAAGTTAGACAACTCCTTTCGCGCGAACACTATCGAATATCGTATGTGAACTTCGATTCCCTTAACAGGTAAAGCCCCATTTACGGTAAACTCTGTCACCCAGTCTTGCTGAAAAAACGTGTTGCCAGAAAACCCAAAGTGGAGTTTTGACTTCCGTATTCGGGATCTTCATACTTCCAGGGGCGCTGTGGTGGCGACTGAACATCTCTTAGTGGCGTTCGTTCTATTTTCAGGTTGTTTGTGTCGCGGACCCTTCTACTGTCGAAGGCCGGTAGATACTCCAACCTTCCGTGTGTTTATTCACGCAGACTTCGACTGTTGTCAGTCTGATTCCTTTTCCAAATTAGAGATTCTTTTTTAGCGTGTCTCTCCAAGGATCGCGCATCCATGACTGTCTCGCTTCATTCTCATCTCCCTCTCTTGTCTGCCGATTAGACCCGCCTGAAATCTTCCCCTTCCCTTTGTGTTTCTCTTCACGGTCGCGAAGGACTTCGGTATCAATTTTTTTTTTTTTCTTTTTTGACTCGCCCCTTTAGCAGACATGGATTCTCCCCATGCGTACACTGTTGAGAAGACTCGCCTGCTTGCTTTCCACTCTTCTAGAATCCAGATGTACATTCCCTGGTTGGTCCACACACTTCTCGCGCTCTTCCCTCCTTTCAAAACCCCTTCACCTTTTGTGATCCTTTTTCATTATGGCCCCTTCCGCGGTGTACGACCAAGCTTCCAGAGTTTCCCCCCGGACTCCTCGAGTTTCGAATCTTTCTCCTCAAGCGCCCCTGGATTTAGGCTGAGAAGCAATCATCCCCCCCTTGGTTGGGCGCGCCCTTTTTAGTAACATGGTTGGCACCCGTTTTTCCTTGTTTTTGACCTTTCCTTCGTGTAATGGAGGCTTCGAAGTGCCACCTCTATCTCTGTCCCCAGGTGGTTCGAGTGCTAGTTGGACTCCCCCGCCTTACGTCGGCGGCTGTAACCCCAAATTCCCGTCCTCTTCGTTCCCTTCTAGGGGGGTGCTTTCAGCCCGGTATTTTGTTTCCATTATTAAGCGGACAGTAAATTGTTTTACCCTTTTTTCTTGTCTCTGTAGCCCTCCCATCCCCTTTCCCTATGTAGAGAGGTACGCCCCCTAGCCTTCCGCCTCTAGAGCGGACCTCCTCCGTTCGGTAGGGCCGTAAATCTTTTTTCACCTTTGGTGACGAACAAGTACAGTTCGAGCCAAGCCATACCTACTTTGCGTCTTCGGGGTGAGCGAGGCCGGTAGTCTTTTCAGGTCGTGTCCCTCTTCTGTGGAGCGACAGTGAAAAAAGAAGAGTGTCCCGACAGCCGTTCCGCGGGGTCAACATATAGGAAAGCAGTGTCCTGCCCCACGCCCTTTAGCTCTTTGCTCTGGTTTCTCTTCTCTTGATTCCGAGACGAAGCACTCCGATTGCGAACCAGAACGCTAGGATGGTGGAGCGCAGTCGTCGTTCGAGGTTTTTTTTTTATCGAGCTTTCCTCTGATCTCGAACCCCGATTAAGGTAGCAGGCATACCCACGCCCCCCCCCGTTTCGAGAAGAGACATGGGCACATGCTTGATCAGGGATTCCGATATCACCCTCCTGTATAGTTCCCCGCCCCCGTACGTCGTAGAAGCCCTAAGATTTTTTGACTAAGTCTTTTCACAATCGAGTATTGGGATAGGACATTGCTTTGAGATGGGTCTCTCCCAAACTCCACACCCTCCCTTGTCCCCCTCTCTTAGGGACAGTTCACTTCTTCCTCATTTTTAAATGGTTCGTCCCATTTTGCGTACAACAACCCCCCCCGCTGAGTTGCACCTAACCAATTTTCCCCCTATAATATTCACCGCGCATCGCGACTCCCGATCCCTCTTCCGCCTCTGGCGGGACGAGCAGGTACTTTATGGCCGATGCAATTATGATGTCTTCGCACATTTTTTTCCGACGCGCCGGGCGGTGTAGCGTTCCCTTTTTTCTTCCCCAGTTTTCGTCCTGGGAAAAGGGAAGCGCTTCGTCGAAAGTGCAATCATTCCCGAACATCCCCACCCACAGCGGGGCGCTCCGATCTTTTCCCTTTTTTCCTTGTACCTTGAAGATACCAGGTCCCACAATTCGCTTCCCCTCCCTGCGGCCTTGCGATCGCTGAGTTTTTTACTCGTCTAGACCGTTCCGTGTCCCTTCTCACCGAGATTGATGGTTTACTGATGGAGCTTAGCTCGTTGGAAACCGCAGCTTGTCAAGAGGGGCTTTCACGACACCTTTCTTTTTGGTCCGGGATAGAGCGTGCATCGTTTTCGAAGTCCCCTCTTCAGCTCAAGCCACCCTCTTTGTGGCGAGTACGACGTCGCGCATTGGACAAGCGTTTCTCGCAGGGTTTTTCCGCTCCCCTTAAGGTTTTTTTGCGACGCTGGTTTCCCCGTCTTGGTCCCTCCCGCTCAATTTTTGGGTTCAAAACACCCTGACTACCCTATCATCCAGTAGCGGGAAGCGTATCTTTTCCTGGAGACCCCCGTCAGATAGCTCGCACCCTATGATGAATAATTGGTTCGTCTGGTCGCTCCTGTGGAACAGCTGCAGATGAATTCCCGGACGGTGGCTTCCGCTCGGCTTACCGAGTTCCCCTCCCGACAGCCGGGGTTTGTTTTGGTCTTTTGGTTTTTGGTTTGTTTTTGGTGTGTGTGGCTTTTGCACGGTCCAGTTTTATCCCCCCTATCCTTCCGATACTAAGTTTCCCGTCACCACCCCTACTCGAGCTGAGACAATCTCCTTGGCTTTTGACCAGAGACGGACCTTCCTGATACCAATCTCCCTCCCCTCGTGTTTTCAGAGCTTACTGTTTCTTATGTGTCTGCACTCGTGTTTTCCTTCCCAAGGAGATCTTTCTTAGAGGAACTGAGATTTGTGAACTTGGTCCTTTGTTTTTGCTCCCGCCCCGTGGAAGATGGTACCACGCCCCGTTCCCCAACGTGACTGAGGAGGATTCCGCGAGTCCAAGGAGCTCAAGCACCCCCGTAGTCCATGTACGCCTGCCCCAGCTTTTGCTTCCCCCTTCCGCTCACCCGAAGCCCATCTCCTCGGAATTTAAGCGAGCTGCGCGGACGGCTCCGTGAACCGAAATTTCTCCCGCGAGCTGGTGAGAGTCTCCCCTTTCCTTGCCTAGCAAGCGTAACGTCCCAGCCCGCGCGCCCCTCCACCTTCTCGTCTTCCTGTCCCCAGCGAGAAAAGACCCCAGCTTTCCCGCCGCGGCAGTGAGCTTCCCCACACGTTTTTTTCTCCCTTTGCGAGTTGTCGGCGAGGAAGACGATGCCCTCTTCTGCACGTACCCCCTCCCGTGTGTAGTAGTCTGTTTTATTGGTTCTGCGGTGTCTAGCCTCCCATTCCTGCATCCGGTGATCCTCTCACTTACGCCCTGGGAGGCCGTGTTAGAGATTCGCAGCCCCCGTCCCTTCCCGGGGTGATTGTCTCCTTACAGTGGCCTCCGTGTTAAATATTCCTCCAAGGTACCGCGATCGGAGCCTTTACCCCCTAGCGTCGCCTGATTTCCCTCTTTTTTTTTGTTTTTTAGGACAATGCTAACTCGTCGACTCGTGACCGCGTCCAGGTTACGTGCCGACGTTGCCCTAGTTCACTCTGAAAGGAAAGTAGTAGTTTTTCCATGTCTCCTCCTACTCCTTATAGTCCGAGTCATTTCTTCCCCTCTCGTCGGTTTATCGATCGGTCGTCCTGGACCCGTGATTCTTGTCTTCCACACGCCAACAGAGGGTTTGAGTTCCCGACCTCCCTCCCGCCAAGGCGTGTCTTTCTCGTTTCGGTGTACTGTTTCCACAGATTAGTTCATAGCCGTGGTTTGGTTTCCCCCCCCCCCCCCCCCCCCCGTAGATAGAAAACAGACTGCAATTTCAGACCCCGTTCCCCCCCCCATTCGCGGGTTGCGAGAATTTTTCTCGGAATGCCGGTTCCCCTTTTTATTATCGATTTCTTTATAATCTCACTGGACTAACCCTAGGTTTGGGGTGCTTTGTCCCAATGGGGGACTTTGGATCTCTCGGCATAACTGACAATTGTTACTCACTGCTCGTGTCCCGCCTCTCGCCTAGCCCCATGCCCCCCCGTGGACCCCTGAAAGATGACGTCCCTTCCCACATCCCTCCTCTTTCTTTGCCCAGCGATGTGTGGTCGGTTCCGGCCCTTCTCTTGCCCCGAAATCTACCCCTGAATTGAGCGTCTCGGCGCTTTGCACGGAACGGTGACGGTTTCATCGACTCTTCCCCTGTGGCCCCTGCTTAGTTTTAGAGTGGCTTTTACCAGAAGAACGACCTACGTGTGGCACCGCCCCCCTTCCCCACTCCTTCCCGAGAGTTTCAACGTATATGACAAGACAACAGTTTTTAACTCTTGCTGGGCTCGACTTTCCTTCGCCACCCCGATTTGCCACCTACGATGTGAGTTTGATAGCCCTGGTCCTTAGATATATCTGTTATGCTCTTTTTTCGTAATCTCCCTCGACGACCGTTGACGGCGTAAACACCCCCTGCGACAGCCCTCACACACGTCCTCCCCCCCGTGGTTTAAACTATAAGTTCTCTTCGGGAGGAGTGCCGTGTCCCCCTACCGGGTCTAGTAGACGCTCCCCCGTTCTGAAGACGGCGCCTTTTTTGCCGTTTTTGTGTACGCTCGCCCTGAGTTCCTCCTTTTCTTTCTCCCACGATGCTCCTACACGCTATGCTTCCTTCTCTTTGTTTGACCATCCCTCCTTCAGTACCTATCTCATCTAGTATCCCATTAAGTTTTAATTTCCCCTCAGTGCATACTCACACAAATTGTTCTCTCGTGAGGCCGAGTAGGTTTGCTAGAATATCCGGGTCCTTTTCTAGCCCTCTTAGCAACCCCTCTCGGAAATTTCCGTGCACCTCTTCCCGTTGTGCCCTTTAGAGGACACCTGAGACCGTCCAGCCTGTAGCCCAGATCAGGGTTTCGCACCCCGTCCGTGTTTTGTTTCTTTCTTGCCGCGCTCTTCGACTTTGGTGTCCCCTTTCCTCCTCCCTATGGATGACAATATTCTGATCCGGATGCGTGGGACGCAGACCCACGAGTTGTGCGCATTGATTTTCAACGTTCTTCCTCCTATTCATCAGCTGATTTTGCATAAGAAGTCCCCTCTGTCC
>Ga0179591_1370903_pt1 | contig 10879 bp, 8 predicted proteins | sample CZOMad2_1_08_16f_FD_182891 | JGI IMG/M metagenome (GOLD analysis project Ga0179591, IMG submission 182891) | Vadose zone soil fungal communities from Angelo Coast Range Reserve, California, USA - CZOMad2_1_08_16fungal (PacBio error correction) | ecosystem: Environmental > Terrestrial > Soil >... | reverse complement strand
CCAAAAAGCAAAACCCTATGTCCTCTTCCCCTCTTTTTTCGGACAGGATCATCCCCTCCACATCATCCTCCTCCCTATCTTTTTTTCTCTCTCGTCTCGCCGGATGAGCTTTGCAATACCCTGATTCTTTCCCTCCTAATTCCCCCCCCCGACCCTCTCCCCCCCTGTAAGCCGACGATTCGATCTGCACCGTTAACCCTTCTTCTTTTTGATATGGAAGTCCAGATTCACCTCTCCTTTTTCCGCTGAAAACTCATTGTTCCGACATCCCGCCAGTACTGTCGACCTCGGGCCGCCTGCTCGGGGGAAAGTAGCGATTAAGTTCCTTTTTGCAATATTTTTTCCAAGTCTTAGCCCCTCCGCGGCAAGATACGATCCCCTCCAGTTGACCGCGTGGCCTATTTATGCACCCTGCAATCTCCTTCCCTTGCCTTCCCTTCTTCTTGCCCCCCCCCCCCCCAGTCGTGTTATGGAACCATCATTCTCCGTTCGCTATATAATTTTCTGCCCAGTAACCTAAACGGTCTTCTCCTTAGAGCCTCTCCCCCCCTTCTCTCCTTAGTTTTCTTCCTTCTTTTCCTAACCTTACGTTTTCTTTGTTGTTCTCAATTTATTTCCTCCTTTCTTCTCACCACTTCCGGCAAAACCCTCTCGTCATCCTGAAAATGCTCTCTTTCCGGACTTTCTTCCTTTCATTCCCCCCTTGTCTTTTTATATTGATTTTTTTCCCCACATCACTTTCTTCTCCCTGCTCTTTCCCCAATTTGATAAGAGGGATGACTTGACCTTTCTAAATTAACATAGGTGTTCGATTTTCCACGCGTCTCCCCTATTCTTCTTGTTAAAATGAGATCTAAATTAGAGTAACTCCCCCCCCCCCCCCAAACCATGTATTTTTCTACTTTTTTTTCCCCACTCCCCTATACAAAGTCTCCCTTCACTAATTGACATAAGACTTTTCAAAAATAGTTTTGTCTTTCCCAACCCTGGCCTTTACTTCCCCCTCTTTTTGGTCCTGCTCCTCTGGTTTGTACCATGTCCTTCCTTTCCCCTCCCCCCTCCTCCTTTTTCCTAAGGAGATAAATAATGAAGCTTTGTTCCTCCTCCCTCTTTCGTCCTCACTTTTTCTCTCTTTTCCCCCCTTTGGTCCCCACTTCGCCCCCTTCCCGTAAAACTTGCAGCATTTTGTATCTTTTCATTTTCTTTGATCTGTAACTGTCTTCCTTAGTTTCCTTTTTTTCTTCTTTTTTTTTTTTTTTTAAATTTGCTTCCTACCCCCGATCAATTTTACCTTCTCCATCTCCGATAATTCTCCTAGATTAGTTTCTGAGATTGCCCTCTTTCTGCTGACCTTTCTTTTTTTCCACTCTCGAGGTCCCTAATCACCACCTTGTCCAACATCTTTCTGATGGTTTAACTTTTTCCCTCCCGTTCCCCTTTTTTCCTTCTTTTTCAATTACTGACTCCTTTTTTTGGGAGTTCTCGAATTTTTCCTGTCTTTTATTGAGATCCTTACGAGGTTTAAAAACCCCATTTTTTCCGCCTCTTTCCCTTCTTTTTCTTTCGGAGTCCTCTTTTTAGGCTAGCAAATTTGATGCCTTAGTAAAATCTCTTCTTCCTCTGTACTGTTGCAATTGATTTTGACTCCCCCCCCTATTCCCTGAGACCTCCCCAGTTCCTCCCTTTTCGGAAAGGAACTCCCCCACACGGTCGCGGTCTCCCACATCATCTCACCCTTTTCCTTGCATTCCTCTAATGCTTAGCTGGTTGACGTTTTTTTCCCTTTTCTCTTTAGATGACGCTTCTGTGTAGTACCTTCCCTTCCACGTGAGAACAATAGTTCCCCTCCCCAAGATTTTTCATTCTAGTTCCCCGCCTGCCCCCCCCTCTTTAACCACTCGACTTTAGATAAAAAACCTAGAATCCCACCTCTACTTGTCCTATGATGAGTCCTTGGTAATCCTCTTTCCCCTTTCCGTTGACCTCCCCCTCTGAAAGCCCCGGCCAGACTCCAAAGAGTTTTCCTCTCTCTTTTTTCCCATCCCTTTAAAATTTATGGTTCTCTTTGCCGATGCTAAGATATCCTGACCTTCCCTTCCAGCTCTTTGTAGTTCTGTTCCCTCCCCTTCCCCCCTCCAAGTCACTCCATCCTCCAGTTTGAAGAATAAATAGACCTCTTTTTTTTCCCTTCTTTTTCCCATTTCCACTTTTTTCCCACAGTGGGCATATTTTGTTGTAGCGATATTAATCGTATCTTTCTGTCTTCCTCCCTTTCTATCCCCCTGAGTCCCCCCGAAGGTATCCCTTGAACTACCCGCCACCTTCTATTTACCCCCCCTCTACTTTTCTGAGAATTCATTAATTTCAAAGATGTCTTTCCAACCTTTTCTCAGTTTTTTGTCACTGTTTTTCCTGTCTTCCCTCCTCGTAAACTCCCCTCCTTCCCTTCTAATATTGATTAGTAGTCGTTAGTTGTCTTCCTTACTTCTTCCAGCTCAGACCTCCCAAAATGAGGTTCCCCTTTCCCCATCCTTCTCCCCACAAGCCATCCTTCTGAAATCCAGCACCCTCCCAATTCACCCCTCTTGATTCATTTCTTTGTGTTGAAAAAATCCCCTCCTGATAATGAGAGTTTTTTCCTCCCACCCTTCTTTCCCCCCTGAACCTTCGTAAGGAGTCTTTTTCACTCTTTTTTCCGACTCCTCGTCCTTCTTAAATGTAAACGACGACTCCCCTCTTTTCCCCTCCCCCCCTCCCAAGTAAAATGCAAAGTAGAAAATTCCTCTCTTCCTTTCCGAACTTTCCCCTCCCTCCCTTTCTCCTCAACTTTCTAAACCACCCGGTTGGTTTGATATTCTTAATCCTTTTGTCCTCCCCTTTTTGATTGTTTTAGACCCACCACTCCAACATACACCGTGGAGGAGTGGAGTTGGTAGTGTATCCTTCTTCTTCTTTTCCTCTCTACCCTTGCCATATGTTTCCCCCTTGTTGTTATTTTCCCAACATGATTTAGATTCCCCTATGCGTCTCCCCTCAGGCCCTCCCAAGATCTCTTTACCTTCACTTGCTACAGATTAAGCCTTTCCCCAGAAGTGGGTCTTCCCCCCCCTCCCCCGTGGATTTCCTTCCCCCCCCCCTTTGTCCTCCACACATGCAAGGTCATGTCCCCTTTTCGTTTTTCCTGATCTCCTTTTTTTCTTTTTTTTTCCTCGGTAACTGCGTACGTTATCGTCTCTCTCTCGAAACCTCCCCCTCTCACGATGCCTCTTTCTCCTACGCTAAGGATTTCTTGCCTCTTTTCTTCCAGTCCAATCCCCCTTCTTCCCCAAATTATGACAAGTGTACCCTGGTCCGCCCCCTCGTCAGGGCCCCTTTTTCACTTTGGACCTAGAATGCTCTCCGTTTTTTTTAGTTCCACTGTTTCATCACATAAATGCTTCTGATCCATCCTTCCAGTAGATTCTTTCCCCCACCAACATTATTTCCCCCCATTTTCCATCGGCTTTCCCCCCTATAATATTTTTCTTATCAAGTACTTCTAATGCATTTTATTTCTATAGTTTCGTGCCTTTGTACCGAGTATTCTTCCTAGCTAGAATTTGAATTTGTCCCCTGAACCCTCCTTTAGAACCTCCCCCCCCCCCCCCCCCCCACCCCCCCCATCCGGTTATTACTTTTTCCCCCCCCTCCCCTGTACTTCCCCGTCCCCTCCCCCATTTGAAGATCAGTCCGGGATTGCCTTTTTTTCTTCCGCTTCCCTCTTCCCCCTCCTCCAGTCCTCTTCCTGAAAAGTAGAGAATCGATTTTAGTCTTTTTTTTTTCACTCTTTTCGTTCTGAACTATGATGGTCTATTTTTGTCCTCACTTCACTCCTTTTTTCCCCTATTGGGTGTTGAACTTTTATTTTTCCCCCCGTTTTTTTCCTCAATATTACCGTTTGTCTCCCTGCGTACCCCCTCAACACCCCAACACGTTGTTCTCCCCCCCCCTCCTTCTATAGGACTTCGTACCCTTCGTTCCCTCCCTCATCTTTCGTCGGCTTCTTCCCCTTCTGTGCCTACTTTACGACCACTTCAGGTTAGCCTCGCGACTTTCCTCCGCATCACTCCCCGACCTCGCGGACCAGTCTTAGTTTTATTTCCCTCTCTTTTCCCCTTCCCCATCTTTTCTTTTTTTCCAGTAAGCTATAACAACTAGTAAGCTCCCCGCGCCCACCCCCCCTTTTGCCCCGCAGCATACTGATGTCCTTTTCTTCCTTCAACCCCCTACATTCCGCAGTCAATAGACATTTCCCTTCACCCCCCTTGTTTCTTTTTCTGTCAGCTAGATGTCGACCCCCCATTTTTCTGGTTTTTATACGCTCTATTGCAATGCCCCCCCCCCTCCCCGCCAACCCCTCCCAGTCAAGATATGATCCAGCCCACCATCTCGGTGACGTCTCCCCCAATTGAGTTTCCTCATTCCAAACTTTTCCTTGGCGAATATACGACGCCCCCCACGACAAATGTAAGTAACGCCTCCTCCCGTCTCACTGACCCACCAGCACTGAAAAATCTCCCTTACGATTCATTTTTTTCCCCCTTGCACTTTCTTTCCCCTTTTGGCCCATCATTCTTCTAAGAGGTCGCTCCCACATTTTTTTTTCAGTAGGACGTCCATGTTCTGAGGGCGAAAAGGGTCGACCTGACTTCTTTCCATTTCCCCATGTAAGCCTTTTTACTTCCATTTCACGTTTGAGACCATTCTTTCTTCCCCCTTTCCCCCCCCTCCTGGATTCGTTAATTAGGATCGACAGTCTTTCTCCCTTGTTCCCACTTGACTGTGAGGGTTGGCCTTCCCGCCCCGTTTGTTTGGTTGGCCTTTTTCAAAAATATTCTTTTCTTTCCCCCCTCCGTTTCCCTCTCCCATTTCTTCTGACTTTTGGAAAAACCCGAGTTTTTTTGCCGCTCTTGTTTTCAGTCCTCTCCCCCATAGCTAAACTTTGACTTAGTCCACTCTTTTTTTGTTTGAACTCTCCTCCGAACTTACCCCCTTCCTCTCGTGAAGAAAACAATATCTTCCTTTGTAGCTTTTCTTCTTTCTCTTGCTGCAGATTATGCCTCTTTAAAATTGATCCCTCCGGGACCTCCCCTTATTTTTTCTTTCGTACCCTATTCCCCTTGAAAGGTCCATCCCCGTGTACGAATAAGGGGTAATTGAGTATTATCATTCCCTCCCCGTCCATCCTTCTGTTCTCAATGGTGGAATAGCCCTTGAAAGTAGCTATTATAGAACGGTCCCATTTTTCCCCCCCCCAAACCTGGCTTCTCGCTATATTCAGCCGTAGCTATCAGTGTTGATGAACCCCCCATCGTACTCACTCTTTCACCTTTCGGAGTTGTGTTGTGCGTCTTGGTTCAGAACTTCCCTTTCACACAACTTTTTCCCAAAGAGTCAAGAAAGGTAGGGACGAAGAGAATGTTTCTTCTCCCTGCCAGTTTCCTTTTCTTTTTTTAGTTTCACCTAGTGCCCTCCGCGCATGTATCAGCGCATGTTCCTTCATGAAGATGAAAAGCTAACTTTTATACGCACATATCTGGCTTTCCGTTTGTACTTTTTCTCCCAATTTTCTTCTTATTAGAAAAGAAGGTCTCATTATTCTTACTCCATAACATGGTGTGGCGTCCTTCATCTAGCGCGCATTTTTCCTTCCCCTTAGTTCTCCACCCCTCTTTTAACAATAATTGCTTTATTCGTGTTCACTTTGACCTACTTGAGATATATCTTATTCCCATTCCCCTTTTTTGGGATGAGGGGCAGAAGCGACCTCTTATTTTATGGTTTTTCGGATTTTTCCCCCCCCTTTTCTCAGATAGCCCTACCCACAGAAAGACGATTGAGGCAATTCAGTCTCCGCGCGTGTTTTCCTCCTGAGTCCCTTTTTTGAGTAGACACCGTTAATTCCCCCTACTGCGTTCCTTCCCTTCGTCCGGTTGAGAAACCCCCCGATGTACTGACCCTAGTTGTCTCCCCAAATTGTTTTTCAAAGAAAGTACTCTCGGGCCCTCCTTCCTTGCTTCCTTTTTTCCCGACAGAGATCCTTCGACTTTGGTTCCCCCCTCCTTCCCGTCTCCCCAAGATTCTTCAAAACTCCATAAGGGAGATCCTTGATCCGGTGTGGCTCCTTTTCGCACTCCTTATTGAGTACGGCTCCATTTTCCTCTTTTCCCCCCCCATTCAATTCCTTTTTTGCCCGTTAAGAGATTACGAGAGATTTTGCCAGGCGAGAATCTCCTCCCATTATGGGCTCTCTCTTCTCGAATGACTATGGACATGTGCAGTTACGAGGCTTTTCCGTCCCATTTACTCCTTCTCTTTCCCTCAGCAAAGATGTTCCCTTGCTTCCATTTTTACTTTACTCATGCTCGAACAAGAAAGAGTTCATAAAGGACATTTTTATCGAATTGTGGGAACTGAGATTCTTTTTTTCCAATTGCTCTCATGAAGCAGAATGCAACCACCAATGATATTTCTTATGTTTGGGATGTGAATAAAGATTACTCCCTCGGCCAACATATATTCTAGGTGTTTTTGCATCATTTAGTTTCCGTCCGGAAAAGTCCCTCTCTCCCGAGCATTATAGACAGGCGACTTCCCCAAAAAAAACAATGTGAGACTTCAAACCCTCCCTTCCAACGACTTCCCCTCGTTCCGCTTTTTTTTACCACCCAACCATGCCTGCCAAAACTTTGTCGTTTTATCCATACGGCTTCGTTGGAAACTGTTTAATGGAACCCATTCCCCTCCTTTATGGTGAACTGCAGCATATAATGCCATATGGCTCACGCCGGCCCCCCGCTATTTCACCGTTGCCCCTTCAAGGACACTGAAACCCCACCCGAGACTTCTTTGTCGAGGAGGTTAGGGCCAATATCGGCCTGTTAGGGATCATTCAGAGTTCTTTTTCGGTTGTAGCTTCTTCCCAGGGTCAATAACGACGTTCAGATAGCATCCTTCCTCTATTCGTGATTGATCTCCACGCGGGGAATAGTTTGATTTCAGTCTTCGGCTCCACAGCCATGCAAAACGAGTTGCAGATCCAGTTCTACTGTCAAGTTTGGTAGAAGTTACTTCTTTCCCCCCTGATATTGGACTCTTGCTGCCTAGTGTTACGACGTTTGACCCGCCTGGCCGCAAACCCATTTGTTTATGTTTCTTTTCCTATTAGCTTCAGAGGCCACATGGTCCCTCTCCTGGAAAACTATATCGCCGAGTTAATTGCTAATTCTTTCGCGAGAATTAAGTTTCTTCCTTTGAAGGCTTGACTTCAACAGGCAAAATCTCGCGCCTTATAGCAACTATTCTGAATGGTCTCTTCCATAATGAGTCCAGTCACATTTTTTTTTTTTGAGGTTGGAGACCCTTTTCGTGTAGTTAAGTCGACTTCCCGACAATCAATCTCCCAACGCCTCTTAACATCCGCCCCGGGATTGCTCGCCCTCCCCCCCCTATGTAAACAACCCCCCGCTGACTAAAGCGATTTCTCGCTGTCTTTCAAATATTTATAACCCACATCCCTATGGTGGCAAGAAGACTTTCCTGTACGAAGGATCTTTTTTTACAAATTCCCACTTGGCTTTTGCCGGTTTCAATTCATTTTTTTGCCAAGCAACCCTTGATTTTCGAGAGTTTTTGCTGACAGCCTTGAAGAGTTAGCCTCCTACCCCCCCCTGCGACTTCTATTTTGCTTTTCTGGCGATCCTCCGAAAAACGATACGCACCAGTATCCTCCGTGAACAATCCTGTTATTAGTATTTGGTGGGGTTCCCCATTTTGGAGCATTTTCGAATGACACTGTAGGTTAAGCGCTTAATCAGTGAGATGCGAGTCCTAACTCACTCGTGAATTTCACAACTTCTTACTTATTAAACCTGACACCCCCCCCCCCGTCCCCAATCTGATCACATGTCCGTGAACCCAAGGTTGGAGCCAGTTTTTTATGCTTCTTTGGCGATTTCCCTTCCATAATCGCTTACTTTCTCTTCAATTCTTCGGATGGGTGTCATTCTCTCGCTACCTTTAACAACACTGGGAACTCCTATTCGGCCTAACGATGTGAAAGACCCCCCTTCTAGGACTCCTTCCTTTTAGTGGTTTTTAAAGACCGTCTTCCTCTATCCTTTGAAGGTACCGACTTCTGAGCTTTCGTTTTTAATATCCCCAGGTCACTCCCTTTTTTTTCCCTTAATCTCCTGAAAGTCCTTTGTTTCTCCCCTCGCCCTTTCTTCGAAAAAGTCTCCGGTGCACCTCAAGTATGCCACCTGGAACCTACCGCCACGACCGTTGAGACTTCACGGAACCATCCTCAATTTTTTTCTATATCTTTTTCATTGAGCTCCCCCCCCCCCCCCCTTTTTGAGGAGGATCTTTTCCCTTTTTTCCTTCCCCCAGGTTTTTGGGTATGGTTTTACCGAGATTGAAAAACCGTGTTGCCCCCCCCTTCACGAGGTTAACCATATTTTTCCTTCACAAGGTATTCCCCCCTCCCCACTTCCGGCCCATGAGAGTGCCGCAACGTGCAAAAACGTCCCCCGGACCTGTTGGATCACGTCAACTGACTTTTGACTGAATTACCAATACCCACCCCCCCTTCAAATGAATCTTTTCCCTTTCCCTTTTTACTTTTCGCGAGCATTCGTTCTTTTAAGGTCTATATATCTGCATCATTTTTTCAGGTCTCAGTGTTAGATCTTACCTCCCCCGAAGTCTTTTCCCCCCTTAAGATTTTTTTCTCTTTTCCTTTCCCCTTTGTTAAGGATTTTCTGGCAGAGTCGCCCTTCTTGCCACAAAAAAACTGTACCCAATTTGGGTTTTCCCCACAGATGGTTCCCCTTGTTTTGTCTCCTTCTTTCAAAGCTTCTCCCTTTCTTCTATTGCTGTAGTTCACGGATGAGTACCATCTGCCCTCCCGATCGATCCTCTAGCGTTTTCACCCCCCCTTCCACACTTCCCCCCCCCCTTCTTCCCCCCCCCCAACTGGGAATTTTTCCCCGAAAGGAAGATAATGTTGATCACGTACGGATACTGATTGGCGCTCGCTCGTTTGGCCAGAAACGAAACCTGCTTTCTTTTTTCCTCTCCTGCCCTCTTAGATGCCTATGACCTTCCTTAGTCCCCTTGAAATGTTGGCCATAAATGTCTAAGGCTTGGCCCTCTGATTGAAACGTTAAAAACAAAATGGCTTTCGTGTCCTCTTTCCTCCCACTGTGTTCCCTTCTTTTCCCCCGCTCGCTTTTCCTCCTCCCCTGTAAGAAAAGGATTTTAGCTTTTAGAGGTTGTTCTCGGCCCGTGCGAAATCTTCGGGTATCTCGGTTTTATATTGAAAATTTTTCCTTTTTTCTCCCCTTTTCGTCTACTCCCTTTCCCCTTTTTTTTTACTAGCCAAAGCCCAAACAGCAAGCACCATGGGTTTTTGACTCCTATTGGGGTTCTAAATTCGATTTCTACTTCGTTCTTCCCCCCGATATAGTTTTCCTTTTTTTAAGTTTTGAATGTGCATAGAAAGAGAATCACTTGTAGCGCATAGGAATTGCATAGCTCATGTAATGTAGAAGCCCGATTTCGATCTATTTCCCTTCGAGCGTAATCCCTTTTTTTTTGAGGTATTAAGAGTGGTCATATACTAACTCCACAAAATCGTCAGTTCTCCCTGCATCCCACACTCGTTACGCGAGGTCATCCGAAGCCTCTGACATGTCCAAATAGATCGACATCTTAGTTCCTTTTGGAAAACATGTTCCCCTGAGTGACACCTGCTGAAAACCTGACAGAGTCCTTTCACACCTTAGGATCGTGGGCAAGGTTTTTTTTTTTTTTTTTTTTTTTTTGTGTTTTTTTTTTTTTTTTTTTTTTCTCTCCTTGATATGATCTAATAATAGTTCCCCACAGATTACGCTATTTTGCAATCTATCTCATGAAATCTCTGGAAGTTTTGGTATTTGGCCCCCGTGTTCAAAATTTTATCCCCCTTTAGCCCGTCCTCCCTCCCGCCCCCCCTTTCTTAATGAGTACTTACCTTCCCGCTTGACTTACGATTCATTACCCCACAGAATCATTAGGTCATCGCAATTTTTGCTGCCTTGTCCTTGCACGTTTGTACCCCACTTTTTTCAAATAAGGTCCCCGTGCTTTTTTTTTTTTCCCCCCGTTCTCTATCTGCCTTTTTGCTAATTTGAGAATTAATCTTGAATTTGAGGAGTGCTGCATTGTATCCCCATTGAACCTTTTTCGTTTGAAAGACCCCCGATTTTTGTCCAACGTACCCACGATGGGGGTCTTTCTTTCCTGCAAACTTCTTTAGTTCTCGACCTTTTCTACATGCCTTTCAGCGGAGTGCTCTTCCTTCTCAAAGACATTTTGTTGGGTGAGAAGTAGTCGAAACCCGTCTAGCGCATCTCACGTTTTGAGAAGAGGCGGCGTTTCCCCCTTTTTAAGTTGCCAAGTAGTTTCCCTTCTCTTAATTCCGATGGGAGTTCCGCTGGAAGACCAGATTTTGCCCCCATGAATTTTGAGAATTACTTGTGTGTGACAAGTTCCCGTATACCTGCCCGAATTTCCCATGCCGTTACTTTCCTCCATCTCTTTCCCGGATTTTCTAGAACGAGGGCAATAGGTGCTTTGCCGTCATCGTACCCGGATGCGCGAAAGTGAAGCTAATAAAGGTTTTATGATCCGTTCTCCCCCCTTTACCCTCCTTTCACGGTGAAATAATGAGTGACTAAAGGGGCTACGAGCGTAAGGCTAAACTCTTCCGAGTCCAGATGAGTCCGCTTTTCTTCTACACCCCCGGGCGACCGCCCCCCGCGGACCCTTCTAATTAGCAAAAGGGTTATACCACCCC
>Ga0179591_1239986_pt1 | contig 10879 bp, 8 predicted proteins | sample CZOMad2_1_08_16f_FD_182891 | JGI IMG/M metagenome (GOLD analysis project Ga0179591, IMG submission 182891) | Vadose zone soil fungal communities from Angelo Coast Range Reserve, California, USA - CZOMad2_1_08_16fungal (PacBio error correction) | ecosystem: Environmental > Terrestrial > Soil >... | reverse complement strand
TCGGTATACACGGATCTAAATTTGTCTCCCCCCCTCACTCCGTTTTGTTGTTTCTGCTTTTCCTACCCAGCGGCCTTTGGGTGGGGTTGGGTCCTTTCCACCAGGGAATCGTATGGTAGTATGTGTTACACCGTTTTGCCTGTCGCGGAGGAAGCTCTCCTCTTTTTTTTCCCTATTCTCTTTTGGTCACATCCCGCTTTCGGCCTTTCGTTAGGAAAGTCTGCGGGGTAACCGGCTGCCCTTAAGCGGTCCAATACCCCTCTCCCCCCATATGAGCGACTTGGCAGTAAGGCATCCCTCTTGACAGGTTTCCCTGAACCGGAGTTGAAGCGAAAAATCCGTCCGCTCCAGTCCAATGTTTTTTGCGTTTGCTTTGTCTGGCAAGGCTTGACTCACCCTTTACATTCGAGGATATCTCGTCCGTGTTTTTTTCCGGGGGCCCTTAGCTCCGTGTCATAAGCGCCGTTGCCTTCGCCTCCGTGCGCTTTTTTCTTTTTGGCCCCCTTTGTCCTCTTTTTGCCGACACTTCGTTTCGTCACGTCACGATGCTGTCCCGACCGAGCCTGCCTCGTTGAAGTCCTCCCGCTCGTGTTCCATCCTTCTGTCCCCTCCGATCTGCCCCCACCTCTTGAATCCTTCTGAACTCCTGCGCTCTTTCGCCCGCGATCGACCATATCGGTTTGTCATCGGCTTCCTGTACCGGCAAGATTACTCTATTCCCTCTGCAGTTGCAAGCAGTCCCGGTCATCTAACCAGGCCCGTTCTGTGCGAGTGTTTTTTTTCACTCTTCTACGATTTCGTACCCCGTCTTGGCCGGTTCGAACGTGCCACCGACATACCGTCTCTTCTCGCAGTTGCGCCGGTCTTCCCCTGTCGTCCGGGCCTCCATTGTTTATTTTTTCACCATGACGACGCGTATCAAGACAAGACACCCCCACGTCTAGTCATCTAATTCTCGGACTAGGGCTTCGGTCAGATGTGTTATCCCCCCAAAACCCTCCTGCCGGTTGGTAATTTTTTTTACTGGGTTTGGGACATCTGAGTCCTGTTCCCTCATTTCCCAGTCCTATTTTCTACAGGTTAGACATTCCTTCCGCCTTGGAATCACCAGCCCTTAGAAGCGGAGCCAGTGACGCCGACGGACCCGCTCCACCACCCCTCGAAACTCGTCCTTCGATTATGCTTCTTTTTTAGTCGTTCCTAGCTCCGGATGTCTGGGAAGTTCTAGCTGGAAGATTGTTAACACGCTTGCGAGTCTTTCGGTTTTCTTCGCCGAGCACTTTGATGGCCTTTCTCTCATTTGATGGAAGATGCCTTTTTTTGGACCCCCGTCCCTTTTTATTTACGCTTGCAGGTTTACGCCAACCCCTTCCGGCCGGATTCTTGAACCCCGGTTCGAACTCGGAACGTTTACCCTTTCCCACGCCCCAGTTCCTCCGGCTGCCTCGAGAGGCCCTTCCCTTCACGAGTTTGCAATGATCTTTCCGTCCCACGCGATAAGCTCTCTATGTTTAGTCCTGCAGCCCATCCTTTTACTGTTTTCGTTTACGTCTAGAGCTATTTTAGAGCTCGCAAGCGCGCGGTCTCCAACCATTGCTGGGAAACGTATGGTCCTCACGCCAACTTGGCTGACCCCCCCTCCCCTTCCCTTTTTTTTGGACTTTTCTCTAGTTCCGCCTGTTTACTCTCTCTGTATATTTCTTTGGCAGACGGCTTGAATGTTCTTGGACTTGGTTTAGCGGCGGCTGATTCCCTGCTCTTCAGTGTAGTAGGGGTTATGGTCGGGTTTAGGTCTGGTACTTGGACGACTTGTTGGTGCCGCTTTTTTTTTGCTATTGTTTCCTGCGGACAAGTGTTATGGTTGCTCCGTCTGATAACCTTTGGCTTTCCGCCGCGGTGGCCGTTCGCGATCTTTCTCTTTGGCATCTTCCAGTTCTTGGCTAGATCCTCTCCCGCGCCAGCAACGGAAGGGCTGCGTGTCTGGCCCCTGCGTCGCGATCTGTCAATTGGCCCGCTGACCCGGTGTTCCTTCGTGGTCGGCAATTACCTTATAAGCCCTGGCAGGTCTATTCTTTTGCCCGTTTCGGGGTGAGAGGGCAGCCCTAGGCGGTGATATGTTCCGTTTTGGTTGTTGTACGTGCGGCAGCTGATCCGGTTGGACAAGCCAATTTTTTGACGTTTTATCGAGCTTTTAATATACTTCTTTTTGTTTGAGAGAGATCCTTCCTTTCCGGTTTTTCGTGTCCCCCCCCCCCAAAACACCTGATTTGTCCCAGATCTTCGTTAAACTTTCTCCTCTGGAGACGCCCGCAGCTCGACCTCTGTATCTTTGCTCTCATACTGACCCCTTGACGTTTTTCTTTTGATTCGCTGAAGCTCCTTGTTCCTGGTTGCCAGCGCTGCGTCGGCACCGTTCTTCCATTCACGATCGACTTCCTTTGGATGAACTAGAGGGCTCCTCCCGATTACCTTATGCACCCATTCGCGCCTTTCCGGCATTCGGTAGAGATGACTGTGTTATTCCTAGAACACTTCTTTCCCACAACTCTTCCACCTGTCTCGAATGCGGGGAGCAGATCATTTTCCTGAGGGGCGCAGTCCACCCAGCGGTATTGACCCTTTGATTCCGATCCAGGGATTCGCCCGACCATCCCCCATCGTGACCCCGTTTGGTCGCCCTACGAGTCGAGAGACCGCTTGGTTCAGCAGGCCCTCCGATTCACCAGATTCCGTCATCGGCGGTTTCTACTTATAGCCTTTGCCCCCCCTTTCCCCGACCTAGGTTTCACTTGCTGTTCAGCCATGGGGTGGACTCACCGGTCCCATTGTCCCGCGTTCCGCTGTTTCGTTCTTTCGAGGTCTTACGCGTTGCAAACCTCGGTTTGCATTTCTCCTTCCTCGCGTATGGATTCATTTTTCTTCTAGCAGAGCATCACCTGTCCAAGGTGATAAGGGCATACGTCTCATCGTCTTGGCTTGAGGATGTTTTCTGTTTTCCTGTGGAGACGGGGAGTCCCCTTCGCCGAGGATCCTGTCTTCCCGAGTTCGGTTTTAGGTTCTTAGTAATCTGTTCCGGACCCACGTCATCCGGCTGGAGGCCAGCTCCTAGTGCCTCGGAATAACTTGTCCAGCTCGACCTAGCACGTTACGGTGCTTTGTTTTATACTTCTTCCATTCTTCTACGGGCCCACCGCCATCCCGTCTGCCACCTCGCCTCCTTATAGAGACTCTTTCAATGCTCATGCCCCCTTTGTCTTGTTTCTTCCCTCCCGTCGGACGGGCCGCCCGGTGGAACAATAGATCTGTGGCTTTAGTACACACTTTCTTCGTCTTCCCTTCAGTCTACCAGCGTTTTGCTACTTGTGATGTTCTGTCGAAGTGCCCCTTGAAGATTTTATTTTCTTCACGACCCACGGACACGTCTTTCCGATCTGGTTGGTGTCCCCTTTTCCCCTCTTTCTTGAAGGTGCCTTTTTTTTGTTAACATCTTCATTCTGCTCCCGGTTTGTTTGTTCCTCTCTTCTGATTATTTTTCCTCCTGGGTGCGTTTCTGCCTGTCGTCCAGCGGCGCCAACTTCTGGTGCCTTTCAAGTGTCTACGGAGTAGTTCCTGTGCAGCAGTCGTCGTCTCCTTTCGAATAGGGCTCTTCTGTAGCGAGTGCTTTCGTAGCATCTTGGTTCCTCCCCCCCTTTTCGTTTCTGGTCATCTAAGTTTCTGAAACTGTCGTGACTCACGGCCTGGCACATTTACTTCCTTACGGCCGGGCCGATGCGAGATTTGTTTGTCTCCTAGTCCTGACGTATAGCTTCTTTTTCTTTCTTCCTTGCTTGTTCGGAAGCTTCTTGAAAGGATTCCAGGTCTAGGCACTTCGGCTTCGTCCAATGCGCGCTCCCCCGGTAGGCGGACAAGCCTCGTGAAGGTCTATTTACATGTCGGGACCCTTGCTGGACCCAAAGTCTGTCCAGTCCTTCAAGTTTCTCTTCTCTCGGCGAACTCAACTTCGGCGGATGGACACGGTCAGTGGTTTTATGCTCTTTTTGCCCGGATGTCCCCTTCTTTTAATGTGAGGTGCGCCTTATTTTCCAGTTTCTTTTGGCGACAACGTCCTAGTACTTTGATGGTACTGCGCCGGCTTTTTTTTGGGTCGGACTGCTATGTTCAGTAAGTCCCGAAGTGACTGCTGCTTCCGCCCTGGTTGTTTCTTTCTCTTGCCTTTGACCTTTCCGTAGAAGGAGGGTTCAACAAAGGTTGCGTCTCCCTTCCTGGATTCCCGCTTTCGTCCATTTTTTGACGCCCGCCGCGGAGGGGACTCGACTTCACCTTTCCCGTTGGTGGTAACACCGCCTTCATTGACCGGCGGCTTTCGGTATTTCCAGATTCCCTCTTTTGTTGGTCTCTCTATAATATCCGTTAAAAGGCGCCCTCCTGGGGCCGGCCGGTCTCAGCACCCCACATTGTTCACTGTGGGACGATTTTGTCTTCCCCTTTTCCTTTTTCTCCCGCGCCGCGGCGGTTCCCCCCCCGGTAAAATTCCTCGTGTTCCGTTGTTTCGACAGTTTGAAACTCCTTGCAACTGCTCGTTGTCTGCTCTTAGGCCCCCCCGCTTTCCTCTGTAGGCAGGCAGTATTTTCCGGGCCTCTCTTTCCGAATCCCCCCTATCCGCCGCTTGCAAGTCTACTTGGACGTCCCAGATCGAGTGTCTTTTCTAAACCAGGACGAGACTCGCACTCTAGACGACTGTCCACGTCGTTTTCACGCGCTTGAACGGCGTAACAGCGATTTCCCTCGGATTTTTCCTTTTCCAGAGGTTCGGCTGAAGAAGGGGACCCTTTCATTAACGGTACGGCGACACCAGCTCTTGCTGTACGCCACTCCGTGCTGTCTTAAGGCAGAGTTCTCCCGCGATGTTCGGACCCATACTGTCCCTTTGCCTAGGCAGAAACCCGGCAGAAAAATGATTGCTCCGAAGCGTCGCCTCAACCACCCATTTTTTCCTTCTCTTTCAGGTCTGCCTCCGGTACCGGAAGACGTACTTGCCTGCCACCTTCTTAGGCGCTGATGTATCCTTTTCCCCCTTCTCTCAAGCCCGGCGTGTAGTCATTTGCGATCTCTTGCTTTCCCCTCTTTCTTCACTTTCTTCAAGGGATTTTCCCCGTCCCCTGCGGAAGCCCGAAAACCTTTCATCGCCCACGGAGCTCTAATTTTCTTTCCTCCTGAAATAGGTGGGCGGCTGGATAGTGATCTTTCCTCCCCACCATTCACGACGTCCCTACGAGATCCCCCACCCTGAGGACTTAAATGTTCACCCCGGTCTCCTACCTATGTGGTAAACGGGGCCCCCACCCAGTTTCACTTCCGTGTGTACCCGGCCTCTGGTTTTGCGGGACACCTGGACGGGCAAACCTGTGCCACAGCACCTGCCTCCGGAACGTTGACGCCCCTCCCCTTTGTGGAACAAACCCTCCATCGTGCGAGTCGGTGTCCCCCAACCGGGAGCGAGCCTATTCGCCGTCTGTCTTTTTTCCCCAACTCCCCGAATTTTATGCGCCTTTATGCTCTATTTGTCCTTCTTCCTTTTTCCGATCTTCTTTGTTTGTTGGCCCGTTCGCGCTGGGAAGAGGTGAGGGTGAAAACCTTGTCGAGATATCCTTTTACGTGACGTGATGGCCTCGCTTCCTGCTGTGTTCTCTGCCGGCCCGCCAGTGATTTTTCTCTTGCCGATTACTCCCGGACGGAATCTGGGACTCCACCTTTCTTCCTAGGCATTTGCCTTCCTTCTTTTTTTTAGAAGGTTGTCCGCCGGTCCTTTTTTTCCGTGAATACCTTGTCCCCCGGTTTTTGTTGCACCTTCCCTTACCCAACATGAAGTGACCCCGCGGATGAGATCTTCCTGAGACCAGCTTCCTCAGGTTTGCGGACTTCATTTCCGGTCGAGTGGTCCTTCCCCCTTCTAGATTGCGACATTGATGTTCCCCGTAGCTTTCTGACTTTCGAAACCCCAGGCTGCCTAACATGCCTTCTTCGGGGAATTTGTAAGGGCGAGTGTTACTTTCGAGTTTCCGGTGAATCAGATAAGATGCTGGTTCCTTGATGTTTGACGTTTCGCGGCTTGCTGCATCCCCGATTCCACCGTGTGATTTCTCGTGGGCCAGTGACGGACGGTCGGTTTCGATAGGTCCTTCCCGTGTTTTCTTCAGGCCGCGTCACCCCGATGCTTTCTTTTGGCCTTTTTTGGGCACAGTTTTCCACCATGGTTGAAATTGCCGTTTTGGCTCGACAGTTGGTAGTGGTGGTTTCTCCTCTGAACCGGTGGTTTCGTCCCCTCCTCACCTATCCGTACGGCAGATTTGCTCTGCTGCTTGTCCTGACGTTGTTTCGCTTGGCCCGATGACCCGTTTTAATGTTTTGTTTGGTCGGCAACAGATATCAAAGAACTTTTTACGCGAGGCCATCCTCCGCTTTTCGACGATTCGCTGTCGACATTAGGTTGTTGTTTTTCACCGGTGTTTTCGCCTAGGAACTCCAGTCTTAGTCCACTCAGTTGTCGGTTGTTTTTGAGACAACCTGGCCTTTTCTTTCCCTCTTACCAATACAGGGTTTTTTCTTTCGAAGTTCTTTCCCGGGTGGGTCCTCCCCCACTCTGCACCCTTTGGATCTCCCTTCGTCTCTCCTCGGCTTTACCATCCCCGGGCGACCGGATGTATGAACTCTCTTTGAGCTCGAACTCTGATGCAGGGCCCTTTCAGGAACCTTGCCGGGAGTTTTCGTCTGTTGTACCCACTCTCTGACCAGGGTTTTTGGGCATTTCAGTTGCCAGAGAGAGAACTGGTGCCTCGGACAGCTCCCTGTGCTTTCTTTCGGATTGGACGATGTTCTTGGTCCGACCCCCGAATCCCTTACCCACCACGATTTCGCGACGGCCAACTCAGGGAGCAGCTTTCTTTGACTCTGGATAGAAAAAAGTTCCACCATTTTTCCAGTCAAGCCGAGGAGAGCAGCGCTTTTGGTGAACCCTCCCACACTTTCCTGAACGTTCTTGAATTGCCCTACCGTCAGGTAAAAGTCCTGACACTTTGTTGAGCTCTTTCTGACAGACCATCACCGGCCGAGGGGACCAGCAGTCCACCTGCTGTCCTAAAGAACCAAATACTTTATCTGTGCATTACCCCCTTAATCGAAATCCCGACCGCGGGGTTCCTGGTCTGGTGAGGGATATCCCATCCTACGGTTCCCCGTTTGTCATGTGTGCACTTGATTTATTTCTTTCGGACTTCAGCAGGGTAGGAACTTTCCCCCACCTGCTTGCACCTGTTCCTTCTCCTCTACCCCGACTCCTTTGCCCGTGGTGCTTGGTCGTATGAAGTAGTTGCTGAACCTCTTGCACTTAGAGAGTCAGTAGTCGGGGACTTCGAGTGGTCGGCGGTATATTTCCTTGTCGAACTTCTTTGAAAGTCTGACCCACGTCTTTGGATCCGACTCAGGGTTCGTACAAGAGAGAAGGAAGGAGTTTTAGTACCAGCTTTATGGGACTGCAAATAAAAGTCTGAGTACGGCAGTTTTACCCTGAGGGCACTCAAAGTTCAAAGTCGACCCTCTAGTTCGATTCGTTGGACCCTCGGGTAACGCTTCCAGTGCTCTTAAAAGAAATCTCTTCTCTCTTAGTCCTCGGTTGCAGATTCCCCCCGATCATCCTTTGGTGGATCCGGCTTTCCGGTATCCCCCGAATTGTTTCCCCCTCTCTAGTTGTCGTGGTAGTAAAACGGTGGGTTTTTTGTAGTAGGTCACTTTTCCTCTCCCCTCTCTGACACCACGTCGGTGCTGCTTCTGGGCTTAGTGCACAATTCGACGTTCAGTATCAGACTCCCTCAGCTGGCAAGGCAGGTTCGATCTGTGGTTTTTCTGGACAACAGTCTATTAGATTTCGAGCGCGGTGAGCCCCTTGTCTCCTTTTCCTGTTCTACTGCTTCAAGTTGTAGCCCAGTGTCCCGCGCATGTTTGAGGTCCACTGCTGCCTTCGGCCTTTTTCCTTTATCGACTCCCCTTTTCGTGCAGCTGTTAGAGCCGATTTTTGATCTTATCCGAGGGCCCGGGTGACTCCAGTTCCGTAGCTGATACGGCACGTTTTGGCGCGGTCTTACTCCCCTGTTTTGACCTTGGCATTCGAGAATGCCGGTTCATCGCAGGTAATTCCGTCCCTCTGCCTCTCTTATCTTTCTCTTTAGAGTGATATCTTGCTTTATTCATTTGCCGGTGTTTGAGAACTCGGCCAGGATGTTCTTGAGAACCCCTCGGGAGACTCCCTCCAGCCCCTCCCGCCGTGTAGTTGAAACCCGTGAGATGAAAGTTTCTTGCCCCAGATTTTCTGTGAACCAGCCGAATAGATATTTGCGAATTCCCCCCCTTATGGGCAGGGTTGAGATTTTTATGGAGCCTATCCTCTTCTTGCCATTTTTATTGACCAGCCGCTCGAGAGTAATGAGGAAGGAAATTCTTTGAATGGCGTCTTTCTTTTTTCTCGGTCCTTTACCGGTTATTTTAGGGCATTGAGCTCCGACCCAGTGTTTCTGATGTGGCTTTTTTTTCCTTTGATTCGGGTTCTTCTTTGGGTGTTTGCTCAGACCTTGGCCTCGACCCGGCGCCGCGTCCCTGAGCTTTTTCCTCCCGCTGAGGCCCAAGGGGACTCAACTTCTTCCCACCGGTTTTTTCCACTCTGTGATACGTCCTGTTTCTGTTTGGACATTTTTTTCCTTTCCCTTTTGTCTTTTTGAGATCTTTCTGTAAGAGCTCCGAGTCCATTCGGGCGCGGAGCAAATTTTTTTGTACCCTCAGGCTTGCGGGCTTGCCTCCATCTTGCGCTTGCCCTCTCCCCAAATGATATCTTCTTCCAAGAGTGCTGGCAGTGGCTGCCACTCCCGATGGGTCCGATGGGCTTGAAGATGTTCCTACCTAGGCACCCACCTTGGGCCCGACAGAACAAGTCACGTGTACGTTCTTTACCTGGATGCCCGAGCCCCCGCAGTCCCTTCATTAGTGGACATCGGATTGCTTCCTTGTCCGGGACCCGAGGAAAGACCGTCGACTAAGAAGGCTCCCGTTAACTCAAAATACCGGGTTCCTTCCGTTTTCCCTTTTGCTTTTCGTCTTTGTCACCTTTGTTTTTTTGCAGTTTCGGCCCTACCGGTTCCCGGAGCCGGAAGATGGATTCCTGAGTCTGGGGGCGAGCGGGCTTTAGTCGCCCTTTTGAGGTTAGGGAATCCTGCTCCGTCTTCCCCCTCCCCCCACGGTTCTTCGTGACCCAGCAGAGATACCGAACGAGAGCACTCCCCCACATTTCTCTACCTTGCGGCACTTGATGTTCCTGTTCAAAGCGTGTGCGCTCCTGGTCCAAGCGTCTTTCCCCTCCCGTCGCAGTTGGATAAGGAGAGGATTAAGGCCCGGCCTGCTAAGAGAGTTCTCCCCGTAAAGAAACACCGCGCTGCACGACAACCCCCCTTGGGATCGCCCTTATTCTCTTCCGTCCTTCGCCGTCACTTCGGTGTCCGCCGTTTTCTATGCGCGGGCACGGTCAACGTATCCCTCGACGGCAAAGAACACCTCCCTTGATTTCTTCACCGTCCGTTTCGGCTCCAGATGTGGCGGGTCCCACTCCCTGAGTGTTCGGTTGTGGTAGTGCTTTTTTCCATCTGGACGGAGTAGACGTAAATCCTGCCCAGCATATTTGGTTCCGCCCCCGGCTTCTAGTTCACTTGGACGGCGCCTGTTTTTCTCTTGAAGCGCTTTTCAACAGTTTCCCCTCCTTGGCAGATGATCACCACCGTTACTGTTAAGTGTCTGTGTCTATATCCAACGAGTACGTCGCCGTCGCCCCGAGACGGAGTGTGTTGTTTGGCCTCGGGACGCTATGGTTTTTGAACCCTTTGCGCGTGTTGTTTTGTTTTTAGTATGGAAGTGGGACTAGCTGCACCACAGGCTGGATTTGAGGCTTAAGTGTGTCCGTTCCCGCTGGATTCTATGGTCCAAATCTTCCGGAAGTGGACTCCCCCCTATTCTCTTCGTTCAGTGGTGATTGACCGGCGTAACACCAAGTTGCCGTCCGCCCTGCCCCGCTTTCCGAGGTTTCCTTTGTCCTTTGCGTTTGAACCTGTCAGGTCAAGACAATCCGCTCCGTCCATGAGCCTGAGATGTGCGCTTGAACATCTTTTAAGCGAAGCGCTTCTGCCGGTGCCATCCTGAAAGAGCCCCGGCTCCCCACGTGTTGCACTTAGTTACTTGAACGTCCCATGGCTTCCCCTCCCCTGTCATAGCTTTCCTGGGAATTGTCTTTTTGATGTTCTGTCGCAGATGGACTAGTGCCGTCTCGTGTGGCTTTGAGTGTCCCTTGGAAGGGTTTCGCTGCAGGTACCTTCGTCCTACCCTCTCCTCTTTCGTTCCCGAGGCGCTTTCACATGCTTTTCTTCTGGTCCCCCCTCCGCTTCCGAATACCCTCTCCTACTTGATCTCATTCTGGTACTTCTATTGACTTTTGACACCGGTCTTTTTGACTTGGCGATACATTTGAACCAGTTTCTGTTGGGTTCCGGCGAGATCCCCTTTGTTTGTAAGTAGTGATATCGGGTCGGCCGCCTAAACAATCGTCTTATACCCCACCTAGAACGTTGATTTTCTTTCTCGCCTGTTCTCCTCCGTATGCGATGCTGTGGTCTTAACATCTGTAGTCCGTGTCGGTGCAACCGTTTTCCCCCCGGCCGGTGGTTCCGCGCGTTCTCCTATTCGCTGTCTCGAGGCGGTGACCTAGGCTTCCCTAGAGTTTTTGTAGAAGATTTACTCTTTCAGCTCTCCCAACGGTTTTAGATTGTTTTCCGCCCCACGGGCCGTCATG
>Ga0179591_1317905_pt1 | contig 10880 bp, 11 predicted proteins | sample CZOMad2_1_08_16f_FD_182891 | JGI IMG/M metagenome (GOLD analysis project Ga0179591, IMG submission 182891) | Vadose zone soil fungal communities from Angelo Coast Range Reserve, California, USA - CZOMad2_1_08_16fungal (PacBio error correction) | ecosystem: Environmental > Terrestrial > Soil >... | reverse complement strand
ACCAATGGTCTTCCCATGTTCCCCACCTTTCGCCCTCCCGTCAGTACTTCGACCAGTTAGCCTCCCAGCCCTGCCCCGCACCCTAATACCCACTCCCGGCCCCTCTTTTCCATACTCCCCCAGAACCCCCCCTCACTCTATCATTTTTCAGTTATCTTCTTACACTGATCGATCCGCCTATGCTCCCCAAGAAACCGCCCACCTCGCCCTCCCTTCGATGTATTTGGATGCGCACAGAGTTTTTGCCTTTTCAGGATCCTCATGATTTAGGTTTGATCCATCTCTTTACAACCCTATTCACTTACAATCCCCCCGCCCTGCCTGATTCATCTAATGTCCAATATTACACCCCCCCTGCTCCCCGAGTTTTTTTGCCCCCCCTTCAAATGTTTCGTACTCTCCTCTCTAGAACAGATATTATAGTTAGCATTTCAGTCCCCCCTTAACCCTATCTCATCCAAACGCGCGGCTCTCCATCTCGATACCCTTCCCCCTCTTCTACGGTCATCCCCCTTTTCAAGTCGTCAAGGATTGTGACACAGTGTACCCCCCTTCTGGTGAGGCTCACCCCTGGCCATGTCGTGCCGACACCCTCTTCTTAGCGGCAAAACTCTCCATATTTCTAATCAATATTCAGTTCCCTTAACGTCTTACGCTCGTCACCCCCCACCCATCTTCCCGAAATCCCTCATCAATCACCGCCATTACAGGGTCACCCCCTCCCTTTTACCCCCCTTCCACCAATATGTAACTTCCTCGCACAGTGACCGCCACAGTTTAAACGTTTCTCCCCCATATCCCTTACTTTAAGACAGTTGTCCCTTTTTTTCCTCTTTATCCACCTTGTTCCCCAAAAGCCCCCAAGCCCCCCTACACACTTTAAACCACCCCACTAGGACCACCTCCTTCCGAAAAATCACCCATTAATTAACCGTTATAAAACCCTCCTACTCAGTCCCATCTCGTAGCCTCGTTCGTTTCTTCTTTCCCCCCCCCCCCCCCCCCCCCCCCACCCAAACGAAGTAAAAAACAATCCAATTTTGTACAACTTTCAATCCTTAACTTTGGAGTTTTATTCTCTTACCACCAAGGGATACATCCTGTTGCATCCCTATAGCTTATTTACCTCTTTCCCTATCCGTTATGTGTGACGCTTTTTCTCCAACTCTCTGCGGGTTTGCCAGTTCATCTTACCCATGAGGAGCAGTGACCACTCTGAGGAACCAGGATTTCTGGTGTCTCACGACTTTTAAAACGCCCGGCGGCCTGCCTATATATTCCGATCTCCTTTTAGTCCGGTGTAACATCCTGACTCCGGCCCCTATAAATGAAGGTGTTCGTAGAGTAGACCGAAATATATTCTTCACTGTCCGGCAACCGATCACTCCTGACGTAAAGTCCTCGCTTACCTGCAATGCTGGGGTACCTGCCGGCGCTTTGACCCCCTCTATTTCAACCCCCCCTTCTGAAACTCGTCCAGGCCCTCGAACTCTTTAAAGGACACATCGCGTTCCGGCGCAACTCAGTCTTCCCCCCTTGCCACCGCCGCCGAATAGCTCGTTTTCGAAACAGTTGCCCTTCTGTGATAAACCCCTTCCGGCTCAGCTTTGAGCCGAACTCATTGCGCCCTTGGGGGGACGCCGCCTGAATGTTCTGAAGACCCCTGAGGCAGGACCGCAAATAGTCTTTCTGCAGAGTCTCAATAGAGGTGGCTGGCCCCCCCCCCCCCTAATGACGACATCCAACGTCGAGCCTCCCGATACCACGTGGTATGGATCCGTTACCCGGATTTCCCCGGAGTTTTTTCCCTAATGACTTCTGAGCGGACGGTCCGAGAGGAGATTACTCGTTCCTTTTCGTCGCCACCCCGGGGAAGGACGAATCTTTCTCCGCCCATTGACTGCGCGGGTGCTACTCCCGACCTATTTACTCCTCTCCGAGATGGTGACATTCATCCCCCCGGTGGGACACCACCCGCTTCCCTCTAACGTACCCGGTCGTCTTGGCTGGATGGCCATGAGCATTTTAAATCTTACATGCGCACCAGCTCAATCCCTTCCTTCCTAGTCCTGTTTCGTACCGCCAAGATGAATGATCTCTTTTCGTGCCCCCCTCTTCACCTCCCAGTCCCTTCCAAAGGTGCCTCTCACCTTTAGGTCTTCCCCATTTGGCGGCGCTCCCCAAGACTCTTCTCAGGATACCTCGTGCGGGAGCGGCTGCGCAGGTGGATTCTCTGCTCTCTGCCATTGCTTTCGTGCAAATTATCCTGCCACCCTTCTCTATGGCAAAGTGCATCTCTTTGGTGACGGGCGTCAACCCCCCCCGCTATCCCCGTTCCCGACCCTGGAATATCAGTACTCTCCGTGACTTAAAGAACCCCCGTCGAGTGACGCAGCGGTCTCTTGCAGTAATTCCCCCGCGCTGCCGGAAGCTCATCGCTCTCCTCGGTCCCCCTCCCAGTTAATGCTCACCCTTCTTACAACCTAATGTCCCCGAAGAATGGGGCCCTTTCCACGATTTCCCCTCAGGACGTCCCCTTAGATAGACCGTTTTCTTTCCCCAGTTCGGCGATACTGTGACCGTCCCAATTGCGTAGATCTTGGTTCCCTCTTGTCCCCCCTCGCACTCCCCACTTCACGGTGTATTAGCCTGCCCTGCCCTCGAGCTGAGCCATGATTCCCGCTTACGGCACCTAAACTCTGACCCTAGGAGACTTCCGCACCCAAGGGACTGCCGACCAGCTCTGTGACTGGACGACCCTGCGCCGAACGTAACAGCGACTGGTCCCCGACTCTGTAGCCAGCGACGCCTTTCGAGCCCTCGACCGTCCCGACTTTCCACCGCCCCTTCTCGCGGCTTCGCCGATAACGGGCGTTTCCGGACGGCCCCTACAAGAGCAGTGAACCAATTCCGGATGGTTCCCCCTGGCGGATCCTCCATCTGTCCCAGCCCCCATCTTCCTATAAACCGATTCCTGGCCTGGCGCCGATCTGACGATTGGGGCGTCAAGACCCCTCGCCTGCCTTCTGGAGCACCCCCACCCCCTTTACTCTTTTCGAACCCTTTTAGTCACTCGACGATCACACGATGTCTGGCCTCTTGCGCTCGAACGGAATTGCCCGCCCTTTGTTGGATGGTGAATATCTTTTCCCCCCTCCTCCGTGTTGAGCGATCCTCAAATATGAAAACTCTTCGCCCAGGCCAGCTTGCCAAGGTCGCCATCTCCTGCCGCTGTGATCCCTCCCATCTTGACTCATCAGCTCGAGCATCGTTAGGTTGTTGCCGGAGGAGCCCTTGACTGCCCTTTACCCTGGCCCACCAATCGCAATCCCTCGCCCGCCAGGCCCGACCCCCCGGCTTGACTCTTTCGTTCCCTGGTCAGTCGAAGCCCCTCTGGCCCCTTTTTGGCACAGCCTACTCCCCCAGATCCCCGGTGCGGCTCCCCCGGCCCGGCGTTATCGGCGGCTCCCTCCCTGACGCCTAGGTTCACGTCGAGTCCTTCCCGTAGATGCCTCTATCAAAACAGGCCCGTCGCGTGCTCTTACCCCCGGAACCCTTCGAAGCCGTCTCTGGGATATCCCCCTGGCGATCTTGTCTCCCAACATCTGGCGCCTTCCATGTTCGGTCTGACGGACTTTCCTGCCTCCTCCCCGGTGATTGCCGCAACATCCCCTTGCCCACTCAGTTATCTTGCCACTTCAGTAGTCACCCGTGCGAGTGATCTCTTTGCCTACTGGAGAAACATTAACCCTCGGCCATGGTCCGGGGTCACCCTCATCCACGTCCCCCGCCGTACGTCGTGCTCATGCGATCTTTAACACTCCGTGACATTCTTCTTATGACAGGCTCTTTCTCTTGCGCATACGCGCCCGTGGGTGGACTCTCCCCTTTTCTGCTAAGACGCCTCATGAGGCCCCTTTTGCCCGTCTCCGCCATGACCAACCCAATCCGGAGTCCAGTCGTGACTCCGTTCATCTCTAATACCCCTTTGACATTTCAGGCACTTCCCGCTTTCCTTCTCATGAAGCAAAGACTCTTCTTTCCAACCCCTATCCGAGTTTGCTCATCGATCCTGGTACGCCCGTCTCGTCCCCAACCTCCCCCCCCCCCCCTGCTTGGCAGTAGCCTTACTCACATTCCCCCTCCCTCCTCGACTCTGAGCCGCCGGACCGTCCTTGCGCCATCCCTTATTCCTAGCCTTTAATCTTGAAAAGATTCGTTCTTTCGCGGTGTAACCTCCGCCGATGACTTTTCCTAGCCCGGATATATTGGCTCTTCCCCTTGAACACCGGCCGCGGGTAGGGAAAGGTCGTCAATGAATTCGCCCTCAACCAGGCAAGAATCCCTGCCACTCTCCCTTCCTCCGTCAACGAACCGTATTCCCCAGATGTCCGTCACAGGGTTGAAGTCCAGTGCCTGTAACCAGCACTCAGCTCGTGGCAGCAGGGTCGCACGCCGCTCTCACAATGGCGGACACAGATAGACTTGCTCATACCTCTTTTTGGAAGAAAACCTGGCCCCTTCTGATCGCAGCGTCTCCTGTACCCAGAATGTAAGGCTAAACACCGCCTGCCACGAGCCATCGCCGTTGGAGTTCCGTCACAACGTCGCGAAGGTGATGAGTACTGCTTCTAGGTGCTCGACCTCCCACTCCCACCCGAGACCAGTTCCTTTGCTGACGTGGCTTCCTCCGTCTTAAGGCCCCGGCTGCCTTCCGACCTGAAATTCTTAGTTTAGATCTCCGCTTCGAGAGGAATTGTTCTCTCTCCCTTCCACGTCCTCCTTCGCCTAGGGTAGGCGCGGACCGCCAGTGACTCCAAAAGGTGACCTGAAGTCCCCGCCCGTTCATGTTCTCCCACGCCGTCCCCCGCTATCCCCTCCTTTTCCGGTCTCCCCCCCCCCCCCCCCCCCCCCCACCCCCCCCCCCCCCCCCCCCCCCCCCCCCCCCCCCCACCCCCCCCCCCCCCCCCCCCCCCCCCCCCCCCCCCCTCCCCCCCCAGAAGAATCCCCCTAGGGCCCTCCTATACGATCGCCCTTGCATGTCGGGCAACTAGCGCTCCACTGACCGCCGAACTCCCTTTTTAAGCAGAATAATGCAGTTCCCATCTCTTCTCCGCCCCCTGCACCATAGATGATAGGCCGGGACTCTACTCCCCTCCCACTTCCTCCTCCCTATTTTTCCCTACGCCTCGTCGATAGCCCACTGAGAGCAGCCAAGTCATCTCTCCCCATCCCCTGGTAGTATGCCACTTTTTAAGCTCCCCGAGAGATTTGCCCCCCCCCACCCCGCAGGCAAGTGAGACCATTCCTTACCTGTCGATCAGCCACGCGGGCCATCCAAGAGCTCTATGCCCTGACCCCAGACCTTCAGCCAGGGGATTATTGTGGGTCGCCCGTCTTCCCACCCCCCCCTTCCCACCCAATGATGTTACAACTTCCCCCCCCTCTGTGTTCCCTACTTCTTTAAGGTTCTACCTTCCCCGAGGGCGGTTCCGTCGCCCCTGCTTTTCTGGGGGTTTCTGAGCCATGTTGTACGGGACTGGGCTGCTTCCCGTACGTTTGTGAGTTTTGGACGTTTTGGCTTGGTCTGGCCCCTCCAACTTACTCCCAGCTGGCCGGGGCTTTGTTCGGGATTCTATCTTTCTGGGACTCTTTCCTCTCCGTGGAGGCCCTTTTTTCCGCTCATCCATCATTGGTGGCGCGCTTCTTCCCTTCCCCCCTGGAACCCCGCCCCCGTTGATGCTCTTAGATCTATCAGCCAGGTTGTTTCGTCCGTCTCCTCCAAGACGTCATGTGCAAATGCCAATATTATCGTCACCTCAGTTGATCTTTCCTCCTAAAGCACCTCCTGGCGGCGTCTCCACCCATTTCCCAGTCGAGATCCCTCCTCTTGATCCTTCCTCCGTTGAACGCGTTTGATTAACACCTGGCACCCCCCCCTTCTTGTAAATGTGCTAATACCGCTCGCCCCTGGAACCTTGAGAGGATGGAGACCGATTTATCAGGTTTTCCCTTCCTAACCTTATAGTGGTATGAGGAGACATCCCCAATGGGACTGACCCCCAAACACCTGTATCCCTGCAGTGCCGGGTCATAGGACACTTCAAATCTCCCCAACCTGCCGCTATTTCTATGCACTATGTTGTCCAACGGTAGACTAAGACTTCCCTTGAGAAGCATCTGAAACTCCTTCTCCCCTCCTAGAGTAATCGAAGGGGGCTAGCGTGTTCGGATCATGGGCGCCCTCCACGTAGTTTCTTACATCATCAGGGTTCCTCAGCAGCACTCTTTAATGCTCTTGTCGACTTGTCTTTCTTGTCACGATTTTTGAATCCGAGTGTAGAGTTCCCATCGTAGCTATCTTGTGAACACATGTGGGCTCGGCTCCCTTCCCTTCCTGCTTTTGAACTATGGTGCGCTCCAACAGGATAGATCCATGGAGCCTAGACTTCCTCCCCCCGTTGGTTTCTCTTAGTACCACAGGTCACCCCCCTCCTGTTTGCAACACTCAATACGATCTAATTCGACCCAGTGCTCGCTTCCACTTCCTCTACCTACTACCCTCTACATCGTTCCCCTAACTCCCCCCTCTCCATCACGAAAGCTCGACTCTCAAAGTCCTTCCCCTATTGATTGGAATTTCCAACCTTCCTCTCTATCCTAATACCGGTGAGATTCTCCCCAGTAAATCGTTACAAGCCTCCCCCCCTGTCATGATTTGCACGTCATTCGCGGGCTTCACGGACCCACTTCCCCTGTTTTAAAGCTCTTTAACCCCACTATTCCTTCACAAAGCGGCCACGGCGTGCTCCCCTTTCCCTCTCCCCACTTTTCCCGCCGTTTGATGTCTCATCCACTTGCTAAATAGAAGTCCCTCTATTATTCTTCTCCGTCTCCCCCCCCACTCTATAACAAAGCGGTTGTCATCTCCTCGCTAAAACCCCCCTAGGGTATGGTATTATCTCCAGTTTCCGGAGTTGTCCAATTCGGGTAACTTACACGAGATACCCAAGTTCTGACGCTTGAGGCTTCCTGTTTTCGCTTCCTCCCCCTCGTTCTTTTCTCCCTTTCCAACTTCTTATCATCCCACCTTTTTCCACGTCACGTCTCAACTATTCCTCTCAATTCACCATCCTCATGCGATCCCTGACGACGACATCCCCTGCGCGTTTTTGGGTTCCAATTCCAGAGAAACGACATCCTCCCTGCCCCCCCCTCTTATGTACCTCTTTAAACTGACCGCCAACTGTCTCTTTCTCCATTAGAACTTCTATCTCCCTCTCAAGTCCCCGCTCGCACTGCCCACGTTCGTGTCTCTTTATGCACCCAAAACATCCCCCTACCCCCCACCCCACAATCATTCCAAACTTCCCCCCCTCTCCCCCACCCCAGCCCTCCCTCACACAAGTCAAATTACCCCTTTCTCAAGAACCCTCACGCACCGAGTCTTTCCGAGATCCCGCCCTCGTTCCTTCTCGGGGCTCACTCCCCCCCTCCTAAGCTTAAACACACCACCCCTCTTTTTGACAATTTTTACCCAATGTTTGTTTTTTTCTGGGGCCCCAGGCCAAAATAATCACCTGGACCTTGTGGGAATCCAGCAGTTTCCATGACCCATTACCGAGCTATCCTCTACAGAATCCTTCCGGATCTTTTCACCCTTCCAGGGTTCCCGTTCTCTCTTTCAGTAATGACGGATCTGCCAAAAGTTCCAATACTAGTTACCCCGGGGACGACCTTTTCACCAGTGATGCCTTTTCGGTGGCCTCTGATATAGTTCTCTCTCCTCCTTCGGAGTGGATGTTCAGGCCCTAGTTCCACTCTATAATGCGGGCTAGAAGCGACACCCGATATTTTGTGCTCCTTCCGGCAACGTATCATCCCCCCCGCCGCTTCCCTTCTCTCTACGTGCCCCCCTCCCCCCTGTCCCTGCGATCCGGCTCTCTTTTCGGCCTATTTGTATCTTGAAAGACGGTCCCCCGAAATGATTTTTCCCCACGTCTTTCCCCTTTCCGAGCGGCGTTGCCTAGTCAACCCATCAGCGTTGTGCGAAGATTCCGCGTCTCTCCGACTAGTCCTTATGCGGAACCCTTTTCTCTTCTCTCCTTCACGCTTTCGAGCGGCCCACCAAGTCATTTTCTGTTGGCGCCTTCCCTACGGCAGCCTAGAATCCTAGGATACACAGCCTAGGCCTTTCCCCCTCGGCTGTGTCTCCACGATTCTGGCCGCGACCCCTCCTCCGATCATCACCTTGCTCGCCTTCGATCTCCCTGCTGTGATCCCGGCGAGTGGCATCCCACCGTAGCTGGACTCGGCAGTTGTTCCCAGCCTTCAGAGGGAGACTACGTCCTGCGGCCCTCCTCTTGAGGCCAGGGGTCTTCTCCCCCCGCTCTCAGGTGCGAGAGCCGATCGGAGATTCCCTCCCCTTGCTTCTTCCTGATCATCCGCTATTACGCCGACTCGATTCTTCCTCCAAACCGGGTTGACGTCTTGGAGCCCAGCGCCCCTCCCATTTCCGTCCAGGTGATTCTCTTGTTTTTCTCTGGCAGGGCGCATTTTTCGAATAGACAGGCGCACAGACCTCAGTTTGAGCTTCCCACCGAGTTGCCTCCATCCTAGCCAATCTATGATTATTCGAAGGACCCTTCTTGCTTTATGTCTGAGCTTATCCCGGCAAGACGCAGAGGTGACGCCTTCCCCATGCGGGCGAGCCCGGATATGAGGAGAACTCTCATCCTGCTGATGCTCCGCTGGCTCGAGCTTCTCTTACTTTCGCGTTGTCTGCCTTCTTTCGCGAGTCCAAGGTGGGGTTAGGATTCCCGGTGCAGGATGGGCTCCCCCTCATTCCTCTCGGCCCCGATCTTATTGAGGTTGTGATCCGACGTTCTTTGACGTCGTTATGTCTCCTCGCCTAACTTCTATGACCCCGTACAGTTATCTCGATGTGCTTTCAAAGACTTCTATGTCCCGATTTCCTGGCTGGCGGCAGGCCGCGCTTTCGTTCCTATTCATAACTTTCTTCCCACCCAGTACATCTGACTTCTAATTTTTCCAACCCTTCTCTGTAACGAGATGAGCAGTTCCTTGTTTAACGAAGAACATCGTCTTCCCGTAATTCTAGCGTTGCTGAAACCTGACTATGAATCTCACATTCTTCGCTGGTTAACATCCTTGACCCCCCCCTTTCAATCAGTAGATCACTAGTCACTTTTCTCGCATCGCCCCGTCCCCCGAGACCCCCATGATCTTACAACCAGAGAGAACATTCATCTAAATCGTCCTCCCGCCACAGTTCAAGCTCCCCTCTTTTTGTTTGCTAGATCGCCTATCCTTACCTTCCTCGTAAATCCCTGTCCTTCCTCTAGATTTCGAGCAGTTACCGGGCCCCTTGAGAAGTGACCCCGCTTTCCTCTTTCTCGATTATCTACGGTTCTTTTATTCCTTCCCGCCCAACTAGCCTAATGGACCTACGGTAGTTTACCCTTTGCAGATGTCTCTAGGACAATCCTTTTCACCCCCCCCCCCCAGAACTAACCGATTGTCGGTAAGGCGTTGACTAGATTTATTTGCGACCCTCTCCTTCTCATGGACAGGACGACTGCAAAACCCTCCCAGCTATCCTCCCTCTCTTAGTGGGACTCGACGTCTCCAAGGCCGCCACCTCTTTCCGAATTTGCCAATTTTCGCCTCGTTCGTCGATGGTGATATATCTCTTTTTTCCTCCTCTTTTTTAGGATACCCCTCCCCCCAAAGGCCCCCCCCTCAATTCCCGTTCCGTCAGGACCAAGCGGTTCCATTTCGTTGCCCTGATTTCTCCACTATGCATAAAAGCTTTCTCTCCCCGCTTCTTTGGTTGTCCCTCTTTTTCAAATTACCTGACCCTGGTCTATTTCCTTCCCCCCCATGCGAAAGCCTATCTGAACAACGTTTTTTCGCTGTGAGTCACTTTGCCTTTACCCCAGGGTTGCCCAAGTTATTCACATCCTCTTTGAGGATCCCTCCGCCCGTTGAGGGCGTCTGCCCTAGAGAGAAAGGTCCCCAGTCTTTTAACATCATTAGGCCTCCGACTTCATTCGAGTCGATTCTCACATTCACTCTCATGGCCTCGAGCTTCTCCTTCTTCGAGAGACACCGCTCTTGCCCTTACTGTCCTTCGACTGATTTTCGCTCCTTCGCTTTTGAGATGTAATCGTGCACATCATTTTCTCGGTTGTCCTCCTTCTGACCTCGCTCCCTCATTCGAGTGACACTTTTCCTGTGAGAAAGGCACGAGTGACCCTCCCTCCCAGTTACGGATAGTCGGGTCACTTTTGTCCATACCCGCTCGCGCTTTGACGTCGGTTAGCGCCCGCACATCTCCCATGCTTCTTCTACATCGCGCGAAGCAGTAGCCCCCCGAGCGAGGGTTTTACGACATACAGAGCGAAGACCCCTTTGCCTCGCTTCCCTGACCTCTCGCCCGAAAGCGTCAGGACCGTCACCTATTTCGGTCCCGAGCCCCCTAGGCAATTGTTTTAGCCTTCCTCTCCCACCCCTCTTCCTCTGTCAACCCCTCGACAGATCGGCCGAGAGCTTGTAGATCTGAACTACCAACTTATACACTTTTATAGCACACTTGGCAAGCCGCATCATCCCCATTCACTAAGAATGAAAGACTGCATCTAGCTAAGCGTATATTTCTTCTCCTCTCGCCAGGTTTCGACGAGCGCTCGGCACACGAGAGTATCCATTTCCCTTTCTCACGACTATGATCCATCCTCTATCTGCTATGGAAGGCCACCCGGCAACTTGTTGCAGGGACATTCATGCCCCCATTTCTGGCGCATCCTTCCAAGGCAAGAATGCTTTCCCTATCCTCAAAGAGCCTCCTACTATTCAAG
>Ga0179591_1258071_pt1 | contig 10881 bp, 12 predicted proteins | sample CZOMad2_1_08_16f_FD_182891 | JGI IMG/M metagenome (GOLD analysis project Ga0179591, IMG submission 182891) | Vadose zone soil fungal communities from Angelo Coast Range Reserve, California, USA - CZOMad2_1_08_16fungal (PacBio error correction) | ecosystem: Environmental > Terrestrial > Soil >... | reverse complement strand
TTCAGGCCGAAACTTTAGGTACACCTTCCATGGGGGCTTGGCATAGACTGGCGCGTATACTCCCCTTTGTTTTCCCGGGCCGTTTCATTTCCATTTTTGCGCCCTGCCGCCGAAACTTTTGAAATCTTCCCCCTCTTACTTTTTGGGTTACATTTTTCTTCATCTTTAGGTTTTTTTTTTTTTTTTGTTCGTCGATTCGGGGCGTCCCGTTCAGAAGCCATGTCTGACCCTACAGTTCCCCCTTCGTTCCCCTTGAGCACCGACCCCGGACTTGGGTGGCCGCACCTTTCTCTGTAGCAACCTGCAACGCGGCTGGCCGAGTCTTTTGAAAACAGCCCCCACTTTCACCTTTTTTCTGGAGCTTTTTCACTGGTTCATTGGTTTAAACCCACTTGGTAGCATACAAGGTGCAAAGCTTCTTTGCATCGGAAATCCTCGGTCTACCCCCCTTTTTCAACCTTCCCCCTTTTTTTTAATAGGTGCTTTTCCCTTCTTCTTCTTTCCTTTTAATAGAACTTCGCCCAGGGGGTTGGTGAGGACAGTCGCAATTACCGCTTCACGGTGTTTCCTTCCCCTCAAATTTTTAAGTTTGATCCTTTCCTTTCTAGCGGGTTTTTTGTTGCCCTGAGACGAATTTCCAACGTGCTTTTACCGCGCTGAGGCGATGGATTAGTGTCGCCGGGTTTTCTTGCCATTTCTTTTCTTTTTTTTTAAACTACTTGCGGGAATTGGTACTCCCTCCTTAAGACCAGGGACTGTTGTTTTTTTCCACCAGATTCCCGGCTCCCCCCGACCCTGGCCTTTCCCTCCCACAGTAGCTCTGTCCTCGCGAGACATTACCTTGTCCCACCCCCCTCAGAGGGGAGAGGCGGTTTCTTTGGTTGAACGTATCACGGTACGAATCTTTTTTCTTCCCCCCCTGATTTTCCATGGTTGAACCAGAAGTTGTTTTAGATATGGTATGAGTTTGTCCCCTTTTTAACTAGACGTTTTTGGTTTTTCTTGTTGTTCCTTGTACCTTGGCTGTTTCCCCCTGAGTTTTTTTTTTTTGCCAATTCCGGCTAAAAGAAGGGACCCAAGTGCCCTTTTTACTGAGGTCCTGGGGACCTGATTGTTTTTTGCCCGGGCTTTCACCTTTGTTTTCCCTGGTTTTTTTATGGGTCTTTCTTTTTTTCCCTTGACCGATTCTGGTCCCCCCCCTAGTTGCCTTGGGCTGGCTGTACCGTTTTCATAACTATCGACAATTCCCCAACCTGACATCCCATCCCTCCCCCTCCCCTTATCCTTTTTCTTTCAGGACCCTCCAATTCCCAGATTCTTCGACCCTCATATTTCACAGGATGGGGCCCTTCCTTCCCCCTTCCCTCCGTGAGTTTCAGATTCCCTCGAGGTTCTTCCGCCGTCTCCCCAAGTGTGGACTTTTTTCAATGAAACCCCCTTTACAAGTGCACCCGCACGCCCATTTCCCCTTTTTGGAAAATATCGCCCTTGAGTTTTTAGCCCCCTCCCCCGTGAGTTTTTTTCTTTCCTTCCCCCCAATGGTTTTTTTTTCGACACACCCATTTACAATCTGGATAGGCCTGGACCTGATTTTCCCTCCCATCACGCCGGCCCTGACCACTCGGCTTTTTTAATGCCAATTTTTACTCGCATGGAGGACTCCCTTCCCCCCCCCCTTCCTTTTTACCTACACAACGATTGAGCGCGAGTAGGATTAGCAGTTTAGACCAAAAGTCCCCGCCTTCCCGTGACTGACTTTTTTTTTCAGGGTTTGTGCCCCCCTGTCCTTTTTTGCCCCGTCGTATGGGCATCTACGTTTCAACGGGCGGGAAGATGTGTTTGAAGCTTCTGCCAGGACTGCTTTTTCACCCAACCTGTACCGACCCCAGCACCCCCCTACCCTTTGGCCACGTGGACATCCTGCCGCCCACCATGCTTGCCCCAAACGGGCACCTACCCTGCTTTCCTTTATCTTCCTCCCCCCCCTTCCAGTCGGCCCAAAGCCCCTTTGGCGCGTCACCCGTCTGCACACTAGATTCCTTCCCGGCAGAAACTGATCGGCCTTTACCCTTGGATCCACCCTCTCCTAAAGTGAATGTTTCTCCTCACCCCTTTTTTTTTCCCCCCCCATAATTGACCCCGCCGCATCGTTTTCATCTGGACCTCTTTCTCATGGGGGACCAACCGCCGGAGAGGTGCTGTCCCTCCCAGAATGTTCTTTACTTTTTTTTTTTTTTTCTCCTCATCCCCTTGGCCACGTCTCCTTATCTTGTAGAAAACCCCCGTCAGTACAACCTCTCTCCCCGTTTTTTAAAGTTTTCCCTTTTTATGAGGGTGTTCCACCGTTCTTTTCCGTACCACCCCCCCCTCCAGACCGCCGTGGAATAATAGAACCCCCCCCTTTTCCCCGTGATCTAGGCCAACAACGGAACGGTTTCTTCTTACCTTTCACCTCCCTCTAAGTAAATGCATTTTTTTCGCCTTAGGTTCCGTGGTGTCCTTCCCTTTGTTTCCCTTCACAAAGTGGACGACAGGTCCCCGGACGGGGGCGGATCTTGATCCTTTTGCCCAATTTAGGTTGTTATCTGGTTGGCGTGCGTTCTTCTTTGGGATTCGTGCTTCTCTTGGTTCCCCCCTCATGGTTTCTTTTTACAACATTTTTCCTGACCACCTTTCCCCCTTTTTTTTTCCCCCCTGATTTTCCGAAACGTTCCGTTTTCCCGGGAACTACGACTCTGAATACATTCCTTTTTGTCTGCCACCTCTTGTTACCTCCTATTTTTTTGTTTTTTTCTCTCTGGCGCCCTTTGATTTATTCGGTCTTTTCGTAGTTTGGTTGGTGTTCGCGTTCGCGCAGGGAGCGCCTGCTGCCCCCTGTTCGAGGTGTTTCTTCTCTGTAAACAAGCAGCGGTCTCCTCCTCGGAACACCGTGGGATCACCTCCATCTGGAGGCGGAATTCCCCCCCTTCATTTTTTGTTTTTCAATATGCGCCGGAATTTATGGGGGGGGAATTTTTTTGGGGATGGACCAAAATTTCCATGTTTCCCAGTTCCCTTTTCAAGTTGCCGCTTCATGCCACCTCGGCTGTTTTTACCTTTTTTTTGGTTCCGGATGGATCAAGTTCTGTCGCTTCTTGTCCGTCGTGGACCGATGATGTTTTTCCTTTCCGTTGACACTCTGAAACCATTCTCTTTCGATTTTCCTTGGTCCCGTACTTTGATTCTTAGTTACGTTTTTACCCCTTTCTCTTTAAGCTTGGGCCGGAGACTCTTGCTTAAATTGGAACACTTTTTCTTGGGCCTTCCGGCCGCCGGAGGGGGCCCCGTTTTTGTTTTTCCCCATGAGAACTTCGGCCAACGATTCTCCTTGGTGCCCCCCTTTTGGTTTTTGAAAAGGTTGTTTTTCCTCCATAACCCACTGTAGTAGATCCCCCCTCCCTGCGGTCGGCGGCGTGATTTAAGGCACCCCCTTTTTTTCCTTTTGTCTTCGGATGGGCCGACTTCTCGCCTTCCTTTTTTTTCTGATTACGTTCTTAGTTCCCTTTGTTAGGCGTTGGGCCTTTTTTCTTGAGGCGGCGATGTCCTTGCCCCCTCCTTCGTTTGGTTTGTCTTGAACTGTTTTTCCTGTGGCAGCAGTGCTCGTACAATCCTTTTCCCCTTTCGGAAAAAGTAGATTCCCCCATCCATTTTTAGTTTACAGTTCCATTTCTTTCAGGTTTGACTTCCCCTTTTCTGTTGGGTTCCTTGGGTTGCTTCTCTTACGCCCGAAGAAGAAGCGTCTCCTAGTGGTGGCGAGGCCCGCCTTTTATTGAACCTCCCCCCCCCTTTTTTTCACGTGATGCCCCTATTGGTAGGGACTTTTCCTTTGGATAGTGATCATGGTAGCTTCTTTCATTTTGCCGGGCTAGGACGAGTAGTTCCACGTTTTTGATCTGTTTCTTTCCCTCGAGTTCTGGGTAATTGAGTTTCTGTCTGTTCCCTTCAAATTTCTCCATTGCGCGTACCTCCCCCCTCTTTTTCCTCCATATGGCTGGGGAGGAGTAAGACCTGGCGTGAGGAGTCCGACCTTTCTTTCTTTTTTAAGGACGAGTGCGGCGGAGGTGTTTTTTTTTTTTTTTTTGCCTTTAGGGGAAGTCCTCCTTGCGGTACAGCCGCCGACTTCAAGGGTCGGCCTTTTTGTCCCCGGTTTAATTCAGCTTTTCCCGACTTTCTTTCTTTCACCGTTCAGGATCAGTAGGGACTTTCTTTTTTCCCCCCTCTTCTAGATTTAGCGGGGTTCCCCCGAGCAGTCCGTCGTGAACAACAGGCCCCAAACCCTTGGTTTAGTCCCTCCCTAAACAGCGCAGGTTGTGTTTGTGCAACCCTTTTTTTTTTTTTTTTTCCTAGGCGGCGCGGCCCCTCTTTCACTTTTCAGGCGGTTTCCTTCAGGATGGATTCGAGGAGACCCCAGTTCCCTCCCCTCATTTTTTTTTTTTTACAGGGCCGTGTTTCTCCGTTTCTTGGACCAACCCAGCCGGTCTCGCCTCTTCCAATTAAGAAATTGCTTTTCTCTGGGCGGCCACCACGGGCACTCCGCCCTTCCCCTACCATCATTTTAAGGCGTTTGATAGATGTGGTTTTTCTCTCCCCCCCCCCTCCCCGAATCGGTCGCCGCGGAGTTCTCCCCCCCGGTCTCTTTTTTTACCATCCTTTGAAAGCGATGAGTGGCCGCACAACCCCTGCCCCCTTTTTTGCTCCTTCCCCTTTGATTACCGAGTCAACGTGGATCCCCTGTCGCCCGCGGGGGGACCCTTTTTCCTTTGATTATTTTGTAGATTCCTTCTGATGTCGCACCCGCCCCCGCGCCCCATACCCCCGTTTCTTTTTTTCCCCAGGCTTTTTTTCGCTTCCCCCAATTTTTCCCACGGTCCGTTCCAGGTCCCCCTTTTGTAGGGAACAACAAGGCGGTAGCGGGTTCGGGGACCCCCCCCCTTTTAGATTTTCGTCAAGTGAATTGTTTCCTTTGGCTTAACCGTCGCCCGTGCCAGTCTTTTCCCCCTTTTCTCTGTTGCATACGTTTACTCCGCCGCGCTCATAACAGGCGTCCCTGTTTCGCCCCAGCGGGTGCTCGAGTTCCGGCAGTTTTTGGCACTTTTTCCCTTCCACTGGCCGGGGACGCCCTTCTTCCCCTCCTAATTCTTTTTTCTCCAGGCCCCCGTAAGATGTCAGGTCCCTGACAAATGTACTCCTTTGGCCTTCCGGTTTGCTGACGAGATACGCCCCTCCATAGACCCTCGAGGGCGTGAAAACGGGTCTCCCATGGTCCGCTAAGCATCCTCGCTTTTTTTCTTTTCGTGGACCTCACGAACGTTTCCTCTTTTTTTTCCCCCTTTTTTTTTCATGTCGGCTGAACACAGGTGCCGGTTTTCTGAACTGTCCCCGTCCTTTAACTCGGCGGATTTTTCCCCATGCTTACGCATCCACACCCCCCTTCTCCCCCCCCCTGTTTTTAACGACTCTTCTGATCCGGCCGGAAGTTAGGGCGCCGTCTCATTTTTCGATCTACGATAAGAGGCTTTGACTCAGGGTTTTTTGTTTTGTTCGATGTGGGGGCAGGGGACTCTATTTTCCCCCCCTTTTTTTTTTGTTTTTGTTGGGTTTGGTTGTTTAATCCACCTGAATTCTGGAAGTCCCCCTTTGTCCCGGCGTCGAGCAGCAAGCGTGAGCGACTTTTTTGTCTTTCAACAAGTTCAATCGCGGCCCGCTTTCTTCCTCCCCTTCCTTACCGAGACGAGGTCGTGGCGGACAAAATACTGCTTGTTGTGGTGGATTGAAATTCCCTCTCCTCTTTCTGGCTGCGGGGTTTCCTCTTTCTTCTGGGGAACGCACGCACGTGTCTTCACACGCTCAGGTGCCCGCTCGTGTTATTGTTTCCTTTTTTTTCCAACCGCCCTCCCTGTGGGTCGAGATGTGGTTTTGTCGTGACCTGGGACTCCCCTTCTTCTTGTTGACTTCATTCTTTCCCGGCCGCGCCTATGAGGTTTTTCTTCCCTTGGGTAGTTCCCCTCGGCCCTTTTGGGGTTTTTTCTTCTCCTCCGACAAACTTTGTGCTCTCTTTCTACGCAAGGAGTCGGCAGGTTGTGATGCGGTCCTGATTCCGCGAATCACGAGCACACGCCCCTTTTCTAGTTGTGTGCCTGCTTACCTCTGGGTTTTTTTTTTTTGCTAGCGAGTTGTCTCTTTTTTTCAGAGGATGCAGGTCCTCCGGACCATGGTCCTCTCCCCCCCGATGCCTGGTTGCTCCCCTCCTGCCCCCACCCCTTTGTTGTTTTTATGTCCCTCTTTTTTGGCCCCTCCCCCCGACAATACGGACTTGGCCGCCCGTGTCCTTTTATTCCTTGGTTCCCACTTGAGCCATAATTTCTTCCCTTGCTTTAAGATTGGGGCCCCTCGCCCCCTCCTCACGTTTAAATCTAAACTGATCCCTGGTACCGAGGCGGTCGGACAGTCGGCCTGATTATCCTCTTTCCCCCAAGGGTTCCTGTGGTTTTTTTCCTCATTTCGAGGCGGGCTGGTCGCCCCCTGGGGAGTCTCTGCTCCCGAGCTCAGTATTGCCGTAGCGCCCCAAGCAGCGGAATAACGTCCCGCGCTTGTCTTGATGTGCGTGGTTCCCCAACTTTTTTTGATTCCATTTTCTGTCGCACCTTCGAGGCTTCCTCCCTTTGCGTTCGACGGTGCCATTCCGGCGCCAAACGGCGGTGACCCCTCCCGCTTTTCTACCCCTGTATCCATCGTGCCCTCAGTTGTGCGTCCGAGTTCCCCCCCCCCCTGCCGCCGAATTTTTTTTCTCCCCGCCATCTCCTTGGGGCAAAATGTCCCGCGGCCCTTTTTATTTTTTTGTCTTCCATGTTTTCCGGTTTTTTTCCCTAAGGATGCCGGGTTTCCCATCATTTTTTTTAAAAATAGAGGTTTTTTCCCGCCTGTGAAAAAGGTTTTCCCCCCAGGCGGAATTAGCGTGGTTTGGGTTTCTCTTTTGCACGAGATGGCCATTTCCTCTATTCTTTTTTTGCCCGCATCATCGAACTTCCCCCCCCGCCCACTGTTTTATCCCCACGCAAAACTTACTTCCCCTATCCTCTCTGAACCCGCCCCCCCCCGAGAGGATGCGACTTGTTTGCATTATTCAAGACGAGACTTACTTCCAGGCGCGGACTTTCTCCTTTCTTCCTGTTGGCCATCCTCCGTTATGCCGAAAAAAAGGTACACATCACCGACGCCGCAATTTCCCAGACCCCCCATATTCCCCCTTTTCTTGAGAAAAGGGCCGCTTCCTCTCGTCCTTTTCTCACATTTTTTGGCATTCGTCCCATTTACAGGTGGATTACCAGACATTATCCCTCCAACACCCACCCCTCCACCAACCTTGCCGAGCTCTCCCGAGCCGTCTTCCTCCTTTCGTCAACATCATAGAACCTGGTTGAGCGTTTTCTTCGGTCGAGGGAACCCCCCCGGAGCTCCCCCGGTCATTTTTTTTTTTTTCCCTTTTTTCGTTTAGGGCATTCTTTTTTGGCCGTTGTTTTTTTTTGCCGGCTCTGTCCTCCTTGTACCCTTTCCAGAAAAACCACGACGGCCCCCCCTTTTTACCTTTGGTTATGACTCCACCGGGTCACTCCTTCGCGATAAGCCCACCCCTTACTGGGCTTCCGTTCCACCCCCTCAGAGGGCACGGCAAACTGCTTCGGACTTATCACCGGTAACTCTACATACGACCTTTCTTTATTCTTCTTTTCCAATTCCCGCCGACTTCCTCTTTTTTTTTCTGTGGTTTACGGGTTTCTTGCAACGCAAGAGCGGGTCGGGACCTCCTGTTTCTTCCCCTTTTCCCCATGAGCTTTTTTTTCCATCCCGACGGAGGCATTTCCAGACCCCCCGCCCCTACGTCAACGCCCCGTAGAAAGCGCTAATTATCAATCGGCCTACCCCCCCCTTCCTCTACTGATTTTTTTCACCTACCGAAGAAATTGTTGTATACATCAGCACACGGACGGTCGGCTAACCTCCACTTTTTCGCCAGGAACCCGTGCGGACGGGCTTTCCCAGTTTTCCAGTTCCTTTTTTTTTATTTTTTTCTTAGTTGCCCCAGAACTTGAGGATTTATCTGATTATGTGGCGGCGCTGGATTTCGGTTCTTCTCCCCTCAGCTGTTTTTTTCGGGGGCGCGATTCACGAACTTCTTCCCCCTTGATGCCATCGTGAAAAATGTTGGCTATTCCCTTTCCATTTGTGGATGTTCTTCCCTTACCCTTCCCTCCACCTTTTCATCTCTCTCTGTTTCCTCGCCTTTTTTTTTTTTTCGTTCTCCCTTTTTTTCTCAGGAGAGTTCGCGTGGTGGGGCCCCTTCTCCCCCCAGTGGGGCACGGCGTCTGGAGGCACTTTCTTGGCATTGATTTTCCTCTTCGGCTTTCGATCCGCCCTTCCCTTTCCCCCCTTAGTGCGCGAAAAACAGACGTTCCTCCCTTTCTCTTTATATTGTTTCCCGTTTCTTTTTTCTTCCCTCTCCTGTGAACCGCTTTTTTTTCCTACTTTTCTTTTTTATCTCCCTTCGTGTTGTTCATTCTTCTCATGCTTGTCTTTCTTTCTGGCCCCGCAATGCCTGAACCCAGTCTCCCCCTTTCTTTTTCCTTTTTAACCTTTTCGACATTATTCTTCCTCTGGCTTTTCTTTTCGATGGAGCAGCCGACACTTGCTGTCGTGTTTCATCCTAGTCCCCCTTTGCGTGCGTTTTCAATTTTTGATTTTCCTTCGCCAAACCGTGTCCCCTTCTTGTTTTTGGCCTTTTTCTTCCGGTGCGGAAATCCCACTCCCCTTTCTCTTTTAAGCACCCCCCCCCTTGGTACGTATTGTCCAGTTTTTTTCTCTTGCGGCTCCCTTTCCGTTGCGCATTTTCCCTCTTTACCTTACGGTTTACGCTTCCTTTTTCTTCGTTTACATTTTTTGTTTTCTGTTTCATTGTGGGAGGTTTCCGGTTTATTTCCTTTTCGCCGGGAGTGTTTTTTTTTTTTTTTTTGGTTTTTCTTCACCTACCTTTGCCTCGTTCTCGTCCATTTTCGGGGGTGTCCTCTCTTGCGCACATTTCCTCCCCCCCCCGGATTTTTTTTTGATCGCTTGATTTTTTTTGGGTTTGGGGGCGCTCTCGTCCTCCTCCCCTTCACCGATTCTCGTTCGGGGCATGGGGATCCATTTGTTTTTTCCCCCCCCCCTTCCGTGAGCTTCCACGTTTTCATTTCTGTCCAATTCGGTGCTTTTTTATGCGTTTATTACTCCAATCTTTGTTTTTTCCCCTTCCCCCCCCTTTTCTCTTTGACACGTCCTGATTGATTTTTTTAAATAGCTTCTTTTTTCTGCGGCGCGGCGGTGCCAGTGACTTCCCCCTTTTTTCCAGAAAACAGAGTTGTTGGGGATTAAGTCCAGGTTTTTTGCCCTTTTTTCCCTTTTTTCCTTTGGGTGTTTTCCCCCTTTATGTTTCTTCTTTCTGGTCGTATGATTCTGAGTGGTTGTCTGGAGGGTTCCCTTTCTTTTCTTAGTCGCTGGCACGGCTTTGGTATCTTTTTTGACTTTTTTAACGGTGCTCCACAGCGGCATCCCGTACCTTTCCTCCCTTTTAATGGTCCACGGGCGTTTTTCCTTTTGAATTTTTTTCCTCCCCCCTCAGCTATTGCTTGGTCCTTCCAACCTTTAACGCCTTTTTGGTCATCGGAACCCCACATACCGCGGCGTGTTGTTTTTTTTAGTTCCCCCTCCCTTTTCTTAGGTTCCCAACCCGTAAGCGTTCCTCTCTTGTCGGCGGGCACGGTTTTTGTTTTTTCTTTCTGGTAGGCAGATGTAAGTGGTCGTCCCGGTGCTTTTTTCTCCTTGCTTGAAACCGTCCTTTTTTTTTTTCCTCCACCCACGTTTGTTGCACTCCGCACGTGGTGTTTGGTTTGTTTTGGGGGCCAGGGCAACAACTTTTTTTCCCCCATCCAAGCTTCCCCAGCTCGTCTCCAGAACTTTTTTGTTCTGTTGCGCGCCACGACGGCTCGGCTCGGACGCCATGCTCTCCCCCCGGGGTCGGACCCTGCCCCTTTTTTTCCGGTTGTACTCTTTTGGCCGTTTGCAAAAACCTTCTTCTAAGTCGGGCGAAGTCGACGTTCTCGGGAGGCCCCGCTGAGGTACGTGTGAGTATAGTTTTCTTGTTTTCTTTTTGCTGTTCGATTTTTAAGTTCACCCCCTCTTTTTCCAGTCGAAAAATCACATTTATGTAAATTTTTTACCCACGGCCGCGGTATCAGGCAGACCGGTGGACCCCCATTACTTTGTCCCTGAGTTTCGGGAAGTCTCTTCTATTTGGCAGTTGGAAGTCGTGAGGCACCTGGGGTCGGTGAGAATCTTTCCTATTTTTCTTTGGGCCTCCCCTTTTTGTCACCTGCCGGGGACACTCCCTGCTCGTATTAATTCAGGCACCAGGTCTACGGCCCCTTTTTTTTTTTTTAATTTTCCCCTGTCCGGTCCTACCCCCTTTTCCCCCCCCCTTAAGTCTTGTTTTTTCCTCGCCTAGTTTGTTTCAGTTTACCAGGCTTGTCATGTCCGGATTTGCCCCCAACGTTTTCCCCCCCTTAGGTGAGGATTAGCTTTCTCTACAGGGCCCCCACATGTCGTGAATTCAACCAGAGCTTGTCTTACGTTTTTTTTGTCCTACACTCGTCTCCCCCCCTACCCCCCTTCGAAGCGACTCTGAAACACAGATTTAGTTGGGCCTTTGTCCCCCCCTTCCCCTATGATTTGGGTCCGACTGGGTTCTCGTGTTTCAAGTCGTCGCTGCACCGACCTTTTTCCATCGCCGGGAGGAAACCCGCGCATTCGAGG
>Ga0179591_1255644_pt1 | contig 10881 bp, 7 predicted proteins | sample CZOMad2_1_08_16f_FD_182891 | JGI IMG/M metagenome (GOLD analysis project Ga0179591, IMG submission 182891) | Vadose zone soil fungal communities from Angelo Coast Range Reserve, California, USA - CZOMad2_1_08_16fungal (PacBio error correction) | ecosystem: Environmental > Terrestrial > Soil >... | reverse complement strand
GTGACTTGACCCTCCGAGTTTCTCCTCCCCTTCCGTGCTTCACGAGCTCTCCTCTTTTCTCTCCTATCTCCTTTGCACCATCGCGGCTGCGCCCCCCTCTCTTCTTCAGTCCCTTGTTTTTTTACACCGGGCCGAGGAAGAGGGCCGCCTTTGAATTCCACCCTGACTGGCCTGCAGGCTTCCTGGTCCCGCCCCTTTTTTTTTTTTATCCTGATATTTTTGTTTTTTGTTGTTCAGGGCCGCACGCCATTACTTCGTTCGAGATCTATGTGAGGCCTCTTTTTGTTTTTAAACAGTTTTCGCTCTGTAGTGGACCTAGTTGAAGTCGAAACATTTACCACTTTCGACAGCTTGTGGCGTAGACCTGTCATACAGCCGTGCGACGGGAGATAATGTCGGGTGGCGTCCCCCTTTCTCGCCCCCCGACTCTTCTTTTCGAGAATTTGGATCCCTTAAAATCAATTTCCCTCCTTTTTTTTTTCATTATCTGTCGCAGTTTGATTCCCCTTTTCCGAATGTACTTTTTTTCTTACTTGGTTGGTTTCCACATCCTGCTCCTTAACTGTGCCTTTCTTCCGCGTTTTGCCTCTCCCTGATTCGTCTCGATGGGAGCTAATGCTTTTTTCTTAGTCTCTTTTCTTTGTGCAGATATCTGTCTTCTTCCTCCTCCGGATTCTCAAATTGAATCTAGGTCAACGTCCCACCCCCGAAGGGTCCTTTTTTTCTTTTTTCCGGTGCCTCGTCAATGAAGATGTTGAATCGCCGCATCTCATCTCCCAGAGGCCCTCTTTTCCCAGACATTTTTTTTTTCCCTACTCGAGCGAATTGAATTTTTCCCCTCTCCCTCGTCCCCTGGTATAGGAGCCAGACAGCGCGAAACGTTGAGTGATTTCCTCCTGATTTCCCCTCTTAGGAACTGAGAGGTTCCTCATATACGTTTACCCTCTCTCCTCCTGAGCCTTTCCGCGCTGCTTCGGCTCTTTTTGATCCACTTTAGGCAGAGAAAGAGAAATTCGTCATTCAAAGCCTGGAAGTCAGAAGCCCTTTTCACAACTCTTCTCGCAGCCTCCCGCAGGTGCCTCGGGCCAGCTTAGAAGAAATGGGAGTGTGTCTTTAATCTAAGATGCAGGCGAAGACTCTAGAGTGACGGATTCTTCTTATCTGGCCTCTCCATTTCGCCGTTACGCAGGCTTATTTCCCCCCTCCGTGAATGGGTTGACTGCATATTCATTTCCTCGACTTCCCCCTTTAACCAGCCTGTCGCACGACGCTCCGTAATTTCTCCTTAACCGCCCGCCATCGGTAAATATTTTTTGCTAAGGTCTCCTTAATGGTTCGTCCTTCTTCTGAACTTATCTCTATTAAGTAAGACGTCCTCAATTTCTTGAAAGGTATGAGTCCGCCTCCCCTCTGAACGGCAGCACAGCCGGGCCCTTCCTTTCCTGATTTGTTTTTTTAATTTTGCGATGAAGTTAATCTCTCCCCTGCTTTTTGCCAGTCTTATTGGCGCCATCAATGTTTTCAACGAGAGCATCCTTTTAATCCCTTGAGTATAGTATTTTTTTCCTCTCCCTCCTCATCCACTTTTTCGCAGGGCTGACGTTTTCGTTCCTTGCTTCTTGAAGGCGGTTAGCCTTCCTTTTCTTCAGACAACAATTCCCCTAAGGCAATGTGTACGCGCCCCAATCTTGTCCGTCCCTTCCTTTACGCTCGCGAAGTTCTCTGATCTAAATTTTGCTTTTCTGCGTTACGTGCGGAACCCATCCCCTCTACACAGCCCGTTCAGTTTTTCTATATTCTGTGACCTTACCCCTCCCTTTTTAATTTGACAATTCTGTCCTTTTATTCCTTTTCTTCCATCCTTTTCCTCCATATTTTCGAGCAGCTTCCTCTAATCTGAGTCTCTGATAACAGGAATCGTTCCAGACGACCACTAGTCTTCTTCCCCAAAGGTCTCTTTTCATGTAGTGACGAGACTTTTCCTTAGTAATGCCCTTTTCGTTCCTCTATCCTTCTTTTCTTTAGTGTCATCATCGTCGATTTGCGCCGCAGGGCTAGTTTTATCGAAACTTTTCTTTTGTACATGCGGCGCTATCTTTCTGCTCCCCCCTCTTCTCATGTCCTTTTAGAAGAGTTCTTCTGCTAGTTCCCTTTCTCGTCTTTCAGCCCGACCCGTTCTTAGTTCTCCAGGAAATCTTGATCTTGCCTCATGGGGGTCGTTCAGCAGATTTTCTTCTCTTTTCCCCCTTTACGCCGTCGTGACGGTCCCCTCTTCCTTCTTTAAGCACGCTTTTTATCGAGTTTGTGCTGATTTCTTTGCCGTCGTCGCACTGATCTTTGTTTCGAGTCCGCTTTTTGATTTTTTTCAAACACCCCCTTTCGACTGTTTTTGCCCCTTGTTTGCCTTCCCCCTATGTTTAATACTCTTGTCTTTAGAGAGCGAGATGTAGCGATCCCCCCCCCCAATCCCTCCTTTTTTCTGTTCCTGGTTTACTGTTTGTTTTTTTTCGGTTGTAGACTTAGATAGTGCCTTTTTGACCCCTTTTTCCTCCTTTTTTCAAAGGAGTGAGGGGCTTCCTATTGATGCTTCGCGATATGCTTTTTTTTCATTCTCCCACGTTCTTTTTTCATACGGGTCTAGCTAAAGGGCAGGATTTAGCAGGTTCTTCCCAAGGTTTTCCGTTGACCGAGAGGTTATACCCCAGATGACGCCCTCAGTGACGCGTAAGACCTTTAACAGTTTTTCCTCGGATTTTTTTTTTCTCTTCCCCCCGTTTCTTGATTCGTCGGCTGGATCTTTTCGCTTCCCCACCACCCCCGTTGCCGCGCGCCGGGGAGATCTGTCTTTGAAGAAAGTGAACGCTTTTTCTGACGATTTGTTGACACCCTGTTTTCGGACTGTTTCCGGAACCTTTCTTCGGGGTATTCCATGGATGACCGTGATTTCCCTAGTCCACTTCTAGGTTCCTTTTCTTAGAGACAGTACTTTTGAGCGATTTTTTTTTGAGTTTCCAGCAGGGTGGATCGCCTGTTTTTCCACTTTACCACATTGAATTTCCCTTGACTTTTTTTTCAATGTTTTTGGAGATTTGATCTTTCTCTATTCCTTTTGATAAGCAAAGTTTATTAGCTTCCGGCAAGGAATTCGCCCTCCCCTTCACGTCATGTAGTAGGCATTCCCCTTCCCTCTTATGGTTTTCCAAGATGAGATAGCATTATGTTTCCGCTTCTCTTTTCGACTTTCTTTTTTGGCCTTAGCTTCCCTCCCACTCTCAACGGGATGTCCTTTTTCGGCTGCGCTCGATGTTATTTTCTTCTCAATTTCCTTTTTTGCCGCAGTGATTCTCTTTTTTATCTTTTTCCTTATACTAATTAGACGCCTGAAACGGAATAGAGCCCCCCCCAGGACTAGTCATCGGATTTTCACAGGCACTTAGCAGCCTTTAAAGTAGGTAGTCCAGATCTTTCTTCTTTCCCCTCCCGAGATGGGGCATTGTAGTTATAAAGTTTTTCCGGTGCATTTCTTCTGACCGGTTGCCCCCCCGTTTCCCCTTTGATCTTTATCTCTCTTTATACTAATATTTTTTTTTTTCTCTATCTGGTCCTCGGATACGTGGAACAATTGCCTACCCTTGACCATTGCCCTTGACTTTACCTTCCCTCCACCAAACCCACAAGCACCTGAACGGAGATCAGCTACTATGTCCTCCCTCTCCCCACTCTTTAATATCGTTTCTGAATGTGGGGAGCTGCTCCGGACCCCTCTGCCTTCTCATTATCCCTCTTTACTTGGTTCTTCCTCTATAATTCCCAGTGCACAAGTGCTGAAATCACATTCTTCCCAGTAATGCCGGAGTCCAGGCCCGATCCACTCGTCTAGACCTTTCATTCCCTTCACTGGTGCTAGTTCATTCCGGCATCCTCATTTCACTTTTTTCGAATCGCCGCGCCCTCCTCGTTCGTACTTCTCCCCTTTTGTGTACCGCCTAGGCGTCCCCTTCGTCTAAAACGTAATTGTACTGTTTTTATTCCTTTTCTCCGTACGTCCCCCTTTTTCAAGCCTTTTGTGATCAGCCCGGCCGCCTTTTTTTCTTCCCCCTCCCAACCACCCGGAAGAGTACTGGCAAGTGGGAAGCGTTGAGCCTTTGAAAAAATTACCGTGGCGGCCTCAACCAAATTCTTCCCTTTCTGGCAGCCTCCCCTCCCCTCCTGAGCAGTTTGTAAGGCTCCCCGATTTTTTTTTGCTACTCCCCTTTTCTGGTCTCCCTAAGTGCCGCCGCACACAGCTCGCCATTTTTTTTTGAGGTTTTGCCAATTTTGAGCTTCACCGTCAACTTGTTCTCTGTCACGTTCTTTTTTTTGCTTGCTTCACTGGGTTTTTGGGGGACAAGCTTTTTCCCCCCCTGATTTCCTCCCCCTAGCGATCAGAACTGGTTCGCGCACTTCCCCCTCACATCGATGTCTTTCACGTGATGCAGCCTGCTTTCCCCCTGTCCCCATGAACGAGTTTATGTGATAACGATGACAGGCCTTGAATGGGCGCCCTTCTTTCTGCGAACTTTTTTCTCTGAGACTTAGGCACTTGCCATATCATCCCGCTATGCAGGCATTTTTTATTCCTTCCCTCAGACTTTGAGCGGCGCACACCGCACGACGTTCCCCCCCCTGAGGACAAAACAGTCCCCCTGCCGGACTCTAGAACTTCGCCCCTTCGCAAACAGTACCCTTCACGGTACTCCTCGAGTGGTGTTTTCCCCATCTACATAGACTCGAATCCCTTTTTTGTTTGTCTCAATCTTCTTCCAACCAGCGATTCCCTGTCCCCAGTCTCCCTTTCTTTTCTGGTCATCGTTTTTTAGTCCTTCCTCCAATTTCGGAGATCCATTCCGACTTTTTCCCAGAATAATAGTAGAACCGGACTTTCCCTTCATCCTCCCCCCCCCTTCCCATCTTTTTTCCTGGTCTTACTTCTTGTTTTTTTAACATCGCGCTCGGCCTGCTGACCTCTCCCCTGCCCGACTCGAAACGGACTTCGGTTGCGGAGCCCCTCCTTCTGTTTCTTCAGAGGTCTTATTGAACTCCATCCAAAGCTATCGCCATTCCTATTCGTGAGGTCTTTTCCTGCTTTGACGCTCCTTGAAATGGTTTTCAACTTTTTCATTGTGCTTCTTCTCATGATTAGTCTCTTTGACGCGATGAAAGACCTCACTTCAATTCTGTCTTTTTTTCCAGTTTGAAATTTGCCTTCCCTGAGGGCCGAGATCATTTCTTCACGCAGACGTCTAATGATACGTGTTACTCGGATTAAGGTTGAGACCTTCCTTGGAACTCTTTTTTTTTTGAGAAACTCTTCCCTTCCTCATTGCGTTTCTCGCGACCGCTCCCCCTTACAGAATTAGTCTTTCCGGAAGTTTTACGGGATGAAGGAGTCGTTTCACATCTTTATCAGAATTGGATTAGGGTCTTTTCCCTGAGTTCCTCCACCTTCTTAAATTGCTAGAATTTATCTCCTTTCGTCGTCCGTTTTTTCATTCAGGAGAGTTTTTGAGCGCGAACATTTTCTTGAGTTTACCCCTTTTTTTGTGATGCTTTTTGATCGCCCCCCCTACTTCTCCCCTACGGCACTTCTATGAAGGCCCATTCCCTCCTCGGACCTCCAAGCTCAATGGATCCTACTTGTATATGAGGAGAGGTTTTACTTCTTTTTTCCACTCGTCTTGTGCCACCCCCTTCGTTTTCGTGCTCCCAGATCGTTGCTAGTCTAGAGTCTCTCCGGACGCTAGGAGAGGTATTCATTTCTTAAGGCTTTTTGCCTTTTTCTTTCGGCTTCCTTTGTTTTGATTCTCCATTTCCCCCACTTCCCCCTTTTCTTGAGTAAGGTGGTTTGTAGTCATAGTAGTCTCTTTATGAACTGCTTTTCTTGCGAATCCTCCCCCTGACTCTTTTTTTCCTGATCTAAAGGCCTCTTCCCCTTTCTTTTCTGGCTCATTCCTTATTGAGTCTTGCTCCTTCTTTCAGGTACTCGAGCTTGCAGCCCTCCACCTTTTTCCATAAGCATGCTTCCGAGGCTTGGATCCTAAGACTTGCTGACTACGTAGGCTTTTTTTTTTTAAGCTTTTCTTCTCTTTTTTATCTTATAACACGCCCATCTTCTACTTGGGAAAGAGGAGACCTTTTTTAGCTCTCCTTTTTTTTTCAGCTGGTGGCTGCGTTTTCCGTGTTCAGTGTCAGATTGCTTTCTTTTTCCAAGCCCTGCACGTTTTTCTCCCCCCTAATTAGGACCTTTCCTGACTGGTCCCGCCGCTACTCCTTCTTTATGCTCAGATTTTGCCCCATCTATCACAAATCTTTCCCTTCTTCTCAGCAAGTAGGTCTTTCCCTCACTTTTTGGCTGGTCGGCCTATTACAGGTTGTCCAAAGAGAACGAGAAATGCTAGCTCGTCTTTTCATCCCTTCGGAGTTTCATTTCCCCCCGTGCTTGATTCTCCTCCTTCCGTCTCTAGATATTCTCTCTTTCGTGCACTCGCCGGGCAAATACCAGCTCCCTTGAGTTGGTGGATGAGTAGCCATTGTTAATACCCCTCTCCAGTATGATCCGTCTCGATGTCCCACCCCCTTCCAGATGCCTGCTGAACTCTCTCATCTTCTTGCGCCCATCTCCTCCTATATTCAAGTAGCACCAAGCGTTCGTTCACTCCTGGTCCGCCTGTTTCTTATCGTGGCTACCAAATTGCCGGCACCTGAGTGACTCTGTTTACCTTTCCCTCCCTCGCGACCGATCGGTGCTTGCAACGTGTGGTTCCTGTTCGTCAGGGCTTCCCCCTGTTTCCTTCCATTTCTTAATCCTTTTCGTCCCCACCTAAGCAGCGCCCTCTGACGGCTTTTCCGCTGATGATTCAGAGGAGGCCCACGCTGGGCAGTTTACAAGGGTCTCATTACTCCTCTTGCATTCGATCTTTTACTCATTCTTCTCCCTACTTCAGATCTCTCCTCTCATGTCTGCCGCGGTTCCCGGTTGTCAAACGCCAAAGAAATATCTGCTCAAACTTGCTTCCCCCCTTAAGCCTTTCTTGACCCACCATTTTTTACTAGGATTCGACCCTCCTCCCGGCCGAAGAGCGGCGCCATTCTCCTCCCTATGATGTGCGGGAGATCGCTTAGTCTTGTTGCAGAGAGCAGGGGCTTTCAGTTCTGAGATTCTCGATTTCTTTTCGCCCCTTCTTGAGTGGTTTCACGTACTTTATCTCTTTTTTTCCCTCTCCTCCTGTTTTTTTTTTTCTTATTCTTTTTTGACAACCGCAGCGCATGCTCAGCCGGCGTTTGTTCCTCCTTCCCCTATGAGAGAAGATGCTTTTTCTTTGTTGACACCATCCGGTCCCAATTCCTTGAGAAGTCCTTTGCCTGGTCGTCGGCCGCTAGTGATCTTCCTCGTTCCGACCCTTCCTCCCCCTTCTGTTTACTCGCGGCTTGCATTAGGTGTGTTTAGAAGATTTCGTTTTTCTGTTTTTGCACAGGGACCCCGCCAGAATTCTCCTCTTCTCTTCTTCATTCTCGGCGCTTTTCTTTTTCTTTCGTTTAGTTCTTCCCCTTGTTAAAGCTGCTCCAGCGTGTGGCCGGTGAACCATTAAGCTCTTCGCCGGCCTCGTTGGAGAGCTGAGTTTTTGCATGGTTGGCGCCATTTGCGAGCGAACGTGGCAGGCCTTTATATTCGTTTGAACCTAACTGAGAAGCCTTTGCCAGCACTCCCCCCAGTTTTTAGAGGTCGGTTTTTCCAGGAGGTCCCAAAGACTTTTCTCGTTGCGGCATTTGTGGACACCCTTTCAGAGTACTTGAAAAGACTTGCTTCTTATGCCGTTTGGGAACGGTCATGAAGATAGTTTTAGAGTTGTCTCCTATATTCTGAGCGCTTCTGGCTTGGGCCTTTGTGGTCTCTTCTTTTGTACGACGCCGCGGAACCAGTTTTCCTTAGAGTTAACTTTTCAACAACTACTTCTTGTCGAGGATGAGTTTGTGTTCTTTCTTATTCCTACCATCAGGCTTTTTTCTTCTTCTTTTTTTGCCTCAGCGCAATCTCGCCAGGTCTTCCTCCTCCTTCAGATTCTCCTTTTTAGTCTCATTTGGCGATGCTTGAAAAATGGTTCCCAGGATCTTCCAGCGCCTACCTTTCCTTTGCTTCCTTCGGTGTTTACTCTCCTTCCTCTAGTGGGCGTCTTCAACTCTGATAATTCTAGGATTCTCGGCGTCTTTTTCTTTCGATATTTAGTGCTCCCGTTCCAGTAGGTAGCCTAAGCTCCAAGATTTTCAGACCCTTCCCTCTGCAAGCGCCAGACAAAGACTGTGACCACTCTTTAATTTAGTGGCGAATGGCCCTTCTGCTTAGACCGACCTGTTGAGGGTTCTCCTTGATCAGCCTCTCCTATGAGCAGTCTCTCAACCGACGTAGAGGCCTGCTGAGTAGATTTGTCCCCGAACGCAGAGATTAAGAAGGCGTTTGTTAATCCTTTCTGTTGTTTTGACCGCTTATCGTCCCCTTCCCTACCTTTTACGACGCGCATTTTCAGGCCAGTACTAAGATGTCCCATGGATGGCTCCCTTTGCATAGCTCGTTTTCTAGCATCTTTCCCCCTCCCCTCCTTCAGTTTTAAGCAGACCGCCTTCCTTACAATTCGGCAAGGTTGGCCCTTCCTCTACCCCCCCTCCTCCCCGCAGGCGAAAACTCCTGCAGGAATCTACCTATGGAATCCGAGCGTGGAGTATTTCACCGTGTAATCCGAAGCTTCTCAGGCCAGGCGTAGTTGCCCATCCCTCACGAAGTGTTGGAAAGCTCTTTGCGTTTGAAGCCCGCGTACGGAGTCCCACGGTCGATAAGATATCCATGCCTGCCTTCTAGTTGTGCGGCCCTGGCGCCTTCTCTTGCCTTTTGGTTTGACCTTAGAGTCGGCCTCCCAAACCCATTTCCCGCCCCATCGCCTGTGTTTTCAGTTTCCCCCCTGGGTCCGTCCGTCATCTCGCCGAAGGTTTTCCATCCGACCAGGGGTAGGCTTTTTTCACGGTCCCAATGACCCCAAAGCCCACTTCAAGGTGGCTCCTCTTTTCCACAGACACCCATTATCAGTCGTCATTGCTTTTTCGTTTTCTTTTCACGAGGTCAGCGTTCTCCTCCAGTTCGGCCCCGTCCCGATTCTTTGATGTTCGCCCCGGCCGGCGTTCCATTCTCCACACAAGGCAGTACCACGTCTATGAGCTTCCTTTCGTGACGCTTCTCTCTTGATGCCTTATTCTACAGATGCTTTCCCAGCTTTCCTTTCAGTTCGGTTGCGTGCTACTTTCCGTTTCGAGTCTGCCAGGGCCTTTAGAATCCCCTCCTTCCGGCCTGTTTTGGAAACTTGATCCCTGCCACGACGCTCGCTGCGACCTTCCTAAATTCGCGGAGGCTTCTAGGCCGCACCATCTCCGACCACTGGACTTATCTGCAACAGCAGTCCCCCTCCCTTTTAATTCGGTGCCGGTCGATTTTCCCCCCCCTCTGGCCGGTTGTTGGGTTTGTCCTCCTTCGTCCGCACTTTTCCCCCCACAGAGCGATGCTAATTATACGACCCTGCCTTTTCTCGTCTTCTGTTCCTGACGTTTGAGATTTTTTCCTTCCTTATAGGCTTCGCCTGGTTTTCGCATTACGATTTACCGTATGAAAAGTTGCAGTCGAAACTGAAGCAGACTTGGACCGGCGATTTTCCCTCTTTTCTTTCCCCCCCGGCTGGATCGAGGCGAGATGGTAGTATCCCCCCCCCGTGTTCCCCGCGATTCGTGAGGGTTGACTTTTTCTTCCCTGTGTCGACTGTCGAGATTTTCCTTCGTTGCCTTTTTTTTATTGTTGAACGTCTTGGTGTGCTTTTTTAGTTCAGCGCTTTCCCGATATGATTGAAGAGCTTTTTTCGTCCCCCTTTCCGAGGTTCTCGTTCAAGGTCCGGCAATAGTAGTCGTTGAGCCCCCTTATCGTCTTTGCCTCTTCCGTGGACAACAGATTCTCCCTCTTTCCCCAAGGTGGTACTCGGGATCACTTCTTGCATGAACTTTTCCTACTCGGCTGCGTTCTAGACACGTCTGTCGAGTCTCGTCTTTTTTAGTGACCACACCAACAATTGACCTCTCTCTCGGCGAGTTACTTCAAGCTGCGCACAAGTTCTCCCATGGTAGCTTTTGGATACTGACCAAATTGTGGTTTGTGTGCGGCACTCCTTCCTTTCGGGGTAGTTACTGGGGCGTGCTAATCCGAGATTAAAATTGCTCATTTCGTTTTCAGAATTTCTCATGGTCTTTGCTTTCCTCGAAGGTTTTGGTTTGGATAGCTTCTGCACAACTTCTGAAATTCCATGATGATTTTAATTTGGGCGTACACACGGGCGATAGTCGTCCGGATCCTTACTTTTTCGCGGCGTCCGTACTTTTCTCCCTCATCATTTTCCCCTTAATTCTTCGGACTTGGAAGCCTCCCGCTTTTGGTCCACGCCGTTGAAGATCGCCTCAGGTCCTTTTTTGTCCGCGGCGTTTAGTTCGCAGTAAGGTTTCTTGTTCTCCCGTCACTGCACTTCCAGTTTTTCGGGCGGTTGTGCGTACTCTGTTCCGCGGTGACCTTCGACATTCCCCTTTTACTTTGCCGAGTGAGTAGCCGTGTTAAGCTTGGCTGTCTTCAGTTTTTTCTCCTCTCCTTCTTAAGCGCGCAGTGACTGGAATCTTTCCCCTCCCGAAGCTGTCCAAAGGCAAGGCGACCCGAGCTGACCTCGTGCGTCGCGCTTAGCGGATAGAACTTTTACTTTTGTGATTTGCTGTCCGAAGTTGACCGTTGGTTCTCGTCGAGGTTTGTGACAAGTCTGGCTCCGCGGA
>Ga0179591_1279871_pt1 | contig 10882 bp, 11 predicted proteins | sample CZOMad2_1_08_16f_FD_182891 | JGI IMG/M metagenome (GOLD analysis project Ga0179591, IMG submission 182891) | Vadose zone soil fungal communities from Angelo Coast Range Reserve, California, USA - CZOMad2_1_08_16fungal (PacBio error correction) | ecosystem: Environmental > Terrestrial > Soil >... | reverse complement strand
TTGGTCGCGGAGGTCCGGGCTGGTTTTTTGGTTTTTCAAACATTGTTGTCCCCCATGGAGACTGTGAAACGAGGCACGATCTTTGACGACGGGCGTAATGTGAAAGAAGTTCCTGGTCTTTTCAATTGGGCATAAGTGAGTCTCTTTTGCCCCCCTCTCTTTTGAAAGGTTGTCGTCTTTTTTTTTTTTTTTTTTTGTGTGGTTTCAGTCACAGCCCGACTGATGGTTCTGCCGGACCACTTTCGCCGTTGTCCTGCAGTGGGCCCTTTTTCCTGGGCCCCCTTCCGTCGCATTTTTTGATACCTGAGCCGGCGAGCCGGCCGTTTGGTCTTTCTTGTGTAGTGTTGGTGGGTTGTCTCTTTTGGTGTTTCCCTGGGTTCCCTGCGGTCCTTCTCCCCTTCCTCCTTAACCAGACATCCCTTCTAGAAGAACTGTTGTGTCTCCCTTTGAGAGAGATTGTTCACACATCCCCCCTTTTTTTTCGACAACGTCACTTTTTTTCCCCATCTCGTGTATTCGGTCGTGTAGTGGAAGTTATCGTACGGCCGGCGCCTTTGCCCCGACCCGTGTCGTTCGAACGCACCACCTCTCTTCTTGTTTTTCTTTTTGAAGGTACGGACCTGGCCGTCACACGGTGTTCGAGCGTTTGCCGACGTTGTTTTCTTAGTTCCTTCCTTTCCCCTGATGTCCGTTCTCGACGATAAAGTACCCGCTGGGCGGGGAGTGGTGTTGGTTTGGATGAGGAGTATCCTGTCCGTTTCTTTTCTTCCCCGGTTCCCTTTCTGGCTTAAAGGATTTTACAGGAACTGGCGATTGTGTGTACGTTCTCCCACTCCTCTGACCCTCGTCCTCCTTACAGTCTCCCCCCTTTTCACCCCCCTCGGACTTTCTTTTTTCTTCCCTTTCTTTGGTTTTGCTTTAAAGATCCCATAATTGAACTGTTGACCGCTTGTCCGAATTATTCCCGGTACCCTACCTTGGGTCTTGTCTTTTTCCTCCCCCTGCTTCCTTCCTTACTTTTTTTGTGATTACTAGCTCGGTGTCTGTTGGTAGTTTCGTTTCGAGTGCGCTTCCCCCCATCCCTTTTCTTCCCCCTGTCTTTTCTTGAAGTATAGTTACTTGACCCCAGTGTGCCACCGACCCTTCATCCACCCGTCCGTCGAGAGCCCTTTTTCTAACCGTGCCCCCTTTTCTTATTTTCCCCCCCCCTCCTGATTAACCCTTGTTTATGTCTTGCTCGAACTGAGAATCCCCCTTCTCCCTTCTTTTTCTGTAAAATTTTCTATAGTGTTTAAGCCCTGGGGCCCATCGGCCCCCCAACCTTTTCCACGTCTTAAGGTTTTTCCTGTTTTCTTTTTTGGACCAAGGGCTAGGGCCGACCGCTGCTTAGTTACGCCAACTCCGTTTTCGGCCCCTTCACCCGCTTTCTTCCGGCTTTCCCACGCCCTTTCCTGCCCCATCAAGACAATGACCTAAGCTTCCCTAATTACCCCCCGGTTTCAGCCTTGGCGTCCCTGTGCACAACCAGCCCCCTTCTCTTTTTTTCTTCTTTTTGACGGGTCCCTCCCCTTTTCATCATGTTGAAAGAACTTTCCTTCATCAGCAGCACGCTCTTCTCGCCGCCTCGCTGCACCGTGCCACGCAAAGGGCCCCCTTCCCGAGTCACGGAAAAGAGTCTAAGTCTTTCCTCTGGGCCCCCCGTTTTTTCCTTCCCCATAGAAACCCCTAAGGACAAAAAACATAGACTCCCCTTAAAGTGTTGCACCCCCCGAATCGACCCCTTTTCACTCCTTCCTTTTTTGTTGTTTATTATCTCTCTTAGTAGAGGGAAACGGGTGACTTTTCAGAAGGGTTTGAAATTTTCTTTGGTTTTTTTTTTCTCTCGTTTTGGAGTTAGGAGTGAGAATCTTTGACACATCCTCCCGGGTCTATGACTGGATCCGGTTTCGGTTTCTGTCCTTATTTTCTTTTGGATGTGTTCTTAGGGAGTTGGTTCCCTTTTCCCTTTATTTTTTTTTTATATCCTTTTTTTTTTTCTTTTGTGACAGAATGGCCGAGTAGATCATCTTTACCTTTTGTATCCGTCACTTACCAACCCACTCTCTTTCTTTTGTGCTTCTTTTGAGGTATCCTAGGGAAGCTGTCTACCGCCATCCTCTGGAGTAGTATTGAAGGATTCAATTACGCCTTCTATCTGCTTTTTCTCGACCCCGGGCTGCCGAAATCGCAGGTTCCGGGCATGTGCGGGACAAACCTGTTGTTGGGAATGTTCGCAGCTTCCGCTGACCCCCCCCTCTTTTCACTCCTTCCCCTCCTCCCTTTACCACTTATGGAGGCCGCTGCCTACCTGGTGCCACCTGATCCATGTCTACCAACACAATTTTACCTCATTCCCCCAAGGGTGTGACGTCCTTCAAGTAGAGTAGGGTCTACTGCATGGGTACCTCTTTGTGTGTCGTGACCGCCCTGTTCAAGCCAAACCCCTTCCCTCTTCTTTTTTTTGGTCTTCTCTGGTCCCTTACTTTTTTGAGCATGTCGACGGGTTTCCACTAATGTTCGGGTGTCTCGACCGTCCCGGGCCCTGCCGCTTTTCTAGGCGTCCTGCTCGTTCTTCTACCCGGTTTTCAAGTGCCTAAACCGGACACAGCTAACTTTACCTTCCAGGCCGGCACAGACGTTTTTACCCCCCCTTTTTCAGTCTCTTTGTTCGCAAAGGCAATAAGAGGACGCGGATGTGCGAAAGATCGGTGTACTGCGGTCTCCCACGTTTTCCACATTTTTTGGATTTTAGCTTTGCTTACTCCAGGAGTTAATAATAATTACATCCTAGGCTGCCGGGACGCGATAGCGTGACCGAGGGCCAGTGCCTGATTTAGCCTCCCCCCCAGGACCCAGGACCCTTGTTTTTCCTTCGCAGTTTTTCTATTGTTTCGTTGCATATGGTGGCCCGTAAGATTTCGGGTTCTTCGCTCTCTAAAAAGTTCTTCGCCGCCCCGGTGAGATTTTTCAAGAAGATCTACGTGAAAGAGGGCTATTTTCCGGCCCACGATTTCCGTATACACGGACGGCGTGGTTAGACGGAGGCACGTCCTTCGGCCAGTTTTCGAATTATCTTTTTTTTTTTCCCCGGTACCCAAAAGGGATAGAGGTTCGTTTGACCGCTGGTGCGTCCCACTGGAGGTTGTACATTCCTTTCCTTACATGTGTACTTTCCAAAAAACGACCGCGACTAGTTGGCCTCCAAAAAAAGGTCTATAACTGTCTGCTCCTTCCCATTCCAGAAAATTATTCTTTTCTTTCCTTTCTTCTGTTTTCTCTTTTTGGATCCCAAGGCGCTCTTGGTTCTTTCCTCTGTCCCTCGTCTTCCTTCTGAAAAAACCTGTTCCTCCAGGGCACAACAACACCACTACGTGGGGAGTTTTTAGAACCAAAGCCTCCCCCTCCGCTGGTTTCTCCCCCTTTTTTGGCTTAGTTCCATTGAACCCGACCCCTTTCACGAAGTATCTATATGGCCCTTTGGTTTTCTTACCCCTGGAAATCGTTCCCTCTTGGGTTGTCTTTTGTCATATACCCCTCAAGGAAAAATCTGGAAACTTGTGATTTCTCCTTTGGGCGCCTCCCTAGGCTCCCCAATACGAGGTCTTTTCCCCAGAGTTGTCGGTCCCTCCCTCTTTAACTGAGAGACCCGAGTTCAACCCTGTTTTTGGGTGGTCTTTTTAAATTGCCACGATCCCTCAGACTCCCTTCATTCTCTTTCTAATTAAATGGGGGACCCCCCCCAAATTCGTTCAAGATCATCGAACCACCAAGTGGGGCTTCAGGTCTGACTCCCCGGTCACTTCACGTCACCCTCCCCCTTTTTCAAACAGTCAGACCCTTCCCCCTCCTTGTTTCAGCAGTGTAGTTTTGGCAACCGCCCCATTATCTTTTCCTAAATTTTTTCCCTCGTGAGCATTCTCATCCCTTCCCCCCCCCCCTTTTCCCTGATTCTATTTTCCATCTTAATTTGTTTGAGAAGCGACTTTTCTGATATTGCTTCCGATGGTCATTGCGCTCCTAACCCGGTTTCCCTGCACCTTCATCTCCTTCTTCCTCGTTTTTTCAAACTTCAAAGTTTGGAGGTTCTTTTTACTGTTGGGTCGCTTGTGAGTTTTCTGGAAGTTTGTGTTCGTGTGGCCGTTGGTCGGGATTTTCGGTAATCCCCCCCCTGTTGTTCCTTTATTCTTTTTTTCCGGTTTCTGACCCGCCCTCGTTTTTAAATTTTTTCCTCTATCGGTCTGCGCAGCTTTTCGCCGGGCTTTCCGTCCACAGGGTTTTAGGACTTTCTTTCCCTCCACGAGTTTTCCCCCCTCAAGGGCCATTTCAGGAGGGGTGCAAGCGCGTTTGCCCGACGCCACTTGCACGTGGCGCATATTGTGTTCCCGTGTCTATTTGTTCATCCCGTCCGCCTTCCTTTTTACTATTTGGTTCCCAGTGAAATTTTTTCGCCGGTAAATAAGACGATTGACGTTTTTTTGGCCCCCACTTCCCCCCCCCCGTTTTTTCTGAGACCCTGGGGAAATTGGTTTGTATATTGTCTTTTGCGTTTTTGATTCGTGTTGCTCGTTCGGTATTTCCCCCTTTTCTCCGTTGAGTACGTCGCCCCTATTTTGAGACACTGTTAAGTTCTATAGGGGGTGGGGGGTGGTGAAAGTTCGAGTGCTTTTCCCCTTCCGCAGGCTTTTTCAGTCTTTCCAGTTCAAGACGATCTGAGGTAGTTGCGCCGCGGTTGAATTTTCATTACCGGAAGGCTTCCACCCAACGCCGTTCTTTTTCCGTTGGTTCATTTTCCTGTTACACCTGATATCTCCCTGGTTTTCAGGAGCTTTTGTAGACACATACTTACCGCCTTTGCACCACTCCGTATTTTTCGTCCTAGTTCGTTTACCGGACTTCCCGACCTATTCTTGCGTCCTGCTCTCTTGAAGTGGGTGATGGAGGGTAAACCGCTGGCCTGTTCTGTCGGTCCGGGAACCCGCAAGCGTTCACAGACTTCTCAAAGTTTTTTGTCCGATTTTCGTGGCGTTTTCTCCTCCCTCTCATCCTTTGAGAAATTTTAACGAAGGGAAGTGACAGTCGACACAGGACCGACTTTTAGGTTCTTTTGCCTTTTTGCGTTTTCAGCCTCCTACCCCATTTATTTTCCCCCTAAGTTGAAGGTTGAAGTAACGGTATAACCCCCTATCTTCTGTCCCGAAGTACCAGTTCTTTGGTGGTCGTTTTTCTGAACCCCAGCGTCTCCTCTTCTTCCGTTTTGCGCTCCCAGAAGTAGTCTGTTTTGGGTAAGGGGCCGTTAAGTAGCCTCGGTGTCGTGTCCACCAAATTTAACGAATGGACTTTTTTTTTATTCTCCCTTTTTTCCCAGACTTTTTTCACCCTCCCCTTTTTCACAAGAGTGAACGCATACCAGTGGGCCGGCAAATGGCCTCTTTCGAGTGATTTCCGTAAACTTGTTTTCCCAATCCCCTCTTTTCCCCTCCTTTACTATTATTGGCTCTAGGGAGGTCTGCGAATACCCCCCTGACGGCCCTCCCGAAACAGAATCTTGGTATTTTCTCCTTCTGAAATTATTGAGCTTTTTACAATTTTTGCCCGTTTGAGCGGGTCGTTTCATATTTTCCCGTGGTCGTGGGGCCCGATCTGAGTGATGTTGCGGTGTCCTTCCCCCCCTTCCTGGTCTTTGCCTTGAACTTTTCGACTGCAGGGCGGGTCCTCCGATCGCCCTCATCGCTGCTTGTTGTACTTCCATCTCGATCCCCTTGCATATTTAGTTTCCCTTTTTTTGTTTCGCTTCGCCTCCTTTTTTTTTCAACCCAAGCGCTGGACGTAAGACCAAAGGATCACTTACTCGTGGGTTGTAACTTTTCCTTCCCCTCAAGTAGTTTTTCTGACTGCCCTACTGCCCTTTTCCCCGTCCCACTCACCCGTTAATCCCAAGAAAGCCGGCGAAGAGTATAATTAACGTTTTAGCGGGTCACCGATCGTAACAGAGAACCCCCAACAGATAGGGTTTACCAATCGTTCCTTTCCCCCTTTCCATTTGTCCAGTTCCACCATGTCAAATATTCATATCTATATTTTAATACTAATCAGTTTGTTTTTGAGAAGATATGTGGTCTTTCTCATTTCTGACTTTTCCATTTCGAAAGTTCTCGGTTCTTGGTTTGTTGTCTAGGTGGATTTTAGTCCGATTCCCCTTTCGTTTATTCTTATGACCTCTTTTTGTTTTTGGGACTAAAGGAGTAGGCAATTGGTTGCTCTTGTTCATGCGTCCCTTTGCAGCTTTCCCAGTTTTCCGAGGATAGCTCTGGGATCTCGTAGCGATTATCTTTTTTCCGTCTTTCCTTTTTTTTTCCCCCTCTTCTTGTGACTTTTTGGGGAAGGTTTTGCAGCGTTTGACTGTCCGCTGTTTCCTCGGGAATTTTTCGATGACAAATCTTTCCATTTTCCCACGTTTGTGATTGAGGTTGTTTCTTTTTGGCGTGGCTTGACCTCGCCCTTCTTCTCCCTTTAACTGGGAAGCCCCCCCTGGCTTGGATCCCCCGAGTGGAAGCATGGATCTGGACCTTTTTTGAGCCACTTAGGTAATGACGCCTACCTTATTTGCCCAGCCCTTTTTTTTGGTGGACCTCTCTACCCCTCAATGGGAAGGAACATGCCAGTCTACCACCCTATTCAATTTTTTTCGTGGCCGTCGGCAATTGTTGTCTCAGCGAGCCCTATCCTCCCCTCTAACTTTTCAATCTTGTTAGGGTCCTTTTGACGGGAGCAACTCCAGGAAATTCTCTTCTATGGGAGTTGGTCCCCCCCTGTGGGTTTCCCCCCCGTTTTTTCCCCCCCCGCGGTTTTCACCCTTCCGATTGGGGGCGTTTTTGGAAAGGATACTCCTCCATCCCCCTGGTGTTTGACGCCCAGTCCTTGGGCCCTTGGACCACCTTTTTAATTTTTCCAAAGATACTGGATTTCAGTCGTCCCGTAGGGCCGTTGACCTGAAGTCGCCCCCCAACCCTCTGTTCCCACCTTCCCCACATCCCATGTTTCTTTTTACCTTGGGAAATCTTGAAATTTATGGACAGGAGTTTCTGCACTTCGTGATCTTATTCATTAGTACGGTCGCAACAGGTTAAATCCCAAAAAAAGTCCAGGTAGTTTAGGAAGTCTTGAGTGGTCATTTGCTCCCATATGATGGAGAAACGTCACCTGCACATAGCCCCGTGTTTTGCAATGCCTTCAGTACTGGTCCTTTCCCTTCACCCTCCCACCGACCCTTTCCTTTTTCCCAATAGTTGGAGGACAAATCTCTCAGCCAGGCACTTTCTTCTTCTCTAACCTACAGGATATGCTTGATCCTTTCTGTGGAGTTGGGCGTAGAATTGCAACACCTTCTTCTGCCAGGGGGTGTTAACGACTGGTATCCCGATCGACTTTTTCCCCCCTTTCCTCCATATTATTTGTTTGTCAACATAAGTCACTGGGACGGCATAACAGGAATTCGACCCCACTCCTGGACGGGCCCGTCCTCCTGGTGACGCTACCCTCCGACCTTTCGTATCCCAACGTACTCCCCGGCGGCATGCCTGAATATTCTTCCCTTTTTTCGAACGGCTACCTCCCCGTTTCCTCTTCTTAGACCCTTTGTCTAGGCCCCCGGAAAAATTTCCCCAGGGAACAACACAACAATCGAAATGAATCCATGATACCCTTTCCCCATTCTCCGTTTCATCTCCCTTTTTTTTCCCGGTCATTTTCAAAGGGCGTTTTCCCCGGTCACGTCGTCTACTGAACCGTCCCCGGCGTTGTCTCGTGTCCCCAGGTGGGGGTGCGGAAGTTTCACCTGGACACTTTGTTTTCCAACCTTTTGACAAACCTTTTCCGTGGACGTAGGAGCCCCTTTTTTTCTCCAACCTCGAACGCCCCACGTTATCGTCTTAACCTCCTCCCGTTCCATCCTTTCCCCCCCCCCGACTTTCCCCCATTAGAGAGGCCTGCTACCGCGTCCTGCATCGAATCCCACGTCGTGTTGCCCCCCCTCCACTTTTCCCCCCTTCTCCCTTCATCCCCCAAGGGCTTGCAAGATATCGAAAACAACTGTGTTCCTTCAACGGTCTCAACCCCCCCTTAACAGGTTTTTGAAAACGGCACCCCCGCACCCCTCACTCCACCCCCCCCTGAATTCCAATCACGTCCCCTTTTTTGGTGAACTCGTCTTTGACCGTATGAACTTGGTGTTGCGTGGCTGACCACGTTCGCTTATTCAGGCTATTACTCCCCTCCCACTCCTTTGAAATATTTTATTTTGCCCTCATGGTGGAGAGAATTCGTGTGTGGGTTGATGCTATGATTGATCCCTTTCCTCAGGTTCTGGCGAATCTAGACTTGCCTCTCTTCTCCCCCCTAGGACCCTCTGGAGGTTATTTTTCTTTTGGTTCTGGTTGGTCGGGTTCGGGAAGTGTTCTCCTTGTTTCCCCCCTGTGGTAGGTCGGGTTAGCCTCAATTTGCCACCTGGTTTGGGCTTTCTTGTCCCTGTTTGGTTGTCCTTCGTTTAGGTTTTCTCCAGTTTGTTTTTGGAATAGGGACAGCCGGGCCTTGATTTGCCCTGGGTCCTCTGTGTTTGCCACAGATCCTGTTTTCTTGACTCCCTTTAATACCTGAGAGGGTTTTCTCCCTGGTTGGAGAAGAAGGAGCCGACAAGGAGTTTCCCGAGTATGTTGCCCGGTTTGTCTAGAGGGTGAGCAGCAAGTGACTACTCTTTGGCCTTGTTCACCCCCTTTCTAGAGGTAGAGTAGAATTTCAGGACGTTGACCAGTGTCGGGCCCTCACCCATACCCCTTTATTCACACCTGGTGCTCCGTAGTGGAGTGAGTTTGGTTTTCTTTTTTCTGGCTTTTTCTTTGCTTCTCCTTTTGTTTTAACTGGGGGTTTCCCAGTCTTGAGGACGGCACTCGACTCTGATGACCCAGCCCGCCGTTCTAGACCCTCGACCTGAAGATAAGTGCCTGTGAGTCTCCCTTCTTCCCCCTCCTAGGTACTCTTTCTTTTCTCTTTTTTTTTCGGCATATGGCCGGCTCCCGGCCCCCGACAGTTTCTGACTCTGCGGACTATGGCAACGATCCGCGGTGGCCTTTTTTTTTACGGTGCCCCTGAGTCCGCCCCCCACATGGAAGAGACGGTGATGTCTTCGACACGTTTTCCTGCTTGACCTGCCATAGCCTGCCTGACTACTTGATCCCTTCTCCCTTAGGCCTTGACGTCCTTTTTTATGGATAGAGGGCCAGGGACTGGAAGTGGTATTGTTTCCGGTGCCCCCATGAGAAACCCCTCCACAAGTGCCTTCTTAGTGGAAGTACTCCCCTCCCCTTTTCTTACGATCTCATTTTTCCCCTAAGACGGAAGGGTTGTAAACAGGGACCTGGACGTTATGGTGGTCCTCCTTTTCCCGTCCCACTCAGATAACTTTTGACCCTTTTATAGTTTCACCTTCTTGTATTATTTCCTTCTTATTATGGAAGTCCCGATGTAGGTGGTAGGGTCCGAGAAAATAGTTCTGATCGTTTGTTTGCAAAGTAGTTTTCGGTCGTGGTTTCTATCTGCCTTCTCTCTTTCCTTCCGGGCAAGGCGGCATCGACTGGAAACGTATCCGTCACACGACCCTTTTTTTTCCCCTTGAACCCTCCCTTTTTTTCACCATTCCTGACCATTTGGGCTCTGAGAGAAGGGGATTTCCGTTCCCGGCCGTCTACCCCTGAGGTCTTCCCTTCTTTGGTATTCTCTTTCTGTTGATTTCCCTAACTTTCCCTGGCCAGAAAGTGATATAGTCTTGTATGGATGGTCCAGGTTACTGGCCCAGGTAGTGACGAGCCCCATTGTGTAGGCCTGGCTTTTTCTCTCTTTTGGACTCCCCTCTTTGATAGGGTAAAAAAAACCCCCCCCAGCCCCAACCTTGGAACTTAAGGGTCTTCTTCCTTTGTGACTCCTCTTATCGTTAGGAGGCAAGTTTTTTGTAGAACCATTTCGAGCTGTTTCAACTTTGAGTCCATCGACTACCCCCCAAACCCGGGTGAGCCTCACCTTCAAGCTCCCCCCCCCTCCCCTCCCCCCCTCTCTTTTCTCTGTTGACATTCTTACTGCTCTTTTTAATATGAATCGACTAGGCATCGTTGTCTTCATCCTGCGGGCTCCATTCTCCGTCCTGCTCATTTAAGAAAAGGAAGGGCCCTGGTTCCGCTTTCTGTTCTTTCTCTCTTATCTCCCTAAAGCGTGATAGAGGTCACGTATAGCCCCCCCAGACCCGAAACTAGACCTTAACTTTTGTCCCTTCCCCTACGTTCCCCATCCCTGCCATCCTCCTTTAACTCAAGTTTCGGTTTATGAGAGATTGTGTATTTGGTTGTTGGTTTTGTTAGGGTCCTGCATTTTTATACGACCTATGTTGGGTTCCCCCAGATTTTCCTCTTTAATGTCTTGTGAGGAGGTACTAGGGCACGCTGTTAATTCGTCGATGTCTGATAGGTATGGCCTCTAAAAGGTTCGTCCTTGGTCTTTTTCTTGGGTTTCTAGCCGTTTGGTTTTTTTATGCGTGCCCTTGGCGGGCTCGCCTAGAGTTGTGGACCGAGTTACGTCGTCCCCTCTTCTCCTTTTCTTTTTGTCCGTTTCTTTTTCCCCCTTAGTAACCAGAAGTGGCTCGTGGGCCCGTCGTGCTTCCCGGGGACTGGGTCTTTCCGGTACTTGGTGAGCTTCGGTCGTCCTTTTTTTCCCTTCTTTTTCCACCAAAGTGAGTTTTGTACGATGGTTTCCGAGGCGCTGCGAGTCCGAAATCGCCTTGATTAAGGTCCTTTAACCTGGA
>Ga0179591_1144502_pt1 | contig 10882 bp, 11 predicted proteins | sample CZOMad2_1_08_16f_FD_182891 | JGI IMG/M metagenome (GOLD analysis project Ga0179591, IMG submission 182891) | Vadose zone soil fungal communities from Angelo Coast Range Reserve, California, USA - CZOMad2_1_08_16fungal (PacBio error correction) | ecosystem: Environmental > Terrestrial > Soil >... | reverse complement strand
AGATAGATAGACTTTTCCCCTTTCAACGTACTTAGGGGCCCCCCTCCCCCTGCAGTAGTTACCGTGCTTGCCTCCTGTTCTTGAGGGCGGCATAGGTTCTATGGCCTGTTGCAGGCCCGTCCTGGCGAGCTTTCTCCGAACTTTCGGATGCTTCTTTTTACAACGATCCCTCTTCACCACTTCAACCGGCCAGATTCCAGCGCTTTAATCTACCGGTTTTAAACTTCCGTCCCTTCTTCTATTGCACCGCGTTCTCCGCTCCCTCAGGCCAAGCACCCCACTTTTCTTAGATTTTTCCCGTTCATCGACCTATACCCCTCCCGCTTTTATCGCCATTTCACCCACTATGCCTTTTCGAAAGCTTTTATGCGCATGCTCGTGGTTGTTTCGGGTGAATATCGGAGCTACCCTTTTTTTCCTGAACTTGGTCCCGTCCGGAATGGGTGCGGCGCTTTAGTCCCCTTCGGATTTTCTTCACTCCCCGGTTAAGTTCAACCCTCGCGTTAATCGTGAAAATTTTCTCCGCACAAGGTTATCAGGATATTTGACGTTTTAGATCATCTTTCTTCTCAAAAAGGAGAATTTTCCGTTCGCACACGAGGTTTTTGCTCCCTCCCTTCTGCGAGCTCGCCTGATCTCATCTGGAGCCCTAATTGTTCCTTCTCCGGCGAGAAATCTTAAAGTCCCCCTTTTTTTTCCAGTCCGCGTTTCCGCATTGGCGCCCCAGCACTCCCTGTGGTGTTCCCGAAGAAGGACGGTTCTTCCATCCCCCCTCGTCCATGCGAGCAATGTTCTCCCCGCCCCTTTCAGAACACGTTTTTTGTACCGCTTCGACCTTGCGTGTCTGATGCATGTTTTCTCCTAATCTCAAGGAAGCCAACAGCGTTTGTGTTTTTGCCTCGACCCAGGTGAGCCCGTTATGACCCTTCAAGCGCTTTTCCGTCGGTTTGCGAGTCTTTTTTTTAGTTTTCCATGGTTTGGTAATTTGCAACAGCATCTTACCCCTTCCCCCCTTCTCTCACCTGTCGCCTTTTCCTTCAGATAGTGCGCCCCGTCCTTTCGTGGCTTTTTTCCTGCGGCCTGATTGTTCTCTCAACGCTCCCCCTTAGCACCTCGCACTACAAAGAAGGAGGGCTTGCTCGTCCCGTCGACGGTCCTCCGCTCTTTGCCGTACAGAGCGTCCTCTGTGGCTCCTGGATGTTTTTTCCTTCGCGAGACTACAGTCCCACTTACGGGAGTTTTTCACCCCCAGTTTACACACCGCTTCCCGTCTGGTTTTCAAAAAGAGATTGAGTTTCTCTGGGTCGTGCTTCCAACCTTAAGAGATTTTTTTTTCCTCCCCGTCTTTCGCGCACGTAAGCGGTTTTAGTTGTGGCACCCTGTCCACTCGAAGTCGTTTTCTCGTCCCTGCTTCGGCCCCGGGGGGTTCCCTCTCCCCGTAATCGGTCCCAGGACTTTATGACAAGGCCCCACATTTTCGGCCGGTTCGTACGGACTGCGCCATTCTGTTTTCTGTGCTACTGCAGTGTTGACCAGTTTTTTTTAGTTTTACTATCGCTAGTCGCCCCACTCGATCTGGTTATGAAGCGAATTTTTTCGATTTATTTTCTTGCCGGGCTTCTGCACTTGCTTCTCGAAGCTCGCGGGACGCTTTTTTTTTGTCCTGTCTTTGTTTCTATGACACCAATTAACTGTGACGGTCTGTTCCTCCTCCAGAATTTCCCCCGTTGAGTTAGAAAACAGCCTGAACTTCCCCTGCATCCCAAGCCCGACCCGTCTCCATTCTGTGATTAAGAATTTCATTTCGCACTACTTTTCAGCCATATTTTACACCTGTATCCCCGCTTCTCACACCTGCCTCCTCGCCGTGCGCTTTTGTCACCCTATAGTGTACGTGCCTATGACCCAGCCTCCACCTTCTGCGACCCCCCGTCTCATTCTTTTTTCCTACGCCATTTTGCTCAATACGGCACGATGCCGATGGCTATTCTGAAGCATAATGAAATCAGGGGCCGTTGACCTTATCCTGACTGTTTTTTCTTTACCCGTCCTCTTTCCGCTCCCCCCTGACATCTATTTATTCCCTCTGTAAATTGACCCACGGCAACTTTTTTTTCTTGTGATACCAGATTTCTTTCCAGAGGCCCCAGGTAGTGCCGCTTTACTCAAAATGGCTGTCTCCGTATGGTTACGCAGTTCCCGGTATCCTCCGATTCTATTTTAGGTGCCCCTCCTCCTTAATCATTTCAACTTTCTCTTCTGCTACGCTGTAGGAGTGTTAACCGATTTTCCACACTCGATTGAATTTCCCTTTTTGTTTGAAGATTCTAACGGCTTCTTCTTCCACGTACCCCTTCCTGCCAGAGTCTACCCTTCGGCTGAAGCTGTAGGTTTTCGCGCGTTTGTTTGGTTTTTTGTGGGGTGCCGTCGCTGGTTTTGCAGCCCTCAATATGTAGCAATTCCAGGACTGCATAACACTTCCTGAAGGACTTGCCTCCGTGTCATTTTGTACTCAGGTGAAGTAGCACAGCAGGTTCCCCGGATTCGTGGACCTGGCTTCCGTTCTTATCGCTGTCCCAAGAGAGGCCAGGTGTTTCCCTTCCTTATGTCTTAAGGTTTTTTTTTCTTCTTTGCAGCGATTTTCCTTGTGTTTCGGCCCGCCGCGATACTCATCCCATTTCCCCCTCAGGGCGATTTCTTCCTTTTTTGATGACTATTTTACATCATGCCATTCCATTTGACTGTTCTCTTGTCAGTGCCCGCCGTCGGTAATTGCTTTGTTTCTTTCTTTGGTGTCTGGTGTGGTTTTATACAGATTTGGGCGTAAACCTAACGGCACCCCCCCCGTCATGCTGTCCCCTTCTCCCACCCTGACCTGAGCTTCGCCTTTTTTTTTCCACGGATCCGGTGCCTTGCTATTTTTTTGCACTACGGTTGCTTTTCCACCCCTGCCTTAATTCCGTCTAGCCCTTCGGGCGTTGACTCTTCCCTTACGATTTCTCCTCTGAGAGTTTTTGCCCATGATTTCGTTCTTTATTGCCCTACCGATGGAAAATTTAGGCTATCCGACCTTTTGACTCAGCTTCTTCTAACTCCTTTCGTCTTACTTTTGCCCCGTGCCGGTAGGAGCTCTCTCCAGAACTTCTCCTTGTGGTGTTTAAAGCACTTCACTAGATTCTTCCTTTTGGCCTAGATTTTCTTTAGTCAGTCTTAGCGTATGACCGACGTCGATGCACTTTGTCTCGTTTACTCCCACGTCCCCACTATGCCTCTTTCCTTTCTGAGAGTTTCGGACCCCCTCCGGAGACTTTTCGTTTAACAGAATGTCTTGTTTTGCTCGGGTCACCGTAATCCCTTTTTATTTCGTGAGTCGCTCTCTTAGAGTATATTGTGTTTTGTGGTTTCCCTACTTGTTCGCCAGGTTTGACGACTGATGGCGTCACCCCTTCTGCAGACAAATGACATTTTCTTTTATTCTGGTTACGCGTCTTCCGATTTAGTTTTTTTAGTAGTCCGAAATTGGTTCTATTTCTAGTTGCGAACTTTCGTTCAGATTGGATCTTTTACCGCCTACCTTTAAGTGTACCCTAAAAAACTCCTTGGTGCCCTTTTTCCAGTAGTGAGGTATTTCTGATTTAGACGTCCGGACAGTACGCCGTTCTCCCCGCCAGAAATTGACGCTAACCACGACGCGTCTAACGTTGGATGGTGGAGATACTGGTCCCCCCACCATGACACTCATGGCCCCAAGATTACCGGTTTTCACGCCATTCCAAAGAAGGGCGCCCTTAAGAACTTAATTGTCTTTTTATTTTCTTTCTGGGCCCCGAGATGATCCGCGACCTACCCAAGAAGGATCAGCTACTTCTATCCTGAGAGGTTTTATGTATCAAATCCCATTATTCGCGCCGTAAAAGTAGAGTCTGATATGCTGATTGCTACACGTCGACCTCCACAAAAGTAATAAGCTCTTTCCGCCTGAATTCCCTGGTGGTTTGTGGTGTACTACAGTCAGGGTTTTTGACTGGACAGATCCTCGTCACAGTGTGACTTTCCACTTCCCCATAAGACCATCCCCGGCGATTGGTATCTTTTCTTCTTGCCCCTTCTCCTTTTCAAGTCCTTCAAGATCTCCATGACCTTTGTTGAGTATCCCTTTTCTTACTTGATCCCTTGTGGGCCACCGTCCGTTCTCCTTCGCGCAGCCCTCCCGGCAAATTTTAGAAAGATGAGTGGTTCGTACCTTTTGTCTGGCTCCTGCGGGTTATCGTTTTTTGACTAGACGTAAACTCCGCTGACAGTCAAAATCCTTGAAGTGCCCGCCGTCAAGCCGTCTTACGAACTCTTGTCTAAGTGCGCAGCCCCCCTAGCGTCTGACGTGAGTTTTTCCATACCCTTTTTTTTTCCCTCAGTTACCCGGCTCTAATGTGGACCCGTCTGACCTCTTTTTCAGCTGAGATCCTTTTTTTTTTTTCTTGGCTCTTCAGACACCCACTTCATTTTCCCTTTTGACACCTTTCTGTAGGTGCGATGTTCTTCCCCCGTTATCATTTCTCGCGGTAGTTCTGTAGGCTTACTGTAATAGGTTGTCTATCTGTTTTCTTTTTTATGTCTCTTGTGAGCCCTAGGTCTTTGACCATCTCGAGCTTTGTGATGAACCCTTACCACAAGCTTTCTCTTTCGCGTCTTTGCTGCGCAGCGTGTTATCACCCATGCTTCTTGGTACATATGATTTCTCCCGGTTGCAGGAGCATGGCTGTTTACCGCTTTTCGCCATCCTTAGATATTTTCTGGCACCCTTCACGCGTTACTGGTCCGTGCTCCCGGGACCTAATCATCTCTCCCCCGGCACCGCGTTTCTTTTTCGTTGGTCGTAAAATTTCTTCGTTTTCTGCCAGTCCTTTAGCGAAGTCGTTTAGCCGCACAACCCCCGTCCTCTTCTATAGATTCAGGTCTTGCCCCCCTTTTTTTTATCTGTTTTTTGTCCCTGCTGACAGTGAAGTATACTGATTTTTCGATTAACTTCCGTAGATTTTGGTTGTTACGTTCCTTTTCGGCAGCCTTGCAAGTCCACGGACAGGACGTATGTTCCCTTTTGCAACGCGGAGATTTCTCTTTTCCAGTGGATCCCCCAGTGGGATTTGTTGGCGCACGAAGGCGCCTCCCTGTAGAGGTTTACTTTTTCCCTTACGTTTTGCCAGCCTGCAAACCTATTCGCCTCCCCTTCCCTTTGTACACGCCGGTCCTTCGTCCCTCTTGCTGACCCCGATTGATTTTTCACTCACTCCCTCTCGCCGTCTGCCTACTCTACTTATTTCCATACTCGTTTGGTGTCTGATTCCCTTCTCGTTCGACTTCGCAGAACGTTTGCACCCACTCTCTTTCCCAACTGCTTCCCCCCTAGGCCTGCTTTTTTTTCCCCTTTGCCCAATGGCTTCTTGCGGATATTTTTCGTTTCGCGGCCCGGCCGTTTTTGCATGACCCCTACCTAGGCTGGCTGTGCTACACCCCTCTCCCCCCCTGTGATGCCGCCACTAACAGGTATCAGCGCGTTCACTATATTCTCAGACCCTTATGAGATTCCCCCGCGGCTCCTGCACCCCGAAGTGCCATCCGCATCGACCTTCTCTGGACAATTCCTTTCGAAATTCCTAGAGCCCTCCCATCTTTCGTCCTACATTCACCCCCCCCCCGACTCTTGATTCAGCCCCCGCCCTCTTTTCTTCCTTCCGCTTGGGTGTCGGCGACCGCCGCTTGGCTATTTTGAAGACCTACCCGCAGGTGTTAACCCCCGTCCTCCGCCGCTTGTGAGCGCGGAGATTAGGTCCCGTCCCTGTGCGGCCAGTGAATCTCTTTCCCGTCCAAGCATTCTTCGCCCCTCGTGAAAACCATCCCATTCCCCGTTTAGACAAAGGGGTCTGCTGGGCAGTCTATTCCTTCCGAAATCCCTTGTTTTTCAGCCCCCCGGATCCGAATCCTTCCCTCGAGCACCCCACTTTGCTCAAGCACCTTCTCGATCGCCCGTCTCTTCGTGCTCCCCCTATAATTGACCAACAATGCCCTCTGCAGTACAGCATCTCCTTTTCGTCCGATTGTGGAGAACTTGCAACAGTTCTTTCCCCCCTCCATCGGGTTTCCCGCGACCCCTCCTTTCCGAACTCCACTATCCCTTCGGCATATTTTGCATATGATCCCCTTTCAATCTGCTCCGGGTAGGCATTCCCGCAGATAGTCCTCAGCCATGTCCTCCCTCCCCTTTTTGGAGGTTTCTCGCCGGTTAGGTGGTGTTTGTTTTTTCTTATGATGCCCTCCAACTAGTATATTGCAGTTCCCGTTGCGACGGAGGCTGTGTACGTATATAAGCTCTTGGGGCCTTCTATCCCCCTTTCCTGATACCCTATAGAATTGTAGATCCTTGTGGAGATTCCTCAGAAAAGGCTCCTGCTTGATCCCTTCCCCCTGTCGGGGGTTCCTCCACCGTCGTCCGGATCCGGTTCACAAGCGCCCCCCCTTCCCCCCTCGAACTAGTTTTCCCTTGATAGATCTAATCTCCTTCGTTCTAGAGATATGTTTATTACGGTGTACGTCACGAAGAGTCTGACTCCATTCCGAGGCCGAGGTCGCCTCCCCGGAGTAAGTTAGGTGTCGGAGTCGAAATCTGGCAATTTTTCCCCCCCGAATGCGTCGTCACGTCAAAACAGGACAACACTAGGACCGGCGCCGTTCTAACCCCGCGAGATTGAGGACTGTCTTGTCGGTTACGTCCCTCGCAGAAGATTTTGTCCGTTACCTCTCCCTCCCCGTGTTTTCTTGTATCCCCCTTGAACCTCCTCCTTCAGCTTCCTCGGCTCTGCAGGATGACGTTGCGAGGCGGCTCCCGTAGATTGACAAAAAAGGAAAACGGAAAGTCCTCTGCTGCCGTGTTACGGAGGGCTTCCCGATGCTTGTTCTGTAACCTCCTTTTCTCTCGTTGGAAATGGTGTTAGAGTGTACTAGTCTCCCCTTTCATGACTCCGATATGCCTTGGGTCATCTTAATTGTCCTGGCGTTGCTTCCTGATTCCTTCATTGTAGTTTCTTCAGAATTCACTTTGCCACCGTTTGTTCGGGTACAGTCTTTGTCCCACCGATGACCAACCTTAATGACGCCTATTAAGCATGCGAGATTTTTAGAAACGCCCAGCTTGAATTTTCCCACCCCCTCTGACGACGCCAATAATGTCCTTTACCGTGACCAGCCTTTCAGACGGGAACTTGGCGCCGCTTTTGCCTTGCCCTTCCTCATCTAAATACGACCCTTTCTTGTTCCACCCCGTTTCTGCCCTGGAACTAGACTTTGCGCTTCGGAATAACTCTCGTGTCCTTGGAAACCCTCTTAGGCCGCTACCCTGAATTTGGTCCGCAACCCACTTTCTCCCTGAGGGTTTTCTCGAGTCGCAATCTTACTGCAGATTTTCCTCTTTGGCCCTTCCCGTCCAAGGTGGCTCCTTAGTCTTTTAGGGATCTGACTTTTTTCCCCTGTCCGCGCCTCAGTCCCCGAGCCCCAGGTGCACCTTTTTTCTTACTTTTGATTTGTGGCTTTGAATTTGCCTTTACCACGTGCCTTGTTTTACCCTGTTTTTTTTTCATTCCAGCTCCCCTCCTGGATGCGCACCCCTGGATTGCGAATTTGACCTTTCTGCACTAAATTTTTTTTTTTTGATCTAATGCATTTGTTTCGAATTCCCTTTTCTAGCCAACATGCATTTTTTTATCTGGCCATTTCGTGTCCCATTAACAGGCCTGAATGTTCACACATGCTTCTCTTCTCAATTTCGTAGCTTTTCCTCTCTCACGCAAGTCAGTCTCACTTCTTTTCCATTCCGGAGGAGTCTCTTTCCAAGGCACCTATTTTTCAGGAAACAATTTCCCCGGCAAATTTCTCCTTCGACCTGTGTTTTCTTTTCCTCAACAGTTCAGGGGTTTGATTTTTCTTCTGAAGGCTTCGTGTGGTTTTTCTATGGTGTTCCCTTTCCCCCTTTTCAAAATGAGAAATTCCCTTCTTCCCCATGAAAAGCTCCGCTTTGGCCACCGACTGTAATTTTTTTTTTTCCCCTTTTTGGTAGCAACGTCATTTCCCAGTGGCGTTACGTCTATTTCACATTTTGGATGATAGTTATCGTCCGGTACGATCGGGAACTTTTCGTCCTTTCTTCCACTCTCTCTTTTCATATATACTTTTGGGTTGAGATACATTTCTGCTGATTTCCCCCGTTTTTTTTCTTGACCGAATCGATACTTTTTGCTTTCCTCGGTTAACGGCCTTGATTCCTTCTTCTGCATTCAAGGAGGGCAATAGCCGGCACGCTTTGTCCCTGCTTCGCAGGTAAGTTCCTTTTCAGTGCTTGCTCCATTTTTTTGGTATTAACCCGATCTCCCCCCAACAGACGCATGTGCAAACGATAACCCCTGACGCGATCAGCGCATTTTTTTTTCCCCTCACGGATCCTTTTTCCTTGTCGCAGGGGCGTTATGACCCCGGTTCCTGTTAGCCTCCAGCCTCTCATTCCTCTCTAAGTAGGGCGGGATCCCGATTCCGTTAGGATCAGTATTCTCTCTTTTTTGATTACAGGGCCCTGGCTGGCGACGATGGATCTCCTTTTCTCCTTTGGACTACGTTGAGGAGTCAGGCTGGGCTCTTCTTTCGCCTGATTTTGGCTTTGTGAGCTTCCAGTTGCGCTGGACTTTCCAGACCCGTATGAAGTGGCATCTTATCGTTCATCACGTTAGCTTGGTGCGTGCACCTAGCTCTTTTATTCTGCTTTTTACAGGATGACCTTTCCAGCCCTCCTTGAAGGAGGGGACTCGGACCCCTCTTCCTGCCTTGCCTGGATTGATACTGCGTTTTTCCCCCCAAGAAGAGCACTTGCGCACTGACTTGCTGGGTACCTGTAAAAGGAAGGCTTTTTTGGGCGATCACAGGCGAGTCGAGTCCTAGTGTTGTTCGAATCAGTGTTAACCGGGTTGGTACGAGTATGGATTCCTTTTTTAATATCCTTTCTTTCTTCCCTCTTTTTTTTAACGATGTCTCTTGCTTTTTAGAAATGGATGAGGAAGTTAAGTGTTGTGACAGCGGATTCCGGTGGATGGAGGACTCTATTGTACTTCCCCTCCCAAAGCCATTGGCCCCTTTCGTTTCTGCGTGAGGTTCAGACATGAACGGAAGTACTATTCACACAGTCCCACGCCTTTCCCCCTTTTTCTTAATAAACAGAAGCTCCTTTTCTGAGGCAGTTCATTAGATACCCTCTTTACCCCCTCTGGCACAACGATTGGAACGGAGTGAAGCACAAACCCATAGTTCCTTTCTTTTCCTCAAAGCCGTCAGTGTCCCCAGTGAATATTATTTGTTTCTTTGGACTTGATTTGTGCTATTCTCCTTTTCGCTAAGTGAATCCCCGGCACTTTTGTGTAAGGAAGGTCTCCAAACCAACCTTCTTCCGTTTCGAATAACTTAGTTTAATGTCCCCTCTTTTCATCAAAGAACCCCGAGTACCTTCGATTGCCTCCTGTCAAAGCGTTTTGGGCTGTTGTTTTTACACTCCGGAAGTTCTTTTGGACGCTCACCGCTCTTTCGGAATCCAGAGAAGACGCGTTTTCGCGTCTGCGGATCTCGGTTCTTGTAACCAGTTCCTGCCCCCCCTTTTCCCTCTGCTTGTGCTCTCGAGGATCTCCCTTTTCCCTGATTCAGTTGCTGAGGTACCCAGGGGACGAAGTTGGTGTGATGCCCCCTACCGTGTCCATTGATCCCCATGCTGTTTTTTTTTTCTTCCCTGACCGGCTCGACTCTATCGTTGTATCGATGTGTTTCTTGGCCCATGTCCCGATGCCGACTAACCCCGCTGCCTTCCCGACTTTTTCCCGATCGCTTTTCTTATACGTGAAGTGAACCTTCGCGGCACACCCCACTACCTCCTCTGTTTCTTTGTGAATTTTCTCCTCCCTACTTTGCACTCCGCGGCGACTCGTTTGACCCACCCCAGATAAAGTAGGCTGACCCATCCGAAAAGTTCTTAGTCCTGTCGTGGCGATTCTCCCCTTACTTTTTTGCTGGAACCCCTTAGGGAGTTTTTGTCCGCATGACCGTTCCGTTCTAAGCTCGACTTCAGGAGAGTTTGATGTTGTTCCCTTCCCGTTGCTTTTTTTGTTCGGTCCCTTCTAGGTGGAGATCGGTCTTATCAGGCCCCCCTGGCTCGCTTTTTGGATCCCTGACCATTTTTTTTTTTGCCTATCTTGGCGCCTGTTTTGACTAAAAGAGATCGACTTGCCCTTGCTCGCCCAGGTGTCTCTCCTTTTTTGGTTCTGAGAGCGCGCCTCTTTCTTTTTTTTCCTCAGTGTAATGGCATTTTCGACTCTGTTTCAATAAGCTTTTTACCCCGTGGCACCCGCGTGCGGCGGTGGTATACCCCCTGAGGTTTTCTCCTTTGAGCGTCTTTGCTGTTCGAAACAAACGGATTTTCTCTCTCGTCTTTGCTGAAGCCCGGGATCGTGGGCGGGAATGGCGCGACAGTATGTGACCCCTGTTCGAGGAATATTTCCCCGCTTTCCACCTTAGGTGCTGGTGCATTCTTTTGATTCACTCTTGGGTAGATACATGCCTTGTCAACTTCTTAACCTCTGTGCGAATCCGGACACTTGTTCCATGGTTTCTGCCTTTGGTGGGGAGAGGAGTAGCCGACCTTCTATGTTGTCTCTCAGCGGAACGGCGATCCACTTACTATTAGCATCACAGCATTGCGGCCAGCTGTGATGCGTCCTTAGTCCCGTATTGAACTTTAAGAGATAGAGATTCTGCCTCCTCTATCCGTTCCCCCTTCATACTAAGTTTTTTTTTCTCTCGAGGA
>Ga0179591_1498977_pt1 | contig 10883 bp, 9 predicted proteins | sample CZOMad2_1_08_16f_FD_182891 | JGI IMG/M metagenome (GOLD analysis project Ga0179591, IMG submission 182891) | Vadose zone soil fungal communities from Angelo Coast Range Reserve, California, USA - CZOMad2_1_08_16fungal (PacBio error correction) | ecosystem: Environmental > Terrestrial > Soil >... | reverse complement strand
GCCCGCAGTGGGCTATAGACCCCGGTCGGTTTCGTCTCAGCGGGATGTTCGGGGTGTTCGGCTTCGATCGGCGACAACACCGAGCCTGGCGAATTGGCGCAGCTGCTCGCCTGCGGCCAGGGCGCGGTTTCGGTTCATGGCCGCACCACCCGTCGGATACCGGTTGATCAGGGCTGCACGGTGCTGGTGTCCAGCACCTCCGGCCGGTTTTCGGTGGGTTCTCGGATGGGCCTTCTTTGGCCTCGAACCGCGCCTGCGGGGCGGCCGGCCCAGCGCTGCAGGTGGGCGGATGGCGGCGGCGGGAAAGCGTTGATTCAGGTGGCACCGGGCGGTCGTCGGGCGCAACGATGTCGTGCACTGTCGCGGTGCAGGCCAGGACGTGGCGCGTGTAGGCGGGCGCCGTTGACCTCGGTGAGTTGTGCTGCTCCGCCGTGCTCTCGGAATAGGAGATGATTCGCCGCAGCTCTTTTTCGATCGTGGGCAACCCGTGTCGGTTTCGGTGGAACATTGCGACTGTCTGGAGTCGGTGTCGGGAAATCCTCGGCCGGCCCTGCAGCTCAACCGACCAGGTCGAATGATTCCCCGCCGCGGCCGGCTCCGGTGGCGTTCGGCAGTACCAGCGCACCCAAGCGCCTCGTACGCCCAGCCACCGAGTCGGCCTCGTTCGTCAGGGGCCACGGGTCGGGTTGGGGTGACACCAGGTCGGCGCGTGTCACCAGTGAATGCGCAAGTCAGTCGAAGCCGATCTCGTTACCGAGGGCGTAGGTGCTTATTGCACCGTCCGGGCCCGACGACGCTCCTGCGGGCCGTCGATCGGGTGACCCAGGCCGACCGTGAGGGTCCCGGGCGCTCCAGCAACGGACCCTATCACTCGGGGGCGTCGCGGGGGCTGGCCAGATAGTCGTTTGATCGTCACGACCGTGAACGTGCCCGACCGGGCTAATGGTATCCGGCGGGCGGCGATCGCTCCGGCAGGGGTTTTGCCTCGTCCGGGTTTTGCCATTTCGGGATCACGTCACCGGCCAGGCATGGCGCAGGCTGCGCGGACGAGCTGCACGTCGCCCGGGCCTTAGGCCACGTGGATTTTTCGTTCGGGCGGCTTCCACGGGCGATGGCGCGGCAACGGTGGGATGTCGTCGGATTCGGCCGAGTCGTCGAGGTCGGAAGGCGGGTGGGCTTTGCGTAATGCTTCGTCGTCGAGGCCTCGCGGCTTTCTCTTCATACTCGCAAGAAGAGCTGGACCCTGGGGCCAGTTGAGCGTTCTGATCTTCTCGCAGGTTTGGCGGCGAGCAGCGCCAGAATCGCTACTCCGGCGGGCTCGCGGCGCGGGTTTGGTCGTCTTGGCCACGGGTTTCAACGGTACGCGTCGGGGGGGCGGGACGGATGGCGGTTAGGCGGGTCCGGCGACGATTGGGGGCCGGGTAGCGGCCGAGGAGGAGCGACCGGTCAGTTGAGGTCGGCGACGATTGCGGGCCGGGTAGAGGCCCGAGGAGAGCGGACCGGTTCAGGTGGAGGTCGGCGACGATGTGGGCCGGGTAGCGGCCCGAGGGAGGGAGGCGGGACCGGTTTTTTTCCGGTGAGGGTAGGATCGGCGTTGGATAGGGCGCGGCCGGTGTCGGTGAGCCCGTTGACGGACGGGGGGCGGGCAGGGCCGGATGCCCCAGGGGGCGCGCTTCAGCGGCCGGCCGCAGCTCGGCGGGGGTCGTGGGACCAGGCTCGGCCAGTGCCACCGAGGGGGCCGGCCAGCGCCCCACCTACCTCCGTCATAGCGGGTGGCGGCGGCGCAGTTCGGGGGCCACCCCTCCCGAATAGGGCCTTTAGAGGCGCTTCCAATGGGGTGCTTTCTCCAGGGCCAATTGGGGCCGTTATTGCCGGACCACGGCGACGGCACGTTGTGCAGGGGGCCAGCGTGTCCCATTCCATGCCGTGAACCCGAGGCGCCATGCCTTGCAGGCAAGGGGACGACCCTGAAGGTCGGGCGGGCAAAGTTGGGGGCCAGCGGGCGTAAGCGGAACCCGAACCAAGGCAAACCGGGAACGGGCCGCTGTCCGAGCCCCGCCACCCGGCAGTAGTTGTCGATAACCCGGCCCGCGTAGGAGCGAAATCCCCGGCGTGACGACGATGATCGCGTCGCGGCTACCAGCAAGGCGGCGGCCCAGTTCGGCGTACACCCGCATCCGGGTGTAGGGACTGCGGTCATCGGCCAAAACTCGGCGTGTTCGCGACCGCGAAGCCGCGGTCTCGGTTGCCCGCAATCGGCCCCATTAGTCCAGACGGCCGTCGGCCCCGGCGGGCTGTTTCGCCCAGGCGGCGGTTACAGGATCGCCCGAGGAGGTCACCGTTCGAGTCCGGGCGGGATCGGCCGGGATGTGGAACGGTCGGGTTGCGAGCGATCGGCCACGTCAGCTGGGTCTCGTGCCGAATACCCCGCCGAAGCCCAGGCCGGGATCAGCCTCGGCCCCCCCACACGGACGGCAAACATCGGCATGTCCCCAAAGCTTTTGAGCGTTGGGCCCGCGAGGAAAGCCCCAGGGGTGGTTCGCGGGGGCACGGTGCCGCGGGGGCCATGCGTTCATCAAGCACGGTAGCGTCGCTGCTCGGCCAGACCGCAAACAGCGGGCCGGGCTCGGCATGGCCACCAGACGGTGGTGCCGCATGATCATCGACGCTTTGGCAAGGGGGCGGCCAGGCAGGCCGGCGCGCTCGGCGGTCGGCCTTTACGCCAGGGCGGTGGTCGGGCAGTCGTCCACGGGGGCGCCGGGGTTGTCGTCGTTGTTGTTACATCGAGCTCCATCCGCCTGTCTCTGTACTCGGACGCTCACTATTTGTACGCCCCGTCCTGGTCCATGGGGGAAGTCGCTACGCCAAAACACGACCCGCGCGCCGGACCGTGGCCCGCAGCGCTTTTTTTTTTTTTTCCGTCGATAGCCCGGCTGACCGCTTCGCCGACGGGGGCGCGGTGGCGGACGAATCGAGTCAGGGCGGGGCGGACGAACGCCCGTGGTCGATCTCCTTGCAGGGGCGATTCCCATCCCCCACCGCCCGCCGGCGCCCGGCCACCAAGAATCAGCAGGGGACGAGTCTGCTGGGCGGCAGGGCCATAGAGCTCTTCCGTGTTCCAAGCCCGGGCCCCGCGGTCCGGCGGGGCTCACGCCCCGGGTGGGTCGCTGCACCTCGAACCAGCCTTCGGCGCGAAAACCGGCCGGCGGTCTGCTCGGGGCGGGTTGTCGATTCAGGCGATCCCAAACTGCGCGGCAAACAACAGCCGTGTAGATCGCGAATAAAAATGACACGCCGTACCACGTGAAGAACGGTGTCGATTCCCGCTGGCCCCTTCAGTCGCCGGGGCGACAAGCCGGCCGGTGTGGCAAGGTGTTCTCTTCAGCGTCGGTGGCCCATGCGGCGCAGCCTAATCGGCCCCCCTGGGGTACTTTCGCGGGGTGCAAGTGTCCACCGTAAGGTGCTCTGACAGCATCGTTAGCAAGGGGAGGCCGTTCGACTTGGCAAGCCAAGCCGTTCAAAGCTCCATCGAACTGGTCGGCGGCAACGCTGGATTCCGTGTGGGTGCGCTCGCCAACGGTGGGGAAATACTCGGTGTTGGTGCGGTGATCTGGATGTTGGCGTTCTTGTTGCCCTGCTTGACCTGGAGGCGGACGCCCGGGGATCTTCGGGCAGCACGGCGGGAGACCGTGCAACCCGAGGGCGCGGATTGAGTCGGCGCGTCCACCGTGAGGCTGAGCGTGGGTCGCTGGCCACGCGGCGGCATGAACGGACTGGCCCGCATGATGGTCCGCCAGGTTTGGTGCGGAGCGCGCTGATCTGGCCTCGAACCGCCTTATGGGCGCCGGAGCGAGGCGCCACCATGGGGTGTGACGGGCGCCCCACCGCCGATGATGATGGCCCAGCATGGTGGGAATTGAACGCAGCTGGTTGCGCGGGGACGGCCGTCCGCGCGGAATTCAGATCTCGGTGATTGCGGAAGCATGCTAGTTGGGCGGGCCCCCCCGCCGGCACGGCTGGCGCCTGCGTGGTGGGCCGGCGCGGTCTGCTGCGTCATGCCCGGCACGCCGCCGCCGCCCGTCATCCGCTGGCAGCGGGTCCTTTCAGTCCTGCTGCGAACTTGCACCAGTGGGACGCCGATGGCCGGCAAGCAGGGAACGGTGTCCCTTGTCGGTGAGGGGCGCTCTCCCACTTCCCGGTATCGAGGTCGGTGGACCCCGGTGCGGATGGCGCACCGGGCGGTCGGGGGGTGCTGGCCGCTCCGCATCACGCAGACGATGTACCGAGCGCCGAACATGAAGTTGTTGTTCTGCTGGCCCGCCGGCGGCGCCGTGCCCGCCGCCGCCGCATCATCGAGCGCGCCCGGCGTGGGACCAATGCCTGTCCGCGGGGTGAGGGTGCGCCGGCCTGCATCTTCTGGAAGGGCCGGCGCGATCGCCGGCCCGAGTGGAGTCATCCATGGCGCCCCGGCTGCCTCCTGGTCCGGCGGCCGCAGCGGGCGTGCCGCGGCTGCAGTGGAGCTGACCCGGCCCGGTGTCCGGCCATTCTGCGCGGCGCAAATTGGTCGGCAGTCGCACGCACCTTCGCGGGCGATGGTGGGACTTCCTGCCAGGCGTCAGCGGTTCGTTGTTACGGCGCTTGGCACGGATTTCGCGTCCCCTGGTCTGGGTAAGCCGCGGGAAGTGGGGGGAACGCTGTCCCTGTTCCGGGGCTGGGATACGGCACCTGGGTCTGGGTCGGGGCCATTGGCCGGCCGGTGCAACCGCGGCAGCGTGCCGGTGCCTGTGGCTGTGCCTGTCCTGACTCCTTCATGTTGACCGTGCGCCTTTCAATGCGTGGCTGCTCGGACCTGTCTTTGTCAGCCATTCGAAACCCTGCCCGTTTTGCCGGCGCTTGTGCGAGTCGGGCGCGCGGCGGAGCTGCTGCTGGCCATGCGTGGCGTCGAGACCGAGCACCTTGCGCGCCGAGGGGTTTTTTTTTTGACGTTTCGGCGCGTTGGTCCGCCCGCAGCGCCGCGTTCGGAAAATCGCGAGGGACGTGGGCTGGTATGCCGCGACGGGTTGCACTTTCGGGTTCCCTGCCCGGGCAAGCAGGAGGCCCTCGGACATTTCGGGTCCAGAATGAGCCCCGGGAACATGGTGACGTTTGTTTTGTTTTGACCGTGGATTGGGGCCTCGTCTTCAGGCACCCTGCCATGGAAGGGACGGCTTGGGGGAAAGTTCTTGTTTTTTTTTTTCGGTCCACCGTGATTGTCGCCGCCGAGAAGTCCCGGGTGGATTCTTGCGATGTGGTCTCGTCCACCCTGCAAAAACGGCGCCTCTGCACGGTTTTGTCAGGTGGCCATCGTTCAAGGCAGCGTCGGTGGTGAGGGATTCGAGCCCCAGTCCACCGGTCAACAACAACGTCACCATGTCCCGGTGCTCAATTTTGGCTCCCGAATCCCGCTGGCTCTGCTGCCGGGCAGAAACGCCGAATGTGGCAAGATCCATGTCGCCGAGACCAGCAACGTTCCTCCGCGATACAGAACGCGGGCGCTGCGGACCACGCGCGAGTCACCTCGGGGCTGCAGGTGCTCGGTTTCTCGACGCCCACGCAGGTCCAGGCACAGCTCGGGGGCGGCGCGGCGACTCGCGCCCCAGGCGCGGCGGCCCAACCGGGCAGGGTTCGCTGCGGGGCAACGGGACGCCGGCTTGGCGCCCCCCGGGGAACAGGCCATCGCGAAACAGACAGGAGTCCGGGCCCGGGCACCGGGCACAGGCCACCCGGGCACCGGCTTGTGGCCGCGGGTTGGCACCGGCGGCAATGGCGCCGACCCCAGACCAGGTGGCCGGATCCTAGGCCCGGGACAGGGACAGCGTCCCCCATTTTCCCGCGGGCGTTACCCGGACCAGTGGGGAACGGCGATCCGTGCAAGCCGCCCCCGTACAAACGCGAAACCGATGGGGACGGCCGGAGGCGGGAGTTCCCACCATCCGGCCGCGAAGGTTGGCCTGTGCGGAGGGTTCGGACCCAGGCAAGGGTGGGCGCGAGCAGAATTTGGCGGACAGCCGGGCGTCCAGCCACCCACTGCAAAGCCGGCCGGCCAGCGGCCCGCGGGCGCGCCGGGACTCGGGGGCGCGGCAAAGGCCGGGCGGCATTGAGACGCCCCACGCGGGGAGGCGGCGATTGCGGCGCGCCCTTCCCCAGGAAGATGGCAGGGCCCGGCGGCACCCCCTCCAACCATGCGGAAACACGGCATTGGCATTGATTGGTCACGCGGGGCGCGCGCTCGATTGCTGGGCGGGGCGGCGGCACGGGGGCAGCGCGCGGCCGCACAGCAGAACACACAACTTCATGTGTCGGGCGGCTTCGAACTCGTCTCCTCGTGATGCGGAAGCGGCCCAGGCCGACGCCGGTGCGCCAATCTGTCACCGGGGGTCACCCGACCCGCCCTACTCGGACAATGAAAAGGCGGCCTCCCTTCCTTCGCGCCACCAAGGACCACCGTGCTGCTGCTGCCATCGGGGCGCACTGGTGCAGTCGCCAGCCAGGGACATTGAACGGAACCCGCTTCCAGGGGGGATGAGGGCCGGCGGCGGGCCGTGGCCGGGCATTTTGACGCAGCAAGGGACCGCGGGCGGCCACCACGGGCAGGCGCGCCGTTCCGGCGGGGGCCGCCCGCAAACCTAGGGCCTGCTCCTCATCGGGAGAATCGGGGAGGTCGGCGCGCTGGCGGCGGTCCGCCGCCCCAACAGCTGCGTTCAGTCCTCACAATTGCTGGGCCATCATCATCGGCGTGGGCGGCGTCTCACCATGAGGTGGCGCTCGGCTCGGCGGCCCAGAACGGCGGTCCGAGGCCCTAGAATAGCTCGATCCGGCGCACCAACCTGGCTGACCATCATTTGCCGGGCCAGTAGTTCATGCGCGCGTCGTGGCCAGCGACCAGCGCGGTCGCCTCACGGGTGGGCCGACGCCGAACTCGATTCGCGCCTCGGGCGTGGCAACGTCCTCCGCCGTTGCGCCCGGAGCTTGAGCTCGGGCGGTTCGGCTCCAGGTCCCGCCCCCCCAGGCACCCCGGAGACGGGCCCAACACTTCCAGATCACCGCCCACCAAACACCGAGTATTTTCCCGCTTTGGCGAGCCACCACACGGGAATCCCTCGTTGCCGCCGACCAGTCGATGGGGAGGGCTTGACCGGCTTGGGTTGCAACGTCGCCGTCTCCTGCTAACCGAGCTTGGTCAGAGGCAGGGAGCGCCTTCCGGGTGAACTTTCCCCGCCGGAAAAGTACCAGGGGGGGCCGATAATCCGATTTAATCGGATAGGCCTTGCGCCGCGAGCATGGGCACCGACGGTGTTTGGGAAACCACCTTCACCGCCGGCCGGCTTGGTCGCCCGTCGGAACTGGACGGCCAGCGGGATCGCCACGTCTTTACGTTGTTCCGGCGGTTCATTTATTCTCGGATCTCGAGGGCTGGCCGCAGTGAGGGGTTATCGGTGATCGACACCCGCCACGAGGCAGGAACCGCGCGCGTCCGGGGCGGCCCGCAAGGGCTGGTCGAGGTTTGTTTGTGAAGGCCGCAGTCCGGGCGGGCCGCGGGCTGACCGCGGGCCCGGGCTGACCAAACGGGGGCGCTGAGGCGCCGATGGGCTGCCGGGCCCCAGCCGCCCCTCGTCCGGGCCGCTTGCTGGCTTCTGGTGGGCCGGGCGGACGGCGGGGGGCGGTGGGGGGATGGGGGGCGAGGGATCGCTGCCAGGAGATACGGACCACGTGGCCGTTTTCGTTCGGCCCCGGGCTTGGACTCGCTCCGCCGCCACGCGCCCGTCGGGCACGAAAGCGGTCGGGCGGGCCTCTTAATCGGAGAGGCCGCTGCGGGCCACGGTCGCGCGGGCGGCGGTCGGGTTGTGTGTTGCGTTCATCGACTTCCCATGGACACGTCTTTTCCGTCGCTTGCCGACGAACGGACCACCCGGGCCTGCGCTGACGACTTTGCCCGCACCCCGCACTTGGCCGACGGCGACGCGCTCGAGCGGGCGCCGTGCTGCTGGCCGCAGCGCAGCGTCGGTGATTCATGGGCGGGCACAAAACGTCTGGTTGGGGGCCACATGGCCGCGGGCGGCGTGTGCGGTCTGGGCCGAGAGCGGCGAAGGATACCGGTGGCTGGAATTGACGCATGGCCCCCGCGGCCACCCGTGCCCGCGACCACCCCGCGGCTTTCTCCGCGGGGGCACGCTCAAAAGCGTTGGGGAACAAGGGCCGAGATTGGTTCGATGTTGCACGTACGTGGTGGGGGTGCCGGATGGAACTTCCGGCTGGGCTTCTTCGGGCCGGGGTATTCGGCCACGAGACCCAGCTGAAATCGTGGACCGATCGTTTCGCAACCCGACCGTCAACTTTCCCCGGGCGCTCGCCGCCGGACTCTTACGGTGGGGACCTCTCTGGGCCGATCCTGAACCGCCGTGGGGCGAAACGCCGCGGGCCGACGGAGGCCGGGTTTTTCGGGCACGAAATGGGTCGAGATTTGCGGGCAACCGAGACCCGCGGGCTCGGGTCGCGAAACACGCCGACGTGTTGGGCGATGACCCGCAGGCCCACTACACCGATGCGGGTGGGTACGGGCGTTTTGAAAACTGGGCCGCTGCTGGGGAAGCGCGCCGCGAGCATCGTCGTCGCGCCGGGGATTTCGGCTTCCTTACACGCGGGGCTGGGTATCGGACAGTAACGTGGCCGGGTGCGTGGCTCGACCAGGGGCGGGCCCGTTTCGGTTGCCTTGTTCGGGTCCCGCTACGCGCTGGCCCCCCGCCCAAAAAACGTTGCCGGCCCCGACCGTCAGGTCGTCTTGCTGCAAGGGGCTGATGGCGCTTCGGGGTTTTCAGCGGCATGGACTGGGACCACGCTGGCCCCCGGCACAACGTGCCCGTCGTTCTCGGTGGTCGCAATTGAAACAAAACTAAAAAAAAAAAAAATAAATACGGCATTGGGGGCCCTGGGAGACGCACCCATGGTTAAAAGCGCTCTATTAACGGCTATTCGGTGGGGTAGGGTGCCGGAAAAATGACGCACCGGGCACCGCTATATGGACGAGGGGGGGTAAGTGCCGGCGCGCTCTCGGTTGGGCACGGCGAGGGTGGTCTCGGACGGCCGCCGGAGCTTGCGGGCCGGCGCTGAAGCCGCGACCTGGGCAGGCGGGCTGCCCGTGCCGTCCCGTCAACGTTGCTCACCGGACCCCCCGGGCGTCGCCCTATACACGCCGAAATCGACCTCCCAACTGACCGGTCGCTCTTCCCTCGGGCCGCTACACGGCCCACAATTTCGTTTCGCCACCTCACTGGGGGAACCGGTCGCTCCTCCTAGGGCCGTTTAAACCCGGCCCGGCATCGTCGCCGACCTCCCCTGACCGGTCGCTCGTCCTCCTCGGGGCCGCTAACCGCCCGGCATCGTCGCCCGCGACCCCGGCATCACCCGCCCATTCCGTTCCGGCCAGACGGTCCCGTTGACCCGTTGCCAAAGGAAGGGAACCCCCAAGTCGCGCCCGTCGCGCCCGATGAGTAGGCCGATTCTGGCGGGCTGCTCGGCGCCCACTTGCGGGGGGACGGAGTCCCGAACCGCAACATGGCCCAGGTCAGTCTCTGGCGGTCTTGCGAGGAAACGCCGCGGCCTCGGACGCCGAGGCAGTCGCAAAAGCCACCCGCTGCTCTGAACCTCGACGACCTCGGCCCATCCGACGACAGCCCCACCCGTTCCTCGCTCGCCAGGGCAGCCGCCGACGATCCCACTGGGCTAAGGCGTTTCGACGTTGCCAGCTGCTCGGCGGCGTGCGCCATGATGGCGTGGGGACGTGCGTGATCGAAATAAAAATGGCCACCGGCGAGGGGCAAATACCCCTGGGCCGGAGCGGGGATTCGCCGCCGCCGGATACGCATTAGCCGGTCCGGCACGTTCACGTCGTGCGATTCAACGGACGATCTGGGCCCGGCCGCGACGCCGAGTGGGAATGGGGTCCGTTGCTGGAAGGGCGTGGACCTCAACGTCGGCTGGGGTCACCGAGGGACGTCGACGGCGCAGGAAAGCGTTCGTGCCGGCGTTGTACAGGTTGCACTATCACCCTATGCGCCTCGGTCAACGAGAGATTCGGCTTCGACGTACGTGCCTGCCGGCGCTTCACAGGCTGGTGGAACCGGACGGTCGCCGACATGGTGTTCACCCCCCAACCCGGGGGAACCCCCGTGGCCCTGAGCGACGATTGGCCGACTTCGGTGCTGGTCGACGAGCGCTTGGTGCCGCTGGTATGGCCGACCCCAGCCCCCGGGAGAACCGGCCGGCGGCGGGAGATTCATCGACGTCGGGAGGCTGAGGCCAACGGCGAGGCTTTCCCACCGACTCAGACAGTCCGCAATGTCCACCTGCCCGCCACGGGGTTGCCCCACCCGAGTCGACCCCAGCGGGCTCGGCGGGAATCGATTCTATTCCGAGGGAGCTACACGTGCGGCAGCACATCACCGCGGTTCAACAACGTCGCCACCCGCTGCAAGTCCTGCTGCCCCCGCGACGTGCACTACCATCGTGGCGCGACGAACGCGGTGCACCTGATCAACGCTCCGCGGCGCATCGCCCAGCTGCAGCGCTGGCCGGACGGCCTGCAGGGCCGCGGTTTCCGAGGCCAAAGAAGGGCCCTCGAGACTCCACCGAAACCGGGCGATGGTGCTGGGACACCATTCCAACCGTGCAGGCCCCTGCTAACCCGGTATCCGACGGTTGTGCGGGCGCATGAACCGGAACCGGCCTGGCGCAGGCGAGGCAGGCAGCTGCGCCAGTTTCTACAAGTCGGTGTTTCGCGATCGAGGAACACCCGGAACATCCGCGCGGCCGCCCCCGACCGGGTTTCTTTATCACCCAACCTGCGG
>Ga0179591_1305674_pt1 | contig 10885 bp, 15 predicted proteins | sample CZOMad2_1_08_16f_FD_182891 | JGI IMG/M metagenome (GOLD analysis project Ga0179591, IMG submission 182891) | Vadose zone soil fungal communities from Angelo Coast Range Reserve, California, USA - CZOMad2_1_08_16fungal (PacBio error correction) | ecosystem: Environmental > Terrestrial > Soil >... | reverse complement strand
CTTTCTTCTGCAAACCCCCCCCTCGGAATCCCTCACTGTTTCCCAGCTTCTCATTTACTGTCGCGTTGCATTCCACAAGCCTCACGATTTTTGTTCTCTCGTCCTTTTTTCCAACGCACCGGACACGTCGGGCTCCCCCGTCTCTTCTTCTTTGATTTGTGGTCTTTGTTTTTTAGCCGGGGGGCCAAATGTTTCCCCCTGCTCGGTCCCTGTAGTGTTCCCTGCAAGGCGGCCCCGTTTTGAGTTTGAATATGTTTGAAAAACCCTGGGCGTATTCTTATCACGCTTGCCCCCACCCCCTCCTTCCATCCACGTGTCTTATTGTGGAGCCCTCGGTAAACCGGTATAACGTCCTGGTCCCACGGTCTCTGCACCCCTGCGTTAATTTACGACCCTCATTTATGTTAGGGCCCCCCCGGCATTGTTTCTTGTGACCCTTCTTCGGTCTTGCCTTGTTGACTCCATTGAGCCACCACGAGTTCTTCTCTCTACTCCATTCCTTTTTGTGCTTTTGATGTTTTTTTCCTTGTACACCGAAACGACTAACCCCCCTCCAATGCAAGGTACTCGTGCTTAAAGTTTGGTTGCCAATTCACCATTTTTCCTCCTCCCCCCGTACTCGACCTCCTAGTTGAAGTACCCGTTGACCCCTTTATTAGATGAAGCCCTCCGAGTGTTTCTGCGAGTTGCTTTATACCTTTGGGTCTTTGAATTTTTGGCTTATTTCTCCACTTCCTCTGTCACCCCGCTGTACTCTACAGTCGTGGGTCATCGTTCGTTTTGTTACCCACCCAGCCCCTCCAACCCCACCCGTGTCCCCCCCCCCCCACTTTTTGTCCTTACATGTTCCGGACGTAACATAGTTTTTCTGGATCATTGCGTGTTTTCATTTTTGTTTTACAAGAGGTTTCCCTTTTTTTTTGTTACGCCAGGAGGCTGTCGTCAATCGTCTCGCTGCCATGGGGTCCGTGAGAAACCCCCTGTTCCTCCCAGGATCCAGTTCTTTTTCCCCTCCTTTTCGATTCAACAACACCACCTCCTTTTTCCTTTTCCACCCAGGGCTCTGGACACCCACCCCAGGAGGAGTTCAAACGCCCACAACTCGCTCCCGAAAGATTTTTCCGCCCGTGTTCCCCCCTGGTTTTACCTTTTCCATTTTACACCGACGTTCCATTGTGGCGTGTAATCAAAAAACCATCCAAAAAGTTTTTGTGAGGTCCCTTTAAAACCCTACTCCCCCCTGCTTCTTCACGCTTTGTTCCTGGTGAGTTTTTTTATTTTTTCCCCCCACCCGTTTTGGCTGACCGAGGAGACCCCCCCACTCCGGTCGGTAGCAGTCCCCCGCTCGGTCTTGGCATCTTTTTTCCCCCCCCCCTTTTTTTATAGGTCCCCCCCCCACGGAATTTCCTTTTTTGTTGGTACCCAAAACAAACATTGTCCGGTTTTGACCCGATTTTGAAATCAAGTCTTTGGCCCATCACCCTTTTCCCGGCCTTTTCCCCGCTTTATTCCTTTTACCTTGTTCGTGATAGGCTATGTTTCCTGTCTTTGTTGTTTGGGCCCCGTGCTGTTTTTCCGCACAATCGATTTTTCCCTGAGCCCTAAGGATTGGCGTTAAGGACCCCCCTTCCCGGTTTTCTTTTTTCCTTTTCTTCCCCGAGTTTCCTCAGCCCCCGCACCAATGCACCGCGCCTGTTTTTTTTTATAGGGTCATCGTTGGATGGTTTCAGAAACGGTTTCTTTGTTTCCTGCGCATGATACCACCAATTGTCTCCTAGACGACTACACCGCGCCCCAGACTTTGCACCGTGATCCCTTCCCCTCGCCTTTTTTCCCCCCCTCTACTGAATACAATGCCCCCACCCCACCGCCCCCCGGTCTTTTTTGCACAGGTTTGACTTATGAAAAACCCCGGAGGTCCGGCCCCGTTCCCTTGTTACGCCGCCTTTCCATTTCTTCATTCTTTTCCCGGTAAATCCAGCAGACTTAGGTGGTTAAGTTGCTCCCCCTGTTGTGTTGAGGCGTGACATAAACCCCCCCTGTATCACCCCCCCCGCCTTTGATCCCTTTTCCTTCTTCTGTTGTTTGACCTTTCCAACCCACACCCCACTCGACCCCTTGAATCGTTACAAAAGCCCCACACGATCTGCTTTGAGGTTTGACACGTCCATACGATTCTGAACACCCCCCCCCCCCCTTTAACCCCTTTTCATGACTTTTTGATGCGATGAACCCGTCAGTAACAAGGACGGTGTTCCTTAATCTCCACAACGAGGGCCGTCCGTCCCCCGCCTCCCCCTTTCATTCTTCCTTTCCCTTTTTTCCCTCCTCATAATTTTGGTTTTTGTTTCGAGATCCATCCGCGGTTTAGCGGGCCTCTTGGTGTTGTCTTTCATCCTCCCCCCCTTTTGGGAATCTTGGTAGAGCTTCAAGCAGGTTCCTTTCCCTGTTTTTTTCGCCCCCTGGATTGCTGGCCCTAAAGCAGTTATCGTTTGTTCCGAGTCAAATTGGGGTGGGGGTTTGCATGTTGTCCCCCAACCTCCTTTTTCCCCCTATGGGATGATCCCTCCCCCCTTTTCAAGGCGGTTTATCCCGGTTTTGTTTCGTCTCAAACAAAATATTTACCCCACTTGTCCGATTGTTCTTCTCCGTTCCCGATGTCTGATTCCCTTTTGCTGTCCCCCTTGAATGGATTGTGAAAGTCACCTGGTTACACCTGCTAAAGTAATGACCGGTTCGGTTGGGTTTCATTGCGCCTCCTGGTTGTCCCCTGCTCTTTTTTTTGAGCTGTTTTCTTTTTCCTTTCGCGTTCCTTTCCGTGGTTTAGTAGAGAAAGGTCCTTCTGGTTTTCCTCCGTACCGAAGTACACAAAGAACCTTTTTATTCACCCCCTCCCCACCCCCTCTTTCCCCTTAATGGGCTTCCTTTTCTGCGGTTCTGGCTTCTTTTCCTTCGAAAGAGAATGGCACCCCCTTTTTGGCCAGTGGTTTTTGCCGTCATTCCGCCCTGAATCTCGTATGCGACGAGGCCCTAGTTCCTTGCCCACAGCGCCCCAACCTCCCCTTCCAGGCCAAGAGATCACCCTGCCCCACGTGGCCTATTCGTCGCGATTGAGTGCCGGGTGATTGGCCTCTACTCCTCCCCATTAGGCGGTCCTTATTTTCCCGGACCCTGAAGGACGGGAGATGACGTTTGTCAATTGATGGGCCTTACTTCCTCTTCTTTACTGGCTTCTTTTCCTGTACCATTTCTGTCTCGGTATCCAACCGTGCGTTCCGTTCAACCAAACTTTTTTCCCCATCGTCGATTTCCTTTATTTGCCTCTCCATTTTGAGGTTTTTGAGTTTCCCACCCCTCCCCCCCCCCCTTTTTTTTTCTTCCTTCTTTTTTCAGACCGCTCGGGGAATCGCTTTTTTGTCCTGGTTCCCGCTTGGTAGGCCCCTGTTCAACCGAGGGTGTTTGATCCCCCCTTTCGTTTGATCCTTTTTTTTCCAACTTTGGTGTTTTCGGCCCTGGGCGATTCGCCTCATTTGGGGCTCTTTCTCGAGGGCCCCCAGGTTGACCCCTCTTTCCCCCGCGTCCCTTTTTTTTTCCCCCTTAATCTCTTTTGGAAGTGCAACAAGGTCCTTCCCATTGCGGGTTCCTTCTTTTTTGTTTTTTCTTTTGCTTGTATTGACAACCGCGACTCTTTAGGCCAGTTGAGGATGCGGAAAATCAATTTGAAAACTGCGAATCCCTGTCCCCCCCCTTTCTCCCCCCCTTTTGCTCAGCCCTCTCTGCCGTTTCCGGAGTGGTCTTGGCTGTCCATCGGCTAGTCGGGGAATTTCCCCCCCCCGCTTCTGGCCCATGCGTCTTCCCCTTCGTTTAATTTCCCCCCTGGAACGTGTGCAAGAACCACTACCTTTCTTCTTTCCTCGTTTTGTAAAAAAGGACCCCCCCTCCCCCCCCCCCTTTAATGTCTCGAGCTCAGTCAAACTTTTGATTCACATTCATCCCAAGGACCTCCATTAGTTAGGTTCACGTCCGCGGGCGAACATATGCGCGGAACTTTCCTCTTTCTGTTGCGTTCCCTCCTCCAGTGTCTTTTCCCCACGGTGTCTTTTTCTGCCAAACATCCGTACCTGACGTATAGTGGGGTTCAAAGATTGTCCCAACAAATAAGACAGCCCTTTACCTTTCCTCCTTTCCCGTTCCTTCCCCCCTCTCCATTTTTTCGTTGAATGTGCCCTTCGAACCGGCCCGACCCCCGATATCTCATCGAAGTGCAGCGAGGCCGAGTTTGTGTCATTTCCACACATGCATCGAATACCAACTCCTTATTCCCCACGAGTCCAAAAGGTACATACAGAGTCTTCGGATGAAGTATATTTTTTTCCCTCTTTTTTTTTTTTTGTGGGCCCCCACTGAGGATCTTCCTTTTCTCTTTACTCCTCCAATTTGGGGTTTTTTTTCTATGAGGGTTTATGCCCCGCTTCTTTGCACCCTTTACCCTTGCATTTTGAATTACTTCCCGAAAGTTAATTTTTTCCCTTGGGCACCTTTTTCCTGCGTTTTGACAACGACCCGACCCCGCTTTTTTTTTCTCGAGTTCCAAAGTGCACCGTGAAACCCACTCGGGTCCAATTCCGTCCCCCCCATTTTCTCTTTTGTCCTGTTCTCGGTCTTGGGTTGTAAGAATTCACTGACCTTAACCTGATAGGTTGCCCTCTGGTCACTCTTCTCCCCCCTCCTATGTAACACGGGCGGGTCTTCTTCACGCTTTCCCCTGAAACTCCCAGGAAGTGATATTTTGTCCCCTCCCACTCTGCCCCGGCCCCCCCCCCCCCCCCCTATCCTGAATTCGGTCCAACTGTCCCTTCTTCCCACGAGGCATTTGCGTCCGAAAAGCCATTAGGTTTCTTCTGGCCCTCTTTTTTTTTCGTGCATCACTCTTTTCGGTCTTTTTTCTTTCCTTGATCCCCACCCGATGTTCTTTTCCTCACCTTTTCTGTTCTTTTTTTTTTGTTCCTTTTTTTTTTTTTCCCCACGTAAAATCGCAGTGACGAAACTGAACATAAGGTCTTCGTGACTTCCCGTTCTCGGGTGCACGTAAATAGTCCAACTTCCTTATGTCATGAACCCTTAAGAGGGAAGTACCCTTTGAACTTTTTTCCTATGAACGAATCCCAAATTCAGTTTTTGGAGTTTGAATTTTCTTTTTGTTAGTACAAATTGGGGGAGTAAGGTTTTGGGAATGTGTCATTTTTCATTTTTTCTTATGTCAGAATTCCCTCTGTTATTATAAGGCTCCTCGTTCTTGCCGTCCTAACAGACCCATCCTCAAACCCCCATCTTCCCCGTTTCGCCGCCAATTTTTTCCCCACTTTACCGTACATCTCTCATGGATGTCCCCTCCGGTTTTTTTTTTCCCTCTGTTTTTTTAACCTTTTTACGAGGATCCAGCGCCCCCTCCCAGTCCCTTTTTAGCTAAATTCCCCGTCGTTTGACGTTCCCCCCCTCTCCCTGTCTCACGGGAACGAACTTTTGCTCCAAACCCCCCCCACCCCTCGTTCCCCCCTTAGCCAGGATTTTTGCCAAGAGAGGTCCCCCCCCCAGACAACCAAGCCTTTTCCCCCCCCCTCCTGCTTTATTTTTGCCCCAAGTCCCTTTCCTTGAAGTCCCTTTACCGATTTTTTTGTTGCATGGTTTTTCACCTCCCCCCCCTCACGTTGAGCAGAATACATTCTTCTCTGGATTTTTTTTTCCATATTTTGTTTTTTTTTTTTTTCCCCCTTAGCACTTCCCCCCCCCCCCTTTGGCTCCGTCTCCCATTCTTGAAAACTTTTCTCCCAGTTCCGGAATAGTCCGGGTTCCGGGCATAACTCGTCCCCCTTCCTTCGTTCTCCGTGTAACCCAAACCATCGGAAACCCCTCGACTGCCGATTTCGGAAAAGGTCAGAGTTTTGAAACATCAAATTTTTTTCCTTTTCCTCTTTGCTCCTTCTTCCTTCTTCGATGTTTGTGCCGGCTTTATTGGTCTTGTTGGAGATTTCTTCCCCACCCCTTCGCGTCCTCCGCCTCAATTTGGTTACTTGCTGGTAAGGGGTGGAATTTAGACAACCCCACTTTCCCTTTTCTTTGATCTTTTCTTCCCCTGCCCCCAGCCGAGTGAATACCCTCGCCCCCTGGTCTTTGGGAATTTCCTTGGGCGGGGTTCCCGACCCCCCCCCCCCCTTTTTTTTTTTCTTTACTTATTTCACCACGTCTTACCCTTTTTTTCTCGGACGCCAAACCCTCCGCCGCCCCCCCCCCCAGCAGAACTCTTTCAAATCCGAATTTTCCAGATTTTTACTTCCCAACCCCCTTTTCCCAAAACCTGGTCTTGCCATGGCCTTCATTATTTTCCCGTCATTTTTTCTTTTTTCGTCCCGTGCCCCAATTGGGACGCCACCCACTTCTTGTTTGTTGTAATCCTTTTTTTTTCCATTCGCCCAGTTTTTTTACCTTCCTATTGGAGGTTTTTTGATTCACCCTCCAAAAATCTTGTTCCTCATTGACGAAACCTCCTTCCTTTTCTTTGTGTTGGAAGTCTTTGCCCCTTCTGCCCCACCTTTGCCCCCTTTTCTTTCCCTGAAACGACCCACGACCTCTTTGAGGGGGTTTTGACCACTCCAGAGGTTTTACCCCCACCCCTTTTTTCCTTTTTCGGAGCGAGACCGATTTCCCCCCACCTTCTTGGTTTGCTTCTTTTCCCTCCCACCCCCCCCCTTCTGGTCTACCCCAGTATTTTTGATATAGTAGTATTTATCTCCCTTTTGTTTTGTTGTTTGAGCAGCTTCCCTCAAAGCGTTTCTTTTCCTGCGGGTTTTCGTATCGACCCCCCCCCCCTGTAGTTGTCCTCTGTATCGCTTTCACGGTTCCCGTCATTTTGTGGTTTTCGCCTCTTGGTTCGGGCCCCTCAATCTGATATTGGCGTTCCCGATTCCCGGGTTTCTTTGGGTCCCTTTTGCACCCAGCCCTCACCCCAGAGGGAACTCAACTTGATAGCTTTTTTTTGTTCCTAGACCATGGTTGATTCTTGCTCATACCCCCCATTCTTTCTGTACCCCCCCCCTGTCGTTGCGGCTGTCCTTTTCCTCCGACCCTAGTGTGAATCCCCTTTTTGATTAGGGTTTTTCAAAATTGGATTTTCTTTGACGAATGGTGGGACATCATTTTGATTTCCTTTGCAATGGACCTGTTTTCGTTGGTTGCATCTCTGATTCTTTTCCACCCCCTGAGCTGAGGATGTTCTTTTTCCTTATGGCTTGCGTCGTTTGTGAGTCCCTTTTTAAGGGACGTTTTGTGATCGCGCCAGTCACAAAAAGAACCTTTTTGTTCCCCCCTCAACCCCCCGATTGCCCATGCCATGTCTGCGGGGATGTTCGGTTCTTTCGCTTGGATTCCTTTTTGAAGGATCGTCCCGATCAGGCTCCCAGCCCCCGTTCCGCTAGTTCCCTTCCCCCCGCCTCCCTAATTTTTTGTGATAGTTCTTTTCTCGGTTCGGGTGACCATGCGCCAACATCCCCCCCCATCCGGGCCCAGCGCCAAGGGAAACCCCTTTTCAGAGGAGGTTCCCTTTCTTTTTCCTCGACCGTTCCGAAATTCGTCCGGGTCCGACTTTTTTTCACCCCCTTTCAACCACCTTCCGAGTCCCTCTGACGGCCACTGTGATGCATAATTTCCCCGGTATTGACTTGCCCTATGTACCTTTCCTCCTTTCCCCAACACGGTTGAGTTATCCCCCGTTGAACACCCCCTTCCTTGCCCCCCCCCCCCTCCTCTTTCCTGTATTCTGCCTCTTTTTTTCCTTTAGTTTTTGTGGCTTTTGTTACACTGAACACCAAATCGTTCAGTTTTTTTCATTTTTGGCGCCCTGTTAGTTTCTCCCCTGTTTGGTTTTGTTCCCCCCTCGCTTTGTCCCCGCGTCAAGGGAACGTGGGTTAGGGTCCCTCGGTTTGATGTGGCTGTCACGGGGTTTCTCGGCCCTGCGGGCAGCGATTGTTTTTTGTTTCTCCTGCGTAACACCGGTGACCCCTCTTTACCCCGCGGTGAAACTTGAAGCCGATGAGTTCATGACCCAGTTGCTGTGCAAGATTTGGCAAGTGTTTTTTTTCGTGCCTGTACCCCCCCCCCTTGGCAACCCCGCGATTCCTCGGCCAGCAATTTTTTTTGCGCTCGGGTTCAATTTTTTACACCCCTTAGCTATGACCAAGTCTACCCACAAGGTTCCATCCTGCTCTCCTACCAGGTCAGTTTTTTCTGAGGTTCATCTTCTGTTACCCGCTGGATGGTAACCCAGTTCTTTTTATTCCCGGAGGACTTTCTCCCCCTTGGGGGTCGGTTGCACATCGGTGGAGGGTTTTTTTGTGTTTCGGTTTGGAGGTGTGTGTTTGGTGGGGTGTTTTTTTTGGGGGTTTTTGTTGTTTGGGGGTTGCCGCCCCTTGGACAGCCCCACTCTTTGACCCCTCCTTTCCTTCCGATTGGTGCACCCGTCCCCCACCACCCATCCGTGAATGATGGTCCTCGCCTTGCAACGTTTTCACAAGATACCAATTTTTTTTTTCTTTTTTTTTTTTTTTTTTTTTCCACGCCGACGTTTTTTCTTCGCACCCCCCTCTTCCTTTTTAACTATTGCGGCTTTTCCAAGTTGAGGCTCAGTGCATTTTTGTTAACGCCCCCGTTTGCATACATTTTGTTGTATCGTCGGCCACCCCTACTTCCTGTCCCCTTCGGGTGCGGATCCCCCCCGTTCCCCCCATTTCTTTTTCCTGTCCTGCTTGCTATGCCGATGTAAGGGTTCTTTCTGGGGCCCCCTTGAGGCCCCTAAATACGATGATAAAGTTTTGTTTGCTGACTTTGGCCGCTTTTTTTTCGTGCCCCCCCTTTTTCTTCGATCCCCCCCCCTCGTCGCCGTGTTCCAACGCTCAACATGTTCCCACCCCTCCCCTTTTTCCGATTGTCTGAGTTGTTTTCCACGCTGATCTTTTCCTCTCCCCTCCTGTGTTTTTTGGCGTTTTTGTTGTAGATATACCTGCGCTTTCCCCCTCTCCCAATTTCGCCTTCACGGAAAGCTTCTTCTTTAAATTTCCTGCCGTTGTCCCAAATCGGTCCTTTTGTTCTCGATGATGCACCACCACCTCGGTGCCACGTCCCATTCGGATTCAGGCTTGTCGGTTCCTTCCTGGTGACCCACACCCCCTGTGTATCTTTCTGCTATTTGTTCTTTTTTCTTAGTTTTCCCCCTTTATGTTCCCCCTGTTTGCTGATTTTATCCGTGGCTCCCAGTTGTTTAATCTTCAAGTTTCTGGTGTTGTTGCCTTACCACGGGCGAAAGTCTCTTTTTCCCTTACGGCACATGCTCGCCCGTTCCTTTTTTTCCCTCCGGCCCATAGTTCTCTGTTTCTTCTTTGGGATTTTTTAGCACCACGGCGTTGGCGCTCCTTCCGGCTTTTTTTTTTCCTTTGGTTATCTACGGTTATAAGTTAGTTGTGTTTTTTTTGTTCCTGTTTTTTTTGTTTTTTTTATTAGTTTTACTTATGATTAGTTTCTACTTTCTTTTTATTTGTTTTGGTCCCCAGGAACTTCCTTCCCTTTGACGTTGTGTTTTTTTTGGTGAAAACCGGGGAACATTTGTTACTGGGGTGGTCACGACTTCGGCCATGCCTCATCCCATTGTCTTCTCGAGGGTTTGGTCTTCTGAACTTTTTTGGTTTTCCGGGACTTTGTTTTTTTAGTTTTTCCTTGTTCCTAATTTGAGTCGCATCCGTCTTCTCCCCCCTGTATTTTTTTTTTTTTTGCCGTAAAGCAACCCCACCCCACGTGCCCCTTTTCTTTTTTCCTCCCCTTTCGGTCATGGGATTCCGGTTTTTTCTTTTCCCAATGGCAGGGTCACTTTTTTTCTCCGTCGAACAACGCCTCTGGCAAAATCGGGTCTAGTCCTCCTAAGGCCCCATTTCCTCCCTTTTTGTTTTTTTTTTTCTGAGGCGCTTTGTTTGATTGCACCCTTCGTAAACCGTGGGAACCAAGGCCGTCTTCCCCACCCCCCCTCCCCCCAGCCTCCTCCCCGAAGATTTTCGACGACGGAATCTTGGGTACATGGATTGCTGTGTTCTTTTGGTCTTTTTTTTTTTTCCCCCCCCGTTTTCAGCCCCCCCCCTTAGTCAGCCCCAATTGAGTTTTTTCAATCCTCCCCTGTGATACCCGAATGCAGTGTTTTTTTTTCCCGGAGGCCATTCAACCCTTTTTTTGTCGACCTCGAGGTCTTTCCAACCCAAAGGGCGGATCCATGCCATTACAATGATTTTTTAGTAGGCTTTTTTGTGGTTTGTCTGTTTCGGTTGTTTTCCCCCGTCATCTTCCTTACTCTTTTTCGTGTCCCAAGGTTTCTTTCCACGGCTTGCCTTTTTCTTCCTTTCGATTCACACTTCCCAGTGTTTCCCTCCCCCATTCGTCTGCTTCAGGGGCGTTTTTGAGCTGTGGGCCGTCTTTTTCAGTGTGTTGTTTTTTTTTCTGTGCTTTTTCTGTTTTTTTATTTTTTAGTTCGCCTTGCTTTGTGGGGGGTGGTTCCCTCCTTTTTATAGCCAAGGTACCTTTTTTCGAGTTCCGTTTAGACCCCGGGGCTTGAGCTTTCTTAAGCTGTGCGGCTTCAAGTTTTTTCCCCTTTCCGATCTTAATTAACGAGACCGACCCCCTTCCTGTGTTTTCTTTTGTTGAGGGGTAGGTCTTTGTTTTTGTCCCTTGGTGCTGTCATTCCCCCCCCCTTTTTTTCCCTTTCTCCCCGCCTGACCCCCAAACAACCTCTGGCTTCGTTCCCCACAGAATGTGAAACAAGTCCCCCTCCCATCGGTGTGTGATTCTCGCCCCT
>Ga0179591_1292219_pt1 | contig 10885 bp, 11 predicted proteins | sample CZOMad2_1_08_16f_FD_182891 | JGI IMG/M metagenome (GOLD analysis project Ga0179591, IMG submission 182891) | Vadose zone soil fungal communities from Angelo Coast Range Reserve, California, USA - CZOMad2_1_08_16fungal (PacBio error correction) | ecosystem: Environmental > Terrestrial > Soil >... | reverse complement strand
CGGCATCGGGCTGACTGCCTTTTGTTAAAGGTTCCTCTTCCGCGCGTTTCACCCCCATTACGGGAAGCCTCTCTCGACCCTCCTCTATAGGAAGGAATGTTCCCTCCTTTCCCTGACGGCATTCAGTCCTTGCAGAGCTCTCTCGGGATCCTTTGTAGTTTTGAACCTCTATTAGCTTATTTTTTTTTTTTTTTGATGTAGCTGATTCCCCCCCCTATGTACACAAAAGTCTTCTCCCATGGGAATTCTCTCGGGCGGTCTTCTTCTTGAGCGATATCCCTTCTCGTATCCAGTTCGTATCTTTTCTCTTGCGGAGAAGATGCGACGAGCCTTTCCTTCCCCCTCGTGGATTTTGCGTTTTTTGTTTCGAGAGCGTTTACGTTCTCGAAGAGGCTCCGCTTGCGGCGATTCCGACGAAGACTCGACGCCCTTCCCTACGTGAAACGTAATCCCGTTTCATCTTGGAGCTCCTTTCCCCTTTTCACTGGTACGGGTTCCAATAGAAGGTTGACCTCCTTCCCCCCTCCTCTCTGACCAGAGAGGGCTTCTAACAAGTCGGCATTTCCTGGCAGAGTTAGAGAGGCATCTCTCTTCTTTCAGTCGTTCTTCGGTAGATTCGATCCTGAAGTTAGATCCAATACTGACTGATGTCTTGTGGAGCCATAGGTTCACCTTGTCTGATGAAACGCGCAAATTCCCCTCCCCAAAGAAGAGGCCTTCCTTCTCAGGTCCTCCTCCTCACCGCGAGACCTTCGACGCGGAGAGTCATACGATGCATCCCCCATCGGCCCTTCTCTCTCGATTCCTCTTGCTTTCCTTGAAAAGGTCCCTTTGGCCTTCTTCGACGGTGGGGCTGTCCCTTTTGAGACGCGCTGGAGGTCAAATTCCCCTGCAAGGGAGATAGACTCTAACATCTTGTCCGTTGTCCCTCATCTGTGCGTCCCCTCGGAAAGTAGCGAACAGAGGCCCGGCGCTCCCGGTACTTCTCTAGAGAAGGAGCTTCTGTAGCAGACTATTCCCCATATGGAGGAGGACTACCCCATTCTCCTTTACAGAGAGCTTCTCTCTGGCAAACCGTTTTCTCGGGGGGTTTCCCCCAACGACATAGACCGTCGGCCTGGCCGTCTTCCTTCCTCTTTCTTTCTCACGGCGCAAGTGCTTCTGCTTTTCTTTTTATGGTGGACTTTCTTACGTGGAGCGAAGTGGGATTCCGTCCACTGCCGCGGGTGCTGTTCTTCTTTTTTCAGATCCTCTCCCTCTCTCCTCGGAGGAGTGGAGACGAGATCTTTGACGGCTAGAGAGAAACTCCTTTCAACTCGTGTTTGCATAGTGTGTTCCCCTAGCTTTGGGATGCAAGAGATCTCTATTTCGACCCCAGGCTGCTGTCTACTGAGTAGGCTGGCATCCCACCTTCCTTTTTCCCTTTTGCGAAAAGGAGTCCTTTTTAGGATAAAGGAATTTTTCTCCCGCCGGGCGAGGTCGCCTTGGTCGGGGCGTCCGTTCTCTTAAAGGAGAGTAAGCTCTTCCCCCCTATTCCCCATTAACCCCTCGAGAAGAGCTTTTTCTTCTCTCGGAAGGAGCGGGAGCTGCTTTCAAAATTTTGATCAGGAGTTAGGCAGGAGGTCTTTCCCCCTCCCTTCATGTAAAGTCGGTCTTCCTCTACTTAGTTGTAACCACCTTGACTTTGCCCACAAAGAGGCGCCTCCCCGCTTCAATCGGCGCAACTCGACCAAAGGCATCTTTCCCTGGCGCCTCCCTTCCGGAACGATCGGCGGACGCTTTCTCCCTTCGTCAATCATAAAGGAGTCTCCCTCTCGTCCACCACCTAGGAGGCCGGACCTGAAAAGGAGTGAGCCCAGTGATTGATATCTTTTATCTCTCTAGGTCTATTCCCGTCGTTTAAGTTCGAAGGGAGGAACTTCTCCTCTCCAATGACGGCTGCGGCCCTCGGCTTTTGCTCTCCTTCCCCGATAATTAAAGATTCCAAGGACCTTTTCATAGATCTCTATTAAAAGAAGACTCCCTTCACTTCCGAACGAGGGATGAGGAATTCTTCCGAATCTCTTTCAGGAGCCTAGTGTCCTTCATTTCAACCTTACTGAATTAGCCTCCCCCAATCATGTACGGTGATGTTCATTTCCCTGGAAACAGGATAGAAGAGGGTCATCGCGTACGAGCTTCAGAGGAGTTGACTCTCCAATCTCCTCTTCCGAAGGAGAGGAGGTACCCTTTGTGATACAGGGATTTCTCTCTCCTCCTTGTCGAGGATTTGAGAGAGGAGTCGACTTCTTGTCAACCTTCCTTTTCACCCTTTGTTTTTTCTGCTTTTTCTTTTTTTTGTTTTTTGTCTCTCTGAGAGGAGATTCTATCTAGTCCTCTCTCAAATCGACAAGGAGAGCTTCGGACCCGTCTGTTGATGCCCCCCCCCTTTTTTCGGAAGTAGAGAGCGGAGAGAGCTATTTTCTCCTCCTATATCGCCTCTTTTCTTTTGAGGGGGTTTTTCGGCCGGGACGATGCCTTTTACGCCATTCATGAGGAAATGATTTTTCAAGTACGGATCGCTTTTGATCCCCCCTCTTCTAAGATAAGATATTCCTTCTCTCCTTCAGAAGAAAGTCTTTCCTTTTTTGTCGGTGAGCGTTCTTTGAGACTTGTCCGTCAGCGCCGTTCTTTTGCGGGAGGACTTTCTCCGCACTTCTGGACCCGCGATCGTCTATGGAGTTGAGACATTCCCCTTTCCCTTATTTTTGAAGAAGGCCGATCGCTCTTCCCCCCCTCTTCCCTTCTCAATCAAGGAGACGGCGCTCCTGTTGAAGCCTCCGGTGGTTTGAAAATATGTCGGACCCTCTTCTTGCTTCTTTTTTCTCAGTTTCTACGAGCGACCTGATGTTTTCTCCCTTCGGCGACGGAGACGAGGCATTTTTCTTCTTTTCCTCTTTTTTCAGCTTGATCGTACTCCGCACTGCACTTCTTTTTTGGTATGAACGTACGACGTCTCGAGGGTACGGCGGGAAACGGTTATGTTCCTCCTCCCGCAGAAGAAAGACCTCTTTTCTTTCCTCTTCTCCCCTCAAAAGCAGGCCCTTTTCTTTTTTTTTACTTGAGTTGGGAATCGGCCATGTGTTCGTCCTCCTCCTACGAAGAGGCAGCGGATACGCCCTTCCCCTCCCCAATTCTGCTTCACTCACAATTCTCATTTTATCCGCTACAGCAATTAGCCCGCCGCCCGCAAACGTCTCCTTTTTTAGGCTTTACGCCTTTCTTTCCTTCCCGGATCGGTGGTTCTGAAAATCCTGGACAATAAAGTATAAATTGAGGTTTAAGAAGCCCCTCCAAGAGTTGAGGATTTTTCCTTGCTAGCAGGATCCGTTTTCCCCCCCCTTCAGAATCCCTTTTTTCGGCTGCTGTTTGATCTCTCTCCCCGAAGAAATACACCCTCTTCTTTCGCCCTACAAATCCCTCCCATCGTTTCTCACAAATGAAAGAAAGTCTCCCCCCCTCCCTCCTTTGCGCTGATATTTTAAGAGTCCGGACCGTCTTCCTTCTCTACTCTCTTTCGTTGGTGAAGTGCCGCCCCCATAAGAATGACTTTTTCTGGAATGCCGCGTTTTTTCGAGATGTAGTTAGTCCACGCCCGATTGCGACGTAGCGCGAAGAACATATCCTCTCTTCTTTTCACAGATTAGATTCGATCCTCTACTACGAGTATCTCCCGGTCTTTCTCCCCCAAAGATGTTATGAAGTCTCCTTTCCTCAGGTGAACTTGAATGAACTTTGACCCTCAATTCTCTTCTATAAAAAGGAGAACCATTGTCTTACTTTAGTCCCCTATCGATTTAGCAAGCAGTCTCTCCTCTGTAAATGCATGCCCTGACGGCATCCCGAAGAAAGTACTCAAGCGTGCTCTAGTTTTTCTTCTCTAAAGAGATCACTCAGAGGATTTTTTTCCTTTTGAATTTCCTTTAACCTTTCCGAGACAAGGTTACGCTTATATAAACCATCCATGAATATCTCCTATAGAAGAGACCCGCGCTCAGAGATGAATTGAGCCCTTAGGCGTTTTGTTTTTAATCTTCATAACTATTTTTACTATGTAGAGGCCCCCCTTCCTGTACGCTTCATCTACAGCCAAAGGTTCCAATTAAGATTTCCCCTAGAAAGAAAATATTCCCTCCCCCTTTTCCTTTGCATAAGGTAGTGCCCCCTTTTTTACTTCTTCCTTTCTCTCTTTTCGCGCCGCAGTCTCTTAGTGGAAGCGGGCCCTTACCCGCGTCGAAACTCACCCCCATTCTTCCAGCGCACGCTCCTCTTTTCGACGCCAGATTTCCCGGAGACGCTGGTCTCCGATCCTCTCCTCTGCGATCACCGTCGATCTTTTTTATCAACGTCTTTTTTCAGAGTTTGAAGTAGATATGAGAAACTCCTCTCCCGAGATAATTTCCCCCTCGAAGATGACAGCTCCTCTATATTCGACCTTTCAATAATGCTCTCCAGGCGAGATAAGGAGTTATGATACGGAATTTCTTACTAAAGTAATTTTCAGATGAAGATTGAAGAGATAGTTTACCCACCACCCCCTCCTCAAAGATGAACCTTCTTTCTTTCTATTTTTACCTCCCCCTTTTGGGTGCGTGCTTTTTTTTCTGACGAGAGGCCTCTTCTTGCGAAGAGAGGAAGTTTACTAAGGGAGAGAACGAGAGATGGATATCCTCCGAGAAAAGTACGTGGATAGAATTATCGAAGAAGTTTATATCCCAACACCCCCCCCCAGACGCAACGCTTTGGCCTGGAGCCCCCCCCTTTGCACATTTGGTAAGAAAGGCGTCCTGGAGAGAGGAGATCGCTCTTTTCTTCGTCCTGGGGAAAGCTGTCTCTCTCCGCACGGACCTTCTCAGACCGTCAAAATCTTCCTCCCCAAAGCGAAGGTTCTCCTTTAAGGACATAGGGCAGGTGATAGCACGATAGGTATATTAGGTTACTTCCTTCCCCTTCTATAGGATTTCTTTTCGACGATGCCCTTCCTTAAATTCGAATAAGTGGATTTTCCTTTTCCCGAGCTACGTTAGAACAGATCCCCTTCTTTCTTAGGTCCCTCGTAAGCGATACTGCAAGAAGGTACTCCCCTTTACCTAAGGAGGTCATATTTCGTCTTCACGGTATCTTTCTTTCTAGATGGGTCGGCCCCCACTAAGTTCTAAGTCGTCCTGAGTATGGCTCTGCCTCTTTCCCCTTCCAGTAGGAATCGTTCTACTAGTCGATCCCTCAGACGCTGCGTAATCTCGATGTTCCTCGATTACGATCACCCTCTCTTTCCCCGGAGCTTCTTCTTTCGTGGAGTAGCTGACTCGTTTTTCTGACCGGCCCTCCCTAAGAAATTCCCCCCCACACAGACTGCAGTTCTCCCATATCCCCGGGTAGAGGACATAAAAGCAGGGATACTCCTCCTGGAGGACAGGGAGCGAATTAGATGACGAAGCGGTTTTCCCCTTTGAAGGGCTTCTACTTCTGCAGCAGATTCCAGTAGACTAACAGGTTACGGCATAGGGGCTCCGGTGTGTTCTAGAGGCTCCCTTTAATTACTCGGAAAGCCTCTTCTAGCAGAAACCATAGTTATAGTTTTCCAACCTCTCGGGAGTACTAACCGTCAGCTGGAGGAGATTTTCTCCTCTGAGTTACTGACAAGAATACGAGACGCTTTCAGTTCTCGTCAGTAAAATTTTGGCCCCCCCTCCCTCTCCTATTTTCCGAGATCGGCCCCCTCCCACAGAGGTAGCATTTTTTGCTAAAAACTTAACCCCTTTCCGCCGTCGGATATAATTATACTTTCCCGCGGGAACCCCCTCACGCCTGCAAGTGATTCGCTTCCCTTCTTTGGAAGACGATTGAGCCTGATGTGAGGTAGATCTCGTGGTTTCGGGTTTTTTCAGACATCCTCGCCTCTTTCCTTCAGCCCCGCGCCCCTCTTCTCTTCCCTCTTTGTGGTCTGCGCGCCTCCAAAGACTCAAACCTTTCCTCGTGAGACTTTTCGGCTCAAGTCCCGGAACGTCCCCTTCCTTTTTACTCGATTTTATACCCGACCTTCCTCGGAAGGGGACGTCTCTCGAATGTGACCCTTTTAAGTTTGCGAACCCCCTGTAGGGCTCTTGATGTAAGTCTCCTTACTGGTTATTGAGATCTCGGGCGCGGGCATTAGAGTTAGCGTTTCCTGGTATACGCTCCATTCACCTTCTTTTAAAGGAGCTTTCCTCCCTTTCCAGACCCCACTTACCCCCCCCCCTCGACCTGCGGTTTTTTGCATGAAGAGGAATTATTCGCAGATTGATGCGACTTAAAAGTGCTTAGTCCGGCGGTTTCGGACCAACGCACCCCCCGAGTAGGAATAGACGTTCTTCTATTATAGTCTCTCCACGAAGTGCACTTCAAAACGCGCTCCCCTCTCAAGCTGCATTACTCCTTCTGCCAAAAAAGCCTCACTTCGTCCCTCCTTAGGCTTCCCTTTAGCTCTAGGACACGGAGAAATATCACGCGTCCTCCTCTCACAAGAAAGTTTTCTCACCCCCTTAATAGCATCCCTTACCGGACCTTACCGCCCGTTCTATCTCTAGGTCTTTTCGAGCTTTTTCTTTTCTTCACCAGCTTTTTTTCAAGAGCAAGATACCAGTGAGAGCAGATGCCTATTTCTCTCCGAGAATTCCCGACACTCTCCCTCACCCCGAAAGAAAGGATGATGACTTAGATATTCAGCTCTCAGCTCACCTATTGTTCTCTTTCCCTCGAAGTGTTTTTTTGCAGGAGATTCCTTTAAATAGTCATCTTAATAGGGAAACACTCTTCCTCTTTCCCCCTAGAATTCTCCTATTACCTTAAGGACCCATCCGATGAGGTCCGGAATTCCTTTCCGCGAGTGACTTTCGGCGAGAATCCCCCCCATTATATCCCTTTTCTAAGGATAGTCGTTAGGTAAACGGTTTCGAGAGGCTCATTGATCCTTCCTTCCCTGTCAGGACCCTTTCCTCCCTTTTTAGAGGGAGCTCTTCTTCCCCCTGAAAATATATATCTTTCCTTTTCCCTCGTTGTTGGTGTAGATTGCCCCCTCTTTCGAGAAAGCATCCCTTCCGGTAGAGATACTTTGAACGACAGTTACGTTATTCCCTCAGAGAGAAAAGTTGTTTTCCCCCCTCCGTAGAATCTGTATGGCTCCCCCGTCGACGCATCGACTGTCGCGCGATCATGACCGCCCCCTCTTCCCACATCGACATGCCATGCCTTCCCTTTCTTTTTTTTAAAGTACCGTTGAGTCTGGAACAAACTGAGGATCCCGATTAAATATTCATGGGGACCCTCAGAAGTCAGTAGGACCACTAACTCTCTTTTTTCAGGAGTTCGCCCTCCTAGATGATAGTTAAACTGCCATTTCTTTCTTTTTTTTTTTGACGATTAGTGGTCGTCTCTGTAGAGAGAGAATAGCTTCCCTCCCCCCGGATGTACTGAGATTGAGAAATCCCCCCCCTTATTTCCCTTCCCCCTCTCAAGAGAAGCTCCTCTTCTTTTCTCGTAGAATCTACCACAATCCTTTTTGAGGAGAGTGACTTCCTCCTGAAGATCACCCCTTCATGTCGTCGTCCCCCCCTTTTCTCGGAATGGATACTTCTTTCCCCCCCCGAGAGCAGCCGATTTAAGAAGGTTTTTTTCAGAAGGAGAAGATCCCTGTTTCAGATTGATTCTTTCTTAGGAGAAGCGTTGTTCTTCTCCCCGCACGTATGGGTTACTACGTTTATTCTTCTCAGTCGAGGAAGCTTGTCAATGACGCTGTTGGAAGCCGCCTCAGAAGAGATTCACTTGATGCCTCTCCTCCCTATTATTAATAGAGCCGAACCTCTTCGTTTCTATTCTTGTATTTCGAACTAGGCCATTTTCTTCTCTACTTTAAAAGATTCTTTTTGCAGCTGGCCTTCCCCGTAAGAGACCAAGAACCCTCAAAATCTGCCCCCTTTTCCCCGAGATAATAAAACCCCCTTCCTTCCCTGTATAAGGAACTACTGAGCCTTCGGTAGACACCCCTTCTGTGATGTGAACTTGACTCCTGACCCCGTAGGAAATTCTCCTGGCTAGTACGGTCTGTAAACTCCGAGATATAGGGACCTCTATCATGTCTTTTCTTATTCCTGATTCCCGAAGTTTTTTCCCTTTCTAGTATACGGATCCTTATCTCTCTGGAAGATATCCCTTCCCTGTTCCCCGGATGTCGGATTGATGCGCCGCAGCAATCCCCTCTTCTCCATCACACGCTCGCGACTCCATCGTTTCCACCATGCCCGACCTTGCCGCATATTTTTCTCCTTCTCTTCCTGAGGCCCCGAGGCGATGTTTTTTGGCTTTCCCCAGACGCCGACAGACCCTCTTTCCCGAGTGATTTGCTTCGCGATGTCGTTCCGCCGATTGTCGAATAGTCTACGACACAGCTTCTCTTTAGAGTTCAGGACCTTGAGGATCAGAAGCACCTCTTCCTATGAAGGTCTTCTTTTTGAAGAACAGTCCTCGGTTCCAAGAAAAGATGTTCTTCTTCTTTTGCTGACGGTTGTCTCCCGTGACCTGCCTCCTGTCATCCAAAAAGGGCGTCCTCTCAGTCAGGTCTCTGCGGAATCCCTATCTCGAGGCCCCTCTTCATCTACCCCTCATTTGTAGGAATAGACTTCGCGCCCACCGAGTGGATCGTTATGGCCGTGAAGCCCTCGCTGTTGAATTTTTTCTGGGTCATCAGGTCTAGGGTAAAGAAACGCAATCTCTATCGACCTACTTGAGCGCCCTCAGAATAGATTCAGGCCTCTGGAGGTATGACTTTTGAATAGGACACCTCTTCAGACGATGGTGGACCACCTCGGGTTCTGAGAATATAGCCTCCGGAGGGTGCCCCGAGACTCCGATTTCTTTTTACGCCTCTCCTTCTTTACTGATTTAGCTCGCCCCCCGCGCCGCGCTCTTTTTTGCAAGCGGGTCGAACGTAAATTCCGAAACCGCAAACTTGTCGCCGAGATCTCTCTCTTTTCGCAGTCCCCAGATATCTGAGACGATGGAGGTTCCCCCCGTATCTTCTTCCGCTCGACTCCCTATAGAGGAAAGTCTTCCACCGTCGTCCCGATACGTTGACATTTCGACAGTCTATCTAAGATTTCCCGTCAGCGAGCTCTTTCGAGCCGCGAGATTTTCTTTCGTCCGTCATTTTGGGCTCCGCCAGTCTGATTCATGCCGGTGCTCCTTTTTTACTGAGGGACCTCGTCGATGCCTCGATCGTCGATTCCTCCCTTTCTCCAGCGACTTTCTTGATCTCTCTCTTTCCCTCATCTTTTGAGATCGATCGGCTAAGCGCCCTTGAAATATTTCTCGAAGCTCTATTTTTGATCGCCCCCCGTTACGGGCCGCATCTAGAACTCCTAATACGACTTTCCTTGACGGCGGAAGCATTCGCCGTTGAAGGAAGAAGTCGCACGATTTCCTTGATGCTTCGATTCTTAGAGGAGCGTGTAGAGAACGGAGCAGTATTTCGTTGGAGAATCCCGAACGCCTCTATGCAAAAGGTCCCGTTTTCTCAAAGGCAGCCGAGATGCTGTGATTTCGAGATCTTCTGATGTTACCATCTTCGTATCTGGATCTTTCGGAGCCAGCTGCAGCCGCTCGTGCGGACTTTCGTCTACCTTTGATTGCTCTTGAGCGGACTTCCCCGCTGGCGGCTGCGGCCTCTGGGCTCGTCAGCGCCAAGGAAGATTCTTGGAAACCCCCCGACCGTCTTTCTGCGAGAGTAAAGAATTATCCTGGCGCCCCCCCCCGCCTCATCCCCAGATCGCTATCCCCCCCCCCCGTTCTACCTCCCCCCCCACCCCCACCCCCCCCACCCCCCCCCCCTCCCCTCAGTTGCTTTCTATGACTGAAGAGCTATCGACATAGTCGGAATCCGATTAGTTCGAGGCTTCTCGCATCAGACCGTTTTAGTAATACCGATTCGGATTCGATCTCCTCCTTCGACCCCTCAAGAGGAGCGATGGCGGTTAGGAGTTCGCTCGCGTGCCCCCTCCCGGACCTCCCCTCCCTCAAACAGCCGAGGCGTTGACTTTTCTCCCCGGATCTCAGCTTGAGGCCGTTCTTTTTCAATCTGAATGCCGTCCCCCTGGTGTCCCCTCTTTCCCTTCGCGAGTTCCCTTTGCAGGATTTTTTCTTATAAACGGAAGGAATGAGTTGCCTGCTCTTTTGGTGAACGTTCATATCGTCCCCGTCTCTCTTTCGGAAGAAGCTTTTCCCCTCGTGGATTTGACCGGGCAACCTCGGGGATCCTGGGAGCACCGCTGCTTCGGCTTTTCCTGAGATTCAACATTTATGAAAGACGAATTCTTCGTAGCTCTGCGGCGGGTCACGACGGGTGTGTTTTTTTGCCAAAAATAGCAGCTTTACGAGCGCCCTCTCTCCCCGAGGTAGTAGTTCCCCCCCCGTTTTCCGCAAACTTCCTTCCCCCTTTCAGTCGTGACCTCTCCGCCGGTCCGGGACCTTAACAGATCCCTTTTTTTTTTTCGGGCATTTGAAGAGGACGAGACGCTTCTTTTCCGAGCTTACTAGCGGTGATTTTAGAATCATATCAGAGGATTCTTTCATCCTTCCGGCCTCCTGTGGGGGAAGGAGACTCCTTATACGAGACCCCCTCTTCCTTTGCTGACCTTCTGGAGCGCCCCTCTTCCTGGTCCAATTAAGCAGGAGAGATTTTCCCCTCCCCTTCCTCTTAGCAGTCTTTCTTGCCTAGAGACCACGTTTCAGCCCGACGTTTTGAGACAGGCCTCTCTTCTTTTCTTATGTCCGACCTCTTGGTCTGGTATTTTTTTTTTTATCGGGCTCTTTTCGA
>Ga0179591_1286507_pt1 | contig 10885 bp, 7 predicted proteins | sample CZOMad2_1_08_16f_FD_182891 | JGI IMG/M metagenome (GOLD analysis project Ga0179591, IMG submission 182891) | Vadose zone soil fungal communities from Angelo Coast Range Reserve, California, USA - CZOMad2_1_08_16fungal (PacBio error correction) | ecosystem: Environmental > Terrestrial > Soil >... | reverse complement strand
AGGTTACAGGATCGCCTTCCCAGCTTTTGATCCCCCTTAACAGAACTATTGAGATGGCTCTGCCTGTTTGAGTAAGTTGACTGGTTCTCTCTCGATTTGACACTCCAGTCCGGGTTCTGAAGCTCGCCCCTTGACGATCGCCTGGCAGTGAGGGAGTCCTATGATCTTTGAAGTGGAGTTTCTTTTGGATCCTCTCTTCTCCCTTCACACAGCTTTTTTTTTAGCATTTTTTTTGTGAGATTCCACATATTCGGAAGTAACCCCCCAGATTTTTGTCCTATTACACCTTTCAACTCCAGGTTGTATGTCTTTTCCCTTTGATGGTTAATACGGCATATAGCAACACGTTGCCATCTTTTGATGGGCCACCCCCTCCCCCCTGTATCTTTCGATCCCTTCCCTTCGTTCCCCTTTTTCCTTTATTTTTCATAGCTGTCGAAATAAGCCAACCCCATTGACAAGCTCTTGCGCCTTTGATAGGTCGTTCCCACATCTCCCGGACGGCTTGGAACCCCTCTACTTTCGGATACAGAACTAGTTTTCTCTCTCCTCTTCCAGGGCGGTCATACCTCCCCCTCCCCCCCCCCCCGATGTCCCTACCCCCTCCGCTCTTGTTTCCAAATTGATATCCGAACCTCAGATACCCCACTTGACATGATTCGGGGACCGCGTCTGCCCCCACTTTGCTCCCGGCGCGAGACGTGACCTCTTTGGAAGATAGAAATCAGTCTTTCCCCCCTATTCCTCTCTCCCCCACCTCCGTTGTCGCTTACCCATTAAGTTTTTTTTTCCCTGAGGAAAGGGCTGAATACCTCTATAATGCCGGGAAAGACAAGTTTCTTGTGACCTTTTTTTAATATTCTTGTTTTGCTTTCCTTGCTTTCTCAGCAATGACGCCCCTCCCACCTCCATATCCCGATTTGAGCCCGGATGGCGTTTTCTTTCCCCCCCCCTGCTCCCCCCGTTTCCTCTTGCAAATGATGACCCTTGCATGATTTTCCCTGCTCTCCGTCGGCTTTATCAGAAGCTACTGATTTGCCGAACGTGGATATATATTTTCTCAACTCGCTTGATCGGGGTCTTCGTTCCGACTCTTACCTCCCCCCCCGACGCCTCTGGCCTTATCCCAAATGCAGCCCAAGGCCTCCTTTTTCGAGGTATATTTTGCGCTTTTCCCTCTCCCCTTTTTGGTTTTATTCGCAACGCCTCTTGTGAACAATTCATCTCAAAGTGAAAACAGACACCTTTCCGACGCCCACCCCCCTTGCCCGCTCTTTCAGACTTTCTTTAAAACTGGTAATGGTCGTGACCCCCCTGGCCTCTACGCGCAACGGACCAGCAATTAGCTCCCCCCCCATGCCACTTGAGCGACGGCATCGTTTCCCCCCTTTTTCTTTCCCTTTACCCCCCTGTTTCCTCTCTCCAACCGATCCCCGGCTACATGATACTAGGTTCTTTTCGTTCCTTCCCCTGGCTTAGCCTAATTCCGAATGGCGGACAGCTTGATAACGATTTGATCGTGCTGGTCTCCTTCCCGGCCACCCCCCCACACCGCATGCTCCTACGTGTTTTGCTTTTGGTTTAAAATCCCCCTGATAGTATTCCACAAACTTAAAACCGACGCCTGGCAAGTGGCCAGAAAGCGCTTCTCCTCCCAGTTGCCTCCCCCCCCCATTTTCTTTTTATTTCTTTTCCTGCCTCTAGATCCCCCACCCCGAGGAGGCAGTTTTCTTCTATTCATTTCTCTCTCGGTTTTGAGGATAAGCCCGCTCATCGGGTTATTTGTGATATGATCGCCCCTCCCGTTTTTTTTCTGACAACCATGCAGCCACAAACCGTCTCCGGCAATTGTCTGCTGCTCCTTGTGCTGTGACAATTGTAGTCGTGTCTCCGTCGCCCCAAAAGTGTTTTTAACCCGGTTCGTTTCCTCAACACCTTACCCAGATGATGTCGGTTTGCTTGAGTGTATCCTCACCCGGCAGCACGCCTGTGATCACATGTTACGCACACTTTTCTTATTCTTCATTTCAACCAGCTCAGGCTCCCCTTTTCGAGTAAGAGTACTAGGTTAGACCTTTACTTCTTTCTTGCCAAGTAATTACCGCCACTGACTTAACTCGAAGTAGTAACGTTTAACTGAAGTTATGCCCTTCTTTTGCTTGGGCACATCCTCCGAGATTAGCGTTCCTGAAGAGAATGCAGACCATTTGTAACTCACGAGCTTTTCTGTTATTTTTGTAGAGGTGGGTCGTAACAGACGGTTATTTTCCTTTTTTTGTCCTTCTCCAATGAAGTCCCCTATTGTTCGTTTTTAAAGCTAAACCCTTCCCGTTCTCTTATTCTTGACAGTCACCTCGACCCTTTGTCTTTTCCCTTTTTTGGATACCCTTTCTCTCCTCCCTTTCGCTTTTTTCTGTCCTCTCAGCCTCCTCCTCCTGTAATACGATTCTAATACCAAGGTGACCCAACAGTCGTTCTCCCGACTGGCGCAGGTTCCAGAATGTCGGCAGGCCTACTTTGACAACACTTGAAGGTGCCTTTTCACGACCAGTTCCACTTCCCCCCCTGCGTCCTCTAGATGCTTTTTTTTGGGTGCTGCCTTCCGTAACAGAACGGAGCATTTTCCACAGCGCAATATTTCAGCCAGCGGGCAAGACACTGATGTCCCCGGCCTGAGCGTTTCCGTCCGCATACCTGTTTCCTCTTCCAGCCCCAGGGTCCCAAATTTTTATGCGCCCCCTTTAGCGGTGATAATGACGTTCGAGTGAGGATGATATCCAAGATTTTCCGCGCGCCCTGCCGGAAGCACATGTAGTGAATGAGCCGCGCGTCTACTTTCCCCCTTCACATTTCTGTTCAAGTATTCTCGTTCTACCCTTCTATCCCCTTGCTCTTGCATTGTTATTCATCTTTTTCTGTGTTCCTGGGTCCACCGTTAGATCTCCAACTTCAGCTGTGCCGGCGGAAAGATCAGTTGGCCTTTGAACTGGTACCGACTTCTCTATCACCCTTTGAGCCGCTGATTTTGATTCCCCTCTCTTTCTGACTTTGAAGGCTAGTGTGCGCCTTCTTTACTATGCGTCTATAATAGTATCGTCACGCGCTTGAGCGGTATTTTAAAATCTCTATTTCATTTGTGTTGCATCCCTCACAGAGGCCCCCCCTTTGGCCGTGCATATTGCCGTGAATCCGGGGTTCTTGTTTTTAACTCTACCCCTTCGCTTTGAACTTTGATAGCGACATCTTTGCCCTTTTCGACTTAGTCGAACTTTCCAGAAGTTTCTCTCCCCCCAAACCCCCGTTTAGCCCCCACCTTTCGTTTTCGCTAGCGAAAGATACCGCTCATAACTTCCAAGTAGATCTGGCCCCTCACGTTGTCGCTTTCCCCTGCGGACGTTTCTTCGACTTGTTCTTTTTTTCACAGCTTGCTGTATATTCCCTGATTTGAAGCCCTACCATGGAGCCTTACTAAGCTCCGCAGCATCCGTGTTCTCCATCTCACACCAGCCGCGACATTGTGGCTTACACTGCTTGGCGAAAGTAAGATGCGTCCTGTTTCCCTCTCCTTCCTCCTCCTTTTTTTTTTTTCTTTTTTATCCGGGACAGGACTCTTTAATTCCTTTCGAACGCTGTGGGATAATCCCCCCCCCTCTGTTGTAGTTTTTCTGTCTACATCTGATGACTTTCGCTTGAGATAATGTTTACCCCTGGGTGATTTTTCTCAATGTGGGCCTTGATAATCAGAAGAGGGCAATTCTTCTTCAATTTCTTCACGTTCTATTATCTTCTTCCAAAGTTGATGAGTCCTATGCCGATTTCCCCTTTTGTTCTAGGCTCTCTCTATCCGACCAGTTTGACTCCTGTGCGGAGCCTCTTCTTTCTCGATACCTCTCGGCCGTAACCTTTTCGCTCAAGTTCAAAATAAAGGTTTTTCAGATCCAGAGGTCCTTTTCCCTCCTTTCCCCCCCCCTCCGACGGCCACCCTTTTCCCACTGTTTGCCCGCTGACAGACCAGATCGAGTATCAACCCACTAAATCGCTCAGCACTCCTCGTCCCTTTATTTCGCTCTCTCCGGCGCAATCAGCCTTCCCTACTCAAATCCCCTCTTCAGGTGACAATTTTTCCCCATCGCCTCCCTCTTGATAGAGGTCGAACGGTTACCCGGTCCCCTTTCCCTTTCCCCTCTACGGACTCCGGTTGCTCCCGACCCTCCGCTGCAGACCCCGGCTCCTCCACCTCCCACCGATGATTTTTAAAATTGGCAGAGTCACCTTGATAACTCGCGAAGCCAGATCAACTTGACATCGATGTGCCTGGTGGGCCGGTGAGTCGTTTCCATGCACTCCATCCCCTCTTTTCCCTTTTTCTTCCGCTACTTCCCTTGGCTCTTCCTAAGCTAAGCTTCCTACTCACAGTAATTTTGCTATACCCTTTTTCCCCCTTTGGGGCTTTTCGGAGATGCGGTCCTGGACGCTTATGACCGGGACAGCAGTTGATTACGATGATGGCTTCAAATGTGCGCTTTTTATTCTTCTTCTGTGCGGACCGCGCCCTCTTTTTTCTTTTCCCCAACCCCCAACCTCCCTAGATTTCCTTTTCCTCCTTTTGAATGTTTGCCCCCCCCCCCAAGCCCCCTGGTCGATTGAAATGATTATCCTCTTCCTGGAGCGATTGCTCTTCTGGCTATTTTTCATAAGCTTTGCCCTGCCTTGTTCTTATCTCCCGAACTGCGTTCTTCGTCGCGTTCACCTATTCCTCCTGCGCGAGGATTTTCTGGACAAAATGCAGCGGTAAGGTTTTAACCCGCCTATCGGCTCGCTTTTGTCTTGATGAGTAGCAACGCACTTCTGCGTAAAGCCCCCACTATTTGATACCTGCTGGGAACCCTCCCCGCCCTTTCCTACGCCACCTGGACCCCCTTTGGCCCTTCGGGATTTACAGTTGTCATTGTGATAGCACAGGTGCCCCGACCCCCTTACGATTGCCCAAATTGTTAACCGTGTCTATTTTTGTCTCGACCCTTTCACTAGTCCAAGTTTTTTTTTTGACCAAACCAGTTTTCCAATCTCACCATTTCTCTCCCCAGGTCACAGAATGACCTCCTCGGATGGGCGAGCGCCCTTGGCGGTTTGACGTCAATCCCTTAACGTTTTCTTACCTTTTCGTTTTTTTTCTGGCTGGGTAGTTTCACTCCCCCCCCGAGTTGATCCTCACTGTTCGCTTGGCGGCAACACTTCACGGAGAGAGATTTTCCAAACACTTTGTCTTCCTCCCTCCGTCTTTACCCCTTTTCCATCACGGACCAGCCGCGGCGAATAGCGAATGTTTTTCTTCATTCTGTGTTTCTGCATTACCAACTTCTGTCTCGATCCAAGAAACCTTTCTTGCTTAGGGTTATATCCTCTTACTCTTGTTGTTTGTGAGAGCTAATCCCCCCCCCTGTCCCCTTTTTCTTTGTCCGTTTTTTTTTCAATGCATAAAGTTTCATATTGTTGGCGGCACCTTTTCCTTCTTTCTCCGCTGTGCTGTCGCCCATTGCCAGGCGCGTTTCTTCACTCCCACAAGTTGTCCCCCAGTTTTGACTTTTGCAGTTCCCCACCTCTTCCCCCGTTGTAGTGTTTTTCGGTTCCGTCCGAAAGCAAGATAACCACACTTGCCCTCCCACGTTAGGCGACCTGCCCCCCTCTTTTTTTCTTTTTCATTAATTATGTTCTCAGGGTATGACCTGTGTTTTTCCTCTTTGTCGATGACCATGGGGATATTCCGCAGCCCCGCTTTTACCTCGCTCCGTCCCCCTTTCCCCAACCTTTTTTTTCGCGGTTTCCCCCCATATTCTTTAATCTGTTCGACCCGAGGATGATGTTCTTGGCCGACCCCACGGGTAAACGCCTCCCTTTTTCCATCCGGTGTTGTAGGTGGTATGTTCCTTAACAACCTTGATTGTCTGATTTCCCCCCCCCCATGCGCCCATGTCAGGGCTTCCCATGCTTTCTCATAAAGCGAACTGAGTAGCGATATCTCTGACGACCTTCCTGCCCCCTTTTTGAAATTGTTATTCCAGACTTTTTCTCCAGCGAGCTTGTTTGAGATACCCTCAGTCAGCTTTCTCTTTAACCCAGCTTCTTATCCCCCGACAATTTGACCCCCCACTCAGTCTGCTTGGCCGATCTCTCTGCTGCTAAGTGGCAGAAATTGTCGGACAGATCACCATTTTTTCCCCCTTTCTTCACCTTTTAGCTTTCTCTGTAACATCAATTCTGCGCAACTCCATTTCTTGAGGTGTTATGTTGCTTCATTTTCATGCGCCGCAGCAAGGACCCTTCCCCCCTAACCTGCATTCTCTCCTTTCCCTCCTTTTCGGCTTGTTTTTTCTCCCTACTTCATACGTAGTCCACCAAAAAACCCCACTGTCAATGGTATCTCCACCATATGGTGATATAGGATAGTTTCTAGCTGAGGTTCCCTCTTTCTCCCCCAACGAGGTAACGTCTAGATGGTTCATCTGGGATTTCTGATTCTCCTCTCTCTTCCCCGGCCACATTGAATGTCTGTTGATCTGCAGGCCCGTAGACCCCCGTCTTGATCAAATTGAACTCTGCCTCCGGGCATCGTTGTTTCGAGGGATGTCGCCCCGGGACCCCAGTAGCGACAACCCCTTTTGTATTGCTTAGAAGGACCTCCTTCTGAGTTCCTGCCTTGCCTGGTACCGAGTACCTTATCAACTTGAGCCCGTTATTGTCCCCTGAGCTTTATTTCCCTTGCTGGATTTCTTGGATTTTTTTAGCCGATGTCAATTAGGACCAGAGTATCTTCACGCGATGGATTTTTCCCTTTTTTTCAAATCTCTTGATGTTTGGTTTGGCTTGTCTCACAGATGGCACCGTTCAGGCGCATATGCCTTAGCTGGACGACATCGTCTTTCTTTTTTTAATCTCCCCTTTCTTCAATTACTCTCCATTATGTTGGACTTTTTAGCTGGTGAGAAGTCCCCTAGTCTTGCCCCTCGCCCAACAAGACGTTTCGCTTTCGCTATATGAGCGGAAGATAAAGCACGTTAAATCAACTGCAATTAATATGACTCCATGCCCTTTCTCTTCTATCCGTCTCCTTTCGCGATTTCAGAGATTTTTTCTTGAGTTTCGAGATCCCAATTCGACCCACTTCTTCCCCCTCTATGTCAAATCAACCGCGCGACCTTTTGTCTGTTCAACGCTTTGGAAGTAACTGAAGAGAAGTTACGGTCCCCGCTTTTTCCTCCATCCCTCCTTGTTTTGTTGTCTCTCTTTTCTTTTCAGGGACCTTTGCGCCCCTTAGACCCCCCCCCCTTTTTTTTGTCCAGCTGAATTTTTTTTTTAGATGGCTAATCACATTTGCTTTGTATAAAGTTTAGTTCGCCCATCGGAGCCCTCTACTGCCGCGCAGCATCTAGGGAGCGCCCACGTCGAACTCTCGACCTGCTCCCCCCTTCTTTTTATGCTCTTGACTTTTTTTTTGTTTGTATTTCGTTCGGCTTTCTCTTCTAGAAGTCGTAACGCGGTTGCTGGGTATTTTTCCTTAGAAATCCTCTGGCCTTCAACTGGTCGCTACCTTTTTGCCAAATACAAGTTTTTCCAGAAATGTCGTGTCAAGGCCCCTATGAGACCCCCGGTCCACCCTTTCCCCCCTTTCTCCTCGTCCAACCCCCTGACTTTCCCTCTTTTATTAAATAACCAGCTTTTTCTACTCTGTTACTTATTTTAGCTTCCCATGACGTTAGCCTTGCCTTCCCTTTCATACCTTCCAGGTGACACAATCAACTCATTGGATTTGATAGAGGTCAGCTTTTTTCCCACCGTTTTTTTTTTTTTTTACCTAGGCCCGGAACCCGGATATTTATGTACGATCATAATTTTGTCCAGGGAGTCCTCCCCCCCCGACCCGGGCTACACTGGAGATTTTCAAATTTTTCCGTCAGACGAAGATAAATTGACCCATTCCCAAATCATTTTCCGGTGTTCAGTCTCCCTTTTTCTTTGCTCATTCCAACCCCTTCGAATTTGAATTTTTCTGGCAACAGCCTGCCCCTTTCAGTTCCCCCATGCCGTATCACCGCTAATTTGCGCACATTGAAACTGGGGCTTTACGGGCCTTATCTTCTTTTGCGCTTTCTCCACTCCTTATCCCCTCCTGTGTTCCTTGATAACCCGATCTTTTTTATGTATAAGTTCCCCCTCTTTTCCTTTCACGATGCCGCCTCTAACCTCAATCTCGAGTCCCTTTGCGTTTGTCACGTGCACCAGCGAAACGGGGTCCGATTGCCCTTCTCCTGTTCCATTTTCTTTGCCAGCGCGCTCTTTTATAAATGAGTTCTCCATTGCTCTTTTATTCTAACTCTTCTTTCGTCTTATTGGCGACCATCTTACTCCCCGCCTTTTGATTGATGATCCATTGCCTCCCCCCCCCCTGGAGAACCCCGAGATGTATCGCGACTCTTTTTTTGCGTTATGAGACTGACCCTCACCTTTTGACCCATTCTGGTTTCAAGCTGGCAATCCCCCCCTCCACTCTGGTTAAGACGCAACCTCCTTCCCCACATCCTGTCCTTGCCTCTCGTATTTTTTAAGGGTTTTTCCCTGGCTCGGACAAACAGGAATCCTTTCGCAGGCGCTCGATGCAAAGAAATCATGCCCTTCTTCATTTTTCTTCATTTACGTATGTCACCCGGTGGGGTTTTGAAACCCCCGTCCCGACCCAGTTACCCACCTCCCCGCGTACAGGACTTTTTCCTCGGTGGGCGAGCTCATGCACCCTTTGGTTTTTGAAGTTCAATTAATCCTTAATTTTCCGTATAGCTCACGACTTTTATCGGGAGTTTCTTTGATCCGTTCCCCCGGCCTTGCCAGCTCTTCTTTTGGAAGCTTGGTAGGAAAACTTAAGTAGGAGCTCCCAAACTTTCTACGAACTCCGCATGTTCCCCTTTCCTCCCTCCAACGCGTTTTATTCTCCCTGCCACATTTGCGGAAAATATTCGGTGGTTTGCACTTTGCCCCACTCCCGATCCCCATAACCTAGACGAGGGACTGATCTCTCTCTACTCAACTCAGTTGTTGGTTCAGATAGCAAGCACTCGCTTCCTCGTTTTTCTGTCCGATGCGTACTCCCCGAGCCCCCTGAATCTTTTTCCGCAAATGGGTAGTCCTTTCCGCTTGACTGCGTTCTGAGCCCCAATTGCAGGACGTCGTTCCGCGCAAATTGTTTGATTCCTCTCCGTTTTTCCTTTTTTTCCCCAGGACCACCGCTCCCCCGATGATGTACAAAAAGCTTCGGTTTGTCGTTTTTGACCTCTTTCCCTGCTCAATCCAAATCGTTCTGCCGCCACGTTCTATTATTGAACCCACAAGATTCTCTCGACCAGGCCGATCCTTCCCTCTCCTCCCTTTGTTTTTTTGTCGATGACAATCAGGTTCTTTAAGAGCGACCTGACCCTCTCTTTCCGTCGTTAACTTACGCGTGATCTCTTCTTGCTGGGACAATCGTTCGCTTACGAGGCTTCCCTTGTTTCAGAGCCATGACCCCTGTTTTTTTTCACGCCCTCTGAATAGTCCCTCAGCTTTTCCTTGGAGGTGGCGTCGCCCACCTTTCGTTGTCTTTTTAACCCGTTGAGAACCTTTCTTTTCCCACTATTGCGTTGCGCTCTCACGAAACGAGATAGCCCTATGCCTTGTCCCGACCCTTGCTCCCCCTGTGGCCTGCAATTTTGTCCCTTGATCCCTCGAGCTTTGTTTTAAAGACTTCGAACCGTCAAGTAGTTATAATCATCCACGTGTTCGGCAAAAATCAGTATTCTGATAGCAGTAATTTCCTTTCGCAGGGCACTCTCCCGTCAGACCTTTTCCTTTCCCCGTTTTCTTTGGCTTTTTCTTCCCTTCGCCCGCCTGAACTCGAGAGTGATGGTCTGGTTTAGAATTCTCATTCGCTTTTCGTCCAACGGAGACCATCCCCCAAACGCGCAACTATTTAAGTAATGGGCAGCCACCTTTCCCCTGCCCCTGATTGAGAGCTCGTCAATTCCCCCGCGTCCTACGTTTAGCCCCAAAGGTCAAATTTTTATCGCTCCAAACTTCCGGTGAAAGGACATTTCGAAGCTTGTGCGATCGGGCCCCCAACCTCGGCCCGTCTTGTCCCCCGGAAGTTTCCTGGGAGGAATTCTCCTTAGCGCGCCACTCCACATCGGAATTTCAATTTTTGTTTCGGGAGCCGTCCAAATTGACTCTTTGTTTTTGTAGGGCATCTTTTTTGTTTCTGTTCTCTCCCCTTTCCTGGACACAGTTTTGACCAATATTCAGCGTATTGCGTTCGATTGATACGTTAGAGTTGTTTCTTCAGATACGCTCCAAGTCGCCGCTTCTTTGCTTTCACACGAGGTGATTGATTTGAGGGACGGCTGGCGCCGGGTTAGGACGTGCCAATAATGAACCTGTAGCCGTTTCCCCCTCTTGTTTCCTTTTTTTTCTGTCATTTCTGTCCTTTTTGCCTCACGGCGATGGCCCCGGTTGCCTGTCGCACATTTTTCTCTTCACCGACTTTCTTTCGTAAAATCACCTGGTTTTGTAACGTGATTAGCGACATCTGTTCCGTCCGAGGTAGTCGACGCACCAGCCGGCGCGAAACACATTCTTTCGATATCTTAAGATACCCCTCCCTCCTCAACCCTTCTCTCCTTTAGGACTCATTTGTGTTCGAAGGCATAAGTTATTCACTTTGCGTCGCCTGCTGCCGAGAATTCCCCTATTTTCTTTTGCCCCCCTTCGAACTCCCCTGATCCACGTACTCAGCGCGAAGCCAGATTTTGTGTCTCCCTAACCCAACCTCATTATGTTTTTTCTCCGAATGAAGACTCCTTTG
>Ga0179591_1235548_pt1 | contig 10885 bp, 13 predicted proteins | sample CZOMad2_1_08_16f_FD_182891 | JGI IMG/M metagenome (GOLD analysis project Ga0179591, IMG submission 182891) | Vadose zone soil fungal communities from Angelo Coast Range Reserve, California, USA - CZOMad2_1_08_16fungal (PacBio error correction) | ecosystem: Environmental > Terrestrial > Soil >... | reverse complement strand
CTTCCGAACCTTAGCGGAGTAGGACTCTTTTTCCCACACACAAACCCCTTTTCAAGATCTCGCCCCTCCCCCCAAGTGAATCCATTTTTTTATTTTTCTTCAAACCCCCCTTTTGTTTGTTCTTTCCTCACTGCCTAACGTGGGTTTTAAGAAGGGTCTTATCCCACACAACCCTTTTTGTCTTCCATCCAGTTTTTTCCGACCTCCCTTCTTTCTTATGAGGACCCCACCGCGTGTCCCCGGTCTTGCGCGTCCCCCTTCCAAAGCACTTGACCCATCGTTGCACCAAGTGTCTATCAGTCGCGCCGGGTTTTGTTTGCCTCCCCTTCAATGAAGTGGGTGAAATGTCGCGCATGTATCTTAGACATACCGTGCACCACCCCCCGTTCGACGACTTCTCCCTGTTTAAGATGTTAATCCATGATAAGCAAGCACGGGTTCCCATACAAGTTAAACGATTTTTTGTCCTCGGCGATATTATTTATCTTTCAATCGGGGGTTCCCCAATTTCCCATCGAAAATCGACCCCTTTGCCCCTCACCTCACTACCCAACCGGTGAACACAGTCATCAATGATTTTATGTTCCTTGTGTCCAAACATAATGGCGAGAAAATTCCAATGGTGGCGTCAATTTCACCCCGAACTGCTCGCCCACCCTTTATGCCGGCGCCGATCTTCCTCCTATATGATTCCTCTCCTTTATATGCTTCGGGGTGCCCGACTCTGGAATTTGGACGCGTAATGTCCCCCAAATTTCAAACGCTAACAAAGCCCGCCCCTTTGCCCTCCCTGCACAACCCACAAAAACGGGCAGGTTCCCTGCACCCCCCACAACCCCCCCCCCCCAAACTTCTCCATTGGGCCAAACCGCCTCCACAGTGAACTGCCCCCCCCCCCTCCAAAGACCGAGTGGTGGCTCATGCCTAACTTACCTGTTTGGCCCGGGGGGACGCGATCTTGGTCCTTGTCGTGTCTCCCCCCACGCGACAAACCTCCCAATGACCGAGTCTGGAGCCTTCTTCTTATCGAATTTTTTTTCCCCCAGTTTGACTTTTTGGACCTGAACGGTTCTTAGCCTTGCTCTCACAGCGACATCCGACGTCTATCTCCAGAACACCGCAACCCCTCCGCATCCCTGCCCGGGGTTTTCAACCCCCCACCATGCAGTTAAACCCCCCCGCAGCTCAGCCATCCCCCCCTGCCGGCGGTGCAAACCCTGCCGCTTCGTTCAGTTCAAACGCCTCTGGCTCCACCCTTGGAGTCCAAGCGCGGCCTTTCTCGAACATTGTTTTTTCCTCCCTGCGCTATTCCCCCATTATCGCGGTGCGCAATATACCCCAACACAACTCGGACCACAGCTCACCCACGCAAAAGCTGCCCGACCCTCCGTTCACTCGGGTAGGTCCTTGCAGGGGGGGATGTAAGGCGTCAAGTGCTTTTCCCCCGGCATTTCCCTGGGTAGCCTGCCCAATTTTCTCTCCACGTTTTGAAGTATTGTTCTTCGGACCTCAGTTTCTGGAAAAGAACCCCACGTTTAACTGGCTTGAACGTCTTTTTGGGCACCTGCTGAGAATCGCAACCTTTTACACTGGGTCAGGGTTTATTTGTATTCCCTTTTTTCTTCATCGGAGCACACAGTCGGCATATCGCGCCATCCCCGGGTCTCCGTTTGCTTATGGCCTTTTTCCAACCGCTGCTTCCACATGAACGACCCCCCTTTGCCCTTTGAATATATTCTTTCGAATTTCCGTCTACCGTGTGAAAATCTACATTTTCATAACCATGTCGTTGGCTTCCGCTGGGCATATACCATACCATCCGGATTTTTAGACCAGCTTTGTCCCAACCTTTTCCTGGGGTTAAACCCCAAAGCTAAGCGGGCCCAACACGGCTCTAGTGGCTGGGCGTTCCCCGATCAATCCAAAAATGTGCTTTGAACGAGGATTGTGATAGATTTTCACCATAGAGGAGGACTCCGCCTGGACTCCCCCGCGAGACGGACTTGCTGCCCGCTTGTTCTACCAAACAATTTTTCGCCGCAATCACAACCTTTCCCTCCAACGAGGAAGAGTATCGTGCGGGATTTGCCGGTGTTCTGGCCCCTCAACCGAGTCTTGGTTCAGTCCTTCCCTTCCTCCTCGCTTTCTCATGAATACCGAGGACTTATAGCTTTTTGCTGCAAACTATTTTATCTTTTTCCTTTGCTCATCTCTCTCTTTTAATTCTCCTTCCTTTTTTGAGCTGCGCCCCCTGCTGCGTTCTCCAAGCTTTGCCAAGCACACCAGCGAAATTGTTGGGTGGTGCCGTCTTGATTCCTGATTTTAGATTTCCTGAGATATCTGCGGTCATCTGTCCCCCTCTTCCATGTTGACTGCCGACGCCGGCCTTCCGCTCTCTTCTTTTCTGGTACTTTGAGTTGCGTAGACCATTTTTTGCTGCCTCGTCGGACTCGGTCTATTCGGTTTTCGTCACGGTCAACGTCGGTGCGGTGTTGCTTCCGAATTGGATTTATGCATATAAATGAACTTTCATTCAGTTTGTGCTTCTGAAAGATTTCGTCCCCCATTACTCCGTTTATTTTTTGATACCCGGTTTGTTTTCCAGTCAGCTGTTGCCCCCTTCATGGGAGACCTTATGTATTTGTTTACTCGCCAAACTATGATTCGCCTCTCACTGTTCTTGGAAAAAGGCGATGTTTTGGGGTTATCTTCCTTTTCCCCATAAGACAGTTCCCTGCACCGGCTTAGTTTTTTTCCAAATCAGCGTTTCTGTATCACTAGCTGGATAAGTTGAGAGAGATTGTCGCACTTTTGATTCTCTAAAATACTTCTTTAAACATATCTTCCAATTAAAGTTCCCGATTTAGATAACTACTTTTGCCCCTTTTACGGCCTTCCCTGGGCCCTCCCGTATTATGAAGGAAGCCCCGAACACCCCCCACCAGTTTCATAATTTTATCTGCTTAAACCCGGTATGCCATGAATTTTACCTTCACTGCTCCCTTTCCCCAGATAAACGTTCCAAGAAAGGGAACTCATAGAGGAAGTTTCCCCTTCGGGAATCTGTGATTTCATTCCTGTTTTTTTCTCGTTGGTTGTTTCTCCTTTTTTGCAGCCGCTTTGATCCTTGTGATAGAAGGTGTGAAGGATGTGAGAACCTTCCCGTTGGCTCACCTTTGGGTGATCCAGATGCCTCGTGTACATGTTTTTCCTCTCCTGCGTGACGCAGGCGATTTTCTGAGAGTGTCTTGACTTTACCGTGTCTTTTTTGGTGCACAAACACTGGTGATGAGGGCTGCTTTTTCCTTGCTGGTCTCGGTCCGCAGGGGAAGTACCTGGCTAACTTGTAGCGGCTGAGCGATAAAGCGTGCCGGTCCAAACTTTTCCACGTCCACTTTTTCTCACTAGAAATCTTCTCCTGGTCGTAAGACTTCCGCCTGGTTCCCCTGTTGTCAGTTTGTTTACCCGGCGCAAACTCTCTTCCCCACTGGGATCGGCCCCCGGGTCCACCAGGGACGTTAGCGCTTGTATCCCCCCCAACGTGCTGGGCAGTTGTTTGCCGCACTTTTTCCCTTTTGTCATTTTGGCAATGCGACTTTTTACGGAGCTGCAGTTCCGGTGTTTCTTCTCCTTTCGTGGGAGTTTTAAAGCGGGTATGCAGGGTGCATTGCAGCCCGTTCAAAGCCCCTGTCGTCCTCAGTCCTGAGCCGTCAGATCCACCCTTTTGTCGAAGCTTCCTTCCGACGGCACAAACCCAACCAAAAAAGGACATGTTTTCTTCTCAGTGGGGAAAATGTGCCTCCTTCGATCGACCACGTATTGGCCCAAGGCCAAGGACCTCCTGGTATATGTTTTACCACCGTTTGGGGTCTCGGTTTCTCGCAGATTCAAGCTTTATGTGTTCTCGATTGACGAGCTCCAGAAGATCGCTTCTTTCCTAAAAGCCGGTTTGAACACATTGTTGTTGACTCCCTTTTGAGAGCATATTATTCTCTGGGTCTCCTTAGTCGAAAGGTTGGGGCGGGCTGGATCTTCATCCATGAGGTTTTTCCCCAATTTCTGGTGTTTGAGCCCTTTCGAGTACGTCTTAGCCACTTGTCAATTATTTGACTTATGGATTTCCCTTTCTTTGGCGTTCATTTGCACGGAGTCCATGACCCGATTCCCACTCATAGATCCGAAGTACTTCTTTTTTGCACCTGGTGGGCATGACCCCCCAAGTGTTTTAATGATTAACCCAAGGGAGGCGGGGAAGCGAAAAACAGATGTTAAATTTCTTTTACGCCCCTGGGTCGATTTTGCTTCTCTCTTAGCCATGTTGTGTTTTTTTTAAACCTATTCTCCGACCTGCGACGATATTTTCCCTATATTTTAATATCTACGTTTGTGTGTTTACTCTTTTTAGTTTTACATGCTTGTCTTTTCCCCCCCCCCCCAACCCCCCCCCCTGGATCGCTCCTCCCATCATCAATGGTTTCCCTCCTCCCTATTTACACCAGCTGTTGTTTTTCCCCTTCCTCCCGGGGTCAATTGACTTGTAATTGATCAAACCCGTTTTTTTCTTCCCATCCCGGTGGTCCGCTCCCTCCCCTTCGGATCGATTAGGACACCTTTTTTTTTCCCTCGTGGGCCTTCCCCCCTTAACCAAAAGCCCTTGAAAAAATCCCGATTCTTTTCATTTCCCCCTTTCCTAAGCATTCGAGACCGTTTTTTAGCATCCTTCACCCAGAAGTGGGTGACACTGCCGCTGCATTTATATCTCTCCCCTTTTGACCCCCTCCCTTATACGACCGGCATCCCTTCCGGCCTGCCATTCCTTTCTTTACCTCCAAACCCGTTGAAAAACGCCCTTGATTTTCCTCGGCGTCTTGTAGTTTTTATCTCGTCAAATCAGAACGGTCCCCCAACGTCAATGCAAGAGGTCACACAGAGTTTTCCCCCCCCTAGTTTTACAAACGACCCGGTGGCTTATTTGGTTTGCCCCCCCCCTCCAAATGGTTCATTAGTCCGTGGCCATCCTACTGCTCGCCAAACTGGCCATTCCTTCGACGATTACAAGTTCTATTTATATGTTTAATCGCCCAACTTTCCTTTTTTTTTGCGTAACGACTATTTCTTGGAAGGTTTCCTGCCCTGCCATAACTGGCTAACGCTCCCAACTCCAGTCTTAGAAACCAAAAGGCTTCTGTGTTCCACGCCGCCCCGTAGAAATTCACAACTCCCACGAATGATGCAACCCTCCCCATTTTTGGGTGGCTCCCCTGGTTAACTACACTTACTTTGGCATGGTGGATCGTATTTTCTGCTCGGCTTGGGCTACTTACACGATGACCCTTTGACTCCCCCCAAGGACCTCGATACTTTCTCCCTCGAATATTTTCTATGCGCAACAGTTTGTTTTCAGGTGTCCCCAGTCCTCCCGGCCCACCGATTCGCTCGGTGTTCTTTTTCCACGGAGTAAGACTGCAGAGCGCCTGGATACTCGCCCTGAACAGCCTTGCCGCACAGCCGGTTGTTTTAAACCCACACCTTGCCTCCAAAGCAGCGCTTCCTTTTTTTCATTATCAGATCAACCAAGTGAGGCTGCCCCGATAGTGACCCCTAATATTATCCCCAAGGAGCCCCCAGTCTCGAATTCTCGACCGGACGTTTACCCCCCCCCTTACAGCGGAGCAAAGCTAGCCAAACACCCCCCCTCTTCCAGCTCACCTCCCCCTCTCCCCCTCCTTTATACGACTTGAGTTTCGGCCCTTGCAGGGGTCGCTGCAATTCGTCATTCTTGATTCTCAACCGTGGTTAGCCCAACTCTCGCCCGTTTGGATTGTTGACCCTCCCTCGGAAATCACACGTTTTCCCTTTCCTTTCCCTTTTTGGACGAGGATCTATCGAAATCCTGAAAACTGGTGCTTGAGTCCTTTGTTTCTTTTGCACCCTGGTTTTCTCGGAGCTACCCCCCCCCCTTCGATCTTTTTTTCCCAACGTCTCCGGTGTTCGCCTCTTTGCTGCCCCCCTCCAGACGGTGCCTGACTGTATTTATTTTTTTTTCGAATTCCGCCACCCCCCTAGAATTTTACACGCAACATCCGCGGGTTTCCCCTTTATGAGTGGGACGATTTCTTCAATCTCTCTTCCGACCAGCTTGCCCCCCTTTTTGGACATTTAAGCCCCGAGCCCCCGTTTCCCCCCTTGATCAGCTTGCATGGGTTTCCGGCATCATCAACCTGCTGGAAAGTGTTCTTTTCCAATAGCGCGTCTCCCGCGACTTTGACCTCGGACGAGAACATGAGCTTGAATAATTCTTCTCCCCCCCCCAAAAAGTTTTTCCTCACCACCTCGCCAACGAGGAATCGCCTCCTTCCGAAGTGAAGGCCTTGGTTCCCTCAAAACGAGATGGCAAATATTGTTCCGCTTCCTTGTCTATAGCTTCGGAACTCGCCGGCGGCATTATCGGGAATTAGCCCCCTTTTTGATGTACCACCCTGCTGTTTTTTGTTCCGCTCCTTTTGCTTTTTCATATCTATCTCTTTTCACATCAGTTTTTTTTTTTTTCTTGAGAGATATGAGCAACCCACATGCCCTGCTGGATGGTTCCCAAGAGGTTTTTCCGAACACACGATCGGAGCCCGAGATGCCGCCGTAGATTGAATGGGACGATATTTCTTCATCTGATTGAACCACATCCTGTTCCATCTTTTGTTTTATTCAGTCCTCCCGTGACTCGTAGCCTGCCCCATACTTCATCGTGGCAGGGACCTTTGTTATTTCCCTTTTTTTCCCCACTTCTTTTTTCGCCCAGCCGTCGGATATCCGTTCTCTTCTTCGGTTCATAGTTGATTTCTCGCCGCATTGGAATGACCTACACCAATTTTCACCTTTTTCCGAAGATTGAGAACCGCCCCAATCTTTTTAGGGTGTGACTCCCCATTGGGTCTGGCAGGCTTCACAGTCAATTTTGTCAACGCTCGACTCAGTTGCTGGTTTTAATCGTCACCCACTATTTATTCATCTGCGGACTGTTGCGTGGGAACACCCCTTCTGCTGTTGTTTAGCATTCTCGACAAACATCCAAGTCCTCACCGTCTCTGTGCAGCAAAATCGGAGTTCACTACTCCAGGATAATCGAGACGATGATTGACTTTTTCTTCCGAGTTGACAGACCCAACATGTTTCATATTCCCCACCAAGCTCCCTTCCAAGTTTTACAAGATTCGTCTTTTCCTGACCGCGTCCCCATCGTTTTTTTTCCCGACAGTTCCTTTCTTAACTGACATTTTTTCATTTTCCCGACCGGCACACTTCCCCCGTTAGCTCATTTGCTGCTTTCCCCCCAGTTACTTAATTCGGTCACTTACCTTCCCGCCTTTTTGAATTCCCCCGGTCAAGGGCAGAGCGAGACGTGTCTTCGATTTCCATCTTTTGTGATGGTGAGTGTGCGCCTTATTTTTTTCTCGATTTGCTCGCGATACTTGGGTGAATTCTCCGTTTCATGGTGCATGACTGGGAGAGGAATTCCCCTCTCTTTTCCCCAGTTTTAGATCATTCCTTTTGTAGCTTTCTGGTCCGTCAGACCTTCTTTTCAACAGCCTATGAGCTATTGCGGCACAGACTTCTTTTACTTCCTTTTTTTTTTCAAACACTTTCGCGGTGTTTTCGTGCAGGGCTGGTACGGCCTCAGGTCTAGTCGCGCGTTAGTTGTCGGAAGCGTCACCGCTTCTTTCTGGCAAAAGTACACCCCTTGCTGAACTCTCCCGAAGGCCTCCTCCTTAATCGATTTCTGGGCGCTTTTGTTTTTCCAGGAGCCAATTCGTCTTTTACTGCCCAGATCCGTGCACCCGTGCCCAACTTTTACTTTTCCCCAGGGAGACCACACATCGATTGGATGGTTTGCAGTCCCTCGGTGATGACTGTGTGGCCCCCATGTTTCTCCCCTAGGCCGGTGGGTGTTGTCCGTCTGGTCTGCTTAAGCGGTGATGCATGCATTTCACTCTCCCCGTCCCGTAGACGCCCGATCGCGTTCTTTCGATTTCAGTCCCCCTTTATTGTCTAAGCTTTTCTACCGTGCATGGCAATTTACTATGCCTGGGGGGAACATCTCCCACCATTTGAATATTTCGCATGAGGTGGCCGTTTTCCCCGGTCCGCAATCCGGGATTTTTTTGCACGGCTTGTGTCATCTTTTGGCCCAAATTGTTTCCGTGTGTCGATTTGCGATGTGTTTTTCATTCCCTTTTTCCGAGATCCAATAAGATCGCGAGCCACAACGCAGTGTTGCAACACCTTTTTCTTTAATCCCCTTTTCGTGATGACAGTTGTCTTACAGATGGGGATGCAGGTCGTAGTACGTTTGTTCAAGGTGGCTGTTATAGGAGAACTCGCGGCCAGTTCACCCCACTTGATTTTTCAGTTTGAGGGTCGGCACAATTTTCTTTCGTCGACGGGTCTCAGTGCGACAGGGATTTTTGACATGTGGCTTTGTGCATGGTGCAGGCCAGGGTCCAGGACCCGCTGTTTTCCCTCGATCCGAAGGATGCTTCTTGCAACCTTGATGGTTTTTATGAACCAAACGGTTTTGTGTCCCATGGCTTTCTTAACCACCTTTTTTGGCAGGGTTGACATCATGACAGTTCCTGGATCCCCTTTCGGATTGCGTTCGTTTTCCCCGGTTGGGGTTGAGGTCAAACTCCGACTCCGCGACGATATTCTTCCCGATCTATATCCCTCCCTCCCCCCCTCCCTTGTGTTCGCAAGCTGGAGATCGTGTCCCTCCCCTCCTGTATCTGCGTCGGCGAGGTTTTCCAAACCCCAACCCTACGGCCCTCCCCTCTATTCCTCCAGGTTGCCTTTCCACCCTCTTTGTTCTCTCTTCCCCGTTTTTCTTTGGGTTCAGAAGGTCATTTTCCTCAAACACTTTTGGTTTTTCCCGTACAGTGGCCGCCGCCTCTCTCTCCTCTTCGGAACAAACCTTTGGTCAGTAATACGTGGCTCCCATTCCCCCCGCCCCCCTTGACAACAAATCACTCAAGCATGGCCCAAGGTCGAAGCACTAGCACCGTTCCCCGCCCATCCTCACCCAAGCAAAGTTGTTTTTCCTTGCCTTAGCATGCTATAGCAAGACGTGACACCAAGCGGCGACTGCCGTACCACAGATTCATCAATGCAAGACCGGGGATTTCCGCCCCCATGGGGAAACACGGCGTGAGCTTCCCCTCGGCGACTTTCGACTGAGGCCAATGCCATGAACAATCGACCCGACGCAACAGTCTTTTATGCCAAGCTCACCGCGTCCCCACCCCGTGTGTCTCAAATTCCCCGGATGTCGTCCTGGCGTTTTCCCTAATTGGCGACCTCATGAGGGCGTACCTTTTCCCGCATTTGTTCCACAAGTGCCTGCGTTCTCTATTAGACAATAGCTTGACTTTAGAGCCCTAATGCTCTAATTCTCTTCACCGGAATAGGGATGTTCCTGATCAATGTCAACCCTGCATAACTCTTTCACGACGAAACTTTTCCCATTTCTCCACACAACCCCCTTCTATGTGCCGCGGACTTAACTTTTGGCCAAAAAATTCATTAAACAGATTCCTGCAACAACGTCCAAAAACTTGGGGGGATAATCCATGGACCTACCTTATTTTTTTTTAACGGCGGCTCGATCTTTGTCCTGTCTCTATCTTAAAACGCTGAACCGCCCCCTCGTCTCTTACTTTGTTCTATCGGGCGATGTTTCCTTACTTTGGGCCCGGTTTGAACACGGCACGTTTTTTTTACTAGAGGCAGCCTCGTCCCTTTCAGCTTCTCAACGCCCCGCCTGCATGCCCGCCGTACAAACCGCACCCTGGACACGATCAGGCCGGTTCCCAAAAACATCAATTTCCCCCCCTTCATTTTCGGCCGTGCCTCTAGGAACACTCGGCTACCACCGTGCGTTGACGCCTCCTGACAAAGACTATGGATCTACCACCCTTTATCCAAGCGCCGGATTCTCTCTTTCCCCCTTCTTTCCACCCACGGATCGGGCGCAAACCTCCCCAAACAAATAGGACCCCACCTGCTCACTAATAAAAGATGCTTCCGTCCCGCACTTTCTAGCGTTTCGGCCACCTTTGCGCTTTGCACCTGCGGCAAATTTAATTGACCGGAATCGTTTTTTTCGATCGCACTTCCTCCTCCCCCTGTCCTCTGTTCAGGTGTTTTTCAGCTGTCGTAACGCACGTGACGGGCTTGAACCTTTAGGGAAGGGCTCTGAGATCCTACTCTTTACACGTTACTGTTTTATCGATGTTGACTCAATGCGGTTTTCTGAACTCGTCCGCCTGTCTGCCTAGCGCCGCACAGGACTCGTTTTTTTTCTTCCTCCTCCCCCCGCGGATCTGCCACCGCCTCCGTTGCCGGTTCTCTGACTTCGTCAGAACACCCCGATGACCTGTCCACCCAACCTGTCCGCGGGAGGACACCCGACCCGTTGGGGCGCCTGACCCTCCCCCAGAACTATAGTTCCCGACCCTCTTGCCCACACAGATCTTCCCCCCTTCCGCCGGACCCCGGGTTTATCCCAAATCCCCCTGTACCGCGTTTTAGTGGGCGCTCCGTTAATCAAACTTTAAGCCTTGTATAGCTTAACCTTCTGTCTCTACCGCGAGTGACCGCTCAGATACCCTTTATGCGCCGCTTCTGAAACCAAGGTCGACTCCCCCTACCCCCCCAAATTGCACGCTTTCCTATTTTTCAGCGGATGTCCTTTTTTTCGTCTTTTCCAACAAATAGATGGCCCAGTTGGTTATTTGCCGCTTCAAGCAGATCGTGTAGAGTTGGACATATCTGGGCTGAAATTTGGTGTTGCCCCCCGTTATGGGCCAGCACATCCCTTTTTTGTTCTTTTTTTCTC
>Ga0179591_1203951_pt1 | contig 10885 bp, 10 predicted proteins | sample CZOMad2_1_08_16f_FD_182891 | JGI IMG/M metagenome (GOLD analysis project Ga0179591, IMG submission 182891) | Vadose zone soil fungal communities from Angelo Coast Range Reserve, California, USA - CZOMad2_1_08_16fungal (PacBio error correction) | ecosystem: Environmental > Terrestrial > Soil >... | reverse complement strand
TTTCACGCTTGTTCCCCTCCCCCCCAGCTAGATCGGATCTCCGGACCCTCTAGATTTTGCCCCGCAGAATATCTTTTTCAGCCCTTTTTTTCCCATGCGGACGCGGACTTCGAGACGGACTTCCGGAAATAGGCGTAACCTTCCCCCTTTTGCAGTTCAAATTTGACCACGCGTGACAGATCCGTCTCAGGTTCCTCAAATCCCGATGTAGTGAAACCCGGACTTGCCTGGAATAATGTCCATCTCCCAGATTCCCAGGCCACAACTCCCCTGGGGACTGTAATTTGACATAAAATTCGAAGGGTTCTTCCCCTCCTACGTCTGAAACTTCCACGAAACTTTCCCCTTCGGGGAAGAAGACCGGAATTCCTAGACGATGCTGGCCTTTGACTCCCCCCCCTTCCCATCGAACTTCCCCCCCAGTAGAGTTCCCAAAAGGGCGAGGAGGTTTTATTTTCCCTTCCCGAGTTTCTTCTTTTGACTTCACGAAGTTTGCATTTTGCGCGTTTTTTCCCTTCTTGGATAAAGTATAGTGATTAGAAACTGGGACCGTGTCTTCGTTCCCTCAGCATTCAAGCTTCTCTTCAATGAACGGTTTTCAACTCTCTGTCTGCTTTCTCATGTTTTAGGAGACCGTGTCCAAGCCATTCCGCCTAACCAGAAGATTCGCTGACCCACCACAACTCATAAAAGTTTCCCCCCTGCACACCCTTCTACTTTTTGGGATGGTTAACTGAGATGCTCCACCCCCTCTTCCACCCCGTGTGCTTGTCTTCCTCGTGTGAACCCCAATTCGACTGCCTCAATTTTTATGTGGGCGATTTATAAGCGGAGATTACAGGTCCCCCCTTACCGAAAGTGTCTTTTTTTTCTTTTCTAAATGCGCATTTTGCTGCAGCGAGAGTATTCTTCCGGACATCGTTAGTTGCGTCCCATTCTTTCTTTTTTTCCCCACCACGTTCGCAAGATGTCAAAGCTTTTTCAAGCCGGTTTAGCTCAGTACCTTCTTGACCGCCGTGAAGCTTATATCATCGAGGTGCCCATTGAAACACCGTAGACAAGGGCGATTAAGATGCCATCGCGTCACTGGATCGGACTCACCCGAGCATAGTTGTCGGGAGACTAGCCCCCCTTGATGCTTCCCGGTTATGTAAAACGAAAGTCGCGTAAGACTTTGTCCTACCTTGCTGCAGCCCCTTGTTCTTCCCCTCCAGGCAGATCCCGGGACTTTTTGCAATTAATGTTCCCCACCTCTCGGTTATCCCTCCCTACTGTCTGTTGACACTTCTTGTCCCTGTATTGCCAGAGCTGTCAAGTTTTTTTTGCAATCCGTCGCTTTAGGTCCCCCCTTCTGTTGTTTTTCCAACCCAGATTTTCGCCCGCCTTGATTGAGTACATAACCGCTACCCCAACCTCTTGCACCGTTGGTGAAAAATGTATAGTATTCTCTAGTCCTCCGCCACCGGTTGTACCTAGTTTTTGATTCCCTTCAGAGAGGTCCCCGATGGTGGGATGGGCTCCCTTCCCAAGAGCCTTGTTTCCCTTATTTTTCTACTTTATCTCTATATCAATTAAGTTGTGGGATGAGCCGATTTCGAAAGACTCAGTAAGGTCAACAGGTCGGTTCAGGCCTCCCCGACCCCCAAGGCCCCCTCCCCCATCTGGCACCGCAGACAAAGATTTGTACCACTAAAAGGGAGGAGGAACTCCCCGCGACCTCAGCCCCCATTTGAGAACATCTTGAGCCTCCGGTCTCTTCTAGGTGCTGCCCACAGTACCTTCTTCAAGGGTTTTGCCCAAACCAACCTGCCGTTTGTTGCCCCCGGATCCCAGTTTCCCCCTCATTTTCTACAGGCCTTTCGAAAAGGGTCCCGGCCGTTGAACCCCTCCCTCAGGGTTCAAACTCAAGGATGTCGGCCTCCTTTTTCCCTCTCTGTATCCCGAGGTACCCTCTGACCTGCGTCGTTCTTTATCCGACCGGGCTTCTCTGCCAGACTTCTCCGCCCGATGTCTTGGGAAGCCCAGAACCATGAATTTCGTTCTCCCTCTTGCCTCCCCATGTTGATCGAAATCCAGGGTTCGAGATGCCATAATGACGCGGACTTTTGTCCTGTTCAGGAATGCGACGGTTCACTTTTTTCTTCGAGAACGAAGCGGATTCTTTTCGCCTTATTCGAACAGTTGGGTTTAACTTAAACCATCCGGTTCTTAAAAAGGTTTCCCTTCAGCATCGTAGAGCGCTTGAATTTCACCCAGACTAGGAACCAAGGTACCCTCCTTGACGAGCTCCATAGGTCCAAGCAAGGTAATGATAGACGGAAACCAGTTACCATAACTCCCTTTCCCACCGAACGTCCAACCCCGTTTCTGGAAAGGCTTTCCCGTTGTAGAGGGTGATCCGTGCGAAGGTTCCTCCCCCTCCAGGCCCCCCCCCCCCCTCACTTGTTTAGGAGAAGGCTATGTTTTAAGCCGACTCTTGTAGGCTTCTCTATGGAACTCCAGTCCTCCCCTATGATAATGCAGTTAAAACGAGATTTTGTCAAAGATCAATTTGAACTTTTCCTTAGGACGCCTTTCTGATCCTCCGACCCAAGTTTAAAGTTCCTCTGGACCCCTTCCTTCTATCCTTCTCCCCCCCAGACTCCTCCACTTTGCATTTCCAATCTCTCACCCCCGGAGGACGACACCACGGCCGCAGCTGTACTGGTTAGAAGAGGCCTGCTTAAAGTAGCCGGGGGGAAGCTATAGAAGCTTGAAACTGTCGGCTCTGTACACTACTGGTTCCACGCCTTGAAATGTTGGCGACTGTGTAGCTTGCTCAAAAACCCCCCTTTTTTGGTACGGGGAGCCCGTGTGCCCCCAGGGCCCCCCTGGTATTGACCTTTACTGCTGTTCTTCTTTGCAGGATGTGCCGGCCGGTTATTCCCACCTTATGGATTTGCACTCGAATTCCCCCCCGGCCCTCTGTTGGCCCCTGTCACTCTCCTTCGTTTGGCGCGATGCCATTCCTGTCGGTTTCTGCACGTCCGTTTAAATGAGTGGTCCCCCCACCCCTGCTCCTTCTTTCGCCGCTGCTTGGATTCCAGGTTTCCCCAATCTCTTTTGCATGAAGACGCACGAAGGCCCTTCTTGCGGCCCTCAGTATGCCGCCTTTTAATAGACCCTCCCCTAACATGTCACCCTTTGTCGCTCCAGAGATTTCCCCCCGCATTCCTTCCTTTAGGTACACCCCCCACGAGCATTGATTGTGGTCTGCTCGTAGGAATTCTAGGCTGCGTCGCATGGGGACCCTGGGCAGGATCTGGAGAACTTTTCCTCTTGGCTCTTTGTCGGGACTTCCCAGTTTTTTTTTTTCCCTTTCCTCTCTAATTACGATTTAAAGTCCCAATTCGAACTTTGTTCGTCAACCTTCTCCAATGATGGTACCGTGAAAGGTGTGCACTTTTGCCCTTGATTTTTTTTTTTTTCTATCTCTTCCCACCTCCGGAAAAACAGACCTGACCGAATTAGACGGGAAAGGAATTAACCCCCCTCCCTTTCTTTTTTTTTGAATCAATGCAGAGAAAGTCTAGAGAATCACCCTGTCAGTCCTCATTCCCCCCGACCCGACCATTTATAACGGCGTAAACTTACATTTTTCGGATGAGCTTTAAGCCCGGACTTATCCCATGAGACATAAATACATACCCAAGGCCCCTGATCTCTGTTTCCCCAAACATTTAAAATGTTCTTGCCCAGAGCAAGCTCTAGTGTTTTTGAAGTTTTTCGGCCAGCCACGGACTGTTGTGACACGCTTTACACTTTCCTTTTCCTTGAAGGGTGTTGTCTTTTCCTCGATCTTATTAATACAAGTTTGATCTTCATTGAAGGCCCCCTAGGCGCGGCAACCCCAGTCCTCTTTCGCAAGGTTCCTTTCAACCTTACCCGGATCAACCTTCCATCGGAAGACGTTAACTGGCACCTTCCATGGTCTTCAGGACTACTTCCTCGTTTTTCAAATGCGGCGGAACGGCCGAGAATGTTCCGCTTTTGTTGTCCCTTTTGACTTCAGGTCTACGGAAATGTTGGAGATGACAATGCAGCTTCCTTTCCTAAGCCGGTCCTTTGCCTGTGTGAGATTGCTTAGTTTGCCATTACTTCCTCCATTTTCTTTACTTAAGGGCGACCCCACTGATAAACACAAGTTTGTTGCAATCCTTGAACTCCTATACCCTGTGATTTCTGGCCAGCTGGTTTCGCCGCAGCAAACTTTTCAACTTGAAGCTTGCACTATTTCCCTAATCAGGGTTCGTTTTGAATCTCCCCAGCATACCCACTTTTCTGCTATGGCAGAGTAAACTTCCTTTCGATACACGCGAAAAAAATGGATCCGCAAAGCAGCTAAAAGACGGACCGCTCTAGATTTTCTCCAGTTTTTTAATTACCCATGCCTTCCCAGAGATTGACCCCGGTTTACTAGGACCTTCCCAATAATTACTCGTTTTTCCTACCCCCCTGTCCGATGTTGTCCTATCCTTCCTACTCATTTCATGAGGGCGACTGTCTGTAATTTCAGATGACAGGTTTCCCCCTTCCCTACCTTTCCTTCTTGCATAAGGTTCAGCTTTCGCCGTTAGGATTCAATCCCATTTTTCTCTTCTCTGGGTCGCAGAATCCTTTCGTCCCGACGCAGCGGCGAGCCCCCTCAGTTTTTCAGACCTATCTGCTGGACCTTGACTCTCGCTTTTCCGAGAAAGCTTCTTGCCATTTTTCCTCCCCCCCGCTACGTTATTGAAACTGTGCCTTCTCTTTCGAGGACCGCAATCAATCTTTGCCTTTTGCCACGGCCTAATCTTCCACCGCTCACCCTTTGAAGTTTTCCAAAAACGAAACCTTTTTGGACCTTTCCTTAAAAGTGCCCCCCCCCCCCAATACCCGTATTTCGGTTTAGTTTTTAGACGTGTCCCCAATTCAGCATTACGCGCTTTTCAGCCGCTGCTTTCATCTCCCTAGTTGAAAGCCCCTGATCCTATGCTCCGCATATAGTAGAGAAACCTCTGGCGATGGCGGCCGTGTTTCTTTCCCTTTCACTCTTTTTATTCTGACCAAGAGGGCAATATGAACCGGGTGGGGCCGTTTTTCTTGTGATCCTCTCGATCCAGACGTTCCTTAGTTGGAAAGGGGAACCTTTTTTGGTTTCCTAGTGCCGTGGCCTACAAGACTTGAAGTGAACCGTGTTTTTTCCCCCCGTTGTGAGAGGTATGCCCCTCTTCGCCCCCTGAGGGAACATTTTCGGCCCTCACGTAGATTTTTTAGCTGGCAAAAAACTCCTCCGGGAGTTTCCGGCACGGACCCCCCCCCCCTTGCTTGCCGGTCCTTTCTTTCCTCCCGTCTCTGCCCTCACCACCAGGTGCACTTCGTTTTGGCCTCATGGCTTTGCTCAATCTTCTCGCTGGCGCCTTGTTTGTGGTGTTATATCCGTTTGCTCATTCCCCCCGCCGAGGCGGTACTGATGGATCTTTGCCTTTTTCATGAGCGTCTCCTGGCCTTAAAGCATGGTGCAACCAGACAGGAGTTCTTCCCCCCTTTTTGCTACCATGCATCATTGAAGTGACTTCTTTTCTCGCAGAACTTCCCTTCCGGTCCTTATCTCCCCGAAGGCACCTCGTCTGGCCTCAGTGGGAGCCCGATGAATAGTTGGGGGCCCGTTGGTTGGCGCCCCCCTGTTCGCTTTCGGGATCCACTTTACTCCTTTCCTGTCGAGGATTTTTGAATTCTCCCAGACGGAGGTAGCGCTGCTTTTTCATCCTCAGCTGATTTTTGCCTCATACCCCGTCCTCCGGAAAGCGGCCGTTTTCCGACCCTGCCTACCCCCCCATTCCCTTTTTCCACTTCCCTTTTTTCCGTCTGTCCCTGTGTCCCCTTTTTCCCTTGGCTCAGTTGCTGGTCTCCTGTAATTTCTGCTTTGTACCAACCCGGCGTTGGTTTTTTCCACCACCTGGGCAGGACTTTAAGGAGCGTCATTCACTACCCTAGAGAGATTTTATGTTTCTAATGGTATCGGCCCGCGCGCTACCCGACTCAATGGTTCATTTTAACTCTGTCAAAGTGCAGATCAGATGGCTGGTTGGTTTGTCTCCTAACTCCGTGTTTCCCCTACCGGTAGGGATGACTTTTTCTCCTATTACTCTCTTCTTTTTCACAATAAGATTGTTTTTGTTTTGAGATCCCCTCGTCCAGTCAGACATCCCTGACTTATCCCCCAGCGATTTTCCCTAAAGACACCACCCTATGTTCCCCTCGTCCGAGTCCTGTACCCCGAGTTACGCCACAATTTCGCGGTGCCACACGCCTCTACCTTCGTCCCCACACTCGCATAGCCCCCTGTATTCTGTGTGATGATTCTCAAATTTTTTTTCTCCCCCGTTTGGGACACACCGGTTGTTTGTCAATTCTTCCCGACTTTCCTCCACGTGAGCCGCGCCCTCGGGACCCAGTCCTTTTTTTACCATTTTACGTTTGGTCAAATCCAGTCGTCATGCTTCAATAGCCCCTGATTTGATGTTTTCTCTTAGGAAAATTGAGCTTACAGGGAATGTCCTGGTGGAGGTCTAGAACCCAGTTGTCTCTCCCTCGCCGCCCGGAACTGTTGGGCCTTCCCGCCAAGAAGGACGTAAAGGTATCCAGGATACCCCCATTGTTCGCGCACCCCTCTCCGTGCCTCTCGCAGAGGACCCGCGCTCCCTTACCTTTTTCTTCCCTTGATCGCATGAAGATACCGTAATTTTTCCTTCAAGGTCCTTCTCTTGAACACAGAAGGCATCTCCTGCTTTGATCCGGTAGCATGAACCGTTTCGTTAAAACCCCTGTTTAAAATGCCAGAAAACCCATGTCTTTTCCGGCCTCATCTCTGCCGCTTGCCTGCAACCTTTCCGCATTTTAGATAGGGTGTCTCCACCCGTCATAGCTACTGTGAAGCGTTATTGCGCTTCCTTTAATCCTCCTTGAGACAACGACAATGTTTGCCCCGTCCTGCAGCCCTGTCAGGTAAATCAGCGGTGTGATTTAAGGAGACAGGGGAAGACCCCTCCCTGGCGACCACCGCAGGGTGTGAGAAAATGTGTTTCCGTTTTCCCCCCCCCCGCTACCTCTTTGAGTGTATGATTAAGCTGCGAGCCTACCGGAGCATGGGCATAGCCCCGTACAAAGATCAGGCCTGACTTTCCCTTAATGCGAGGCCTCGGACCTCGGACCCCCAGGGTCCCGTCCGCCCCTGAGGAACCACCTTATGGATTCATCGACCCCTCAGGACTCCCGCCGGTTGCCTATGTTCCTGACCTTCCTACACATGGTTCACTCCCCGACCTAGAATGGCTTTTTTGCAGAGGAGTAGGGCCCTTCCTGTTCTTTGCCTTTCAATATCGCTATAAAGGTCCCCTCGTCTTCCCCGTAGGGACTTTGGACTGTGCGACAGGCCGAGACTCCCCTTCGAGGGAAGTTGGATTGACGTTCTAGTTTCCCCCCAAATTTTATTGACGTTTCAGCTGTTCCCTTTTGATGCCTGCACGGCCTTTTCCCCCCCCTACCTTATGGATGACTCCCCGTTTCCTCGGTCCCCCTCGTTGGCCAAATTTTTCCCCCGTACCTAGTGGTCAGCGTGCACCAGCATATACGGAGATTAAGTCCTCCTTACCGCCTGAGATTTTTTGCACCCCCCCAAATATCTTCTAGAAGATTCCCTGCGACTCACTTGATGGATCTCCAGCTTCGCTGTGTTGAAGAACGGGCAGCGCCCCGTAGGCGGACCGCATTAAAGTTTCTGATTCTTGCATCGGAACAGGACTCGCAGATCCGTAAGGACCAACGCGTCTACCGATAATAGCTAAGAGGTAATTGGATTTCCCCCACCCAAGATACTATGGCTCTTAACAAATTTGATTATAGGAATCATCTCAGGTGATGGGGTCCCGAATTCGTCTGTCTACATGTCCGTTGGACCTGATGGTTTGACGGTCTTAAATGTTTTTTCAGGACTTCTCTCCCCGGTCAATTTACCCCCACCTCGAAGAAACTTTTTTTGACCTTGTTTTTTTCCCCTTATAAAATGCTGATACCTTCCTTTGAACTTTTTTTACTTAGTTTTAGGCAGGGCGTCACAACCCATGCTCCCGGTCCCCGCCACAATGAAGGACCTGGAGGTCAATGGCCCTCCCCCCATTTTTAACTTTAAGGGAGGATAACACGTCGAATTCCAAAGGCAGGCTGCGGCCCCCTCAAGCTCCCCGCCCCCTCGACCGGTTAAGTATTAGGTTCTTGAGCCTACAGACCAACGACTGAGGAGATAAACATGTACCTCCCATCCTACCATCCCGGGAGCCCCCCCTGATAGGACCCATGCAAATGATGTACCGAAGACGATTAAGTTTTCCTTTTTTCAGACTGTCTTACTCCCGCGGTGCCCCCCCTCGCAAACCTCGTCAATTAAGAGAGTAAGTTGGATGGTTCGTTGACTCTCCCTTTCCCACCCTATATATTCCCCCCCCCCTGTTTTGAGAGATTTGATTATGCCGCACGGAAAACCCCCCTTTCTTGCCCGCACGGAATTACCCCTTGTTTTTTTTCAAACACCGGTTGCTCCCTCTTATTTACGAAGAGGATCCCCGGACGCCCCCGGCTAATTTGGCCCCCCTTTGAACGCGCATGATACTTTTTTTCCCGGGTGTTGGAGGAGGGCAATGGTATCCTCAGTCGTGGTCTGCATCTCTCCGAATCCGTTCCTTTTTGTATTTTCCCTCCGGTTTCGTGTGAAAGGGTCTTCGTGAAGCTTAACAGAACTCGTTATTCCCCCCCCCCCCCACAACCTTGAGTTTTTTGCCATAGTCGCCTCTTTTCCTGAAGGGCGAGGCCAGAAGTTTGCCGCCACGAATCCTTTTCCCCCCAACCTGCTCCTTGAAAGGCCTCAGTGTTCGACTGTTGACTTAAGTGCAAACCATAGGATCTTCGCCTTGCCAGGTAACCCAAAACGGCCTTCGTCTTCATAACCTTGCACCCACCAATGTTCAGTTCCTTCCCAATCTGACCACCGATTGCTTTCCCCCCCCGACTTTCATGACCCCCCAAGCATTTCCTGCGAATTACTAGAATCATGTGGCCCGAGTTTTTGCAAAGTAAATCAAGTCCTATTTTTTTCCATCATTCCTGTCCGCCTTGCTTGAACTATCGTGGTGCTTCCCCCGCCACTTCATTTCGCGGTCCGAAGGGTCTTTTCCTGATTCCGATGAAAAAGTTACTTTCAGATGAGGCCGTGGGGGAAGACTACAGGGGGCGAACATCTTGAGATGCTTCGTAGCCGGCAAGTAAAAGCCGTCTCATTTGGAGTAACTGAGCAATTTACATCGGCACTCGCCGAGCCGGGGTGTTTTGGCTCGCTGCTTTCACGCTGGGCCGTCGATCTGGATATTCATTATTCTCCCCCTAGCTACTTTCTTTACAACCCCCCCCCCCTACTCTAAGGAAATTTCAACCTCCCTTGAAGCGCCCTTCGCGGACTCCCGTTTTGAACAGGGGAGGGTTGCCAAAGGCCTGTAACCCTTATTCTTTTACCCCACGCGACCCACGAGAACCAGGACCCTGGTCATGGCGCTGCCATGTGGGCCCATACAAGTTACGCAGGGTTTAGGGCGCACCCTTTTCTCCTCACCTCCCACGGCCTAAAGCGGGGCCCGCCCCTTCCCAGCGTAGAGATGTGAAAGATTCCCCTTATGCCGCATCCTCGTTCTCTCCCATCCATGGGCGAGGGAGTTTTTTCTCCAGAGTTTTTCAAGTTGGAAAGGCAGTTGGCCATCTAAATCGGAGCATTGTCTGGACGGTGTAATCAGAATTTCCCAGTTCGAAAGGGACAATCTTTGTCTAACCATGACTGCATCCCCGGTAATTTTCATGTTCCAGTCCAGGTGCGTCTGTCGTTTCTGGGGACAGGCCCCATCGCTCTTCAAGGGTGTACCCGCGGACTACACTCCCAGAGTCTAGGACCAACAAAACCCCAACACGTCTCGACGTCCCCACTGCCGTTTTTGCTCCCTTCTCCTGAAACCCGCGACAACTTTCGCCTTTTTTCCGTCTCTTGGGCAAGACCTGGTCGAGTGGTTTCGGGCTTTGGCTTTCCCGGAGCCGGCAGCACGGATTCCCGGGCTCACTACCATGAAGCCCGGCCTATGGCTACATGCATGGTCTCCTTTTTTTCCCTTTTATTTAAGGGAGCGTGCCCTTAACTCCTGTGGGCCTTGTCAAGGTTTTTCTTTAACCCCATGTTCTCAAGATCTGACAACTACTCTTCATACCTTTTGACGCTAAATTACACCCTGCCTTTACGTGATCCGTCCCATTCTATTTCTGAAAGTTTCTCCTCGTTTCAGATGAGAAGCTGAACTCTTCGGCTGTGGAGCCCCCATTCGACATAGTGACCACCATCCTTTCTCTTCAGATTAGGTTAAGTAGGACCAGAACTTTGCCTTTTTTTTTTAGTCGATGAGCCCTTACGCCCCCCCCCCATGACCGGAAAGACTCTGCTATCTTAGACTTTCCTCCTGACGCTGTTCGTATTGCGACCTCCTTTCGGATTTTGACCGCGCCCCTTTCCACGTGGGTCAGGGGAGACTTTGTTTGAAAGTGGAGTCCATAGCGTTTTTTCCTTAAAACACTGGCCTGGTTTGTCCCACGGGGGAATCCGTTCTCTTCCCTAGATACCTAACAGTACCCAGAACCCGTCGACTGATGGTGAATGGATGCCGCCACCTGGTTGCTTTCCCTCGTTGCAGTGGCCATTTCAATCTCTGTGGGACCCTCTGGGGGGGCTTTCATCTTACCTCACTGTTTCTTTTTTCCAGGTGGTTTTACTGAGGACCCG
>Ga0179591_1359723_pt1 | contig 10886 bp, 14 predicted proteins | sample CZOMad2_1_08_16f_FD_182891 | JGI IMG/M metagenome (GOLD analysis project Ga0179591, IMG submission 182891) | Vadose zone soil fungal communities from Angelo Coast Range Reserve, California, USA - CZOMad2_1_08_16fungal (PacBio error correction) | ecosystem: Environmental > Terrestrial > Soil >... | reverse complement strand
AAATGCCCCGAGGATAATGCAGTAGCTGATTAGAGTGGATGGAGCCCTTCTTTTTTTTTTTTTCCTCTTACTTGTGATTGAGACCTCGCCTCTGTCCCCCCTTCAGTGGCCGACAGAGCTGAACGCGTACTATACCTTCCCAAACGCGGGATACATATATCTTTACCCCCCCCTTTCGGATGTATCTCCCCCGGGGTAATCACCCCTTGGAGTCTCTCTCTCTTCCCCGGCTGCTTGACCCTCCTTCTTTCCCGCGTTTAGGGCTCCTCCCCCCCCTCCCCTTCGCCGAAACCCAGACCCCATTTTTCCACTCCGCGACGCGTACGTCAATTCTCCCCCTTTTCGGCAGTTAGCGAAACCTCTCTTTTTATTCTAACCCATCAGGTGGAGTAGGCCCTCCCCGCCCTTTTCTACTCTTTTTTTTTTTCGGCAACTCTTCCTCCCAATGAAGTGTCCGGTCCTTTTTTTTCTTTTTCTTCGTGGAAGATAGTCTCTTATCCTATTAGGGTAGAAAAGGACCATTCGGAGGGAGGCCTTTCCCTTTTTATCTATGTACTCCACAGTGACCCCTCCATCCACCGACGCGGTTAGGAGGGATTCCTTTTCGCGTTTAGGAAGAGATACCTTTTTTCGCTTCCGCCGTCGCCTCGAGAACATCCCTCTCGTGAATTAATAAGACTTTCCCTTGGCCGTCCCAGGGTAACTCTGATCTTAGAGATCTCTTCTTCCTGCATGAGGGTAAAAAATTCCCCTTTTCCCCTGAAGAGCCCTAAGTTTTCAGTCACTGGGGCAAGTAGCATTATGGTCAGAAGAGGGCCCCCTTTTTTTTTCCTCTCTAAACTGAAACTAGATTCTCTTGTCGATAGATCGCAGGGCCCGTATCCCTTACAACAGATGGTTGAGGTACGTCCCTCTTTTTTTTCCCTCCTCTGTTCGCCGCGTTTCAATCCGGCCCCTCTCTTTTTTTTTCCTGGAAATAACCTTTCAGAAAGCATCCCCCTTTTTCTCTTGCGTTAATGGCTTAGTTCCTCTTCATTAGTAGACGAAATCTTGTTCCAGAAAAAAGCCTTTCTTCTCCTCTTTTTTTCTCTCGGACAGAAGCAATGTCCTTAGAAGTTGACGGGGAGGCTGTCTAGCGTGGTGCCCCCCTCTCACTCCGAAGAGAGTCTGATCCACCCACACTAAGGACTGCCACACTGGTTTCCCTTCCCCAACCTTCGAAAACTCTCTCTTCTTTCCTGGCTTCGGACCAATCTGGCTTCCCCGGGGCCAGTCAGAAATCCCCCTGAGGAGAGAACCACTCCCCTCACCGGCAACGCCTCCGGCCCGACAATGTAAAGAGGCCCCCCCTTTTTTTTTGGCGTTTTCAGCCTTCCCCTTTCGGGTGTGTAAGATACCCCCTCTTCTCTTTTCCTCATACTAGTTGTTTTCTCTCGTACCCCAAAAGAGATCGTCCTCCACCCTCACCGTTTAGACGTTGTTGTTTTTCCCCGACACAAGGGCTCCCCTCTGAGTAACTCTTTTCGTGACCTCCCCGCTAGCGGGTCGGACGTCTACCCTTCCTCGCGGAGGTAGAAGCTTTCTCCCTCACCTCCCCCCTCAATCCCTACGAAGTGCATCCGCTCTTCTCCGGTGGTCGGAGAGGAGCCTCTTCCTTTCGTGGGTGGACTCCATTTTTTCTAATGAGATTAGGCCTTTGCTGGTGTAGTGGGACCCCCAGCAAGAAATGGGTCCCAGGCCCCTTTTTCAGTCGCTCCTTTCCCTTTTGATCGGGTGGCCCAGAGAGATACGACGGATCCGGGTTTTGTGTGAACAGGAATCTTTTTTCTTTCCCCTCGTCTCTTTTTTGCGGCGCCTTTTAGACGGGCCTTCCCCTTCCTGCACGAGGAGTGTTGCGTTTTCGGTGCAGTATTTCCCTTTCCAATCAGCGCAGAGGATGCCCCTCCTTCCCCTCGGCTTATTCCCTTACGGCACCATCAACAAGCTTGTGGCTTTTCTTGATAAGGGAAAGTTTTCTCCCTTTCCTTTCTCAGAGGATTTCGAATCGCCTTTTCTCTTGGGATGGACACCTTTTTTTTCGAAGTAAACCTTTAGCCGGGCGCTTTTTCTTTGTCGTGCGATTAAGTCTTTCCTTTCATGGTGTTTCCCCGCCTCCCCTCAGAGTGCGCCCCTATTAGAAATACTTCCCTCCCTTTTGGGGGTGAACTTTCTCCCCCGCTGAGGAGAGTCCTTTTCTTTTTTCTCTAGGAGGTCTTTTGGAATTTTCTTGTCGATCAGATTACCCTAGCAAGAAGGTCTACCCCCTTTCGGGGATAAGATTATCGTTCTCTTGTGGCGGTGGGACCCAGAGCTACATGGATTTTCACCGCCGATTCTCTTCGTGTCGACAGAATCGACGCCTGTCCCGACGAGCAGGCCAACTCTTTTCACTCGGTACAGGCCTTCAGGATTCTCCTGCCTACAATTCGTTGCCGTCGGCCACTCTACCCTCCCCCCACCTGGATGTTCGACACTTTTCCCCCCCCTTCTTTTTCTCCCCATTTCCCGACGGGCTAATGCTTTCCAGGTGGTCGGAGGATGTGGATGGCGCGATGGTTCTTTCCCGCTCTTATCCCTCCCACCGCTGAGAAGAGAGTCACTGAGCCTTCTTGCCACCCGTACGAGAACTACCAGGTTTTTCTCTTCTCTTTTTACTAATACTTCTTTTTCTCTAGAGATACACGGGTCCATCACCTTTCCTTTTCCCGCTGCTCGGATGCAGTTGTCCTTCGTTTAGGGCAACTCACTCCCCCTCTGCTCCGAACCCCAAGCTTTTTTTTTCCCCCTCCGTGACGCTACGTCAATCTAAGATACGCTCTTCGCGCACCAGTAGAATCCTTACTCTCCTCCCCTTTTTTCGCATACGGCTTAACTGCCCTTTTTTTCCTCCTTTTCGTCGTCGAAAAATGACGGTCTGCCCTGGCGGGGGAGGAGTGGCCGTCCTTATTCCATCGGCGCGAGTCATCTCTGGTTGCCTATGAACAGAAGGACGAACTACGTTTCAAAGGGGGTTTTTCTCTCCTACTGAAAAAGAATCCGTGTTTTCTTTCCCCCCTTTTTTGGAGGAGACTTCCTCTTAGTAATAGATAGCCCTCTCCTTTCCCTCTCGACCTAGAGCAAAGCTTCTCCCCTTTCCATAATCTTCCCCTTTCCTCCCCTTTCCAAGACTGCTTGATACCCCTCTCCTTCCTCTGCGGCGTACACCATCCAGCGCACGAAGCTCCCTCCCCCCTTTCCCTCCTCCTTTTCTTGGGGGAAGTCCCCGCATTTTTTTTCCGCCAACGTAACCCTCTTCTTTGTCTCAGGAAAGGTCGCTTTTCTTTACTTCTCCGGAGACCGCACATCGGTCCGCAGAGCCTCTTTTTTCCCCTCCCCTGTTATCCCGGAGGATTTTTTTCCCGTGGGTGGCATGAAATCCCCCCCGTTCAGCCTCCCTTCCTTCTTTTCTGAGTGTGCCTCCTGCCGCTCGCAGGCTCCTCTGTCGCGCAAAGACTTCTTCCACAGCCTCCCCCCCCCGCCTCGCGGGCCAGTATGAGGCGATGTCAGTTTTTTCCTCCCCTTTTTGCCGGGTCGTACCCCTCCTTTTGGCCAAAGGGCAACATTTTCCTTCTTCGAGACGGTAGGCTTCCCTAAGGCCGGAACACGGACTCTTTTTCCCACCTTCGCAAAAGCTTTTAGTAGGGATTAGGGCCCCTTTTTTTTTCCTTTCCTACTCCGCAGCAGAGCTCTCCCCACGTCGCAACCGCATATTTCCCGCGTATGAAGCCCCTCTTCCCCTTGGGTCGGGAAAGACGCAACGTTTCCCTTGTGGTGGAAGGATCCACCTTTTTTATCGCTCTCGTTTCCGCGCCGCCTTTTTTTTGCTTTCTCCTCAACAAGCGCGGCTCTTTTTCTTTGCTCCTTCCACACGCCCCTTTTCTGGTAGTGAAAGAAAATTTTGTGCCCCTTTTTTCCTCTTTACGCTGTACGACGAGATGGTTTCAGAGAATAGGAGGCTCTCTTTCTTTCGGTCGGTCCCGAAAACGACTTTCCCTTCCCTCCGTCGAAAAGAAGAGAGAATCCTCTCTTCCGGAGAGGAGACGTACCTTGTTGAAGGTCCCCCCGCAGAAAGAAGCTCCTTTTCTGGTGTCGTGGGCCAAAAAAGCTAATGTTCCTTACCAGGAAAAGTTCTCGACAAGCTTAATTTCCCTTCCCTCGGATCCCCCGTTTCCGTTCGGTTTTCTCTTTTGAACAGGAAAAGTCGAAGTTCCTCCCCTTCGCTAGTTCTTCATGAAAACGCCTGAGGTAGGTTCGGATGATGCCCCTTTTTCTTATTTTTCCTCCCCTTCATCCCGGGATGCCCGACCAGCTCCCTTCGTGACAACCAAGTCGTTCCAATAAACCTTGTGAGGGATGAAGGGCCCCTTTTTCCTCATCTCCCTGTCCACGTTTTATTTTTTTTCTTTTTCTCTGGCGGGACTCCTGACGTCCCCAGACTCTCCTTTTTGTCGCGCTCAGCCCTCCCTTTTGTAATGGTGGACAAGCAGTCCCCCCTGCGTCTTCCCTCTTTCCTCCCTTTTTGCACCCGCCGCAGGAGGGGTGGTCGGGCCAAGGCGACCTTCTGGAGAAGTAAAGATTTCTTTTTATTCCTTCGGAAGCCGTGTCCCTAGAGAATATCGGCCTCGCCAAAAAGCTTTATCTCCGATAAGGATGTGTTCCTAGTACTTTCTTTTTTCCCCTATCTACATGAGAGTGGTGCTTCTCCCATTTCCTCTTCCGGTACGAACCTCCCCCTATTGGCCTAGACGAGACGGCCCCCCCTCCCCCGAACGCTGTAAAGGCCCCCCCCGTTAACCAGTAATTGTTCACTCCGCCGTCCCCCCCCTTTCGTTGACGTCTTCCCCCTCTTTCTTGACGATAGCCACCCTGTCTTTTCCCTTCTCTGAATGGTGCGCGAACTGCCAGACGGCTCCTTTACGTAGAGTAGGAGGATTTTTGGGCGCTCTTTTTTTTTTCTTGGGTGTTAGGCTCCCCCCCCTAAAACGCTGTCTTAAGGAGCAACCTCCCCATCCGAAAAAGCGTTTTTTTCGCTTTTCCTTTTTTTTCCCCCTTTGATTATCTCTTTGCCTCCTCTTCTCTCTCCCCGGGTATAATCACAAAGGGAGTCTCTCCCCTTTCCTCTCTTTTGCTCCTTAAGAGCTTCCTCGCTCTTTCCCTTTCTCCCCACACCCAGAACCAAGCGCGCCCTCCCCGACGAGTAAGTAATATAATCCCCTTCTCCTTCTTCCCTTTCTCGCAAAGTCGCATCTACCTCTCCCTTTTACTATCGGAGCGACCTGCATCCTAACGAAGGGTAGGCTCTCCCTTTTTTCCTGGCCGGCCTGTCTAGTTCTTTTTTTTTTTCTCCGGTCCGTCAGGAACATAGTTCTGCGGTCGAACCCTTTTTTCCTTCCGAAATAGGCTTCCCTCCCCAACTACCTACAGGTAGTTTTTAAGAAACCCTCTTTCCCCCTACGAGGGTTTTTTTTTTTTTCTTCCTCGTAGTACTCGATCGACATCTTTTTCCCCGGAAGAGCGAATAGCCCTCCCCTCTCTTTCCTCGGAAGAGAATATCGGGAGTAGAAGTCAGGTAAAATCTTATCAGATATTAGGTTTTTTCCGCCTTCTTCCAAATTAAAGGGCCCCACTCTAGCAAGCCGTCCCCTTCCTTCGATTATGGTGTCGAAGAAAATCCTTTCCATTACCGCATTTTTCCACCTCTTTGATCTCATGGAGGAAGGAACATTCCCTCCCGTATCAAGGGCCTCTTTCCCCCATTTTTTTGAGGTCCGTCCCCATGTTTTTTTGTTTGTCAAGAGAGGTCGGTTCCCCGGGAGTGATTAGGGTTTCCTTTTCCCCCCCCCTTCACCATGGGACTTCCTTTCAGCGACCCCCCCTTCTATGAGGAGCAGTCCCGTCGAATTGGAAGGAGAAGACCTGCCCTTATACGCCTCACTCGATCCTCCTGAGGAGATAGGCGATAAGAGAAAGGGAGTCGCTTTCTACTAGAAGGAAACGACTAACCCATCATCCCCCCCTTACGGATCCTAACGTATCTTCCTCTATACTCTTCTCTCTTCCCCTCAGATTACCACTGCCCGTACCTCCCTACATGTCCCCATCTCCACTCACTCCTCCTTTCCCTCGTTAAGCGCTTTTACCATTTTCCAAGGTCTTCTTCCACTGCCTCTAACCATACTCCCCTATTTTCTCCTTTCCACACCCCCCACTACCCTTCCTCATTTCACTCCCGCCATTTCACCCCCGCCCGCCTCCCTTTGTCATTCATAGTTCCCCTTAAATCCTACACCCTCCCCCTCTGCCCTTCCACCCCTCTCTTTGAACACTCTCACACCCCCCACCCCCTCCACCAGTGCGCCCTCTCTCTCGCCCCCTCCCTCCCCTCTCCCATCCTTGCCCTCTTCTCCCACCATACCCTCTATCTCCCTTTCCCATGTTTCCCTTACCTTATTCTCCGCCGCCTGCCTCCTTCCCCTCTACCACCTCTACAATTAATCCTTACTCCTATTCCCCACCTCCCACCACCCCTTACACCCCTCTAACACTCCCCCCGGTACCACTTCTCCCCCCCCTTTTTTCGAAACACCTCTTGCTCCTACTAATTCTCCGATTAGCAATGTATCCAAACATCCCCCCACTTTTATTTACTACCCCCTTACATCATACCCCTCACCACCTCTCCTCCTCTCCCATGAGACATGTCGATCTGCGGCCTCCTTGCAGGCAAAACCTGTCTCGCTCGGGCCCCCCCCACCAGCACGCCTTCTCTCCCCCTTAGCGAGTTCCTTCCTTCCCCCAAGAAGGACTGCCCCCCGGCTCCTCGCCAGACCATCTCTGCGGAGGTCGGCCCCTTTTGTGCTTTTCCCCGACCGCGTCGCCCCTCTGGCGACCCCCTTCACCTGTACGCCCCCTCCGGGTAGAGGTATTTCGGATTTCCTTCTCACTACGAAAAAAAGTCTCCCTTTGTGTAAGGATAAAAAATACGAACCCCCCCCCCTTTTAATAATAAGAAGTGTTGGGTTGCTTTTTTTCTCATCTATAGTCGAGATCCCCTCACGTTGAGGAAGTGGGAGTCCCGGGCCCCCTCTTGGTAACTTTTTCGGTTGAAAAACGCTCCATTTTGACGTTCCGTTCTTTCCTGCTGAGGAGGTCGCCTTTTTTTTCCGAAGTGGTTCACAGAAAGCCCCTATCGAGATCGTTGAGAATTTTTCCTGCGAGGCGCCAGATTTTTTTCCCGTTTGGGGTGGACGCCTTTCCATGCAGCTTCTTTCGTGTGTCTTGGGAAAAAAGGTGTTCTTCTTCGCCCCGGAAAAGCCCCCTCTTCGAAAGTTCTTCTTTTCCCCCCCCCCCGCGAGCTGGTACCCTTTTCTGTTGTGGCTGGACCGGCGGTTTCAGTGACTTTTTTTTTCTTCATTCCGGTAGACTTCTAACTTTCCCCTCGTTTCCGTCTGATGAACATGGTCCTCCAGGCCAAAAAATTCTCCTTCTGCAAGACGGCCTTATCTTCAATCAATGTCTTATTGGACGGACCCTCAACACAGCTCTTGGTCCTTTCTCCTCGAAATGTCCTCGAGGATTGTTTCTTCCGGCGGAAATAAAAGATCCTTTTTTTTCCCCCATAAGAGAAGGTCAACTTTTTTCTCTCTTGCGGTGAGATTATGGTCGGGGGACTTTCTTCCCTTCGTCCAGGCCTCTCCAGTGCGATAGAGAAGTCCCCCCCGGCGGGAAATGTTCCCCTTTTTTCTCCCTTAAAGGCTCGTTCCCCTCCCCTCTGTGCGCGAGGTGCATCGGGAGTTTTCCTCTTACTACTCGGCCACCCCTCCCTCCTTCTTGGGATCCGATAAGGGAATCTTCGACCAGAGCTAACTGGTTTTTTTCTTTGAAGAAAAAGAACTGTTGCCCTTCCTCCCTTTCCCTCATCGAAGAAAGAAGATGTACTTTCTTGAAACGAAGCCTTGTTACACCTCACCGCATTTGTTCGACGCTCCTTCGGACAATCTGAAGGTAGCGCCCCCTTTTTTCTTTCTGCCTACCTTTAAGATGCGCATGTGCTTTTTCCTTCTCATTTTTCTGAGGATGACCGTACTTTTCGCGCTTGGTTTGGGTTCTTCTTTTCTCGGTAAGTGTGTTCTCTCCCCCCCCCTTTTCCCCCCTCTTGTGCGCAGCGGTAAGAGCAACGCCCCCCTTTTGCACGCGTACGAGAGACCTGTTCTTCCCCTTTCCCTCTCTCTCTTTTAAGAATGACCGTTTTTTTTCTTCTCTTCCCCCGGGTTGAATAAAACTGTTTCTTCCCTGCTGAGTGATACTTACTCCCCTTCCTCCTTTAAGCACACTTCAGCTGTTTTTTTTTTTCTTTTCCCCCCCCCTCTCTCCATCCACTAATAAGACTCTCTTTCTTTTCCTTCTCGCAACCAGTCTCCTGGGTCCTTGTTTTCCTATCTTCGCGACATGAAGAGTGGCCTACTTTCGGCGTTTCAGAAAAATGCTTTTCTTTCCCTTTACCTTTCCTTTCTTCTTGGAAGGATCTCTCTTAGATGAGGTCCTCCTCTTCTCAGAAATCTCCGGTTCTTCCCCCCATCCTCCAGGTAGCTCTGGTCGCCCACAGATAAGGATAGGAATCCCCTCTTTTCTAGTAGATTTATCTTTTCCGCTGAGGAAGATAATAGTCTCTCCCCGCCCGATGAGGAAGCTCCCTCCTCATAGAGCCACCATCCATGTTTTTTTTTTCGGGAATATACTCATTTTGGACAGCCCAGGTACTCCCTTCTGGGAGTAGAGTAGTTCCCCGAAAATGAGTCCCCTCCCAATCCCTTCCATTAGGAACCTTCCTCAGCCTCGACAAGCAAGGTCCCTACCTTCTTTTCCCCCCTCCCTCGGGAGTCCATTCCTAAAGTAACCGAGATGCCTTCTCCCCGAACAGGTGATTTCCTATTTCCAGTATTCCCCATCAAATTTTTCCTTCCCTATTCAGCTGTTGTGTCCCTTTCTGGTCGCCGGCTTCGGCGATATTCCCTTTCTTTTCCTGAAAGGGAAAAAGGGGTCAGCCATTTCTTTTCTTCGTGCACTTTCCCTCTCCTCCACCCCCCCCGCTACCGCAGCCCCCAACCCCCCCCCCCCCCCCCCCCCCCCCCCCGCGCACCTATACAACTCTTACCCCCCCCCCCTAAGGTTACACCCACCCCCCTCGGCGATCTCGCGGCAAGACCGTCCCCCCCCCTTCCTCTTCTCTCGCGAAGACTTTGCCGTTCTTTTTTTCCCCTCTTGTGTTCCCCCGGAAACACGAAAGCCGCATTCCGGCGCGGTCGGAGGCAAAAAACCCTCCTTCCCCCCCCCTTTTTCCCGTCGACTCGCTCCCCCCCCTCTTTAGAGGAGTAGACGTCCCCCCACTTCGGGGGAAAGACCCTTTTTCTCCCCCCTCCCCCTCTGCTCTCCAACGGAACTCATTCCCTTGGTAGCGGTCTTTCCCCTTCCCTTGTCGGTAAAGGGAATCCCCCCTTCTCCCTGTGAGGGTGGTTAATTCCCCCCTAAGATAGATTTCCCCTCCTTTTGTGTTGAGAGATCTCCCCTACTTCGTCGGTTCTACCCCTTCCGCACCGTTGAGAAGTGGGGACTGTGAAAGCCCTTTTTCTTTTCGTTAAAGAAGCGACCATTATTTTTTCCTTTTCTCGAAGACTCTCCCTTTTTAGAAGAGAGTAGGGAATCCCTCCCGGGTCACGCAGGCCCGAAGAAAGATTCTCCTCCCCTTTTCTTTACAGGTGGCCTCCGAGGCAGAAGCGGGGTTTCTTTTTTGTTTCCGCAGCCCGAGAGACCGTGATGGTTTTTTCCTTCTTTCCCTCTATGACATGGTGTTTTTTTTCCAACGTTCCCGCGATCGACATCGGCCTCTTTCCCTTTTCTTCTCTTCCTCGAAGGCTACCTTTGCCTTCTTTTTTTCCGGAGCGTTGAGCGATCCTGCGCCTGCGAAGGCAGTTTCTCCCCTTAAAGCCCTAATCTTTTCTTTCTTAGCCCCATGGTTGAAGTATTCTTTCTCCCTTTCCCCCCCCCTTCATAAGAGCCGATTTGTTCCCCTTCCCCCTTGGCTTCCCACCAAGCAGTGATGATTTCAACCAGCTTTTGATTCTCTCCTTGGATACGGGCCGGCGACCCCGGGAATTGAGAAGTTCTTTCGCGGGTGCCGTTATGAGTCGTTCCTCCTTTCGGCTGACCTTTTCCCTTTTCCTGCTGGTCGCCTTTTTTTCGCTTCAGGAGGTCCCTTCCCTTTTGGACAGCAGGCGTTCCCCCCTCTTGCTCGCACTCGCGGCGGGGAACTGTTTTTTTTTTTGCCCCCCTTACAGCGGCTTTTAGCTTCCTCTTTGCGCGATCCGGAACTCCCTTTTTCCCTTCTCTCAGTACTAATAGAATAGCACCCCTCATAAAAAAGAGTCTTTTTCCTTCCTTCTTTTTTGTTTCTCGTCTCCTCACCTTTATTAAAGTGGTGCATCCTCCTAAGGATGTTAAGTTTTTCCTCCTCCCTCCCTCCGATTCTCTCTCCTTTCCCCCCCCTCCCCGCCCCCGCCCGCGGCTCGGTCCGGACCCTCCCCTCCCCCCTTCCTGACCCTTTCTGCGTTCTCCCTTTCGCGCAGATCGCCACCTGGTCCTTTCCGATGAGCTGTTCTTCCCCCTTTCTCTCTCTTCTCTCGTACGAGTCGAGTTCCTGCGCTTGGTTCTGGGTTTCGTCCTTCTTCTCCGTGTTTCTCCCTCCCACTGTCTGGAGAAGCGCGTAGGAGAACCTCTCCCCCTCTCTTCCACGAGGAAGAGAACTCTTTGTG
>Ga0179591_1331589_pt1 | contig 10887 bp, 15 predicted proteins | sample CZOMad2_1_08_16f_FD_182891 | JGI IMG/M metagenome (GOLD analysis project Ga0179591, IMG submission 182891) | Vadose zone soil fungal communities from Angelo Coast Range Reserve, California, USA - CZOMad2_1_08_16fungal (PacBio error correction) | ecosystem: Environmental > Terrestrial > Soil >... | reverse complement strand
TTTCCTTTTCTCAGCTACTTCGAAGAGAAGAGCACGTCCTTTCCTGCTTCTGGAGACTTTTCCCAGAGTCTTTGCCAAAGCTTTTTCTCCACAATGAGAGTCCGACGCGGGAAAGCAACTTGGGCCCCTATACTCGCACGCTGCCCTTTTCATCCCACCAAAGCCGACGAACCCGTTTGGGTCTATCTCCTTAACAAAATACGATGTTTGCTGCCGGATAATTTCAGCATGAAATCGACAGGCTTCAGAGTCCCAACCTGCGGCACTTCTCTTCCATTAGGTACTTTCTGTCCTGACCCATCAGTTTGCGAGAACGTTTTCTTTTCCCTTAAGAAAGTGCTCTTTTAATGTGGTTCCGTCTAAGCCCTCCATTCAGAAGCGATAGCATGCTTGGGCCCTTCCAATCTTTGTTACTCCTTTAAAATCCCCCTTCGGTTTTTTCCCTCGTCGGATGTCCGTTCTCCCTTGAAACCCCCTACGGATCAGTTTTCCGACACCTTCTCTTTTACTTCCCTTAGTATTTCGATATGTTCCGGTGGGCAACCGATACTGGGACAGCCACGGAGTTTCCACATCGCGAGCCAATCCACCCCCTGTGTGAACCGACTGTGCTCCGCGAGGTTTTATTCCTTTTAGAATTTCTAATTTTGCATCTCATGAGTTTCGTTTGGATGGTAAGTCGGGACCCCTCGGACATTCTGCGCCGCATTTGCGCCAAACCTCTATCTACCTGAGTAGAGTTCGGTTTCGTATGTGACCTTTTTCTTTTTTGGAGGCGGGCGTCTTTTGCCTTTCGAGTTTGTCCGAGTGCTTGAAATTCTTCCGAATATTTACCAGCGCGTGCTTTACCTTCCATAGCAGTCCAAAAAACTTTTATTGAGTCCGTCCCGGATCCAACTGTGATTCTCAAACTCAGTGTAGTATTTCTTTCGAGCGAGAGGGTTTAGTCTTATATCACTCTCGGTTCTTCTAGAGCCTTTTTCCGCGAACCCTTTTTCCAGAAGCCCCTCTCATTCTTGTGTTCATTCTAAGCCTCGCGATTTTTCGACAACCCCACGTTGTGCCTTCTTTTTTTTCCTTTTTCTTCGACTTCCGTCTGGATGTTTTTTTCCCCCCCCGGGGCGGATAAGATTTTTCCGAGAATCCCCTTACTTTTTTCTTGAGTTCTCCGCACCCCCAACTCCCTGGATCCCACTCTCCCGCCAAAACACCCCCACTCGACCGAATTACCTGAGGCACAACTCTATCCGTATGCCCTGAGTTTTCTTCCCCTTGATGTAAGTCCCTTTGGTCGTCTCTTTTTCGCGAACCGTGATGTATCGACCAAATTCACCGCAAACGAATGCCTTACTTCCTCGTAGCTGGAGACTCGAGTATTTCTGGACCCTTCTTCCTTTGTCACTTGCCGGAGCCATATCACTCTTATCTTTTTGCGAAGCGTTCCCTGTGTCGGAAAGGGTTTTCTTTAGTTCGGAGCGGTTGTGCTTCAGGTGGCTCTCTATTCCACCGACTTTTTTTGCAAACGAGTCGATCAGTTTGCTCTCCAATTATTCCCTTTTTTTCCATACCGACCCTATGGCGATGTCACCTCCTTAACCCTGTCCCCTCGCTCCTTCCCCCTTACCTTTTCGTTCGGTCTTTGCCGTTTTTCTTGTCTGTTCTCACGAGACTTGCGTTGTTCCCACAGCGGAGAGAGATCCAATGTATTTTCATGTCGGTCGACGATTTTTTGACCCCGGGCGGCCGTGTGGTTCCCCCCTAAAAGGGTTGCGCATTCCGTAGATTTTTGAGTGTACGTAGTGCGTCGCGAGCCGTCTCTCGGAGTTTCTAGACCAAGATCTCTCTCCCCCCGTTGTCTATATGTTGACAGAAACGACTTTTCTCGAAATCTTCTACTGCCTCGCCTATAACTTTGCCCGTTGCTGTGCTAAGGCACGTTCCCGACCCAACTGCAAGTCCTGTAAAAAATGTCGATACTCCCCCGCCTCACTTATCCATTGGATACCTCCGGATTTTTCCCAACGCTCTAGATGACCGTACTACACTAAGTTCCCCCTGACCAGTCTAATGGTTAGGGCGTGTAAGTCTCGAAACTTGAGACTTTTCCGTTGGCGCGAGGATGAGACCTCTAGTTTATTTTAGGTCCACTTTGCTCGGCCCCCTTCCCGCCGTTTATCCACCCCCCCCCCCATAGTCCGTAGCAACCGCCACAACCCGCTTCCCCTCTGCCAAAGTTCGACATCCGAAGCTTAGCTATTGAACATCGGTTGCTTTCTTCCTTATGTCATCTTTACGGAAAATTTCTTCTTTATTTTTTCCCGAGATGCGTCCTAGTCGTCTTCGTTTTCTTGTAAGGTCATGTGTGTCTACCATCGATCATGTTAGCTCCCCAGTCCCTAGGACGCTTACTACCTCCCTTTCAATGTTCTAATAACTGACATCATCCTTCAAACCTTCCCCCTTCCGAGTTTTCACCCTCTTTCGTAAGTGTTTTGCGGAGATTTATCATTTCGGGTGGTTGGATTCGGGATAAGCGCGAGTCTTGATTTTTTTTCTTAGGCCCCACCTCTTATCGCCGTCCTTCGCTTTCCTTTTTTTTATGGTCCCCCCTAACACTATTTTTCTCTTTGAACCAACACTTTATTGAGTCAGTCATCTTATCGTCTTAGAGGAACAACACCGGGCTTTTCAGGAGCTGGACGTCACCTTCGGATCTCTTTACCTCCTGGCTTTTCTCACCTCACAAGTGTAGTGCTCCGAAGAAAACCGGCTAGCCAACCCTTACAAGGCTGTGGTGGACCAACCATTAGCTTTTTTTTTCCTCTTAAACCTCCACCCGTGTCTTTTTTGTGGGGGTGTGGTGTTGAAAGATCTCTTTGAATTTGCCATTGGGGCACGCGCTGCACTTTCTTTTCAACCTTCCGGACTGTCCCGGACTTGCGCCATTCAGTTTTCCTAGGTAACTTCGCGGTCACAAGAAGTTTGCCCGACAAAGAACCTATCCGCTCACAGTTGGGCCATGCGCGCGACTTGAGGGGTACACCAAACTTTTTTAGTAACCCCCCCTTCAAAATCGCTCCTTTTTCGTCGTTTGATCTCCACGATGACCGAGGATTCTTTGTGGATTGTCTTCTTGTTAAACAACTCCTTTTGATGTATCGGATCTTTTTACCAAATTTCCCCTTTTCCATCGTTTTTCCCTACCTTGACCGCCTCATCTTGTGTCGCGTTGCGAAGACCTCAGAAGAGATGATCCCTTTCTTTATTTTCTCTTCCGAACCAGATTTCGTAGCCGACCAACCTCCCGGCTATCCTGCTCTGATAGTCCCCCCCCCTCCCAGGAGCCCTTTCTTCAAACCTTGGGCAACCTGCTGCCAATGTTGCCTTGGTGACAGTTTTGGCTTCCAAGCCCTCAGTTTTGATTTTCCTGCACCAGTGGTCGAGATGATCTTATTCAATTTTCTCTGACCTTTTTTTGACCACCAAGCGCATTCAGCTCCAAGCAGTTTAGTGCGCGCTTTGATTTTTTGAGAGGTCTCGTAAATCGGGCGCGATCTTACCCCTTTCCCAATCAAGCCGTGCGTTCCAGACCGTCGGCCCCATTTGACACGTTAGAGGACTTCCCCTTCCTTCGTTCTTTCGCTTGACTGTCTCTTCTCTTCCTGAACTCTCTCATCAAAAGTCCCAAAATCCTCCCGTTGTGGGTTGAGAGTTTTTCTTGCTTTCCCTTTTTTTTCGTGTCGAGGCAGGAAAACTTTCCTTTTATACGTTCCCCCTCCCGCGATGCACGCCGGACGAGCGGCTCCCTTTGTTTGAGCGACTCCGTGGAAACCCTCCCCTGGGCATTGGCCCTTTGACCCTCGCCCCTGCCAAGCCTCCGATTCCACAACTCGCGAAAGCAGCTTGGTTCTACGCATTTAATCAGAGATTTGTTTCTGCCTTCCGGTCATTCTCCTCGACCTCTTCCGTGCTTCCTTTCGCCTTTTTTTCTGGAGGGCGTGCCGGTTCTACAATGAAAATCTTTCTGCGTCAGCAAGTCGAGTCTCTTTTTCCTTGAAGAAAGGCCTTGCTAATGTTTTTCTCGAGCTCTCTCCCCTTCTCGGTTACGGAACTCTCCCTTTTACCTCGTAAAATTACTTTTCTTAGAGGTCGCATACTGGAGGATGCTTTTTCCTTCAAACCGTAAGGATCGAGACTCCGACACCGGCTTAGAGGCCTTCTCATATCCCTCTGTTACAATGTGTGGGAAACCCCCCTTCCTACCTACCCGGAGTTTTTTCAAAATTAGAGAGACCAACCGGCAGGCTGGTCTCCTTTTTCCCCTCCTCTGTGAGCCTCCCCAGCTTTCCCTCGCCGGCACTCGAATGAGTTGTTTCTTGTAAGTGCCCGTTTAACATCGGATACATTCAGGGTTTCTGCCACCCGATGATTTCTTCCTCGCTTTTCGAATTTCTGTTCTCTCCAGATTTCTCTGTTTCCGTGGTCCCCCTCACACGGAGTTCCTCTTTTTGGGCAGAGTTTTTTTGCATTCGGCCGCCATTTTTTTTTTTGATGTCCTACAGGAATTATTTTCCCCTACTTCAACTTTACGCTTCCTTGGATTTTCCGGCAACGCTCCCTTGCTTCGTCAACTCGTGTAGTATCGAGGTTTTAGGTTTTTTGTCTCTTATCATTCACTGTGTTCTTTTGTAGTATCGTTCATTCTTCTGTTGCCTCTCTCCCGGAACCGCGCCTCCGAATCTCCCAGTGGTTTTCTCTCCTCCTAGACAAGATTGAAGACGGACAATAAGTGCTAGTACCATCTTGTGTTCTTGTTTCTCTTCTCGCGATTCTCTAGGTCTTCTTATATACGGCGATAAGAGGGTTTCCTTCCTCATTTTTTAAGGTCTCTGCGTCCTCTCTGCCACTCTGAAGCCCCCTCCACCGACATAGCGTTTTTTTTCCCCTCTTGACATATAATGTATGAACAGAGTTTGGCGATGCCTTGTGTTGAAGGGATGGCCTTCAGGAAGTTCCTCACAGTATCGACAACCTGTCCTGCCCTCCACCCTCATGCAAGTTTATCCTACTCGTCATCTTTTTGCAGTGCTTTGGTGACCCAGAGGCCTTCCCCCGTTTTTGACTCCTCTTTTAACGCCCCTCCCTTAAGTTGTCAAATTTGTTTTTCTTTTTTCTGTTTGAGGTGTGTGGTGGAATATTTGAACAATGGAGCCCCCCTTCTGCAAAAGTTCTTCGTTCGTCCCCTCAAAGTTCTTTTTTAAACGACGTCCAGATTTCCTCTGGTAGTCTCCGATCGCAAAAGTTATGCGCAATTTCTTCTAACCCCCCTTCCCTCCTCCTTTTTTCTGCCGACCCTCTCTGCGCCCCCCCTAGCCGGAGAGTATAAAATGTTATAGTGTCACCGTCTTTGTATGTATCGACAGATTTTGCCCCTGGTTGTTCCTGCCTGTTGGCCTTCTCCTTCCAGGGAAACCCCGTTTCGTCGCCTTGTTCTTCTCCCCGAGTTTCCCCCCGCCAATCTCTATTTTTTTTTCCCCACTCCTCGTTGTTTAGAGATGTGCAGAATCCGGTTCGCGATACTCCTACCACCGACGGCGACGGCAGCCTTTCGGGGTGCCCTTGTTTTTCTAAGGCCACCTTTCCCTCCCCCTCCCGCTCCCCTAGTCGATACTGCCATTGTTCCGACCAATTTGTCTAGCATATGAAGGATATTTTGGAACAAGCCAGTCGCGATTCTTTCCGGCATCCTTGACCTAATCCTTCAGGGCCCCTTCAAGTCTCATGGTCTTTCTTCTTTTTGAGACATCCCTTTCTGCGTTTTTTTTTTCCCAGACCCCCCGACGCGTTAGGTCCTTGAAATGAGCTCGCAATGATCGATGTCCTTCTGTCATCCCCCGTGTGGTCCTTCCCCATTTCTTAAATTTTCTTCGCAAACTTCCCCTACCACAGTTCCGCACCCCCGTATGGCTTTTCCTCTCCATTGAACATCCCCCTTTTATGAGTGCGCCCCTTATGTATCGTCCTTCTTTCCAGCGGCCCTGTCTTGTTCACGCCCCCGCCTCTTGAGAGACACATGTCTCTCTCGACCTTATATTTCCCCTTTTCGGGTTTGTTTTGTAGTGCCCCCGTGATAAGGGTTTGTGTTTTTTTTTGTGGTTTTTTGTTTTTGATGAACCTTGAGGGTGCTGGCGAAATGGGCCTTCGAGCATCCCTCCCCCCCTTATGCCCCGAGATCTTCCGGTAACACAAGCCCTATGTCGCGGCCAGTCTTTTTGCTGCTCTTGATCAGGCGGGTGTTTTCGGTCCTTTACGTCCTGTCAATTTTTTCCCCGGCAACTTTTTTTCCATATTCGCCTACAGCCTGTCTTTGAGTTCCCTCCTCCCTGATAACCCGCACAAGAGATGGTTTAGATTTTACCCTGTTTTGCGCCATCGCTCTTTTTCCTTCTGAAAACCCTTGTGATTCTAAATTGTTTTAACCTCCCTTTTTGCCCCTGTAGATTGACGATTTCAATCCTCCGCACAGTGTCTTCTCTCTCAAATTTCTCCATAGTCTTTTTTGGTTCACCCGTTAGTCTTTCCCTCTGAGGAAAATCTCCGATTTTTACCCCTCCAAAGTTGGTTAAGGCATAGGATGACCGATCTAACTGTACTCTTTTATTACATTCATTCAAGCCGGAAAACCCTATTAAACTCTTTTTCACTTTTTTTCACCTGGCCAGCGACTCCCTCACTCGCCCTTCCTCTTTCACTTCCCCTAGAAACCCCCTCCTCTACCGGTTGGCGCTTGCGAGAATGCTAAGGTATCCCGAGGTTCCCCCCCTCCCACCTCATAGATTGCCTTCTTAGTCCTTCTTTTGCTCCCCTTCCCAATTCTTCTTTGGGCTTTTCTTCAGGCCTATTTTGCCTTGTGTTTGTATAGAGATGTGTTACCAACTAGGGCTGGTTGCCCAGGAACAGATCGTCCATTTAGAGACATTTCTTTCAGCCTCCCTATCTCTTTGCCGTTTTCCCCAGGTTCCTTGTTTCGACGTTTTTCCCTAGGATTTCTTCCGCCGATATGGGATATTCCCTAATACCACAGAGTTCGATCCCGCCCCCCCAAAGTTTTCTAGCTCTTTGATAGACTCTTCTTTTCTGATCCCTGTCTTCAACCCCCCCCTTTGGGCCACTTTTCTGATCATCGCCTCTTAGGGCTTTGGCTTCACTACTTCCCTTCGGAGAAGTCTTCCTCGTTCTCGGTCATACTTTTTCCTTCCCCAATTGCTGGCCCTTCATCGAAGCCCCCCCACCCCATAGGATTTTGTCTCAATTGACACCTTTTTCTTTTCTTTGATATTAGTCTTCCCCTCGTTGGTTCCCGATCTCTTCAATATGGTCCCATAATCGAATCTTTTCTTTCCTATTCTTGGACTAAGCTTCCTGAAGACCCTCGGTATTTCCCTAAGTTTCGTATCCTTGTAGTGATTTTCTCTATTTTCATTACGAAGATCCTAAACCACCTCCATATCTTTTCCTCCTTCCATCCTTTCTTTTGTTCTCTCTTTGAATTCCCCTTAAACTAAATGACCCCAGCGACTCCACTGAAATAGAGAGTGTCGCAAGACTCTTCCAGCTTCCTGCCCCCCGGAGTTTTTCCCGAAGTACTTCCCCTCAAAGGATTCTCTTAGGGGGCAACATTACTCCATTGCCCCCAACATTGACGAAAGGACTTCAATCGCACCCTCTCATCTTTGATTTTTCCTTTCGAAAACCGGCTTTTTTTTCTCGCCCGGATACAATCCTATGAGAAACACCCGCTCTCACCAATTTTCTTTTAATTCTTTTAGTTTCTTTTTCGGACGCCAGCCCTGCACAATATTCCACTCTCCTCACCGCTCTATTGTTTGAGAAATTGTCCTCCCCGGGATAAGGCTGTTTTTTCAGTCCTTAGCTATCCTTCTTTTGGTTGGTTAGACTCACTGTTTAGTAAAGTCTTCCCATACCCATGATGACGGTCGCTCCTCCTTCCTTCTTTGAGTTTCCCCCTTAAGGATCTACTACTACCACTCTTTTTCGGAACTTCGTATTTCCTCTCTGTAACTGAATATTCGATTGTTTCACGTGTGGGTCGTCTCCCCCTTCCCGGAGTCATCCCCAGCCACAAAGACTAATCTGGGCATAGGCTTATACAGAAATTGCGAGGGTCGTCTTTTCATTGTCGCCGGGCCCCCCCCCCTTCCTCAAGATCCTTAGTTTTCCCCCCTGCCACATTCGCCTTAGAGAATGGAGACCCCCCAGATTAGATTGCCGGATATATGTCCGTTAGTGTCGAATTTGCCTGACCTCTTTTAAAAGGTTTTTTTAGTCATGCCCTTTGGTTTCAGTTGTTTTTGCATTCGGCCCTCTTTTTTCCCTCGTGGGAATGGAAACCTGATTACATTTCCCTGATCGGTCCTCCTATTGTTTTCCCCCCCCCCTTGTACTTTTGCAGGCACCTTCCCCGCTACAAACTGTTTTTCCCCCCAGCCGTTGTACGTTTGATCCGATTTCGCGTGCCTGTTTTGTCGTCGAGATCCCTTAGGTGTAGTTGCCTGCCCTTCCTTCGCAGACGATCTCCTGTACAGAGATCAGTGGTTTTTTTTTCGCTAAGACGATAAGCCCCCGCTGCCGCACATACAACAACGTTTTGTGCCTATGCCATCTTTGGTGATCAGGAGCTCGTTTCTCCCATCCCTTTAGGTGATAAGAGGTTTCCAACTCTCGGCGTACAGACGCCAACCACGCCCTTATCCATCTCCGAAAAACCCCAATACACTTCGACCCCCCCTATAGTCTTGTTACTCGTTCAAACTCCCTTCTCTTGATGGTCTTGCCCATTTCTTAAGCAGTCATAGGTCATCGGAACAGATCCCTGTGTATCGAACAAAGTCCTACCGCAAACGAATGCTCTCTCCTCTCTGATCAGTTGATGCCCACAAAGCAAGTTTCCCGACGCTTCTCCGCCTTTGGATCACTCCTCCCCCCTCTTCAATTTCCGCGTTCGTCCATAGTGGAAATGTGCGGAGTGTCGATTCTGTTGTGCGTGTGTGCCTCGGTGGCATTTTAGCCACACGTTTTTGAGCGACGACAAAACGTGTCAGGCAAAGTCTAGCTGAGCGAACCCAAGGGCTCCGATCGTCCCAGCCTTTGCAGCAAGTTTCTCTTCCCTCACAGTAGATTTCAATGCGTTGAGGATAGTTCCGATTTGCCCCCCCTCCTGTCGTGTTCTACGCGTTTTTGACTTTGTTCTTCCAATAGCATACCCCCCCTTACACAATCTTTTCTTTTTTGACGGGAGTTGTCGGCACGGTCATTACGAACCGCAACGGGGCCCCGGCATGCAGTCCAGTCGGTGAGTGTACGTGAGTGCCGTCGAGAGCCGTCTTAGTCACTTTGTTTCTGCCACACCTTCAGTGTATTTTCACTCTTATAGACGGTCCCGTTTTACACTCACGCAGGCGACGGTTCCCCGTAGCCCTACGTTTCTTTTTTCCCGTTGCCGTGACAGTGCCGAACACACTTCCTCATTGTCAAAAAAATCTACCGACCCTCTGAACCTTCCGGCTACTTGAGACCCTTAGACCAAGACAGCCCTTTAGCAAATAGGATAATCCTTCGAGAAATGGAAAAGTCTAATGGTCCCTCTTTCCTAGCGACACTTGCGCATCCTGCCACCCCCAGTTGCGCTGCGTTGAAATCGACATCTTTCTTTTCCCTCTGCTAGTCTGAACTTCACGTGTGTCGTCGCTTCCATATGACCCTCCCCCTGCAACCTTCTGAGCACACCATCCCCCACCGAGACGACACTCAGCCACCTCGACACTATGGACGACGTTTCTTTCATGGTCAAACTCCTCTTCTCTCCTGTTTTCCCCCTTTTTGTAAACTTGTTTTTTCAAACAACTGCGAGTCGAGGGCCTTTGAGTACGAGAGTCTAATTTCTTTTTGCGGGTGTTTGTGTTCAGGCATGGGGAGTTCCCCTTTTTTAGATTCCCCTTACTCTTACCCTTTCCGAATGGCAATTCGAATCTTGCCCATCATCGCGAACCTTCTTTTCCTCAATCTTTCTTTGTTAACCCTTGTAAGGTCGCCTTGCTTTATGTTGTTTAGGAGATTGCGCTGTTCGGGTGGTTGGAGGTTCTTCCTGGATACGACGTCACCGTGCTTTATCCTTCCTCAGACTCCCCCCCGCCGAGTTTTCTTTCCTGATCTTTCCTACCCCCCCTAAGTGGACGAGGCACAAACGTTTTATTTTAGTAAGTGATCGCTTATCCTGAGGAAAACAAACCCCTTCTGCGGCGGCGAGGCGCTGGACTTCCTTTTCTCTTTCCCCCTCACTTTCCCCTTCGTGCTCTCCTTCCAAGCACACTTCTACCCCAACCCTTCCCTCAATCTACGACACCTTTGTGTTCTCACTCACGTTAGATTCTTCCGGCAAAGACGGAAGTTCTCTAAAACTTTTTCATTTCTTCCTTCTCCATGCCCTTCCCGCACTTTTCCCATATTCGGCCGTAATGCACGCAAAATAGTCAAACCTTAAATCTGTGAAGGTCCTGCATAAGTTCCATCTTGCCTCTTTAGCACTTGTACACCATATTCCCGCCCCTTGGCCACCTTTTTTTGCGCCTTCCTCCCGCAGACAGACTCTTCTTGGGTCTGTAAACTCAACAAATCAAGAACATGTTCAGATTGGCACTTCCAGATATGCCCCCCTTTGCGGACAACTGTCCCCCCTCGTTGAACATAGGCGATTTTTGATCTCTATTTCGAGGCCCTTATTGTCTTGTGTAGAACAAATCAGGTTCCTTTTCCGGATAGGGTGCAAACAGTTTTTAACTTTATCGAAGATTTTTTTTTTCTAGCTTC
>Ga0179591_1327528_pt1 | contig 10887 bp, 9 predicted proteins | sample CZOMad2_1_08_16f_FD_182891 | JGI IMG/M metagenome (GOLD analysis project Ga0179591, IMG submission 182891) | Vadose zone soil fungal communities from Angelo Coast Range Reserve, California, USA - CZOMad2_1_08_16fungal (PacBio error correction) | ecosystem: Environmental > Terrestrial > Soil >... | reverse complement strand
CCGTCGTTTTTCACGAGAAGGTCTCAGGTACCTCCCCTCTATCAATATGTCAACCGGTCACAAGTTTTTAAGTTTAACCCTTTCCCGCCTTCGGAGTAGGCATCTCCTTGAGGCCATTGAAAAAGTTTTATAAGTGTTGAAGCGAAGCCCGCCTTTCCCTTTTTCCTAGCTCGCCTCTTAGAAATCCTCACCCGAGGTCAAAAATTTTATGCCATGACGATGGCACCCCTTTCTCCATGTCCTCTTTTTTGCGCGGATACATTGTCCCACCGTGACGAAATCAGAGAACTCTTTCAAGCTTTTGAAGACAGTTTTTCCTTTCAACTTTCCCTGGTCCTAATTCTTCTTACGATAGGGTGTTCAAGTTCAAAAAGGAGATTTTGTGTTTCGGTGATAACGCGCGGATATCTACCCCCGACCCCCGGCCCCGGATCGCGATTGAATCGTTTCTTTTGATCTAAATCCCAGTAGTTTAATTTACAGCATTAACTTTTTTAGGATAAAGGTGCTATCGGGCGTGTGAAGGTCCCCCCCCCCGGGTTCATACCCCTTTTTCTTCCTGCAGGACTCCAGAAGCGAGTTCTGCTCGGGCCTCAGCCCTCTTCGTCCTCGTATAGATTGCGAATACATTTTCTTCATGTTTGTAGTATTGAAAATGCCTTCCCACAAGAAGCTTCACCTACCCCTCCCGTCTGCCAGAAAAAAACGATTTTCCCCTCCTTGCGTGCTCCGACGCGCCGGAGGAGCGACCCTGTTCGACTGACTTCCTTCACCTCCCAGTCGCCGACGACTTCCCCAGTTTTTTTCCCCCCCATCCCCCCCAGGACCCCCGTCTCGCACGTGCTAATTCACATCAATCCGCGGAATACGAGATCGGCTTCTTTTTTTTGTGCCGAGACGAGATCCCTTTTGCCTTTTTTTTTTTTCTTTTCCTCAAGGAGCATGAAAGTCCAAAGAGGTTAGTAACGAGTTTTGTTTTGCCTTCCTCTACTTCTTACGACCCCTTTCCGAAATTAATGGGTCAAGTTGAATAACATTCTCCACACGCATTTTTTGACCATTCGTCCTCCCCCTTCCCCACCAAAAACCCCCCAATCCCCCCTGGTTGCGGTTCCGGAGAAATCATGTATTGCGAACACAGACAGACCTCTTATTCGCGACATCTTTGGGCTTGCGACGTTGGATTCTGTCGTTTTTCCTTTTTCTAGTCTTCTTAGGTCAGTTTAACTAGCGGGTCTCTTTGGCCAGATCGTTTGTGTGAACCCGGTGAGCTGCCCCCCCTTCCCCTCGCCCTTCTTTTTTGGTGTAATGACGCTATGGGTTTTACCTCAGAATTGGTCCTTCGGGCTCCAAAACCATTCTATTTTCAGTGAGCTTTTCCCTTGAGCCGCCTTGCATCTGTGTATTTTTAGGAGATTCCAATTTTTCTCACCCTTACTATTACCGGAAGAGAAATCCCTTTATTGCTTTTCGCCACCTGCTTAACGTCTCTGGATAGCGGTTCCGGCATTCATCTAGTTCCCTTGCTTCCCTCAGATGAAGGTTGAGCAACATTTTGACACGCGCTTGTTCTTAAGCTTCGGTGGCATCAGCTTTTTTTTAATTTCCCGCCGAGGGTTTTTTTTTCTTTTTCTCTGATCTTTTCCCCTGGATGTGTGACGAAGGACCAGCAGCATACCCTAAACTTTTTGCTTTTGTGTTTCGAGTTTGCACTCTGTTTTTCTTTTCCCAACCTTCCCCTGGTGCATTTGTAGCTCATCCAAAAGGTGGGCTTCGCACAACTAGACGCCATATCTTCCCCGCGCCACGAACTGAATGCAACCACTTTTTGGGCTCAAACCCAATTAGAGATCGGGACCAACGCGTGACTGAGCCCTCTCAGCTGTTTCCCCCCCCCTCCGTTCGCGTCAGGAGTCTTGCCATTTTTCCTCTTTGACTCCCCTTATTCACCCTGATAAGAGAAGATTAGCCCTGACACTACTCGATTTCAATTGCGAATTTTTTTTCTCCCCCCCTAAGCCTTTCATCTTCCCTGACCCTTACCCTCTTTTTACACTTGTTTTTCCCAGCCAGACCCCCTTTTTTTTCCCCCCCTGGAAGGTACTGGGGAGCGGGACCCGCTTTTGCGTCCCAACTTTTCGGCATCCGCCGTGGTTTCCACGCCCCCCCCTTCAAGTTCCCTTTGCGGTGCGACTCCCTGAAGATTTGAATGACAAGGATCACGGCTAAATACCAGCCGAGTTACCTCAGTTTGTTTTCATCTGATCCAATATTTTAACCAATTCTTTACGGAAGAAGTATTTGTTTCTAACTCATATCAGACTATTTTTTTCCCCAGGTCGGGTGTTGGGGCTTGTTGGTCGCCCCCTTCCCCCCTGCATGGTGATTGGAGTGACCCCCCCTTTTGCATCCAGAACCACCGAGGCAAATTGCGTTATAGTCAAGCCGCAGGTAAGGGATGGACTCTCATCCTTCCAGTTCCTCGACCGTGATGGGCGCTAGTTTTCCCCCTTTATCCTTTTGTCCTCAAAGCGACTCTGCCCCCCGCCGTATCTTTTTTGTTGAGGCGTTCGACTCGTGCTCCCCCTTTCTTTTTTCTTTTTAATTCTCTCAACGTGGAATAGGTTTTTTTGCAGTTTTATGTTTTTAGTCGCCCTGCAAGTTTTAGGTTTGGGAGTTTTTTTAGTCCCCCTCCCCTCGCTCTGCAAAATACAGTTTATCCGACAGAACTTTATTTTCTGAAGCGTTTTGGAGTACGGATAAAAAATGAGATTATTCCATTTCGAGCTCCGCGCGAATCTCTCCCCCCCCCCCCCCCCTGCTGAGGTTTTCTCCCTTTCAGCTAATCCCTCGATATGATGAAGAACAAAGCTTTCCTTTTCCCCGCTGAATTTTCAAAAGTTGTGGCCCCCCGCCCCTCCGGCTTTCTCCAACTATCCTGGGGCGTCATCCATAGGACAGGTTAGCCGAGGCGTGTCGTGCTCTCCAAAGACATAACCCATCGACCCCCCGAAGTTTAATCCGATATCTCCCCAAAGTAAACCCAATATTGCTTGGTCGGTAAGATTTCAACAATTTTTCTACATCTAATACCATTTTCGTAGTCTTTTTTCCTCTTTTTGAGAAATTTATTTTTCAGTAGTTGCGCGCGTCATACTAACTTGGACTCTCTTTTCCCTCTCCAGCCCTGACAAAGTGCACTTTAAGGTTTGACCCCTTCCTCTCTGGATTGATTGGTAGGACATTCTGCTAGGGAATTGCTACCTAGGAAGTGCTTTTAGATACGCTTTCCATTTTTCGGCATCTGCTCACTACCGCATATATCAAGCTGTAGCCTCCTGTGTATTCGTCTTTCCTTCACTCAATTCCCAATTTTTTCCTTAATGTCCAATTACTTGACGACTACTTCCTATAATTCCAGTTGTTGGTTGAGTCCCTTCAACTTGGTTCCCCTTCATGTTATCAGTACCGCTTATAGAGTGGTAGTGAACCCCTTTCGATCTAAACGTACCCGCCTAACGTACTTCTCTATTGCTGGTTCCCCCCCCCTACGGATTCGGTACATGAAGCCGAGGCGAAAGTTTCCCCTTCTGTCTTGTAGCTCGCCGGCCTTTAATTCTTTCCCATCATCGTGACTTTCCCAATGAGACTACACTCTTTTTTAAAGCACGTGCGAAACTGCATTTTTTTTTCCAGTGTGGCTGTAGACCCAAAGTCGCTTCAGACCCCCCCTTTTCGTCGTCACCTGGTTTCCCACCTCCCGTTGAATGTGAGTTTGAATATCTTCTCAATGTTGCCAAGGGAGACTCTTTCTCCCTCCCAGGGGTTCAGATTTCCCCGCTCTGGTGGGTACGGCTATACTTATTGATTCCTTCTCTCTCGTTATCCGAGCTGCTTACTCCCCTTCAACCAGAAAGAGCCGACAGTAAGATTTTTACGCAAATACCTTTTTTGGGGGTTTCCGTCTCCATCGCTATCGGTTTCTTTTTCGGTTTTACCCGACAAGCATTCTTCCCAGTTCATGCAACGAATGTCGCGCGACTACCCTTTCTCCCTCTGTCCTTTCCTTCGCGCTCGTTAGAGTCCCCTTGAAACGGCTTCATGGACTCACATCCTCGCTCATCCCCCCACTATTTTCCCAAAACGGATTGCAGAAGGAGCGATGTTCTGAGGCGACTCAACTGTTTTGGAATCCGAACTTGCGGCTCATTCTTTTCCCCCTCTCCACTTCGCCCGGCCAACTTCCTTTTGTTTGATTTTTACTTCCCCCCATAAGAGACTTCGAAAGTTTTTCTCCCCAACACCCTTGCTTAGGAGACTACATCTCCTGGTTCTGTGCGAGACGGCGTAGACCTTTCTGTGCCGTGCGGGTCACTTTTTCCCTTTTTTCCCTTAAATTCTCGCACATTATACAGACGCCCCATCGTCTGGTTAGTCGCCCAATACCTCGGATAGGGTTCGGATGCTGTTTCTGCCCCTCCCTTTCCCCTCCCGCCGTGCACGGTCGGACTTTCCCCCCACCCTTCCCCGGTTGGCCAAGTAAATTCATTGTTGTTCCGCCCCCATTCTGAATCTTTTCCGTTCCACACCTTTGGTTTTGAACGTTTTTTCCTTGATTACTCAGGTCTATTCGCTTTAATAATCTATCTTTAAACCTTCCTTTCCGCATCGCGTCCTTGATCGTTAGCCTTTCGTTTTTTTATGAAAATATTTTGCCCCCTAACTGCTTTTCACTAGAACGTTCCCGGACCAAGCATCTTTTCCCATTTTTTTCTTTGCTTCCCACCCGTTAAGACGTTTTTTCTTCGATATTATCCTCATGGTGAGGAGAATCCTGGAGTTCCCTACTTTTTTTTTTTTACATTTATCTGTTTTAACTTGAACTTTTTCCTCCGGTCTTGTTCCCGGTCGACCGTTTACACCCCTTTTTCTTAGGCTGCCCCTGCCATAGGTTAGTTCAATTCTCCCAGTCTGCTTCTTCTTAAGATCCCCACGGACGCCGTACCGTTTCGAGGATGCCTCTTGATCTTTGTGCCTATCCAATTTTTGTTGGATGAGTAGAGCTTGACCAGGCTTTCCCCCCGTTTTTCTGGACCTCACCGTATTTTTCCTAATTCCTCCTATTTTCCTACGTTTGTGGATGCCTCTCTTCTTCATTTGAGGTCCACTCACTTTTTCCAGCCCGTTCTTCTCTTCCCTCAGCCATTACTTGCACAAGCAGATCAATCTGCTTGACCGGCCCCTGAATGCCTTGCTCCGTTTTCTAAAACCTTCCGATCCTTAGCTGTCTCCCCTGACTGCAGGAACATGCTACAGCGCCCTGTTTTTTTGCGAGGCCGCAAGGACCCTACTTTTTGCGCATTCCGATTCCAAACGCGGATAGCCACCTTAACTCTCTTTTCATCCTCCCCCCCCCTCTGCGTCCCTCGGCCCTTCGATCAACTATTTTCCTTCTATTCAAGAGTTGCTGTTCAGGAATCCCTGTATCTTCTGCGTGGTCTTTGGTTGCCGGCCCTTGGTAACAACCGTCAGCCTTCGCGCCTCACTTTCCTCCCCCCCGACACGTATCAAGTCCGGCTTTGGGCTACTCCTCACTAGGTTATGAAAGTTCGACCCTTGACCTTCTAATCTCTTCCTCATCCCCTTCCCCCTGATCCCCCTTGAGCCACCTGAAGAGTGTGTTCAAAGAACAGGATTTCGAAGCATTTCAACTTCAACCACCGGTGAGTGGTTTGGTTTTTTCTCCTTGCTCGCCCGTGCACTCCTGCCCTTGATGGTCGATTTCACTAACTCCTCACCAACGCCAGCTTCCTTTTCCGTTTTCCTAATTTCGATCGTCGGAGCGATTCCTTAGGCAGGTGAACGAGAACTTTAGGAGCACCCCTTACCCGACCCTTTCCTCTGAGTCTACTTTTTTCTTTTGACATTTAGGCCTTTCTGTCTTTCTGCCCGGTCAACTTGGATTTGGCGGAGCCGCGAGAGATCCTTCAATGTTGGATCATTCTTCCAGCCTTTCTGTTCGTTAGCTTTATCCATTTTATCGGCCGTCTCCCCAAAGTTTCTTGTCTCCCCCGTTCGGGCTAAGCTCTCCTGAAACATTTTTTGCCAGTTGACCCACTGGATACCCCTTTATGTCATGCTGTCTTCTTCCATTTCTCCTTCTTAAGTTTCACGGAATCCCCCCCCCCGAGCCCAGCTGCTATCAATAGTGGATTCTCGACTCGCCCAGAACTCATCCTCCCCTCGATCCTCTCACTATGTCCTCCAAGCTTTGGGAAAAGTCCCACACAGAACCCTGATAAGCTTTTCGGCGTGCTCTCCTTATGTCCCGTTCCTTTTTCCGGTGGCGTGGAATAATAAGAGAACCCCTTTACCATCCCTCCGGGGTTCCTTTTTTCATTCTGTTAAGATATCTTTTTAGTTTGTCTTCACTCCCCCAGGATTTGCGACCTTGAGAACAACTTTTTTCTTGATCTTTAGACAAAGGCCCCTTGGTAGACTTCGCCCTTTAGTCAACGCCCCCTGTCTTGCGGTTAGGCCTCTTGTTTTTTCATTTTTGGAGAACCGGTAGGAGGGTGATAAGGATTTGGAAGCGACCTTCCGTATCCCCCCCCCGACACCACAAGGCATGGGCTCCCCACGGTGATGTGTGTTAACAATAGTGAGTTTTGGTATGATTTTATTATGCTAGTGTCCCGGGATCAAGACCCGTTTGAGATAATTCCACGCAGGTTTCTTTTTCTTATGTTTAAAGATCTGGACTCTCTTTCAGGGGTCCCCCTTCCCTCATCTCAAGGATGAGTGTGACTTACAGCTTACCAACCTTTTCCAGTGTGCCCCCTATCCCTCGGGGAATAAATTGTGCTCGCCCAATTGACACATTCGGGCTTCCCCTCTTTGTTGTTTGCGATGCCCAGGCGTTTTTCCAAGACAGGTACATGGTAATCCGCCTATTGTTTTCCCCCAAACGTTTCTTTAGATACACATACACGTACTTCTCTGTCTGTTATTTCACAATATGAGGACGTCATTTTTTGATCCAGCTCTCCTTCTTTTCAATAGGTGTAGAAGTGATACTCCTAACCTTATTCTCTCTAGTGCTGCGTTTCCTACCCCCCCACCGTTTAACGTGAGGACAATGTTCCCTGCTGGTGTATACCGATCCGCTTAAATCATTCCTTGCCTTCGCATCGCCGCCTTTACCGCCCGTTAAGACCCTTTTCTCGAACAGATTATTTGAACGGTATTTTAGACACACGATCGTGTTACCTTTCTCAGAGAAGTCCTTTTTTGCTTTTTCCTCCCTGAGCCTCTTCCAGATTCCTACCATCCCTCCCGATATGAGGAGATTATTATTGCTCTCCACGCCCCACTCCGTCCTTGCTCCCGCAATCGTTTCTCTATAAAATTAAGGGTTGATTTCTAAAGACAACGGGGCGCGTGAGTAGATTTGGCCTTTCCCGCCTGACCGGCGGATTGTATTCCTCTTCCGGAGATACATCCCAGCAGACCGCCTTCTACGAAGCAGGGTCGTCCATCTCCTTCTATTCGTCAGTTTTTTTGAACGCGGTCGGTCCTCCTCAGATCCACCTCGCCGCAACCCCCTCTCACTCCAAAACCTACCCCCCAGTCCCCGAAAAGATAAGATTGTGTCCGACATGTGCAGGCAAACCCCACGGATTACTTGAAGTTCTATTGGATCTTCTCTGTTTTCCTTCATTGGGGTCACTTACACTCCCTTCATGAAATGGAAAGGATGCATCCGATCCTGAACCTAGCAGAATAGGTCCAAAATAAGCATCAAGAATCACCACTCCATTTCGTTCAATGATGGACTAACCCATCCACGGGAGTTCCCCTTTTGATCGAAATTCCTCCCCGTTTTCAGGGTTTCTTCTGTGAAAGACTCCTCTTGAGTATCTCATACGTTATATACGATTGATTTGATCCCCCCTTCGCGTCTCTGTGCTCTTTTACGAAATTTACGCGGGCTTTTCCGCCCCGTTGCAGCCCTCTTGTTCCCTCTTTTTCGTACTTCGGTGAGTCCACCCCAGATAAGGACGCAGGCTTTTTCAGCCCGTCCCCCCTTTTTAAACCCCCCCTTTTCGCCCTTTTCCTGTGAAATGCATTATTTTTTCTAAAAACAGAAACGGATATTTAGTATTCCCGCCTTTGTGGAGCTTTAGTTCCTTTTCCTTTTCCTTCGAATGTTTTGCCCTAGAAGGCCTTGTCCTAATTGCATCTACCTCCCCACACCGTGGCATCGTAGTTCGATGGAACTGCATTCCCCCTTCTCCTTCCTTATCTTCCTCTTTCTTCTCTTCCCTCTTTCCCTCACCCCCCACACACCACCTGGCTAGGACACTTGGCGCTGGGCGTCTTGCGCACAAGTGGAAGTGTCACTAGCCACGGTTGGGGGAAGATCTCTCCCTTTTTCCGACGCTTACTCAAGATGGCCCGATGCGAAAAACCCCCGTTCAATTTTCTCTTTTCTCTTTATCTTTCTATGGATTTCTCCCCTCAGTCGAGATTTTTTGTGTGTGTTTAGTAATTTCCTCCTCCATTCGGTTGTTTTTGCACAGGGAAAATTGCGCGTCTTTTTTCCCTTCGCCTTTTCCCCCCGTCCTTTTACCCCCTGTTAGTTCCGGTCTATATTTTAGTTTACTCACCCCCTAGAGCTATTCCTTGATAGCCCAACACCCGGTTTAGCTCTCTCGGGCATGAGATTGATAGTTTTGGTCCTCCCTCCTTCTTTGTGTTCTGGGGAGTGATTTAACCCTCCGCTTGAAAAGTTGTAACTAACGGAGACCCAATGCCATTTCCTCCACCCACGTTTGTTTGTTGAGAGCTTTGGATTCCATCCTTGTGCAAAGTTCCCACTCCCCTCCCCCACTTGTTTCGCCCCCTACCACTAGAAAAGACCACCCCACCCCACCGAAGTCCATCCCCGCTTTTCCACCTTTTTTTTCTCCCAACCTTTAGCTTCTGCACTTGATTTTAAACCACGTCACGGACTGTCCCCAGCTCGTTTTTTTTCCTGGTGGTCCCCTTGAAAAGACCCTTCGACCTTCCATCGACTCAGCCCTCACTGGTCAAAACGACATTCGCCAGGAACTCAACCCTTTCAGAAAATTTGAGACCCTCTTCTCCCGTCACCTTCAAATTTTATGGTGCTGAAACAAGAGTTGAACTGTTTTTGAGCAATCCACCTCTTTTCCCCCTTCAGATTGTTTCCTTTCGCCCCGAAATATCCAACCTCAGGTCTTTTTTGACTCCCCCCAACTTCTTTCTTATCCACAGCGACATCCCGGAGGCATCCATCCATTGTTGCCCTTTAATCAGGTCCCCTGACCGGTGACTCGATAAGGCCGTCTGTCCATTCCACATCCAGAGCCCCCCAAAAGGCCTCTATGGGACCGAATACAGAAAGTGAGGTTTTCTGTGGTTTTGACAGGGAAACAGGAGTGACGTTAAAACCCCTTGACGACAAACTGTACTGTGTGTGGGTGTCAGTAAGTATCCTCCAACAAGAAGGCTGTCTGTTGAGGTCTCGTTTGTTTCCCTTTCAAATTCGACTCTTTAAGCTTTTTCTGTATCTCGATGTACAGAACTACTTCTTTCTTTGAAGTCGCCCCCCCTTCCTCAAGTTTGATCCATCGAAAACAGTCACACCGGGAACTTACTTCTTTTTTTCTTTATCTTTTTACTCCTTTTTTTGTCCCCTGCCCTTTCTTTACTGTCTGTGAATTACCGCCATTGATGTTTGGCCTCACAACTCTTTGCCTTCCGGTATGTTTTCTTCGATCCGTCGTCGACAGTTTTAGTAAAGATTCAAGGCGCCTCGTCGTTCCCCCCCCCTCACTAATTGACCCCCTTTTGAAGATAACGGATTTCGCTGTCTTTTGGCTACAAGGCGCTTCCCCCTTTCTCTTGAATGGAACAGAGATCTGAGCAGAAGAGGTGAAGGTGATGACTCGACCATAGTAAGCCTGAGGATGATACGAACTACACTGACTTCACCTGTCGGACCCCAGAACCTGGTTGGGCGGATAAAAGAAACTGACGAGATGTTTCGCCTACATTCGATTAGGTATTCCTTTTCGTCCCGGTCGAGCCGTTCCTCGTTTCTGGAGTACCCCCAACCCAACCCCAGTGAGAAACTGGGGACGGTTTTTCCTGGCTTATATTAAAAGTCCCCAACCTTGAGCGGAGATTTTAACTTTCACAAACGAGCTTTTCTCTTTCCCCCTTCAAAGGGACCTAAATGTATCGCAAGTATTATTTCAGTGTTCATTTGCGACGCCCCTGTTCGTTCGGACGCTGGTCCTTTCTCCCTACTGACAATAGTCCCCCCGGGTCAGTAGTCCATAGATCTTTATTACTTTTGAAGAACGATTTTAATTTCCCCAAGAACAGAGGGGGCGAGACATCACGACGGGAATTCTGTTCCTTACTCGGCCTTACCAGTGATCTCCGGTTTTTTTTCCCCCGCTCACGAGTTAGAGAATTTACCCCAAAAAATTCGCCACCCGGTTCTCTCTTCCCTTCGGTCCCTGACTTTTACCCCCGCCTTGAAATATATACTTTAATTCACTTTTGAAGTTCCTTCATATACCCCGTTAGCACGTCCTTGTTATAGCCGAGGTTCCCAATTCCTTTTTTATGCCCAGTAACAGAACAGTGATGATTTTACAACTTCTGTTGCCAGTGTACATCCTTTTCCCCTCCCTTCTTCTTTGTCAGTTCCCAGGGCTTTAAGTAACCAATTTCCCCCGGCCAACGTCCTCTGATGATAATCCATCTCCTACCGTTCTCCATCGTGCATCTTTTCCCCTGTTTTTCGTCATTGTCGACCTTTCATGTTGTCCTGCTTGCTGTTCTCCCTTC
>Ga0179591_1297630_pt1 | contig 10887 bp, 8 predicted proteins | sample CZOMad2_1_08_16f_FD_182891 | JGI IMG/M metagenome (GOLD analysis project Ga0179591, IMG submission 182891) | Vadose zone soil fungal communities from Angelo Coast Range Reserve, California, USA - CZOMad2_1_08_16fungal (PacBio error correction) | ecosystem: Environmental > Terrestrial > Soil >... | reverse complement strand
GCCCCTAGACCCCAAAACCCCTCCTTGGGGCGTTGTTTTCGTTTTTTTTAACCACCCCTGGAACGTCTTTTCCCCCTCGTCTGCCCCTCCTGTGACCGTAGCCCCCCTTATTAGCCGCGCAACTCCTGAGATCCCTGTTTGAGCCCTCTCCCATTTCATGGACCGCACTTTTGTGCACAGGTCCGCGTAACCTTGGTCGTAGCTTCCGCACGACCCCCCCCCACTTTTTTTCTTCACATGCGAGGAAAACCCTTTCCAGTTAAGGGGGTACTTCTTCCTTACAGGTTCCCCCTGATGAGTTACTCGAGTTATTTAACGTTTTCAGCCCCCTTCTTGCGACTCCTTCTTTCTGTTTGGAAGAAATCGAGCTGCGCACCCCCCGCTAAATTCCCTAGCGTGTCCCCGATAGGATCCCCTCTACTACGAAGGTTAATGGCCTTTGCCCATTGGGCTCGTCATGGGTTAACCCAAGCGTGCGAAGGATGCCCCCTTTTGTCCCCCTATCGACTGAAGTTCGGTCGTCAGGTTTCCTCGTCATACTTTTGTAGAGGGTCTTGGTCCCTCATCCTTTTTGCGCCTGGGACAGGCTGTATGTAAGGAGAACGGTGACCCGATTCTCTTATGACGACTTCTCCCCTTTTTTTTTCCAGCTTCACCGCTCCGGTTCTACTATGGGATCCAAAAGCCACTTCAACCCCCGGAGGTTCTTCCTGGTCTGAAAGTAATCCGCCCTCATCGTTGCCTTCCCAAGCAAATTTTTCGAGTCTTCACCGGCGGATCGTGCCGGCTCGGATCCAGACACCCATTCGTGCTATACTTTTTTTTTTCAAGATTCATCTTTCCAACGTCCGAAATGTCCTTATTTCATGCACATTTTTTTACCACGGGTTTTTTTGTTTAGAATTCCCCCGGCTGTTTCCCTTTTCCACGTTTTTTGATGATAGTTGCGTGGGCAAAATAATCATCTTTAATGTCCATCTCCGCTTTTCGACTATTGTTTCCCCCCCTACGGCCTTGGTCCCGCTCATTCTGTAGTCCCTTCCGCAGCGAAATTTTTGTGGATAATCCCGTCAAGAGTTTCGCGGACCCCTCCTTGGATTTAGGTGTGCCTCCTTCCTCCCACGTGAGTCTCCCTACCCCCTTTTAAAACAGCCAGCACAGGGTTCGACATTTTCACCCTCCGGGTAGTTTGCCAACGATTACATGGATACTATTCCTTTTTTTTTCCCCCTTTATCCTGTTGCCGTCTAAGTATTTGAACCCCTTTTTTTGATTTACAGCGCCAGAGAAGTTCCCTACTTTCTCTTTTTAGTATTTCAAGGCCTCTACCCTAAAATCGTATTATCTCTTGCCACTGAAATACAGTAATTATTATGGAAAATGCTTAACCCTCCTTCCCCATTGTCGTAACTTTTGTTAATATATTTTAGGCCTTTGTAATATGGACCCCATTGCTTCCCTCTTATTCTAAGTCTTATTTAATATTGGTTCGGGCATCTTGGTCATCTTAGGTCCCAAATTGTCTTTCCTTCTATTGTGTGATCTTATTCCTAATGTCAAGCCCCTCAAGTTTTTCCTTAATCGTAAATTCAATGATAATCCACGTCTAAGCATCTCCCTTTATTCAATTCTATCAACACAAACATCAAATCATACCGTGTCGTAAATTCATTTACCATGACTTCCAAAAAATAACTCTCTGCCTGTCTTGAGGCGGTGTATCTAAAGTCCTCCACCAGGTGTTTCTATTCTACTCTTTCCTTTTTAATACCCTTTTTTTTCTTCTCTCTTTTCTCCTTTGTTGGTGTTGAGATACTTGTTTCTTGTCATTCTCCCCCCTTTTTGGACCCTCTAACCAGTTAATCCTGAAAGGTTCGCTGTCTACCCTCACTTCCCCGATTTTTTTGCCCCTTTTCCCCAGTATTGTTCAATACTTTTTACTCACGGTATTTTAATTTGAGGTTTCATGAATTGTCAGTACTTCTAAGTATGCTAGACGTTGCTTTATAACTTTTTCTACTTATAAGCCCATTTCATTTCTATAGCTGCATTATTACCATTAATTTCCTTTTAAAATCTCAAACACTACGTATTCCCGTACTTTTTACTTTCCGACACCCAAAGGAATGCGACAAATCATCCCCTCCCATATTAAAGGATTATTACCATGATCAATAGTTCCCTTAGACACCCTAAGTTTTTCCGCCCCCCTTTAACCAACCCCCCCCCTCTCCAATTGAACTTCATTTTTTGAATCATACTTTTTTGCTCCCTAATAAATACTGTTTTTTCAGTTCGAAAGAGATAATACGATTTTATCGATCTATCCTGAAATATCTAATCAACCTTAGACTTTCTCTGCTGCCCTCCTTTACAACCCGTACTTACGCCTATATTGCATGAAACCCCAGATTCTCTTAGCCATGTAACTTCCCTTGTTTGTTTTTCGTTGTTTGAGTGAACTACACGCGTGACCCGTCCCTTTCGCTGGTTTTTTTCAACTTTTTCGGGCTTTTTGACTGGTTTGACTGCACCCTTGGAGACCCTTTTTGCTCCCACCGGACCTAAATAAAGTAGTACTTCTTTTTCGTTCGACATTTGTGCTCTAGATTACGCCCCTGGAGCTGCGTCCCAATTGGGACCAGTTATCTACCGATGAATTGTACCCCCCCCCCTCTTGTTCCACATATTAGAGATTTGCGTGAGAAACATTCTTTTTTATTAGTTTGACCCATACTCCCGATCATTGATCCCCCCCCCCTTGTCCCCATTTTAATTATGGAGTTATCACTGCACGTGTGTACCATAATGCAGTACTGAACTTGTTCGGAGGACGAACTAGATTAATATTTCTCGTCTCGCCCCCTTTGGGGTGTCTGTTTGAATCCCGAACCGATATCCTGGTTCCTCTCGAAACCATTTTCTTTTCACAGTATGTTCAGTATTAGTCAGCCCCAACATGCGTTTGGCGGACGTTCCAGCCTCCAAATAGTAGAACCTTCCGGTAAAGCCTTTTTTCCCCTTTTTTCCTCGCCATCGTTTATTCAGTTGTCTTTGAAGGACATAAGATGTAAACTTCCGCAAATGTTCTTCCGATCAAGACCCCAGACCTACCGATGAATAGACATGACTTCTCATTGAGCTGTCTACGTGGGACTCAGTTCAAGATGTGGGAAGGAAGCCGTTTCCGCTCTTGGCCCCGCCCCCGGCATTTTCGTCTCTAGAATCAGATTATCCGCGCTACTACGCAGGCCATTAGCCGGGACCTCTTTTTTTTTTTTTTACTTTTTGACTCGTCCCCCCTGCGCGCTTGAAGCCGCTTGAGCTACAACAATATCGTTGATCCCCTTGGGCCTGATCCCATTTCAGAAGGTCAAACAGTCGTTTTTTGGGGTGCCTACGCGACGGTCGCCACTTGGGTGTCTTTGATTCATTTTACTTTGGAAATTCCCTTTACTTTTTCTTTCATAACACACGGTGAGGTCCCCACTTTTCTGGATCTTTCCCCGTCGTCTGCTCAGTGAGCTTGCTAAAATAGATCCTCCGTTCCCCTTTCTTTAGGGCCGTCACGGATGGCCCACTTCGACCTTCCTTTTTGGGGGATCAAAAGACACCCTGCATGATGTTTTGTTTGATTATAGATTATCATATTTTTTTAACTACCTAAGGTGTTGTTGTGAGTTTTATAGAAAGCGCTTTGCACCCCATCACGGGGTTGTTCGAGAACCCCAATTTTAACCTCTCTTTTCAATAGGGCGGCCTACACTCCCCTGTTACAGTCTTTATACTCATTTAGGCGTCCATGCTAACTCCGTTCTACTTTGGTCTAACCCTGATCCCTTCTGGACCCCGACCCATAGACGGCAGCTTACGTTTTTCCCCCCAAGATTTCCTCTTCGTCTTTTGAATTGCACCCTTTCCAACAACTTACCTTAGCGGAGGCTCAACACCAGCCGACACTTTGTGACTTGTGCCGTTCATTCCCGCCGGTTTTTTTGCGCTTGTTAGGATCTCACGTCTTTTCCTCAGTACAATTCCGCGTCTACGTTGGGTCCGTACCGTTCTTCTCGAGGCACCGCTAGGTCTTTATTCGGTATTCTCCCTCCCAGGGACATATGCTGCGATCACGACCCCCTTTTTTTTTTTTTTCCTTCGGGCTTGTCCCTTCGTCCCCCCTGCTTTTGCTCCCCCGCCTTGCCCCACTGGAGACCTGCTCGCGCCTGTACGCGATTTGCGCAATTTTTTCACCCTTTTTTTTTGACGCTTGGATCCGCAACTTTTTTTATTTTCCTTCCTCCGTTTTCAGCTGTATTCCTTTCTAAAGGTACTGAGGAGTAACGACCGGACGTCCCTGAGTGTTATCCACTCCCGCTCCTACGTTTGACTACCGAAAAACGTCCACCCCCCCTTGGTGCCTCCCATCACGTAATACGAAAATTCCTGGGTCCTTCCCTGGGCAACTGGTCTAGTACACGCTTCGTTTGGAGCGGAGACCACCCCCAATTCGTTTAAAGTTGGCGAGACCCCGATCATATGCCCCCGATTTCCGAAAACTTGGTTCTTACTTCTAAGTCTTCCCCACTTGGTCTCCCCATGGCGGGAAAACTTCTTCATTGAGCATTCTATTGCGTATGGTTCAACTAATACCCGGCCTATTGTTCTCCAGCTCGTTTCGCGGAGGTTTTGTTCGTTCACCTTAGCGGAACTCTGGTACCTACCTTCCTTCGGTCCAATCCTTTTTCCAATTTTCCTAATTCACGAACGCCCTATTTTTCAACTCACACTAACATGCGGGATTTTTTTTTTTCGCTATGTGAGCCAGGTGACACTTCACCCAGTCAACAACCACCCTCCCACATCCCCTTCAGCCCCATCTTCTACTTGCTAGGTGTTTTTCGAAACCTCGATCACATCTCTTGGGTTTCCACTTGCAATATACTTTGCGTATCCTGTATTTTCAGTCCAGTCTTCCGGTGCTTTCTTTTTTCTGTTTACTAATCCTTTAGAGATTTCACCTCTCTCGTCAATAAAATCGTATGAGACTCTTTCCTCCCTGCCACCCCATTGACTTTTATGAAATATGAATAATTCTTTCCCTTCGTATTTGTTCCTCCAATTAGACCTTATCTGTGGGTCTATGACCCACTCCCCGTCTTGATATGTGAAGTTTATTCTTTTTTTTTTCGCTCCTGTGTTTCTTTTTGAGCCCCCTGAATAGTAGTGTGTGAGAAATTAATTTACAATGTCAAGCTTCACGCCCCTACTTATAAGCCCTCCCGCCAACGTTAAGATCCTCTCTTTTTTAACCCCATTCTATCTACACACAACATCAAATTAATACATGTTTTTCCCTTATTGAACAATTTGACCGGCAAAAAATAATTTATCTTTTCTTGTATATGCACCGCCGAATGCATCAGGTGTGCATGTTAATCTACCCTTATATGTCAAGTCTCCTTTCTCTCCCTCTCCCCCTTTCCTCTCTTTACTAATTTACGTGGTTTGTTGAGAGAGACCGTGTTCTAGGTTATCAACGTCTCCCCCATAACCTTAAAGTTAATCCCTGGCCAAAATGTCTTTCGTTGACTCCCCAATGAGGACACAGGCACTTCCTTTATGTTGCCTTTGCCATTGTTCAATAATTTTACCTGTTAATTTGATGTTGTGTTTCTAGAATTGGACCACCCCTGTCTGCTTACCCGCACAAATTCCGTACTCCTTATTTCAGACTTTTGGCATATTGATTATAGCTTGCCTGCCCCCTTTATTCAATATACACAATTACCTTCCATCCATTTGTACTAAGAAACCAAAGCCTTTTTTCACATCTATGATTCTATTCATCCCCCCCTAGTTATATATTGGACACTAATCTTTCCCTTTTCAATTATTATAACTCCCCCAACCCCAACAAAGTACTGAAAATTGGAACATTTATTTAATTATTTTCATTAACCTGCAATTATGTTTATTTAAGTTCGGAAAGAGATAACTCACTCTTTTTATAGTGATATCCTCCATTTCAGATCCCCCTCCCAATTCTACCCCCTTATTTTCGCCACTCTATTGACTTAAAATCACTCTCTCCCAATCTTTTGAACCCCCAAAACCTCTATGTAGCCATTTCATCTCAGGGTCTCCCCTTCCCCCCCCTGCCGCGTCCCAGTCCGATGGTTGAATTGTCTTTCGGTGTGACGGTGGACTTAATTTTGTCAGGCGATTTGCACCCCTTTAATCAATCCCTTCCTGTATTTTCTTACTCGTGGTTCGTTCGCAAATTGTCCCAGCTTGTCCTTACGCATCTACCAGATGCTACGGTTCCCCCCCCCCCCCCATCGTAATTTTCTCAATAGGTCTGAGTTGTCGGATGACTCCCCCCTAATTTACCTTTCTGATTGACCATACGCATATCCTGGATCTGTTTCCTGCATGGCACCGTGGGTACCCTAACTTTCAGTATCCCGGTTCGGATTCCTCCTCTTAAATATGATTCGCGTAGCCCCCTTTAGAAACGAAGGTGTGTATTCTCCGACTACGCACGATCGACGTTTCCGTACTCGACCAGTCGGTTTTCGCCCTCTCTTTCCTTTGCTTCGTATACCAAAGCGGTCTTTCCGGATTTTTCAGGTACCTCCCAGTAGCACGTGGAGTACCAGATTCTAACAAAGAAGGGAATTGTCTGACCAGTCGTCTAGTACCTCGGTCCGTTCGTGATCCGCCTTTTCCCCCATTCCCCAACTGGTTTTCCCTCAAAGATACAGTTCCGACCGCCTTTCTCCCCTCGCGTACTCTGCACTTAATGCGTGGGCAATGACGGATATTTTTCCCGACGACCGGCGAGCGACGTGTTCCCTCCCAGGTTGCTCTCCCTCTATTTACCCTGTTGCCCGCGTATTCCAGCTGTGAAGCATTTCCCTTTTCCACAAATTTTTTTAGTTTGTCTTTTTATGGTCTTTTTTTTTCTTTCCCCTCAGTGGCTACTTACACTCTTTTCTCTGCGGGCTCACCGTGCACGAAGTTACACCCTTTGTGGCCCTTGGTTTGACTCCGTCGCTTGGCGGTGCCTCCTTTTGTCACCCTCTGAAGTGAGCCTGGGATTCCCACCCTTTGCTTCAGGTGGTCCCGTGGATCCGTTCTCACGCGGTAGCGCCGGCGTTAGCCTGGAACGCCTTAAACCCCCTTATTCCTGTTTTAGTGTATGAGACCCGGGCAGCGAGGGTAAGGTGGGGGAGATCCCCACACTCCCCCCCCCCCCGCCTTGATGTTTTTTTTGATTTCTTTTCATATATATATTGTACTCCTTTTTTTTTTGAGAGATCAGACGCGAAGCCACCCCACATCCCCTTTTTTGTGCGGGGCGGCTCACGGAAAACTTTTTACTCTGGCTCCTCCCCCTCCCCCCTTTCCCCTTTTTTATACTTATTTAGCTTCACGCTAACGGCCGGCTTTTCCCGCACTCGTGGGATCCACTGGATTTCCATTACCCCCCCTTGTGAGAACAGTCCCCCTCTCTCCTTTCCCCCCTCCCCTGCCGCTGATTGAACCTGACCCCGTGACCGTTCGTGAGGCAACCCCTTCCCACGCCATGTTCCTTTGTGCAGGCAAGTGAAGGGCGTCACTCTTTTTGTCTCTCTCACTCTTTCACCCTCGACGCGTACTTTGGGCCGTAGTCTTGACGAAAACCTAATTCCGTCTCCCTCTCTTGGTCCGCACAGTTTTTTACACCGGCCGATCTCCGCAAAGGCTTGGCTTTGCCACTTCTTATCGTTCCGGGCGTCCAGGTTTCCCCCAGGTGAAGCCGGCATGCCCACTTCGACAGCTCGAGAGTCCCGTCTCCTGAGGCTCCAGTCGGTCCTCTTTGGAGCGTGTTTGGTCGCCGCCCATTAGTTTCCCCCCTTCCCCGCCTTTTACCAGGGTGTCCGGCTGACCTTCCCTGAGGGCTTGACGCTGTCTCGCCATGCTGCCCCCTATCTTTTTTCGCTCCGGTTCTACCCTATGTTTTCAGTCCGCCAACCCTTCTTTCCCTCATCTCAAATTTTCATCGAACATACCCTAGTGTTTAGCAAGGCGAGCCTTCCCGGCGGTCGTGCCTTCTTTTTTTCTAAAAGACAAACCACTTTTTTTTCCCGTTTTTCCGTTGACTAAGTCATCACCTTCTTTTTTGAACAGGTCCTTCCTTACTTGCAGTTCGTTTCCCCTTGCTGCAAAACTCCACCCTTTGTGAACGAGTCATTGACTCATTTATAGTGCGTCGTTTTCCCCTAATCATCCCGGAATTAGGTCTCAAGTTAGACTTTTTTCGACATGTGAGTCAAACGTAAGTCCTTTTCCGTCTCCGTGTGTGTACTTTTTTGGATTTGCAATGTTGGCCGATAAATCTCGAAAAACTCACGATTTCTACACATCACCTGATTTTTTTTTCCCTGTTGAGTTTTTTTTTTCCTGCAACGTTACGTCATACTTAAACCCACCCCCTCCAGGACCCTTTTCAGCCCATCTGACTACTGTTTTTTGTGTAGTTCCTCAACCGAGCTTACTTGTACTATATTGGGTTTCCCCTTCTGGTTAAGTTCTGTTAGTCATACAGCTTATTTTTCCCAAAGAGAATTATAATTGTATGCTTTCGCTCTTTTCCCTGATATTCTATAACCAAATCTTATTAGCTCTTTAGCCCCCTGTCATAAACATACTTTCCTCTTTCTTGAAAAATGTCCCCCCCCCCACTTCGTACCTGTTTATTATTCTTTCTTAGTGGACTATTAATATGAGAGTTGAATTTCTTACTTCTAAGTCTTATTTTTCTTATTTTGTCGCATCTTGTTCTCTTAGTACCACTGTCTTGCACATTGGGGAGACTTCCCCCAATTTTTTTTTCCCCTTGCCTATCATCCATCTGCCCAGTGGAACTCACTTAGTCCCCTCCCCAATGTCCTTCCACGCTCCATACCTAAAGTTTAACCCTTTCTATGTTAACCAAACCCTCAAACCTACGTGATTAACCTTAAGGAATGCAACCCCATTTCCTTCCAGGTTTTCCGTCTGTATAGCAAGCATAATGCACCCCGGTGTCAGGGATTACTTTAGAAGTTCCTGCAAGGCACGTTCCCTTCCCCGGGTCTCTCTCCTCCTCCGGTTTGTTGAGAATTCTTTTTTCATTCACGAGCTTTGAAATAAACTCTCTCCCTATCCCTGACACCCTTATGATTATTTTCTACACTTCCCCCTTTATTGTTTGCATGTCCATATTAATTGATTCATTTTACTCGTTAATTTTTCTTTGTTGGGTGTCCCTATTCTAAATGATGCTCCTTGCCTTTCGACCTTTTCATTTCCCCGTACTTAAGCCCCATTTGGTGCAATATGATCTTTCGCGACCTTATTCAATTAATTATTAAATCTCAACTACTTCAAGACATTTATACTCTGAAACAAAGGATGCGAACACCACTAACCGTACCGTCCTCCGTAATTCCCTCACTCTTTCCAATCGTCCCCACTAAGTCAAACATTTTCCCCTTCCCAAAGTTCCGACCTTTTTTTGAAATAATTAATCCTTTATATTCCATACTTGTTGTCCTTTTTTCCCTCTTAATACGCTCGTGATCCGAATATCCTTTGACCTCAAGATTAAATTTTCAACCTTCTCTTTTGCTGAGCTATATGAACTAAAATCAATCTACGCAGTTCTTTTATTTTTTCACAACCTGAGTATAGTACCATTTTCCTCTCGGGTCAGTCACCCTCCCCTGTTTTCATCTCCTCTGTCAGTTTTATGAAATTGGTCTGGGATGTTGTTGGCTGTCTACTACCTGTGGTCATGCGGGCGAACCCAATTGGATCCCCTTCCCAGTAGTTCATATGGTCGTTCGAGTGCGTTCGCCAGAAACATTGCCTTTTTCCCCTCCTTTTCTATACCCCCATGAGATCCTTCAATTCTTTCAATAACATAGTCGCGACCCTCTTCGATGCGAGACAACTACCGTTCAGTGCCCATCCTCATGCTCCCCCCCGTCCATGGGATCCTTTTTCCCCCATTTCCCCGTGTAACTACTGCAGTAAGTAATTCAACTCCTAGGGCAGCTTTCTTCTTTTCATATGATCTTAGTCTAGCTTATCGCACGAATGGTGTTTTTCTTTTTTTTCCTCCTTCACGATCGGCCAGTACTGGACAGTTCTTACCTAGTAGGTCCCCTTAGTCGTTTCGACTGCTCCTACCCCGAGCTTTTTTTTGGACAGGTTGACTTTTAGGTAAATAAAGTCCCACCCCCCGGAGCCCTACAAGCTATTTACCACAAGCAGGACGAGACATCGTCTCCTCTTCTCTGGTACGTCTCCGGCCTACAGCCTACCCGGGTCTTGGGCGATCCAGAAACCTCTCCAAAGATTTACTATCTCCGAATCGTGCCCTTGATTCGAGTCCTTGTGAAAGGCTTCACGATGTTGCACTTTCATTTTTTCTGACTCCCCGACGGTTTCAGCTTCCCCTTTTCGGAGTCTTCTGAAACCCCCCTGAATGGTCCCCCCCTTTATACTGCTTAAGTTCCATTAGCGGTGAGTCGACTCGGCCCCACCGTATAAGGCGCGCGGCCTTATTTCACACTACTTCAGCTCTCTTGTACAACTTTTCGCCTTCCACGAAGGACATGCGGGGGTTGCCTCCGCTTGAGCCCAACTTTTTTGCTTTTTCCCCAGTTAACCGGGAAGTTTTTTGTGACCACCAGTTGTTGGGTGTTGGCCTGTTCTTGGAGCAGGTGATTCAAAACGTAGCGCCTGGCTAGATTGTCCCCCCCCGTCGCGCCCTTTTTGGCCGGAAATTTTTTCCTGAGATTTTCCGTGGGTGGGGGAGATTCCCCCCGGCAACAGCCTTATTGTTGGCCCTTTGGAGCG
>Ga0179591_1326408_pt1 | contig 10888 bp, 11 predicted proteins | sample CZOMad2_1_08_16f_FD_182891 | JGI IMG/M metagenome (GOLD analysis project Ga0179591, IMG submission 182891) | Vadose zone soil fungal communities from Angelo Coast Range Reserve, California, USA - CZOMad2_1_08_16fungal (PacBio error correction) | ecosystem: Environmental > Terrestrial > Soil >... | reverse complement strand
TAACGATATAACCTTCACGACCCCTTCGGATTTCCTTCCCTCCCGCCCAAGAGTGAAAAACTTTCTTTCTTTCATTTTTCAGTCCATGAGACTCCTTCTTTACGTCCCTCTCTGTCATGTGCCAAGTTAACCTTGAATCCTTCTACCGCCCACTTCCAAGTGACCGAATTCTCTTCCAGCCTATCAAACAGAGGTAGGTCTCAAAGTGAGAATTACCGTGAGCCCCTTTTACTAGTTTACACCCCCTTCCTTTTTTCCCTACCCCCCCAGTTTAGTCCCGAGAGAAAGTACCTAATGTACAGTATCCTTTCCTCCAGTCTCAGAGGCGTCGAAGATTCTGGATCCAAATGATTCATATAGATTCGGTCGTGCCTTCCTTCTTCTGCTTTTAAACCTAATGATGGGATTCAACCTCTTCACTTTTTCCGCTTCCTTTCGAGGCCGAAACATCAGAAACCTTCCTTTGAGGGGCTTTGACTTCGTTAATTTTCTTCCCCGCCGTCGGAATCTCCACCAGCCTTTCTAGAAGGTATCCTTTACGGATCCGGCAATTTACCCGGTTAAGGGGGAGTGGTCATTAATCCGATTTGTAGGCAAGTTAGTTGTTTCGATTTTGAGGGCTTTTCGAAAAAAATGTTTGCACAGTCTAATTGAGCCTTTTTGATCCTTATCATTTTTTGACCTTAATCCCAAGTAACTTCGCGTTTTAGAATGAATAGGGACCCTTTTGATTCTGGGTTTCCTTGTCAAGTGGTTTCTCGAGAGGCATTGACAATTTTTCCCCTGTCATGGACTTCTTCCAACTGTAAGCGTTGCTGTACCCAGAAAAGAGCATGTCTACTACACCCAATATTTTGTTCCATCCCCATTCACTGCAATGTCCCCCCTTATTCTATTTTCCAGTAGGAAACCAAGATTTCTCAGTTTGTATGACACAACGGGTTATATACTAGTTGTTCTCTTTCTTTTTTGTCTTACTTAGCTTATTTAACTTCCCCCCCCAGCCCTCTTTCCCTCATTCCGCCTATGAATATAGGATTCTTTTTAAGGACGGTCAATTTCTTCACCCTTTCCTCTCTGCTGCTAGACTGAACCCCACCTTCCTAATGAGAATGCCCAAACCCTCCTCTAATGGAGGCTCCCCTTGTCCCCTTCTTTTTTTGGATCTTGCCAAGAGGTCGTCTTCACCCCCTTATCCCCAATCTTGTCGGAACTGAATTACAGGATCCTGTGGATTTGATAGCCTATAACGACATCCCTAGTTATTTTCCATCCTGGGATCCCTTATAAGCCCTGATTGTCTTTCTCTGAATACTAGCCAAAAATGGTATAAGGATTTTATCCTTTTTTCCCCTTTTGAACGGGTTCTCCCCCCCCCCCCTTTCTCTGGTAATTCCCCCTAATCAAGAAGAGTCCTTAGAACCCTTTCTCTTTCCTGGGTGTTTGTCTTGTTAATTCTTGTTTTTGCACTAATTTTTTCCGATGTCACTTCGCTCCTTCTTTCTTTCTCGCAACCCCCCTTAGGGCCCATTACCCCTTTTGCTGAAAGTATCATATTTTCTCATCCCGACATAAGCTTTCCCTTCCCCGTATAGTCCTTCCCCATCCCTCATACGGTGAACGATACACTTAACTTCACCTTGCCCTCCCCCCCCCCCCCCCAATGGAAGACCCCTCGAGCTATGACTCCCCTTTGGTGAGGTTTTCTTCTCTTAGGACGTTTCCTTTGTTCGTGTGTAAGGTGAGGAGGGGAGGAGACAACTCCAGTAGCTCTCCCCCCCTTTCTGTTTACCCTTCCTCTATTTAATTCTTTGGGTCGGGTTGGCCAAGGAGGTTCCTCCCCGTGCTAGTTTATAGACCCCTATTTTTGGTTTGAACAGATCCTCGTTTCGTCCCTTCAGCTATCCGGTTGAAGATTCAGGGGAGGGAGATAACACCCCCCCAAGTCAGCACAGAACTCGGAGAACCCTGCACCTTGTTCCACCTACCACCCTTTTAATGTAATAGGTGAGAACAGTGAAAGGTACCTTTTTTTTTACGAATACAACCCCCCCTTCATGGTCCCCCCCCCTATTCTAAACGAAAGATGTTTCTTGTTAGTGTCCTTGCCCTTACAATTGAAGATGAACCTTCCTAACACCATGATATAACCTTACCTGTCCCTTTGAAGCGCTTTAAGTCCCCCCCCTTCTAGCATCCTCCCCTCTTTACTTTTCCCAAGGGATGTTCTCACCTTTCATGCTTTTGCCCAAAAGTTTTTCACACAGTACCTTCCTGAGGCGATATCTTCCTCCCCCCTCCCTTTTTTTGTTGTAGTCGATTCCCCTGAGCTTCCTTTTTTTTTTGCCCCAATTCGCAAGCAAGGACCTTGACCTGAAACAAGACGTGAATCCAACTCATGTTTCTCCCTCTCTGGTCTTTCACAAACAATCTTATCGTTTCCATGTATTTCGGCATACTTTTTTCTTCGTACTAGTCAATTGGGGCTTCTGACCTCTACCCTAAACAAAAGGTCCCCCCCAGTTTAGTATGTTGTCAAACCTTCTGCACAATGCACCTGGTGGTCCTCCCCCGCCCAACAGCACATTCCCTTTTTCACATTTCTCGATTAAATGAATCCATGGTTTCCCGGATTTTGTCAAAGGCGGTGGAGAAAGTTCGTGATCGGGTGATACTACTACAACTAAATCATCAGGAGATGAGGTGACAACCTTAAGGCTTCTTTCCATGAAACCCCCCCCCCCCAGCGAATGATTATCAACACTAATTTCGTTTTTTTTTTCTGTCTTTACCCCCTACATGCCCCCCCCTCCCCCTTCCAAAACCCCGTATCTCATTAACTATCCAGTGGCCAAAACCCTTTTTTTTTTTTTTTTCTTTTTTTTTTTTTTTTTCTTTTTTTTACCTCCTTCGTTTCTTTTCCTTCTCCCCCTCCTAACATAAAAGAAAGATCCCCTTCACCCCCTCTCTTCAAAAATCGAGTTTTCCCAGTACTTCCTTTTTTTTTTCCCCGCGTTTCCACGTAGGAGTAGTAATCTACCCTTGTTCTTCATGTATTCGCTTCAATAGAATTTTTCTTGCCCTTCCTACAGTACTCTGTACCTCTTCCTCCACAATAAAGTGGGGGTATGAAGGACTTCCCTACCTCTATCTTTGAAATCCCCTCCGATATGATTGTAGCAAACCGATTAATCTTTACCTTACGTTATACACCCCCTGTACTGGTCCCCTTTTACTTAGGTATTACTGACTTGCCCCCCCCCTTAGTTGAGGTATGCAAGTCCTGTAAACATGCTCCAATATCCCTTCTCCGCCCTAGCGTTTCCCTCAAAATACAACACCTCCCCCTTACACGGCGCGGTCCCCCTGATTGTTGCATAGTGGCGTTCTTGATTTTTTCGTTCCGCCTACCCCACATACAACAGTTCTCCCCCTTATTAGCTGGGTTCCCCCTTTAGAATCTTGGCTTCCTCTTGACTTTGCCCCCATTGATCGACCCCCGGGTAATTTAACTAGGTAAGCCAAGAAGATAAATTGTGACCCTAGACGTTTTCCCCTGGTGACTCCTCCCCCTTATTCGCCGATGTTCCCACATAAGCTCCTTCCAAGCCTTGTGTCATGTTCACCCTTCCCCCCCCTCGTTACGATGCAGGAAGAGCTAGTGTAGTTTTGGCAATTACGCCGATTCCGGTTCCAAGCGAAACCCCTCCACTGGACCCCTCCGGCGCCTCCCTTCAAGAGAAGTGTGTTTACCCTACTCCCCTTTTAAAACAAGGTCCAAGAATGCCCCCAAAGTTCTCATGTTCGGTCTGAAAAAAGTTTTTCCTTTTTTCCCCTTTCCCAAGTGAAACTACTGAATCCCATTCCATTACTTTGGAAGTGGCCAGGAAGACGAACCCTGTTTTACAACCTCACTTCCAAAATCCTTTTCCCCCTCCCCCCCCTCAGTACCTAGAGATGATACCGCGACTTTTTATTAACTTTTAAGCCTTCCTCCCGCTCTCCCTGAGATGGTAACCCCTGATTTTCCATACCCATCCCTCTTCACAACACTGATACCGAGATGCTGCTTGCCCACACCCCCTCATCCCGTACGTAGTTTCCCCTCCTTCCCCATGGCGAATCCCTCCGGTGCGATGCCGAATGCGGGCTCCAAGTACTTCACTTACCCCCCTTTCCCCCCAACCTCTTCCTTGTCGTGCTTCTTTATTGGCGTTAGTATCGACTCTTTGCGACACCTTTCGAGTATGACCTCCCCCCCTCTTATTCCCGATATAAACCCCCGATGTCTAAACTTTACCCTAATACCTGATGAAAAGGATGAGAATTCCCCCCCCCCCCCTTAGCTCTCCTATCATCCGACCCAACCCGGAAACTACTCCCCCCTTGTGAAACTAAGGTTCAGGTCCTACAAGATCCTTCTTCTCTCCTACAAAAGACGGTCTAAATTATTCCTCGGGAGTAGAATTCATCCTATAATTCACCCCCGAAATTGTTGGATGTCTATGAATTTTCATACTTCCTGCATCAATTTGTTCCATGGGCCCCCGGAAATATCCCCCCCCTGGGGCAGTCACTCCTCTCTACTTCGTAAATATTTCTTCTTTTTCTATAGAGAATCATTAACAAATTAAATGTTATCGGGCTTAACACCTCCCCGGGTACCCTCCATTAAACTTAGTTCGTCTTGTAATTATGTTCCTTGATCTCTCTTTACTTCCCCCCACTAAGAAGTTTTGGGAGCTTATACCCTCCCAGTAACTTTAAGCCCTTTTTAATTATGGGCCGAATTGCTCCCCAATATGAGGTACAATTTTTATTTTCTATTCCCCATGAAATAGAAGAGGTCTTTTACGCCTCTCAGCTAGCTTCCTGACCCTTTTTGTTTCTTGACCTTAACCCCTTGAAACTCCCCCCTTCTAAGGCTACATTTTACGTCTCAGCCGAAACTCTCGTTTGCCTTTTCCCTCTCCAGCTAACGATTCAATTAGTCTGAATAGTTCTCCTTTCTGAAGACCCCCGTAGAAGGATCGATTCCAAGGACCCCTAATTACTTAATAAGCCACTTCTAAGTGATTCGACTCTTTATCACGAAGCTCCTTTGCATCAATTGGCAAGAGGATCTCTGTAGGAACTTTCACTGGCTGATCTTATCCCCTTTTTCTTTAGCGGCTACCCCCCGGATTATGTAGAGGTCAATTTCCCACCTCCCGCCCGACCAACATTACCTGATTTATTCCCCCCTCTGTCTCGTGAAGTTCTACACCCCGTACTTCGTCATAGAACAAAGGATGATTGACAGTGTGGCACTCGATCGACTCTGATCAGTTGCCGGTTTTTTTTAGTGTTAAGGAGTTGGAATTTACCATATAGTAAGGATGTTTTCTTTCTTTTATCTCCTTTTCATTCAAAAAAAAGATCTGCAACCCCCCTTTCACTTGCTTCAGTCCCAATATTCCAGTCTCTTTCGTAGAATAATAGTCAAGATTATTTTTATTTTTTTCCAGTTTTTACCTTCCTTCTCACCTATCAATCAATTCTTCTACCTCTCTACCCACGATGGAAACAGGAATATTTTTTGCCCTTTTTTCCCTGCTACCTTAGTCTCCCCCCTTCCAGAACCCCCATGTTCACCACCACCCCCTCCCAGGGGGAATGGGGGAATTTTTCTCCCCCTTTTTGTGTAGGAGGTATTTACACCCCACCCTCTTAATCGCTTGGCTTCTAAAGGTATAGGGTAGAGAGTTCGTTTTGATGAGTTTTCTCTCTTTGCATTCCCTTTTAAACGCTGAAAGCAAAGTCTCTCCCTTTTTCCTTTTCTCTTTTGAGAGTTCCCCCCGAATTCCCCTTTTTTTTTTTTCTCTTGTCCCAAGGGAAGGAATTCTTGGATTGAAAAGTTTCTGAAGTGTTTTTCGGCACAAGAGAGATTCCCCCCGTTTACCCAATGGGCAGGAATGCGACCTTTTGCTCACCAACCCCCTTTTTTTGCGATCCTGACAATAAGTCCTGTCGCGGACAATCTTTCCATTGGTTTCTTTTCCCCGCGAATAAATGTTTTCTTTTTTTTTGCACTCCCCAGTTTTACTCAACACTCCCCGTAGTTCTCCAGCCTTGGTGAACAGATCCCTTTTTCCTTTTCGCTTGCGCGTGCTCTATCTAGACACAAGGGACTCTTGACTCTTTTCCGCCTTCCTCTTACTACCCCCCCCCTCTTTGGTTTTTCAGTCCGAAAACCTCCCGGTGGGGGGTGTCCTCTCTTTGTTTTGTTGTATTTTTGAACGAGGAATCCTTTGTTTCTCCCCTAATATCGATAACCGATCAACTTTCCCTTTCATGGTGCATGCAAATCCCCCTTGAGTCTGAATCCTTTTAATATGAAAAGATAGGGAGCCTCCCTCCATTCCTTGATAGACGTCTTTCTTCATGCTAATTGTAGCGTTTGCGAAAGCGCCCCGACCTTTCCATGAATCTGATTCCCAACACCCTTTAAATTGACCCCAGCGATTTTCTTCCTGGTTTTTTGTCGCGTCTTCTTGGGCAGGTGAGGAGGACTTCACCTAATCTCCCCCCCCCTAAGCCCACCCCCCCCCCCCCAAATTTTTTGTAGGGTTTACACGTCTACATTATAGGAGGTCGTTTCCTGGCAACTTTAGTCCATTTTTCTGGTTTTAACCTTCTTCTTTTTTCAAATTATTTCTTTTGGGTTGGGGTACATTTCTTCGGGTTGTTCGAAGAAGGACTGATAGGCGGACAGGACTTGCGCGAAATCAAAGAATCTCAATAATCTGTTCACCCAACCTCAAGAAAACTACTTCTCATAGTTTCCTGTGCCCTTCCAGTCTTCTTCCTCCCCCCAACAAGGCAAGTGTCCTACCTTTCTGAGAATACAGTTTTTGCCCACCCGTGAATGCGTTCTTTTTCTTTCCTTTTTTCGCCCCCCCCCCGAATGAAATTCTCACCCTTTTTTTGCCTCCTCGGCTGAAGCCCCTCTTTTAACCATCTTTTCTTCCTAATTTGCCTATTGATTGACTCCTTTTCTCCAAGCTTTTCCTTTCTTCCTCCCAGTTTCAACTAGAGTTCCTATTTCTTTTCTCCTTTCCTCTCCTCCGTTTTTTGGTTTTTTTTGTATTTACCCTGGTGTTTTTCTTGAAACACCTGGGCGAAGCCTGCCTGCCCCTGGAGGTTGAGTCCCTTCCTCTTCTTCTCCGATGTTTTGTCAAAACCAATATAAGTTAATCTTGTTACCCTTACAGCGGTTTCATCGGTTGAACTTCTGCGACTATCTCCCTCCCCATCCCCCTCAGTCAATTTCCAATTTAGTAGACCACTATATGAACTTTGGTATCTTAACCCGAACCCCCTTTTATCACAGTTCCACTACCCTTCAACTGGAAAGGGGTTTATGGCTTTTTGTCCATGATCTTTTCCCATGTGGTGGCCATCCCAACACCGTCCTGACTCCCCTTCTGCTTAGTCATGGAAACGACTTCTCCCTTTAGTTCATCACCCCCAACCGCCCGATCTCAAACCTCTAGGAGTACAAGAACCATGCCCCCCCCAAAAGGTTGCCCGGACAAACCCCTGGACAAACAACAACCACCAACCCCCCCCCCAACTGAGACCAAAAGGAACCCTTTTTCATCTCAAGTGGGAAAACCCCCCGGGAGTAAGTACCTTGGGCCTTTTTCCGTCCTCACTCCCTTTCCCCGCAAGGCCCCCTCGCCCCCCTACCCAAAAAAGACGAGAAAACTCTTTCCCTAGCAATGTTCCAAGTGTGGTAAAGTAGTTAACTCTAGACTTTCCTCCTCTACCCTTCTTAATGTACAAGCTTCCCTATCCAGATCTCTTTGAGCCTTTACTCCCATCTCGCTGTCATACAGAAGTAACTCCAATGTTGTCGTTTCCTGAGTCATAGTTGCCTTCGAACTCTATGGATGAACAAAATCTCCTTAGAAATGGAAAGCCTACACCAAGTCGCGCTTTCAAGGGTCACTATGGATTTATATTCCCCTCCTCCTCTTTTCGCCATTTCCAATTAAGCTGACCCTATCTAGCTTTCCATTTGGGGATAGATATCGATCCCCCAAATTTCTTCCCATCTTGAAGATAGCCTTTCTTTTGTCCCGCGGGACACTACTTTTTTCTGACTTTTTTTTTCCGTTGATTCAATAACGATTCCCCCCCCCCAACCAACAGGATGATCCTGTGCCTGCAGATTAACTCTTTTTCTCTTTCCGACTTTTTTCTGCTTTTTGGACTCCCTTTTCTGCATATGTCAGCCCTCAGTTCCCATGGCCAAGAGGGTACTGGTTCTTTTTTTCTCGCTCGAGCTTTTTTCCCCCCCAGACTTTTTGGCGACGTAACCTGAGGAAATTAATTTTTCGCCCCCAAATACAACCCTCTCCGAGTGCTTCATTAGCCCTGATTCACCCCCCTCTGAATGGTAGATGTGATTTTTTTTTTTTTCTCCCCGTTGTTAAAGACGAACCAATAAAAACTAGGACATATACTTTGCTTCCATTTTCCCGTCCAAATTAACTTTTTTTTAAAGGCCGTCCAAGAAAACCCGTTCTCAAGACTTCTCCACCATGAATCCTTTGAGAGGGAATCCTCTTCTGGCCACGCCATTTCCTTTTTTCAATCCTCGATTGTGGTCGTCCGGGAGCCGTAGTGAATTTGAAGATATCAACTTGAACTAAATCCTCCCCCGTCTTCCTATGCTCGGATACGCGATCCTTTCCTTTTTCATCCCTCTCGATTTTTTACAAGCTAGGGGTTGCATCAAGATGACTCCAACGCTGCGTCCCCGAACCTTTTTCAACAACACCCCTCCTCCGGCTGATGTACCTTTGCCACACAAATAAAAGTAAACCTTCAATTAGTATCGTCCCCGAACTCAGCTTCCCCTCCTTGAGCCTCAGAGAGCTCTCAATTCTCAACTTTCCTTCAACACGGTCAAATCCTGGCCTTTTCCGAGGATAGTTGAAGAAGTTTTGAAAAAGGGCACTCTTCAAGTTCGATATGCCTAGAAAACGCTTCTCAGCTTACTTTTTCCTCCTTTCCCCCTCCCGATCGATTCCCAGGGCGATCCTGTCTTTCTTCTCAGGGGCTGATGATCTGGGACCTTCTTATTCATTGATTCCCCCTACGGTTTACTCCTCCCGTGTTAATCACCCGATGTCAGTCGACTTCAGCTAGGCCACCCAAACGATTGCACGATATGCTGCAGCTTCATGTATCCTGACGTGAACTGTTAGAAAGCACCCACGTATCGGCAGTCCATCTTCGCGCCCCGTACTTAGTAATATTTACTCAAGAACCTTTTTTAGATTTGTTTTAACAAAGGTTTACCCCCCTCCATAAAAGTAGTATTGGTTGACTTACTGCTGCCTCACTCCTCGTGGGATGGAGTGCTCCAAGCATAACCCCCTTCGTCCATGGAAGTTGGGCTCTTGATCCTAATCCTTAACCCAACAAGGCATGAGTGCCCAATTTTCCTCAGAAGCCAGCAAGAGTCCTTAATTCCCTTCGCGAGGGGGAGTGCGTATTTGTGAAGTTACCCTGATCAGTTCACATGGCCGCCCTAATATCCTCCCACCCAGATGTCGTTCTGTGCGGATGAAGTTAAGCGACCATTTTCTTTCTCTCAGGAGTTCCTTTACCCCCCCCATCGTCCTGACCGAGCAAGGAACGAATTTAGTGTCCTCCTCTTTATTGCGTCAAGCAACTGCTCGCCTTTTCCTCGGTTATGTTTTCCCCCATCTTACAGGTATCCCACCCTTTCTTTTACCTCCTACCTCCACTAATTTATCTTCTTTAAGAATAGCTTCCCCCTCTCCATAGCGCAACTACTTCTTTGCCTGTTTTTCCCTTTTTGAACTCGAAGTTATATTTTCGAATTCGTCCGCCCCATTCTCCCCAGGGCCTATTTTTCAGGACACCGTAAGTAACTTGTGTAACGGGCGTTTCCGACAATTCTTGATGGTGTAGTGTGATGTTCTGTTTCACTCTGGTATGAGCCTGCCAAGATCAGTGAGCGCTCTTCTTTAATTTCCCTTCCCTGAGGAAGTTTTCCCTGTCGTCTCGATTTTATTCTTTACCAGTTTGTCCGGGTTAGATCCGATTCTTCCAATAGTCCCTGAATGGATTCACTTTTCCGGTTAATCCTTACAGTGCTTAAGAACATCTCATATTTTCTTTGAACCCCCCTCACAGGTGACTTTTCCAGTTCCCGATTTTCATTTTTCCTGTTTCATTTTCCGTCCCCCTTTTCTCGGAACCCCCGCTTAAATTCTTTGAGTCCCACTGCGCCAGGTTATGCTCTGAGTTTTTTTTGGAGGTTCGTTTTACTCGCGGTCCTTTTCCCACAGTATTTACATATTGCGATGTTCTCTATTGACGTCCTAGGCTTTGTAAGAAAGGAAATCCCAACGGCATTGAGGTGAATAGATGGATTAAATGATACCATGAATATTCCCCCCTAGCGAAGATCCCCCCTTGTACCTTCCTTTTGGAAGGCTCTTCTTCCCCATCCTTTTTCACTAGTTTGTTAGTCAAGTGCCTCCTCGTCAGTAAATTTCCCAAGCCTCACTGGCCTCCCTCTGAATAGGATACAATGTTGGATTGGGGGGCAGTATCTAAGTTTCCTCCCCCCCGCAACCGTAGATTCTCCGTTTCCCCCAGAATAACGATTATCCAATTTTCTTATTTCTATGCTCGACCGATACATGCGGTCGGTTAGATCTTTTCTTTTCAGCTGCAGACTTTTCCCCCCCCCTTATGTCAGTCCGCAAACACCGATGAGGACCAAAGTCCTCCGACTTGGTGTAGATTGCCGACGAGATGCATCCTTTTTTCCCCCCTCAGAATATGGACTATTCCAGTAATT
>Ga0179591_1298751_pt1 | contig 10888 bp, 11 predicted proteins | sample CZOMad2_1_08_16f_FD_182891 | JGI IMG/M metagenome (GOLD analysis project Ga0179591, IMG submission 182891) | Vadose zone soil fungal communities from Angelo Coast Range Reserve, California, USA - CZOMad2_1_08_16fungal (PacBio error correction) | ecosystem: Environmental > Terrestrial > Soil >... | reverse complement strand
ATTGTTTGGGTTTTACCCTAAAGTTCTTCTCAGATTTGGCTATGTCCCACACTTATGCTTGGAAAGTTTGGTCTGTCGAGCCGGTCCCGTTCGTGTTATTCTTGTTCCCGTTTCAATTTTACCACGTCGACATTCGCCCAAAGTGTCCTGTCTTTCTTCAGGTTATTAGTCTACTGGGGGATCGTTGTACGTTTTTTGCGATAAATGCAGGAGTCGTTGAATGCCGGCTGAGAAGAGGATTCCTTACTCGCGTGCCTCGCGTTGTCGCAGTTGATTCGAGTTTCCCTCTCATTTCTCCCATATGGTTTTCCTTTCGGGATTAGTTTCTGGGAAATCAATTAATATGAGATTTTTTCCCCTTATATGGTGGTTTTTTTGTTTGATGTTTTCCCCCTTGTTTATCCACGACCCCCCCTGTGGTCACTGCGATACTTGGTTACATCATTTCACCCTGCCGTTTCGACAAACTTCGTTGCAACGCAAAAATCTGCCCGCCTTCCAGGCCAGTTTCCCCTTTCGAGTTTTTGGGCCAACAGTTTTAAATTCGTCCTAACATATCATAACCTGTGGCAGCCTGTTTAGTCCACAGTCTGGTTTAGTGTTCGCCTTCTCTTAACCTTTCGCGAAAAATTCTGGTTCTTCCCCGGAATTATGGGTGTGAGCGCCATCGATGTGGTGTCCATTCTGCGTCGCCATGGTGCCAAAGTTGCGTACGATTATGTTTTGAGCAGCTTTTCCCAGGGGTTTTTCTTTTGGTCATGTTTTATCCATTTTTGGAACCATTTGTGCAAATGTAGCTGCAGGGAAAACGAATCGTCATACGCCAACCCCTTTTCTGGACAGTGTATGGTGCGCACGCCCAATCCCCCACGAATTTAAAGGGTTTGAAATCCCGGGAGTTCGGCTTCGAGTGGAGAGCAAGTTAGATCATCTTACTAACATCTGTGATATTCCGAAGGGCGAAAGCTCGGCCCCCCAAAAAAAATTTCGGCAACTCCTCTGCAACAAAGTGAGACTTCCGCACATACCCACCTCGCCCCCCCCCGGAGAAAAGCGCCCTATTTCCCTAATCCCAACGCGCTACACAGGGGTTGTCCCGACGAGACGGAACACTTCCCCCAGTCTACCCCCTTTTCTGTCTGAATACAGCTAGGCTTCACTTCTTTCCCAGCCCGGCGTTTTTTTTGTCTTTGCTTTTTTTCTGTTGTTGTCTTTTTGCTGATAGTCGAACGTCAACGGCAACTCACACTTATGCCCCCCCACCCCGCCAGAGGGAGAAACTCTTTTTTTTCACTTCCGCAGGCTCATATTGAGGCCCTCGGACCGCCTAATTGCGTACACGATTTCCCACAACAGTGATCGTCCAAGTCGGTTTCCCATTCCTCTCTTGTGGTTTGGAATGAAATCCATTTTCTTCTTGTTTTTCCTTCCCCCTGGTCCTTGAACCTACCGTCCCTTTTAGCCGTGTCCGGTAAATACACTCCCCAATTCCTCTTTTTGCGAAATAGTGCTTATACGCGACACGGTCTCATCGTGTGTCATGATCAATTTCAAATTTCTGAACGGCGACTCGTCTTGGGAGGAGCGGCAATTGCCGACCGAACTTGATTCGTACTCTTTGAGTTTCATTGTAGCTGAACTCGTGCTTTTGTTGAACGACACGCCACACGTGCTTACACTCATTATTCCCCCCGTGTTGACATTCGCAGGACTATAGAACCGATTTCGGGTCTAAACCCTTTTCTTTTGTCACCTGGATCTTCGGAAAATACGCTGTGTGTTATCAAAAAGTCGGGTCATCAGTTTGTTGTCGACTTGGCCTCCTCCGTATGTGGTCACATTTTTGATTTGAACCCTTTTCTGGATGGAGAGAATGAGCGGGTAGCGACTTGAATGATTAGCCTTTAGGAGATTTTTTTATAACATTTGCTGCTGGAAAATGAGATCCCCCACTGTTCAAACTGTTTCAGTTTTTGATCCCTCTTAATTACACTCCGACGTTTGGAAATTGCGGGATGTTAGTATGACGAATTTCCCCAGCTTTTTTTTTCTTTTCCTTTTTTTATCACCCCACTTGTGTGTAGAAACCAGTACCAACTTTACTACCCTTTCAAATCACTAGCGAGGTTCCGTGTCCATGTTGTTTTATGCCCACGCCCTTTCTGATGGCAATTGTTTTTCCTTCCCACACGTTTTTTGCCGATCTTGCGGCATTTTCATGCTTGCTTTTTTTATCACCGATATATTTTCCGATAAGAAGCAGCAGCTTCTGTTTTTTTTGCCCCACCATTTTTCTTCATTGGCTGACCGGCTCCGCTCCCCTATCAAGCGACTTTTTGGTTGAGGACTTGTGTTTCAAATGAAGGCTGAATTCCTTGATTTTCACTGGTGTTGTTTTCTTCTTCGTTTCACTAAAAGTTGCGATCTGACCCCACCGATGACGTGCACAGCCCAAAGTTTGAGTGGGGGGAGGTCACTGCACTGCCCGCAGAACTTGCAGGTGTTACTTTCTGCCACCTTTATTTTTTAGGGCCGCACCTTTTTTGGGTTTCTTTCCCCCTTTTTTTTATGTTTTTTAGTGGTGTTTCACGTTCAATCTACTTTTGGCTGGGGAATGTTTTCCCGGTTTTGGAATTTTTTTGCCCGCCTTCTTTACCCGGCTGTCCTCTCGCTATCCCACGTTTTCCTCATACGGGCCCCATCTACACAGTTTCTTAGGATATTCTTTTGTATTTATTGTGCTGCTCCTGTTTATGGCAGCCCATGCACGTCATTGGTTCTCACCTTGATTGTCCATAGGCCGACGCGGCTGTTTTAACACGTGTCTCAGGGCCGCCCGGTTCTTTCCCGGTCTTTGTATGACAGACGAGTGGGGTCAGTGATGAAAAGTTTTGTCTTTCTCCTCTTTTTGTCAGTGATGAAGATTACTAAGTCACTGGATACGGAACCCGTTCGTTCGTACCTTCACCTCGTGTTACACCTTGGCTTGCGTGCAGTTAAACGCGTCGCCTGTGAATTTTCGTGTGGACATTATGTGCGGGCTGTTTTTGGACTCCCTCCCCCCACTTCCGCGGTTCATACAATGCTGAGCTATTGGATTACTTCATTTTTCTCGACTTTTCCCCCACTGTCGGTTTTTCTTTTGACTTCTGAGTGGATCTTTACAATCAATCAAGCCCGTGGCTCATTTGGTGACAGCTACCTATGCTACCTAGACCCACAATATTATTTGCCTCCACCAACACATTTCCGCTGTCGCGATTTTTGGGTCCCATCACCACTTTGACTGGGGTGGGTGCAGGTTTTTTTTGTGTTTTTTTTTAACGTCTCTCCGTTAGACCCAGACTGAAGCAAACGACCAATCAGAACATGTGACCTTCCCCCCACAACCTGTATGTCTTTCATCTCTGCCCTTTTCCCTCTACTTTCTGGGCTCCCTCTCCGTTCTGGCTTCTATGTCGTCCCAATCTTCCGAACCCCCCACAATCCCGGGATCGGTCTTCAGTACAGACCATTGTTTTGGGGGGTGAGGATTCTAACAGAACATTGCCCCCGCTTGCTGATTTAGTTGACCCCCAGCCTGTTCCTTTTCGTGAGTCCAATAACTCGCGTTTGTCATTTCCACACATCTTTCTGAGTCCCTATGTAAACTCAGTATTGCGTCTTACTTCCCATCTCGCTGCCCCTCTTCCGGAAAGAAAAACTTTTTGAGATTACGGTCCACTTTTACACATACTTGAGTTGATATGCCGGACCCAAGTATAATCCCCCCCTTTCACCCCCTGTCTTTCTTTTCTGTTTTGCCAAGTACAATGGGACGTCCGCAACTTTCATTCGCTGAGTTTTCTCTATGTTGTGCCTCTGCCCCGTGGAATTTTGTACACCAAAACCTTCCTCCTATTCCCCACTTCCCCTCCACCTTCCGTTCCATTTTCCCTCGGCGATAACGGTTTTTTTTGACCAGTTACCTAATTTGTGCGGAATTTTCTTTAAGAGACAGACTCGGGGCTTGAAAAAATCGCAACCCTTGTCTATTGACATTGCTCCGTGCCCCCACCGTTCTTTTTTTTTCAACGGTGGGCCTGTACTGTTATTTTTGAGCTATTCGTTGCCCTTGCACCGTTTCCTGATTTTTTTGGGTGAGTTGTTTGGTCGCGGAAGTCTCGTTATTTTTTTGTTTAGATTTGGTGTCCTTTACTGTCCCCCAACAACGAAGGAACACAGCTACGCTTTTTACGCGCCAGTCCACCGTCCTTATTTGAAAGATCCCCGTTGGCCGTGGCTTCACCCTTGTATGTTCGCTGCATAGAAGGGGTGCAACATTTTTTTTTTTCGTGAGGCTCATTTATCTGGTCTCCCAACCCCCAGTTAGTGGAGCATGGTTGAAATTAGCTGTACACAGCTCCATAATACTCGCGCTTGCCGCCATAAAGGGAATAATTTCTGCACTCACAAGGCAATGAGTCATCCTCCCTTTCGAATATCTCCCCCCGACGCGCCACAACCTTTGCACCGGTCCCATGGCATTTGCGACACCCCTTGACAGGCTCAGTTTTGGTATGGTTAAGTGATTAATTTCCTACCCAAACTCCAAAATGGTTTTTATCACACAGAAAAATCACCCAACGCACTGCCCCCTCAGTTTGTTAATCACTTCTCTCGGACGAACAAAGCGGCGACCCCTTGTGGTCGGCCTCCCGCCCATGGTTATATATGTTTGCTAGATTCGCCTTTAGATCACCTTCCAATTTTGGTCTTCCGCACCTAGTCCTGGGCACATTTTTTAATTTCCTTTCTCCATACTTTTTCTATTTGCAATCCCCTTCAAGTCTGTATTTGCCAACCCTTGGCTGGGCGACATGTGCGCCTATGCTCTTTGTGCGTCCTTGTATCTGTTGAGGGTCTAACTATCGAGCACTCCTCATTACATAAGTGTTGGTGGTCCTGCCTGTTAAAAGTGTCACTCCTGAATTTTCTTTCCACGCGCCTCCTTTTCGTGCACATAGCCCCCTCTATTTTTTCATTGATGCCACCGGCTGCCCCACGGGCGTTCATGAAGGTTCCTCGGGTTCCACCTCTGGTTGCATTTTTTCACGATTGATCTGTCTAAATTCCCAGACCCCTGAAAACAAAACCTCTACGTTTTTTTTGCATCGGTTTTTCTTCATTGGGTTTGGTATTGAATCTTTCGGACAAATGTATTCCCATTTCCCCGGCCAAGAACCGAAACCCTTTCAAGCATTTGCTTCCCTGTAATAGCACATTTCAGCTCAATTGTCAACCATCTCCCTTTTCCTATTATTTGTTTGCTGTTTGCTGTATGAATTAATCTGACTTGGATCAAACCCCCTTGAGATGGGTGTTGGTTTTTTCGTCTCCAACCCCCTTCTTGCTAGACAACAGCTGGATTTCACAGAACGTAGGTGCGAGGGGCCTTAAGATTGGTTACTGTCTGAGTTATGCGATTCGCCACAAATACCGACCCCCAGACCACAGACCGCGCCATTTCCTTTTCCCTGTGTACATTACAAATAGCAGCCCCGTTTTGTCGTTTGGAATGTTGATGGCGTGTACTGAGGGACTACTTACAGAGCGAGTTTTTTTCGCCTCTGCAGATTGTCGTGATTCGATTCTACTAGCGAGTTGGTCCGGAAAATCGTGAACGTAGGCATCATGATCATTATGGTTAGGCCAGATGTGGGGGGTGTTTTTTTCTCGACCGTGAGGGTTTGTCTACACCAGGGTTCGCACCTTGTTTTATGTTGCTTGGAAGTCGTTGACCCGGCCATGTTTATACAGTTTCTGATATACCAACTTATACTCCAAAGTCGCGAGGTCTTCAGTTTTTTTTTTTCCATCCCCTTCAGACGCAAGTGGCCCAGATAAGGCATTATGGTGTTGCCCTCTCGGTTTCCAATGTACAATGTTCCTTTTCGTAAGGGGGATTTTCACCCCCTTTTTGTCCCAAGTGTTTTGAATGACCCACCTCAGGTTTTACGCCCACATTCAGGTACGGTTTGTTCCGCTTCTCGGAGTGCTTTGGTCTAGTTCTGTTGACATTAGAATTTTTTTTTTCAAGAATTGTCCATGAGTCGGACAAATGGGAAAACCTTCCTGGCCTTTAATATAGTGAGACATTTGTGAGGTGAAGACCGACCACTGTTGTGGTATTTTCGTTTTTGGATCCCATGTCCCCCCATTCTTGCCTGGGTGGTGTTTTTCACAAACCCTCATCCATGTCCCCACGGACTTCGTAAGAAGATAACCAAAGTCGAAACATGCCCACGCCACACATAGACATCTGGCGGAGTCACTTTTTTCTAGTTTCTCTTCCCTTCCGATTTCATTGTGAAGCTGGGCCCTTGTTAGTTGTCTATCTGTGGTTTTTTTGTTCGATTTCTCTTCTTCATCGCAGGTTTGGCCTTCTACTTCACGTGGGTTGCTGGTCGGGCCATTTTTCTCCTCCTCGACTCCGTTGGTTAGAGCGCCAAACAAAACGCCACCCCCTTGTGTTTGTAAATGCCAGAGAACCATGACCCCCCACCGCCCCTTGTGCATAATCTGAGTTTTTTAGTTCTGCGATCCTTCCCTAAGGCAGTGTCATAGGCCGAGTAGTCTGTTCCACGGAATTACCATCCGATTACTTCTTTTGCCCCTGTGGCAGGCATATTTCATGTTCCGTCCGTTGTGCGAGAACCCTCGGTCGGGCAAGCAGCACCTTATTACTTAACCCGAAGGACTACAGGCTGCGAACTCCCCCACTGGTCCAGGCGAAGCGTCTTACTGTATCTTTACGTTCCCGTGACCTGTTTGGACCTTCTCAGAACTAGAACCTCTGGTGAATGGTGCTCTTCCTTTGGATGGCACGATTTTTTTATTCCTCCCAAATCGTCCGGCGTTGAGTCCCGTTTTTTTTTGCAAGGTAGGAAGTCAAATGACCACGTGTAGTCATCCACACTTTAGTAGGGAGTGGCGTGTACATGCGTATGGTTTCAGGGATGGGAAGTCGTTGCCTTTTTTGCACGGGCGATTTTGCGGGGAGGATCCTCAAATAAGTGGTTTCGGTCTGTGGCTGTTTCGCCGTTTTTTTAATGAGCTTCCTGATGTGCCCCCCCCGTTGGAGAGCACCCGGTAGGTAGCCCCGCCCCCCCCGGTTGCCTTATGCACGGCGGAAAGTTTCCAGACTTGTGATGCACTTATGTGACCCTTTTTCTAAAGAGCTATGTGAGTATCACTATGAATCTCCCTCCTTTCCCATAGTTTTAATGTGTTTGTCCGGGATTTGGGCCTGCCATTCTTTTCGTTGTTTTTTTCGGGATGTTTTGTTTAAAATCGTCCTTTTTGTATTCGCTGTTTTTCTCTTCGCTTCGAAATAATTCTCTCATAGGGACGCGGTCCATTGACCCATTTCACTCTTGCACATTAGGATCCACTTGCTCTTCGTTTACCTCTTTTTTTTTTTTTATTGATGGGTGTGGGTATGTATCGATTCCTAGTGTTGCTCCTGTCAATTGCAGACCCCTTTTTTTCCCCACTTTTTACCTGACCAGTCCCTCTCGACACAAGGCAAGAGGCTTTGCCTTTTTTGCCCCATAGATGGTGGTGCTTTTACCATCCCCCCCAGGGGGCTGGTGTGAGCGCTTCTGGTCCCGTGCCTCATTTGACGCGAGTCGGTGATCTCTTGCGGTTGTTCAGGGTTAGTGAGTTTTAGGTCACCGTGTTACTGAACAGGACTTTCTAGCCCCCTGTCTTTTTCCAAATACGTTTTGTAGGGTTGAAGAGTGGTTCCGTAAGCCTTCACACTCCCATCCCAATCACCACGCCATTGTCCAATTTTTTCCTTTTCGGGCTTACAAAAATTTCTTTTGCCTGTTTGCACCCCCTCCGTGGGCCCAGTTCAACCCAAGCAAAGGTGTGGCTAGTGCCAACTGGCCCCTTTCGACCTCGTATTGTTCGAATTTGATAGTTGAGGTGGTTTTATGACCTTATGCGGGCTGGTCGCGTTGTAATTCTGGGGAAGCCGAGAAATGGTGTTGGTGTACGTACCCTTGTTTTTGGACCCTGCCCTGTAAATTCACCTTCTTTTTGTGGGTATGTTTTTACCATGGAAAAGTTGGTCCGCATTTCCTCAGCAACGTATGGCCGCCACATAAATCTTGGAAGGCTATACATGCATTGCGCTAACATTAGCCCCCCAAACTTAATAAGTGTCATCCCGCTCAGTGAGTACCTTTCAGTAGAGTGAGTCCCCTATTCCGCCGGGAGTTCTCACCAACTCCGCCTGTGGTGGAGCATAGTTCCAGGACCGACAGCATGTTTCTGCCCCGGGGCCCAGGTGATCATATTTTCCGGGTCATGGTTCGGTTTTTTACCCACGACATGAGGCGGGGACTAGTGTCTTCGTTGATTCTCTTTCTTTTTTCCTCCTCTTTGTTTTTTTTTTTTTTTTTGAGGTCCTTGTGAGATCGACTTTTTCTGATCCCCCCCCTTCCTCTGTGCGTATTCAAACACACTTCCGGTTCTTGTTTCTCATTTACAATGGTCCGACAGCTTTTTGCTTTGGGAGGTGTTTTCAGGTTTTTGTTTGACTTTCGGAAAGCACAACCTCATCCTTTCTCCCTTTGTGTGATTGCCGATGCTCATTTCTTTTATCTGTGACTGTGTGAGTTACTCTTTTTGCCTGTTCTTTTTCATGTACCTCCCAACACATCCCGTACCCCTCATTACTTTCGGGGACCCCGCGTGTCGTTAAGGTCACCCCTGTCTTTCCCTCCGCTCCCATGTTCCCCCCTCGTTCGCTAGGTATTTTCAACCCATTTTTTCCATTTTTGTGGTCCCGCTTTTGTAGCGGTCTGGGAACGGTAACTTTTGTTCCGACGCTCCGACGTAGACACACCTTTGAAATGCAATCCCCTCCCCAATCATCCCCATAAACCTCCTTTATTTTCTCCCTCTTTTTTCCCCAACTGTGCATCTTTGGCTCGCTTTTTTGCCCATTCACCCCCCTCGTCTCGTCCGTCGTGTTTTTCCAAAGTACTTCACTTGACCCTCCGTTGGACAGTTGTTGCTAAGCCACAACCTCGCTCGTTCATATAAACAATGTCTAAGCCTGCGTTTTTTTAGCTTGTAAACCGGGTTCCCTGCGGGGTTTCAGTGTTTACTCCAAACCCCCTGATGACTTTGTCTGACGCCCCCTGAATTCCCTTGGTATACCCCGTGATGGCCCCATTGGTCCCGCCTGTATCCTTTTTCCGCTATCAAGGTGACCTATGTTCAGGAAAGTCCCCCTACTTCAGTATTCACCGTTGTTTGACCTTTTTTCGTGTCTTCCACCCATTCTTTACTTAACTTCTTATTAGTCCCTTTACTGTAACTCCCCTGAAACAGGCCTTTGAATTTGTTTTTTTTTTTTTTCTACCTCTACCGCGATGAAGGAATAGTTGTCCGGATTCCCCACCTTCCCTAGCACCCCATTTCCCAATAAAACGACGTACCGGCGCCATAGCCACTACTCTTTAGATGGTTCGCTCCTTTTTTAGTTTCGGTGCGATGGGGCGTTTCCGGACCGCGCAACCACAATACACGAACCCACAAAGCCTCGCCCATTTACCCCCCCACCCTTTCATTGATTTTTTCCAGTTTCCTCGCTTTTTTTGGTTTCCTAACCCTGGTTGATGTAAATGCGGAACGAGATAATATTTCTTCGCCCACCCTACTGCGTCCGTTATTTGAGTTTGGGCGTGTTTACAATTACAGAGTTCTTCGGACGTCTTTGTGTGGTTTTTGGGGAGCGTTGTTCAGTCCTGTCGCCCACAAACTTGAAGGACCCCCTTCTCCAGCGGCCAGGGGGTGCCTGTCAGACTAAATTGTCAAAGCGCGGGTGTGTGGCACTGCGCGTGACGGCTTAGCTAGGGAAATGTGGTACCACAGGCTTGTTGTGCTGATGCCTGGTTTTTGAGAACCATAGGTTTTTCGTGGCGCTCTACCATTATTCTTTTTGCGTATGTCCGGCCGTGGCATACACATCTGTGTTCCTACCCCGGGCGTATTTTTAACATTCCCTCCGGAAAATCTCCCAAGTTATTTCATGATTCTTGGACAGAACCCCATCGCCACCCTTCAGTCCCTTCTGTGTGGTCGTCTTACGCTATTCGGCTGTTCTCTCTTTTTACCCCCCCCCTAAGCCCTTGTTGCTCTCCACCGTCAACCAGAACCCTTCCCCTGGACTCTTGCCCGCCTCAATCGAAGCCTACTCTCGGCCCAGTGCGTTGGGTTTCATGGAGTGTCGTTTCCTTCCGGGACGTCGTTGGCGTCGCCTTTTGTCCGATCTCCTACTATCCTTCCCAAGGACGGTCTGATGTCCATTCTTCGTTTTCCCCTCTTGAAATTGCCTCTTCATGTATACATTATAGTTCGGGCAATAGTTACCCGTGGTGGAAGACCCCCGTTTTTCTAACGTACATTACACAGCTTTCAGTTCGCTTATGTACCTCCTGACTTTGCTCGTACCCGAAGTCCCGCTTTTTTTTTTTTCTTCCCGGTTTCCCCTGCCCCAACACTTTTCACGACCTTTTTAACACCCCTCTCTTTGTAAGGCACCAACACTTTTTTCCTTTCTTTCCCCCGCGATTCCGCCACAGTCTTGACCCGTTCCTTCGTGATAGTAATCCCGATGGTCAAAATTGGCAGGCAAGTCCCTTTTCTCGTCATTGTATTTCTACTTCCTGTCATCGACCAGACAAGTTTTCCCCGCGCACCCCCTAAAACCTGTCTACCTTCCTTGCCTATTGGTTGAGAGTCATTGACCCCTTTGGTTTTTTTGACCACAACAAACTTCCTCCGATATAGTTTTATCCTGATGCACCCCCCCTTCCTCCTTTTCTCCAAA
>Ga0179591_1297393_pt1 | contig 10888 bp, 9 predicted proteins | sample CZOMad2_1_08_16f_FD_182891 | JGI IMG/M metagenome (GOLD analysis project Ga0179591, IMG submission 182891) | Vadose zone soil fungal communities from Angelo Coast Range Reserve, California, USA - CZOMad2_1_08_16fungal (PacBio error correction) | ecosystem: Environmental > Terrestrial > Soil >... | reverse complement strand
CTTCCATACATCATACTTTTTTTGATTCGGAAGATTTAGGCTCTCTTTGAACTCTTTCCTCCACACACCAAAATTAAACCTTCGGCTAAGATGCAGTTTTTTTAGTCATCTTTTTTGCTCCCATCCACGCTTTTTTTCGTTTTTTGCGCGGTTGGCGACTCCTTTTAGCTGTTCAATCTCCAATAGAGACTAAACATTTGACGCTCTTTTACTTGTCGTTCAAAGTCTCCATTTGCTCGCCGTTCATTTCTCCACCAAACAAAATTCCCGGGTTCCTCCCCCTCTCTGTAGCGCACTGATCCGTTCTAACTGCTTCTAGCTGCAGGAGTTCTTCGGCTTCTGAAATTCGCCCGCAGAAAGAACAGCTCAAGGAACACGTTCTTTTTTCTTCTTCCTCTGTTTAATCCCTTGGACTAGCATTGTCTTGAGTATGGATTTTCCTTTCTTCTTGAAACTTATCGAGCTCACCCGGTCCCCATCCACAGGCCCCCCACGAATTCCCCTAACTTCAGCCAGTCCCCATTTCTTTTGCTTCCTTTCAAACCTTTCCTGAGCAGGTCCAAAAATCCCATGCTTTACATAGTCTACCAAACCTTCCTGGAGCGCTGATTTTCTGATCTGCTCATGCTTCAGTGGACGTTGGTTTCCCCCGTCCCCCCTTTTTTATCCTCCCCAGTGATTCACAGTATGTATCTCTATTCTTCTGTTATGACCTTTGGCGGAGTTTTTTTTTCCACTATTTAAAGAAATTTCCCCCAGCTCCAACATTTCCCACTGAGAGCTGGTCCTTTCAATTGTAATTTGTTCGAAGAATACCAGTTGCTTTCTTCCCCATTCTTCATTCCCCATTGCTAGGTAAGGCGGGAATTCTTCCTTTACAGCCTTAATGACTGTTCTCGGGGTATCTCTCCTTAGACTTTCAAGCCCCGCTTTCTGACCTTTGTTCTCCGTTTTTTCACTTTTCGCCCATGTTTTTTTCTCAGTCTTTTTAATTCAGACACCCAGAACTCTTGAGCTGCATCATAAGAAATTGTAATCTCCTCATGCACCTCCTCATCTTAAGGCAGTAGGACTCCCTTGCTCCCCCCCTTCCCCCTTATAGAACCCTTAGACAACAACCTGTAGAGACATCCCCTTTACCCGTTATTTCCTTCCCTGCTTCGACCTCTTGGCACACCTCTCCATCTCCAGATAACGCAATCCCCCCTGTTCTTGGGCTGATCTTTAAAGGTCCTTATCCTTATCCTCATTCCTTTCTTTGGATCGAAGAGACCTTATTTTCTGTTTCTCTTCCCCTTCACACAGGATACAGGTGTTTGACGAGGTTTGTTTGATTCCCATGGTCCCCTTAACCCAACCACTTGCCGTGGACCATTTTCTCTCTTTGTTTTTTTGTAGGAGCTTCCCTCCTTTTTTGTTTAGGAATTCCCCCTAACCCCCCCCCTACTTAACTTTCCCTCTTCTTTTCCGGGTTCCTTTACCTAAAAAACTTACAAATTTTCAGACCTGCTACGAGTATTGTCTTACTGCCATTTCTTCCCTGCCATTTGCTGCTCCCTTTAAGCTTCTTTTCTTTTCTTGGATATTTCTACCCTTCTGTGAGTGTCCTAAGATAGTAATGATCGATCCCCTTTTGTTGAGCGCTATCCCTTTTTGTGCCAAAGAACTCTTCGCCTTCTCCTCATTGACATTAGCTTCTGGTCGGGACCCCAATTTCCCCCTCGCCTCTGCCTCTTTTATGGTTTGTCAAGAATGATCCCCCCCCCCCCCCCTTTTTTGAAAATTTAACCCAATTCCGCTAGCAACCCTTTATGATGTTAGGTCCCTCCCGCTTACCCCCCCCTTCTTCACCAATCTAAATTTTGGCTTTCAGCTTTATCGACGTACTGCATTCACGTAGTTAGCGCATTTTAGCTTCACACAATGACCTTTCTATCTTCCATCTCTCATCTTGGCAATTTTTTCTCGTAAGAGAGATTCCTTGTAATCACCCCCCCCCCCCCCCCCCCTTTTACCACAGTCCTGTCCCCTTCCACTTCTGGAACATTCCCAGAATACTTCCCTCTAATTGTCAATCCATTGGTTCATTCTTCAAATTTGTCTTCCCCCCAGACTCACGTGATTCTTCATTCTCGTCCCCACTCTCGCTCGTTTTTTCTCTCGTTTTCGTTGGTTTTCTTCTCCCACTTCCCTTTTTTTGCATTGGTAAATTACCCTGGAGTCCTTTTTAATCAGTAATTTCCTTCTTGACATGTGATCATTACTTTCCAAATTGTAGCCCCGAATTCCTTGACTTATATCACCCCAAATGTCCCAACATAAAATCTGCTCATCTTCAACCTTTTTTCCTTGATCCGTTCTCTTGTCGTCGCATTTAGCTCCGCCATTTTTTTGAAACTCCCTTCCTCCCTTCTTTAAGGGTCTTCCCCCCGATGCTAATTTTTGCAGAGACTTACCCTTAAAACCCCTCCCGTGTCTTTTTAGGTGCCTCCCCCCCCCCCTGAGAGCCCCTCTTCCCCTTTTTTGAGCTTCCCCGTTAAAAGAGTTTCTTTGCCCGTGTCTCCGATCTTGGACCTACAATTCTTCCCCCCTGCTCACCGAAAAACCAAGTCCCTTGTACTGGGCGCACCATCCCACACTCTTTCTGATCATCCTGTCAGTTCTTACAGAATGTTTTATTCTTTTTCATCGCCCCTTTTTCCCTCCATGGAGCCGAGTAACAAAATTTCTCTTTTAGTGATCTTCTCTTTTCCCGTCCTTTTTTGTCTCTTTCTCCTTAACTCATATTTCTTATTTCCTTTGACCTTGTGTTTTGAATCGTTTCACTGACGTCAAACTGACAATGCTGCGGACTCGGTCTCGAGCTCTGTGTTTTCATTTGCTCTGAAACTATTTCGTTCTGAGGTGGCGCCTTTGTTAGATGTCCCGAATCCTCCCTCCTTTGAAGCACGATCGCTTCCAATTGTCCTTCCGAGATCCTTTATCGTCCCCCCTTCAAACCACTCACGGTCAGGGTTCCTGCCCTGATGCCCTATCTGGCGCTTCTACCCCCTCCTTTCTTCTTTGCTTGCTCGGAGCTGAACTTTCTACGACATACCATCCAACTTGAAAACCTTTCTTGCTTCCAGTGGTTGTTGATAGCACTTTCTGATTATCCTGCGCTCAATTGCCCTGAGAGCCTGTGTCCCCTCCTCTAACCTTCCCAACTACTCCCTATTTTGCACGGAAGCCTCTGTCGGCCCCTGCCTCAATTTTCTTTAAAGGTAAAAATCCCCTGACCACCCTCTATCCACCCCCTGGCGCTAATGAGTTGATTGAACATGTAAGCCTTCACGTGTTTGGCCCGACGGCCCCCCCACTTTTTGATACTTTCCTAATTTGCTTGACAAAGTCTAGTTTTTATGGCTGAACTGAAATTTGGCCGGGTCGCTGAAGTTCCCCCATCTTAGTGCCGGGTGCAAAATTTGTTTCCCCTTCTTGCCCCCGCCGTCTTATTTCGCCTTCCAAAACTCCCTTGATCTTGGCTGTCTACAATTGTTCATTCGCCAATAACCCACCTTCTTTTTTTTTTTGGGGTATTGCAGTCCCTCATTACTTTTTCACGGAAGGCATGCTCAAGCCCTAATTTGAAGATGTTGCGACTTGTTATGGCCACGAAGGTGCATCCTACCATTGCTGTGCAACAGTTTTTTTCTTTTCTTTTCATTTTCTCCCTTTTGGCCGGATCCCAGTAATCAAAGCGGCTCGTTCCGAGAGCTCTCGGCAGTAAGTCCCCGTCACACTCTCATGCCAGGCTTTTTCCCGCGGCGACCTCTTTCTCATCGCTACCCCCCTCCCTCTCTACGTTCGCCGGGGCATCACTTTGACGCGTCCTTGCCGACTCAACATCATCCAGATCATATCCCTCCCACCCGTGAGCTGGGGGCGAGGTCCCGCAGGAAGATACGAAATTTACTACCTCTCCCCCCTTCCTCGGTTTCACTCCCATGACAGGAACATGTTCTATTTTAATCCCTTCCCCTGTATACAAGAAGTTGAGTGGAATTTTTTGCTTTTCCCCTAACCCTGCAGGGACATCCTTCCTTCCAAGACTCCTCCGTGTTTCCTTTTTTTGAGTATTTACTTCCTTCCCTTTGTTTAGGGTTCCAATCCGAACAACCCCCTTCTTCTTCACCACTGAAAGTTTTTTTTATGTTTAACTCTCACATGACAAATTTTATTCTTCCGATTTTCTATTGAAATTCTTATCTCCTTTTTTTTTTTTTCCCATGCCTCGACCCCCCCCTACTAAATTTTTCAGTTATTATCGATTGTTGCCCTTCGAACTTGGCATGTACATCTTCATTACCCCTGCGAACGGTGAGTCGGCACGTTGGTGTCCGTTCTCTACCAGACTTTCTGCTCTAAGTTCCCTCCCTTTATTTCTTCAGGACGTACTTTTCCCATTTCTTCTTGTCTCTATTTATTTTGGTGCTCCTTCTCCAAACCCCCCATTTGCGAAATGTCCAAAATTCTCAAAACACTGGGTTTTCCTTGTCGGATCCCTAACTTACCCCCTAACCCCCCCTTCCCATCTTCAATTAGTTCCATGAGTTCTCCTCCTATCCCTGCCCTGCAGCCTGAGCGACCTTTCTTTAATGTCACCCTTGCACTTAATAGAAAATCTCTACTTCTGTAAATTTGTTCATCGCCCTCTACTTTCTTTTCAATCCCTTTGACCCCCTTTCACATACCTCCAGTCATTGACTCAAGGTCTTTAACATCAGACTCGCCCTAATACTGGTTAAAGTTGAGGATACAACCATTCCTGTCGCCAGTCTCAGGAAGGCTCCTCAGCTATCCCTTCCCCTCCATTCATCTGTGTTTTTTCTGGGTCCGTCGGATACTTCTCAACCCCAATTTGCCTCCTCCGTCAATTTAACTTGAGGCTTCCTTTCATCTTTCCTTCTTGAACGTGATTAAAAAGTGTCTACTCTCCGGTCCCTTTTATCATAATCTCCCCCATTCCAATGTAGTCAATTGCTGACAGCTTAGTACAGCACTTGTATTGATATGTTCTTCCCCCGTTTCTTCGCTCCTTTCTTTCTACTCCAGTGACTTAACCCGAAGGGTCCCCTTTTAGAAACTGGATAGGCCTTATTTTTTTTTTCTTATAGTTCTTTGAACCTTTCCCGTTATTTTTTCTGGCTTGTTCCCTCCTGACACATTATCCTTTTTTACGCTCCCCCCCCCTGAGATTTTCTTCCCTTCTCCTCCTATATGAAGCTTGACTCTGAACTTTTAGACCCCCCCCTTCCTCCAACGCCACCTATGGGAGCCCCATTAACCCCCCTTTCTTCTGTACCTTGCAAGATGTGCCCTCAATTCATTCTTATGTCAACTGTCACGAAATGTCTCCACATTCAAAAATCTTTTTTCCTTCTTCTTCTCTCTCTCTATCCCCCTCCTACGTTTGTTGTTGCTCTCCCATCCAATACTACTTTCTTATTGAGTAGATTTAGTCTTTGAGGTGACTTGTGTCCCTGACTTGAACTTCCCCTGCCCGTCCCCGTTTCCTCTGTTTGATTCGCCCCCAGACACTTTTTCTTTTGTTCCCGTTTGCGGCCGGTTTTTGTCGGTTCTACTTTCCAGTTTTTCATTCCTCGCTACCCTTTTAATCCTCTAACCTTTCCGCTTCCAGAAAGCGTTTCGCTTTTTCCTCCCTTTAAAACTCTTGTTTTACACCCTGCTCAGAGCTGGAATCGTTCCTCCTTTACCTCATTATTTGTTTTCTGTTCTGACGGCTTCCCTGTAGCTACTGACATTACCGTCTCACTTCACAACTGCGTCGATTTGAACCCCCCCCCTTTTCATCTTCTATTTTTTTCTCTTCTATGCTTTAAATTCCCCTTTCTTCTGGCACTTGGACATCCCTTGCCCCTGTCAACGAAAAACTGATTCCCTTTTCCCCCTTTTCCTTCGAAAACTTGAAGTTGAGTCACATTAACAACCCAACCGCGAACCACCTTTCGTTCTCGAATTATTATGATCTCCGAGACTTCCTTTCTCCTTGTCTGACGCCACTGGTGGTGACCCCCACGCCCTACAGTTATTGTCCCCAGATGAGGCTCTTTGACCCTTTAAAGTTCCTGTCCCTGTACTGCTTGTTTACTTTGCAAATATTCCCCAGGCTCTACTTCTCTCCACCAACCCCTCTGAGAGCATGGTCTTTCTACCTTGTTTTTTCATTTTCCTTCCTCCCCACTGTCTTCCTCGATGCATTAGCGTCTTCGGTCTTCCTTCTTCTTAAAATACTAATGAAGCTGTTTTCTCTTTTGTTAGTGGGAATCTCTTTTTTTATTCATCCGAAATCGAACCCAGTACGATTTTTCATTCTTTCGCACATGGTTTTTATCGGCTTTTTTGTGCTCATCTTGACACCAGTAAACTGACTCTCGCCATCCGGAAATTGTAACTAGTAAACCAGTTACTCCTTTGCCCGTCTCGCGGCGCTTCTAGCCTTTCTTGGAGAAATCTCTAACACCAACCATTGATCGGCGCTTCCCCCGATCCGGGAATGACTGATTGTAGTACCATTCCATCTTCCCCATATCAAGACCCGATACCCGAAAACAGTTTCTGCTTTGGCTATTTTCCCCCTTCTCCCTAATGGCCTATACAAGGACCTCGACGAATGCCTTTCCCTTTTTCTGTTTGATTTCGTTACAGAACCTGACATCCCTTGATTTCGAGTTGGTTTTAATTTGTCCAAATTTTTCCCCCAATTCCCCTTTCCCCTATCTATCTGACCTAAGTTGTATGGTTTTCTAGTCTATGGTACTTCATTGGTTTCTTGGTGCCCTGAGAAACCTCTCTTCCCTCAACTGTTATACTTTTTCTGGCCTTTAACGATCACCCCCGAAACAATGTCAGTCTCATTTTAACGAGTTTGTCCCCGGTAGTTCTTCAATCGGTGAATCCCCCCCGGCTCCCTTTTCTTCCTATTTTTTTTGTTTATGGGTACCCATCTGCCTTCTGGCCAAGCTCTGTCCTTTTTTCTCCCCCCTGCTTTGCCGTCCGGTGTGTGTTTCTCCTCTTTCCCAGAATTAGATAGAGTAATTCCTAATTCATTCCCCCGATCCTTTTTTAAGGACTTAACTATACGCGCCCTTTCTCTCTCCCTTTATGGTGTCGTTTTTACCGAGCATGATTTCCACAAATTTGAGAACCCTAACCACGCCTATCACCAATTTTTTCATTTTCTGGATACCCTTTTTCGACATACCACCCCCCCCTTCCTTCCTCTTCATTCCTTACTTACCGTCCATCATATTTTTATGAACTGCTATGGTCGCCATTGCCGTAATGAACTTGACCCCCACGCACTCTCAATCCCCCCTTTTTTTTGGATCCCGCCTCCCTTTTCTATCAGTGTTAATTTGACCCCCCTGCACTTCCGCATTCCTGAACTGTCTTACCCCTCGCTGGAAATCTCCTCACCTAGACCCTATAGGGCCCATTTATTTTCACTTCCCATGACGTACTCCCATACGTGCCTTTCTTTTTCAGCGATCTTGCAATTCTAAGCTCCCTTCTTTTTTTACTAGTGTAGCACTTTTTATCTCAAACTTTACCCCCCCGCTTCCCGGTTCTAACATTATCTCCTCTCTCAGTCTCGTTGGACCAAAACCCCCCACCAAGTTTATCCAGATTTCCACCTGATCGATCGTTCCCCCCCCTGATCTCATCATCTCACTTCACCTTACTTCCCATGGATCCACAATATGCCAGCCAAGAGTCCCTTTTTTTCCTGTTACCTGTATTCTGCTCATTCCGCCTTATTTCCCGGCACTCCTGACGGCACCATTCTAGACATTTCTCCTTTCTGCAGCAGATTGTTCCACATTTCCTTTTTTTTTTTTTCTCTTCCTGCACGAGAGTAAGCTGTCTTTTCTGTCAAATCACACGTTCAATCATTGTGCTTCCCGCTCTTGACGTGGACACCTAGCTTTCTACCAACTGTCTACCCCGTTCACCTTTTTTTTCGAAAAGTAACCCCCACCTCTCGCCGTTCATCACAGCTTAGCGTTTTCCGTTTTCGGGAACCCCCAAATCCCCTCCCGCTTCCCGCCCCCCCCCGCAAACATCTTCTACTTTAGTATTTTTCTATAATTTCCCTAACTTCTACTTTTTTGTCTCCTCCCAAGGCGATTTTTTCTTTTTTAGAACGCTTTTTCTGTTGTAACTCTCCCCCTCAGAACTGAACATCCCGGTCCCTCTCAGGAGACCGCTTTGTTTTACGGTCCGGACAAGAACGCTTCTTGTTTCCTCCTGTTTGGCGCCTCTCTTAACTCTTATAATACGAGCCCCCCCTGAAGCCAGATTACGTGTCCTCCTCCCCTCTGAGCGTTTCTCTGCCTTTTAAAGCAAACAACAAATCTTAAGGTTCCTTTTAAACTATCTGATCCTCTGCAGAGAACTTTTCTTACTTGCAATTCTTATTTTTATCGGTGCTGATCGGCCATTATCTACTCCTTTCAGACTTAAAGAAAAAGCTGCATCTTTCTTCCTTTTTTTTTTTTCGACCTTACCTGATGTCTCCTCGGAGACAATGGAACGATCCCCTTCGTCTCAATTTGGCCATTCCTCTTCCTGATCCCACCCCCCTCAACTACAGTCACGAGAAAGGAAGCCCCATGTCTGTACCATTGGGCCTTTCCCTGAATCTTTGCTACCTTTACCACATGAACTGAAAAACAAAGACCTTTATAAGAGTGGTCATGATTCGTCCTTACATGCTCTTAAAGTTTTTTGAGTGAGATGCCCCTGGTGCTCCCCCTCCCACTTTCCTTTTTATGAGTATAGGATGTTCCCTACAGGTCCCGGTGCCATTGATTTGAGTGATGTGTCTCTTCATCTTTTTGCACAGTCAGGTCTCGAATGAATCTCTCAAACCGCTTGATCTGGTCTTTTTTCTTTTTCCAATCTCTGTCTGACGCCTCCCAAAGTCGCTCCAGTCTCTCGCTGAGGTACTTTCTGACGTGTTGGCTGCTTTCAATCACTATTTTCCTATGTTGAGAAGGTTTTTTTAGTTGGCCTTTTCTTTTCACTTGGTTTCAGTTTTGAACCCCAAGTTTTTTTCTCCTGCTGTTTATTTTTCTCCAATGGTTTTCTCAATGCTCATGCTCCTGACCCCCCTTGAGGCATGCTCACGTCCGTGAATTGTCCCCCTTTCTCTTCTAACAGCGAAGGCCGTCATTACGTTTCTTTATGAATCTTTTCTCATCGTCTACACCCCCCCCCCTGAACCGTTACTTAGGGATCATTTTCCCCAGAGCTTGACTGACTACATCCAGACTGGCATTCCCCCTGAATCATACCCTTGAAACCACGGGGATTTTGTTCCGATCCCTGGGATAGAAATTTCTATACCAGTACCTCTCAGACGTCTATGACTATTGGGGTATAGTTCCCCTTTAAAATTATAATCTTTTCCGATTGTTCTTCGTTCTTATTTGGAATCTACCCCCTAGTGCTCCTATATATTTTTCATCATCGTGTGTTTTTCTTTCCCTAGGATTTTTCCCCCATGACCCCTGGTTCTCCCTGAGCAACCCTCCCTCAATCAAAACACCTTATCGGTTAATGGTTTTCTTCCAAGACCCCTCACAACTTCTTCGTCCATTATAGAGTCTGTGCTAGGACATTCTCTCTCCTGAATAACGGGGACAACAACGATAACCCTGTTTAAGTTATTTATCTGGTCATTTTTCCTTTCTCCTTACGATCCTCCGCTCGTTCATACCTCGTACCCCCTGTGAATCGAGACCCCTTGGTCTCGATTTCTCCTGCCCTTCCCCTGATAGTCCCGTCCTATACTTCATCCGCTTTCTGTTTCATCTTTAAACCCTTTTTCATGTCTTGCTCTCCTATTTCTGGTGACTTCATGGAACCTTCTCCCCCCCACATTTTTTGAAAATTACCCAAAGCCTTCCTCCCCAACAAAATGGTTGCTTTTGCTTTCCCGAAAGCCCTCACCCCCTTAAAAACATCAAGGATTAATGGTGTATTCGCGCCAGACCGCCCTTACTTGCGTTCCTCTTTTTTGAGTTTCACGTTCAGAACCATACAATTGAATCCAGCCCTTTATCCACCTCTCCGGACAGATCATTTAGTCCCCCTTCTTGTCACTTCCTTTCCCATCTCCTACGCAGTCATTGGCACAGCCCCCTTCTGGCACCCCTAATACTCTTTAAAGCATTATGGACCTGGGATCCCTTAAGGAGATTTCACGTGAAGGATCATGTCTCTCTCCTCCCCTCCTTCGACTGCCTCTGTGTTTTATATTTTTAGTCATTTGGCTTTACATTTACCCCCCTTTCCATTGCATTCCTCTTTTCCCACTGAGGCCTTCCGGTCCCTACCTTTCCCTTTCGTGAACAGTTCTGAGATGCTTAGATCATGCCCCTTCTCATCCTTTCAAATCCAATGTTTTCAGGTTATTCCCCCGCTGCCAGCCACCAACTTTTTGATATGTTATATTGTCTTCTCTCATTTCCCGTCCTCCCCCCTTTAATTCATTCCATGTCAGACAGGGTTACCTTTAAAGATTATCATCCTTGACCCGATAGTTCGGAACCTGAAGTTTTTTTTAGCTAAGGTTCCCGTCCGAGTTCCTCTTCTCTTTTCCCCTTACTCCTGACTTCTCTACACTCTTAACGCGCTCGTTAAGTTGTCGACGCCCTGGAAATACTGCTTCTCCCAACGCCTTTTTTCCCCGACCGTTGTCTTGCTTAATTAAAACACCGATTAAGCGCAGATCCCCTGCAGTTGTTCATTTCGTTTTTGGCCATTCCCCCTTTTCCCCTGGTACAGCGTCCGCAACAACCATATTATTAGTCCTTTTTTT
>Ga0179591_1224544_pt1 | contig 10888 bp, 10 predicted proteins | sample CZOMad2_1_08_16f_FD_182891 | JGI IMG/M metagenome (GOLD analysis project Ga0179591, IMG submission 182891) | Vadose zone soil fungal communities from Angelo Coast Range Reserve, California, USA - CZOMad2_1_08_16fungal (PacBio error correction) | ecosystem: Environmental > Terrestrial > Soil >... | reverse complement strand
AGCTGGAGCATTGAATTTCAACTTCTTTCTTTCCGTGTTCCGGCAACTCGCGTGTTCCTGCAGAACCTTGAGTCCCCTTCTTTGAAGTTTCTTTTCCCTTTTTTTCCTCGAGTGAGAAGAACCTCTTGGGCCTTCCCTCTCCCGGTTTCTTGACTCTTCCCCAGGATTTTGGAGTGGATAAGGTGAGGCGGTAAAGTTTGCACAACAGAAAGTTCACTAGGTCACCTTTCTTCGGTTGACGACACCCCCTTTTTCCCCCCCAAATTTTTTCCTTTTCCCCCCTCCCTCCCGGATAGATACCACTCCTCTCTGTAGTTTTCTTTATACAACGCTGGTCGCAATTCATTTTCCCACTTGTCCCCGAATGACCTCCTTTCCTTTTTTTTTGAACATGCCCTTTTCCTGTTCCCCCAGGAGGAACTAACTCCTCCTTCCTATGAGATATCTCATTCCTTTATTTTTCTTTGAAAGGCACCATCCTGCATAGAGCCTCCTTGCGGCCTTCCCCCCCACTCCCTACATTGCATCTTCCTACCTTCATTTTGCCCAAAGGAGAAAAAGGCGGCTGACCCCCTCTTGTTTTGAAGGAAGGGACACTGACAGAAGCCCCCCTCTTTCTGAAAATTTCCGTTTCGTAGTCCTGGAACCTTCACGCGGAAGGCTTAATCACTTAATTCCATTCTCCTCATCCTTCCCCCTCCCTTTTTTTTGTTCCTTTTTTTTGTCGAGATAACCTCGGACCTCCTTCAGGAAGACAAAATGAAACGGAAGACAGAAGTTCCCCCCAACTTCCGCTCGGTTTTTTTTCGAGTCACTTCCTCCTTTCCTTTTTAAGTTGGCCCCCTTGAAGAAGTGTTCTCATCTTCATCTTCCTTCTGGCATCCTCCAAACCACCCTCAATTTATGTACCATATCAACCCCCTCCCGGTTAACCCTACTTCAGTCCCTCCCCCCCTTTCCGCCCCCTAAAGGCTCCCCCTAACTTCCAAAGTCCCAGGCCGGAACTGATAACTTGAAGTTGAGCCGAAAAGGTACCCCGGCTTCTTCCCTGCCCTAAGCGAGTAAAAAGCCTTCTCATCCCCCTCCTTCCCCCCCATTCCAATTTTTAGATCATCGAATTTTTTTGCAACCCCCGGGGTTTCTTAGTTACCCGAATACGTCTTCTCTTTTTCCTCCCCGACACTCCCCCCCGAGCAGCACTTCATGCCTCCACATTCTTCTTCCCCTTTTTACAACAGTCGATCTTTTGGAACAGCTGACCCTCGTCATTCCTTGTCGAACCCCTCCCCCCCCGTCCCCTTCCCTACCGCCCTCCCCTTAACCCTCCCCCTCTATTAAAGACTGCTTTAAAGTCCTTTTCCATAACCTTCATCCCAGATTTGGAAGGTCATCACCCAAATTTTCCTTTTTCACCTTTCTGCTCCTTCTTCTTATCATCCTTCTCCACCTCGTGTTTCCAGTTTCTTTTCTTTCTGAGAAGAACCATCATGCTTTGTGTTAATAATTGTCCAGACCCAATATATTCAAGTAGAACACCCACCCCCCCCCCCCCCCCCCCCCCCCACCCACACACCCCCCCAACCCCACCAACTCTCGTTCTCTGTGGGTAGTATCCTTTTTTCTCCTTGAGCCCCTTCCCGATAAGTTGATTTGTGTTTTCTTACCGAAGGTCTGCCAAATGCCCCTTTATGGATTTGAGGATTTGAGCCCTTTTCCAATAGTACCTTTTTTGTGTGCCCTTTTTCTTACTTAGTTTTGGGAATAGTGATTGACTTTTGAGCTGAATGCAAGTTTTCTTTCTATATTGTAGAATTCCCTTAGGTCTGACCTTTATTAATATCATCAGTTTCTTGACAGTATGGGGGAAGTTGAAAGATTTGACTGTTTCTCTATGCTCTTCCCCCTTCTCCCTGATCGCCTTTTCCCTGAAAGACTTGATCCAGTAGCTAGACTTGCTCTCTTTGGAACTATAGAGACTGCGTTAGCTTTCTGTTACTGCACCTCTCTCCTGCTTAGACCGGTTCCCTTCCTCTCGTTGGAGCTTTCCATTTTTTGTCCTCGTCGACGCCTCATGGCCATAGCCCCTTGGTCAAAGGCGCCTTTTTTTCCAGCCAGTTTTTCCTTCTTCAAAGCTCTCTTTCCGATAGTCTGTGTTGAGAGTTTCCGTCCTGGCCTTCGGGCGTCTCTTTCTTCTTCATTTTCCTTTTTTGTGATCTTCTCCCCTAAGGACATACCTTTCGCCGTCCACAATCTACGCAAAGACTCTTTGCGTACCGAGCTCCTTTTTAATTCTTCATCCCAATTAGAGGGCTTAACCCGGTTAGTCCTTTCTGTCTTCTTTGCCGGATGGCCAATCTTCTCCTCGGCCAACCCTTGCAAGCTCACCAATCCTCCTTTTCTACTTACATCCTGCCACTCATAGGGTTCATTTTCCAATTGAAAGCCGGCATGATTCAGAGTGTTCCTTCCCAAGCTTTCCTCCGAGATTATCCCTCTTCTCTAGGGATGAACGCCCTGACTTCTTTTTTTCTTTGTGGACTGGCGCATATCGCACCGTAACTCTGCGTGCTGACCGATCCTCCCTCCCTCTCCAAGACGATATTTTCATTTGCCCCCCGCATCTTTCTTTTCCTTTCTCCAAATAATTTCTCCCTCCTCACCGGGGCCGGAATTTTTAGCACCAGGGAAACCCTCCTCAGAATTAAGCCTATACCTTGATTTTCCATGCAAATTCCTCTTTTCACTCTTTCATAAACAACGCCCTCACATCAAGACCGACGTCGGACGTTAAAAGAAACCCATTTTTGCCATGCCTCACCCAGATCAAAATTCTTCTCCTTTCTACAGCCCTTCCTTAAATATTCCCCCCTTCCTCTCCTAAGGAGGATATTTGGCACTTCGCATTCAGGCCAAAGAGTTTACATTGTCAGTTTTTTCCCCTAGAAGTCCCTCCCCCCCTTTTCCATAATTTTTGATCATCCCTTCGAAGGAGAGCTTTCTCTTCCCCCCGTTCCAATTTTTTTTTTGCTAGTAATTCCCCTAGGTGCTCATTTTATTTCGTACATCCCTTTCCCCTTGACGTCTCGTTTCCTCGGTTTGGTCCTTTCCTTTGGAGCTGAGGACCTTTTTGGTTCTCGACGAATGCTAAGGGGCCCCGTTGTGTTTAACTAAAACCAGGCAGAAGCAGGGTTTTTTCTTTCTTTTTTTTCTCTTTCTGACTTCTGCTGCGGGTTCTCCGCTTTTTTATTTTCGAGACTCTTTTCCAGTAGGAATGGGTGTTCATATAACTACTTGGGCTTTTCCCGACCCCACTTTTGATGATGTGACCCGGTGAGTTTCCGTATTTTTTTTACTTCCTCCCTCGGTTTGCCCCCCTCTTTTTTTCAGGGTAAAGAGGACCAGTTTTTCGTGTTAGGGGTCTTTTTCAAGCCCCGGTGATTTCGGAATGAGGGTAACGTTTGCATTGGCAGGGATTTTTCTCCTCTTGGCTGTTAGTTCATGTGCTTTCTTGGATTTTTCTTTCCTTCCACCCTTTCCGTTTTTTTTTTTGAAGTGATTAACTCTGTGACAGTTATTTTCATGATCCACGTGTTGGAAAAGGTTGTGGCCACCGTGCCTTCGCTGCCTTCCTTTCTTCTCAAGTCCCCACTCTCCATGCTTTTGTGATGAGGTCGTAATTTTTGGAGAGGAGGCTCGTTGGATGTGAGTGCATTGGATGCTGTTTATCTCTCCAAAAAGTCGGCCCTCTCTTTCTCCCCTTCCAGACTTTATTTACCCTGAAGAGCCTCTCGAAACGCCGGATAAGAACGGCAACTTTAGACCTTAGGACTGAGGCCACGTTCCCCCTTCTCCTTTCTCTTTTATGACTCCCTTTTCTTTTTTCTCTAATGATTGTAGGCACTCTTCTTTTTTAGTTCGCGCGGCTTGATTTTCTGGCAGATGATTTTGCGAACTTTTTCCCTGGACCGTTAGTCGTCCTCGCAGCGCGGCCAGGAGCTTTTCAGTACTCTTTTTCCCCTCCCCCTGGTTAGTGAAGAACCAGTCCCCATTCCTCGGTTCTTTTTAACTTTCAATGTCTTCCCTTTCACCGATGTCTTTGATGCCCTCAGCTCTTGCGTTTATATTAAAGCACTTTCTGTAGGATTGAGTTTTTTTAACCAGGGTGTTTTTCTCCCCCTCCCTCCCCTTCTTCCCCCGATGCGTGAAAGGGATGTGGTGGAAAACTTTCTTCCAGTCTCGCTTCCTCTCCCCAGACCTCCCTGGGTCCTCTAGAACCCGCTTCATTCAGAATATGTAGGCGCCGACTAGGTGAACGGCATACTCCCTACCGCCGGTTAAAGGATGTTTCCTTTTCTGCCGTTCCCTACCCGCGTTTCCCCTTCCCCGGAAAAGGACAATTCTCTCCCTTCATGAGAAAGGATATCCTCTCTTTTACCTCTTTTTGTTTTTAGGTGATTCTCCTGGAGAATGTCAGTTACGTTTTCCTTCCGGTGCTGTCCCTGAGTTTTTATCCCGGCCTAAACATTGCGGGCCCCTTTTTTCTTTCTTTTTATGAGAGTGTCTCTTCTTCCTTCCGAGGTCTTCCTTAGGTTTTTTTTATAAAAGGCTGATGGTCTCTGATTTTTTGATCTAGGGGTTAACCCATCAGCAAGCACTCCAGTAGTGCTAGGTCCTGGGTGACCTCCCACCGGGTTTTTCCCAACTCTCCCCAAGACCCTTTCTTCTCTCCCCTTCCCCTCAGATGAGGTTCATTCTCCAAAAGATGGGTTAGTAACTGATCTTCCACGTTTGACGAAGAACTCGACTGGAAGTGCGTTTTGCATGACAACAGTTAATTTCACCCCCCTGCTGAAGCTCCCTTTCCAGCGTTAGACCTTTCCCTTCCGGTAGGGACAGTAGCATCCCCCCCCGAAGATGCTCTCAGCTTCCTTTTTTTCAAATCCTACCTTCATAGCGAAATCCTTCTGAGGTTCGGTTCCCCATTTAGTCTCCAGATGCGTTTTTTTTATTTTTCCAATGTTCCCTCCTCCTCCCCCGGTAGAAAAGGGCAGTTTCCTCTCTTCTTGTCCAAGTCCCGACTGCCCCCGTGTTTATAACGTCTGTCCTCTAAGTCATTTCCGGTGCTATGTTTGGTAATCTCTCTCACCTCGGTCATTCCTTTTAATCATCCCAACTTTTCCTCTTTCTCCCCCCGTTAATGAACTCCAAGACACCCAGACCCTCGCTTTTTTTCATGGGAGAAGTAGCCCTGCCCTAACAGATACATGTTGTTTTTCCCACCTGGAAGCAGTGTCTCATCATTCTCTATTCCCCTTTCCCCTCCCTTCCCAAACCCCCCCTCCCCGGCCCTTGTTCACAGATACTTACATGATCCAATCCCCTGCTTTTCACTAACTTCGCCCCTAAAGGCAAGATTTCCCCGAAGGAAGTTCTTTTTTTTTTCCCTTCATGTCTCCCCCTCCAAGGAAATGTATTCTGGACCCTCCTCTCGATTTAACCACACATTTTTTAATCCTCCATCCCAGGCACAGGCCTTTTTCCTCGCCTCCTTTCTTAGCCCAAAGATAGGTTAGTATAAACTTTCCTCCTGGCCTGATCGTAAAACAAAAACAGTCACACAGCAGCACAGTTTCCCCCTTTTTATCCTTAATCCCCCCCCCTTTTTCCTTCCCTCACAAACCGGCCTTCTTATTTTTCCTTTGCAACCAGGACTTTTTCCCTTTCTGAGCGACCGTCCAGACGCCCCGCACCGGTCCCTAGCCCCCATCACCTACGACCCGGAAGTTATTCCGAGTATTTTCTTCCCTCCTAAAAGGATCCTTTTGGAAGGAGAGTCCAAAACCCCTTTATGTCCCCTGGATGATGCCACTTTCCTTCGACCTTATCTTTCCATAGTATTAACTGGTCGTTCCGGGCGGTACCCTTTTTAGGGACCTCTCTTTTTCTTCCCAAGGTGAAAGCCTTCCCCCTACATCTTCTCCTCAGTTCTTCTCTTCGCGTTGTTTATTAACTGAGACGGACACCGATCATGTTGATATGTGTGCGGCATGTTTTTTTTTTTCCATGACTCCTTCTTCTTCTCTTGTGTGATCCCTTAGACAGGGCCCAAGTCGTGGGGCGGGTTATGCCCTTTTCATTATTTTCTTATGATGTGGGTATGGGTGCGCGCGGTCTGCTGCCCTGGGTGCTCTGCTATACTTTTATCTTTCCTTTTCTTCTTGACTGGAGATTTTCCCCCCTCTCTTTTAGAGGAAGGCTTTCTTCAAGGAACGGCCCTAGTGTCTTTCCCGACTCAACGTCCACCAGACTTACGCCGTCGGGCATAAATCTGTTCAATCTCTATTTCTCCCCCAGTTCCTCTGTGGTGGCCTTCTTTCTTGACTCCGATTTCTTTTTTTCCTCAACTAGTGATTTATTATTCTCCTTAGCTTCCCTACTCTGTTTCTCTTTTCCACTTTTTTGTGGGAAATCCGTCCGTCTTCCATCAGGGAATTGACGTAACTGACTTACCGTCATTCCGCCCTTATCTTCCTTTTCTTTCCCCCACGTTACTTCTTCTTCGGAGTTAAGTCACTTTTTCCTGACGGAATTGATGTTAGTAGTCTTTAGAATAATAATAATCATTTTGTTGTTGAGATTTCCCGCCGAGACATCAAGGGAATGCGCCCCCTTACTTCAACGCAGAAGTCTTCCCTTCGCTGAGTTCCTCCAATGGCCATCCTTTTTCATGAAGGTTCGAATTTAATTTTTTATTTCTGGCCCTGCTTAAGAAGTGGAAGCTTCACAACCACATCCTCCCCCAAGCCGAATTCTACTGAGCCCCTTTTTCTCAATCATAGTTTCATTCCATGAACATATCCGGAGTCGGTTTTGTGGTCCGACCAAACTCTCTAGTCTCTTCCTCTCTTTTCAGAAGGACCTTTCTCTTTCTGTCCGTGGGATGGCGCTCTCTAGCCCCTCTTTGTCCTTTGCAAGCTCCTCCTTCCTGATTCAATGCTCTTCATCGAGCTCGCCCTTTTTTGGCGACCCCCTTTTCTTTGCCCTTCTTCACCCGCGAGCCCCCCTCCCCTCCAAAATACTAAGAAACGACGTCTCCCTAAAAAAGTTTAGACAACCTTTCCTTACTTCTGTTCCCCTGGTATCAACGCACTCACCTCCGTTTAAGAATAATGTCGGCCCTGGCAAACCAGGCGTCTCCCCAAACTCCCCCCTTTTCGTGATCAGATATAATTTCTACAAAAGAGACAATCAGTTTTTTTTCCAAGAGGATATGTTTATGTGCAATCTGAGAAAAGGGCCTTAAACATTTCTCTTGAATTCTTTTTGATTCCCTGCGTATACCCCCGACCCTGTAATTCCTCGGTGTTCCTGTTCTTTATCAGGAGCCGACCCGGTATGAATCATCAACCACTTTCCGATTTTGAATTCACCCTAGGGATAGTTTTCGGACATGCCTTTCCTTCCCTGCTTCCTTGTCCTTTTTTGGTACTTGGCTCTTTTTCTAGTCTTTTTCTGGGAGAGCCTTTAATTCTGGGTAGCTTTTTGTGTACCAGGCAAAGACGCCCGCCGGGTTGTTTCTTCTTTGGTTCGTTTTGTTCCCCCTTCATGATGAGGTGCTTGCTTGTTTCCCCCCTTTGTTAGATCCTCCTTTACATGCCCGCTCTGGGTGGCCTAAGAACTTCTTGGGGATGCCCATCCCCCCCCGTCTTCGCTGTCCCCTTTTTAATGGAACTTCTTCTAGGCAAGATGGTTTTACATAGACTTCTTAGGGAAAATGAAAGGGTCTTTTATTGTTCCTGCCATGTTTCTAAGTGAGGCTGCTTTTAGTCTGTTTTTTCTTTCCTTTTTCTAGATCGGAGGTTCTGCATTTCTTGGTCTCGGTCTTTTTGGAATATGTTGTATGTGAATTTCTTTGAGGATTGGTCACGTTGCTGATGTTCTCCCTTGTATTTTTCTCTTCTCCACTTGTTGCCCTTTTTTTTCCAACGTGCAACTGTTTTCGTTTTGACGCTCTTTTCCCAACCAATCCGCGAGTTTTGTGCTTCTGTCATTCTTCGAGTTCTTTTTTGTTTTGATGAAAGGCTGGCCCTCTTTTTACTCGCGCTTCCCCTTCTCCACTGCTCGGCCGAAGTTCATGCCTCGCATTGCCGTGATCCCTATAAGCTTTTTTTTCCCCGTTAGGAGTGGATCCCTTTTCCCTGAATGCACCTTAGAGGTTTCTCCTTGGGTTGAATTGGCTTCATACTATTTCCGAGCGGGATTTAGTTCCCTCGCGTCTGACGCGGGTTTCTCTTTTTATGTATGTTTTTCTTCTTTCCAGTGAATTCCTTCCCTTCCCTCTCTCAGCCACTTGTCCCCTTCAGCCTGGGGCATTACTTTTCGTGGCAGAAGTAAAGTCCTGTTTTTTCTGCGTCCCCGGGAATGATCGTTTTCTCCCCTTTTTAACTTGCTCGGCAGGTCCTTCAAGACCTCTTTTTTCTGAACTTTCCTTGTGTTTTAACACAATCTTTAGGCAAAAGCCCGACAGTGCAAGATTCTTTACCCCTTTTTTATTTTTCACACCTTTTTCTCTTCCTTCGTGATCCGCTCCCACAGCTTTACTTCTCCTCCGTTATTGAGCAATTCCTGTCTGATTAAGAAGAGGAGCCCCGCTAAGTTTGAATGTTTTTTTTTAGCCCCGTCTTTACGCAATGTTTTCAGGTCTACTCTCTTCTGGAAAGTTCCTGGTCTTTTCCTTCAGAAAGGACTATTTTTTTCCCCCAATCCCCCTTGTTTTTTTTGAGAGTCTCTAGAATGGTCATTCCCGAATAATCTTCTTGAGGGTCATCACGCGTTTTAGACTGAATCCATTTCTTTCAATCTTTCACAAGTAGTAGGGTCTCTTGTTCTTTGAAGTTTCTTTTTTTTCTTCCCTCCCAGTTTCCGGCCTCTTCAGTTTCTGGAGCTTATCTCGTTTTCTCAAGGGGTTCAAACAGTCCTCCCTTGTTCTTTAGTGCTAGGTCGCGTTGACGCAACCCCCCCTTTTGTCCCAAATCTTTCCGACATGGCCTCTTTTCCCCTAATATGATTAGTTTCCCCTCCCCTCAACCTCTTTTTGATCCAATAGACTTTCCCTTTTTTTCCGAAAAGCTGTTTTACTTTCCTTTCTGAGCCCCATGGTTAAGTGAAAGTCTTTCCCTAACTCTTCTCTCTTCGATGCAGCTCTTAAGGGATTTCTTCCTCCCCCCTCCGAAGATGAGAGCCCCTTTTCCCTACAGATTTCCCCCGTTTTCACGACAGTCAGACATATTTCTGCGGCTCAATTATCCAAGTTCTTTTGACCTCTGACTTGGCAGGCTTTGCTTCCCATCCTAGGTCCCCTTTTCTTTTTCTGGGAGGATTACTTTCCCTCTTTGAAGGTATACCGTCGTCAGAGAATCCCTCAGATTTTTGGACCATAAGGGGGTACTATAGCAACTCTTCCCATACGGTAAGCATCCCCCCCCCCGTCCCTAAGCGTTCCTTTTTCCAGACTCCACCCTCCTAGTCTTGTTCTTCCCTTTAGAAGGAATGCCCCCCTACCTCTTCCCTTTTTCACTTTGGACCCAGGGAAGTACCTTTCGTCTTAGCCTATTCATTTTTTCAGAATTTTCACCCTCTCACTCCTGCCCCTTCCCCTACCATGAACAGGCGCAATTTTTAAATGCCTCAAAATTGTCTGACAGCCCTGTTATTTTCTTTTCCGTTTTCTTCTCAAAGGAGTGAGCTCCCCTGACCTTCCGTTCCCCCTCCCCCCTTAGTGCGGTCCAAAACTTGGAATTCATCCTAGTCCAAAGTTCAGGTTTCATCTCATGATTTTACCCCGATTTGTCGTAGGCCCCTTCCCTCTAGGTAACCCTCTTCCCCCAGCCCCCCCCCCCGAAAAAAAGCTACTGCCCCATGAAGAATGACGCCAATTCTACGCAGAAGCCCAGTCGCCTTCTTCTTTTCTTGTCCCCAACATCGTCCCCGCGCTACGGCGCGACTCACCGTCATTCCCCTTCCCTCCTTTCCGAAGGCAAAAAGTAATCCCTCCCCCTGACTAGCAGTTCCGGCATTTCCTGCCCCAATATCCGCGTTTCTTGCCTTGATCTGCAAACACCCGCTTAAATGTTTGCTGCAATACCTGAGAGCCTTTCTGTCATTCGACAAAGATCGTACATTTTTTTTTCCTTATCCTTCAGAACACAATTCTTTTAAAGATATGTGTTAATGCCCTTGGTAGTAAGTTCCCCCCCCAAAGAGAGTTCTTCTCGGAGAGGTTTTATTCAAGAGATAGATCCCTACTATAAGGGGGATTTTTTTTATGAGCCTATCCCTTTTTGCCAACCAGGTATCCGTTTCTTATGATTTCTTTCTTTTGAGTTTCTGCCCTTTGTTCATCGTCATGTCGTGGGTTTAGAAAGTTATTACGGTTCTGATTTTTTAGTTTTTTTCTTGTTTGTTTTCCTGAGTTTCTCGGGGATTGATGCAGCTGCTTCTCATTTCTTTCCTTAGTGGCACTTTCTATTTCCTCCTTGATGTTTTTTGGGACGGTTTCTCCGAGGCCGAATCCACTGAGTTTCGGGGACGAGATAGCGACTCTTCATCTCCTGGGCTTTCTTCCCTATTCTAAGTTCTTGATAGACTTTCCTACTTTTTTTTTCATCACTCATCCTCCCTCAGGCAGTATGTAGTTATGACTAGTGATTGCTCCTCCCCCAGGTTAGTGCCTTTTGTTCTTTCCCTGTGTGGGCCACCTTTTCTTCGGTCCCAGTTCCCACCTCTAAAGGTCCCCCCTTTTGAAAGGACAGGACCGAGGGGCCATGATTTCCACACGCTCGCTTGGCTCTATGCGGCGGTGCAGTCCGTTTTTACTGGCCCTTTCTGG
>Ga0179591_1271867_pt1 | contig 10890 bp, 9 predicted proteins | sample CZOMad2_1_08_16f_FD_182891 | JGI IMG/M metagenome (GOLD analysis project Ga0179591, IMG submission 182891) | Vadose zone soil fungal communities from Angelo Coast Range Reserve, California, USA - CZOMad2_1_08_16fungal (PacBio error correction) | ecosystem: Environmental > Terrestrial > Soil >... | reverse complement strand
TATTAAGCGGGTTTCCACCTATTACCGTTGATCGGGATCAATTTAGAGGGACTTTTGTTTTCTCCCCCCCTTTCAAGTCGCTGTCACGGACTCCCCTCCCTAGGCTTCGAATAAGCTTACCGCGCACCGGCCCACCAGCGAAGGTAGATTCCTTTTTAGATAAGACATACTCCCCTCTTTTTTAGTCTCTTCTGATTCTTTTGACGGAGCGATTGGAACCCTCCGTGAACCTGCCCTTCTAGAAAGTCTGTAGTATGTTTTTTCTCTTTGAGATCGTCTCTGAGCAGCAGCCTCTACGAAGCGGCCCTAGCTCCCCCAGGGCTGCGAGAGAAGATATATTCTTTCCCTACCGTTGTTGTTGTCAGCTCGCGTCTTTTTCCATCTGTCAGTCCTCTCGAAGCCGTTAGTAGGGCCTACGGTCTCCGACAGATGAAGTCGCCATCTCCAGCGGCCTCATTGGCTTCTTGCTACAAAGGTTCACGATGTGCCCCGTTTGCCCCAAATGAGCTCAGCAGCGACATCTCCGCCTTTTTAAAGCCCCTTTCTAGTTCAGTCGACGAGGAGCTCCCGTACGGTGGGTGATAGCTTCCGCGCAGTAGGCGACGCTCTATTAACCTTTTTCCCAAGAAGCACGACGGGACAATTGGCCCTCTCGAATCCACTTCCCAAGAATCCTAAACGGTACTTTTTTGAAGAACCCGATTCCTCCCTCAAGTACAGTTCCTGAAGCCCTCTCTCTCCTTGACGAACGGATTATAGGTCCAGAGACTAATTTTCTTCCTGGTCCCAGGATGCCCGTTTTTCCCAGAAGATCCCAAGAGACTCCTTGTAGTCTTGCAGGTCGGTCAGAATGCTGCAGGCTGCCAGACTTGATCGGCGTTAAGGCGTCTACGAGCCCCGGAAATTCCGTCAAGAAACTTAATGCCCCCTGCGAGGATGAGACTACACATCCACGCAACTGATCCTCCTCTGAGAGTTCTCCATTAGACGAAACCCCCGCCGATACGATTTAATGGTGGCAATAAGCCCTAACTTCCCCCTATGCCCAACCAACACTGACCCCAGGAGGAAGGACTGCGCCGATAGAACAGTACTCTGTACCTTTTTTTGTATGTCCCGTGTTGTCGGTGACCCCTGGTAGTAGTGGCAGGTATAACATCTTCCGTCTTCTTTCATCTTAGTGCCTGTTCGGACTTCTATGTTCAAGCTCGCCCGTTTGTAATAGACCTCACATAGGAAGACTTGGTCTGCATTCTCCTCTTAAGCACAGCTTTCGGACATGACTTGAAAGCGTTCCCTCGTTTTTTCTCTCTTCAACTCTTTATAGAGAACCCAAGCGTCGTGCCCTTCTCCCCTTGACCCTCTAGTCCCACCGCTCCGGCATGGTACTCCTTGTGGCAGTTTTTTTGACAAATAGCTTTTAGGCGGGGTTCTCCCCGGGAGGATCGGCGCCCTCTAGAGCACCTTTGGTCGTTTTAGTCGGCGACGAGTATAATCGTCTTCTCCAACGGATCCCTCCCCGTCCTCCAGCTTAGCAACGCCCACGCCAACCCTCGACGCGGCATCGCCTACTTAGGTAACGAGGAAACTAGCCACCGCGCGATTTGTACCTCGCGAGCCCGGCAATCGTCCCCCGGTCTCATGTGACGCAGTCCGGTATGCCCCCCCCCCCCCCGATGCAGCCCGGTGTTTTCTTTTGATTGCAAAAACCCCATCGAAACCCATCGCAAGAAGGGTTTTGAGAAGCAACTCCCCCCTTTCTCCCACAAACACCCCGCTGGCGGCCGAGGCAAGTAAAGAATAGGTCCCCTCCGAAGAACGCGCGGGCAGGGACTATGAGCACTTCGAACGGAAAGGAGACCCGCTTTCCCCTCCCTCTCCCCCTCCTGACTGAAGGTGTCCTTTTCCCCCGCAAGTAACAACCCCCTCTCAGGAAAATGAACCGCACAAAGGACTCAGCTTCCGAACGTAACCGATTCTTCTTGTAGCGTTCCTGCTTCAATCTTGAAGACTGCTGTGCATAGATCCTTGAGATCCCGTCTTCACCTTTTCCCTCGAGAGTAGTAACAACACCTTTTGTAGACAAGGCTGGTCCCTTCTGATGGCCTTTAATTTGGAAAAGAACGTACAAGTTTTACAGAGCCTAGAAATGGCCCTGCTCGCACGATCGGATCCCCCCCCCCCCCCTGGCTTAACAACGACGTGAGCCCTCAAAAAGGGAAAGTATTCTTCCAAGCCCCTTTTTTGGAGGTTTAATGGCGCCCCCTCTCCGCTTTTTCCCTTTGACCTTCTCGGACTCTTCTTGTAGAAATAGCTGTGCACGAGGTTAACCTCCGGATGCCCTAGTTTTGCTTTGAAGAAGGCTCGTCCTGCAAACTCCCCCTTCGAGGTCCACCCGGAGGTCTTTTCTTCACTTTGCGGTCGGGAGATTTGAAGAGGAAAACGCTTTTAGTTTATTTTTTAGGCTGGTCTCGCCTACGACTGCAGCTCCTTGCTCTCTAGTTTCTCCAGAGCCCTGTGATAGTCCCTTTCTCGGCCTTTTTAACCTGGTTCCACCGAGTCTGTGAGTAGCAGGGTGCTAGTCAGGGCGGCCGCTCCCTGAGGTTGGGAGATAGGAAGCCCGGAAACTTTCTTTTTTTCAACGGCGGCGCGGATCCCAAGAGAATCGGTGGCCCCCCCTTTTTTTAAGAACATTCCCTCATGTTCCATTAATCGTTTGGGGTTATCGTGACATTTTTCTCTCTGGATGACAAGGACAGAACTTGAATGGTTGGCATGGCTCTTCTCAGTGTCCTGGGCAGTCTTGGAGCTTGGTTATGACAAATCCCCTCTCCCATCAGCCTCGGATAAGAGAGCTAGATGAAAAAAGGTGCTCCTGTAGGACGCGTTTTGTTTCTCGGTTTGACTAGAGGGCGTTTGGCACCCTCCACTACTTTTCGGCTTTTTCGACAAGGTGGTGATCCTGTTCCTCTCTCCATTTCTTTTGGAGCTTCTGCAGCTGTACCGCGGTAGAGAGTGGTTTCTCGGTGTGTTCACCCTCTTTTCTCCGTTGATAAAATGGAAGTGGTGGCCGCCCACTCCTTGCTCTTTTCATCGTGTCGTTTGCCGATGGAGGTGATCTCAGTCGCCCTCGGTGACTATCCGACCCTTATTCCCTTTGTTTTCTCCGTTTACAGTTTGCCCCCCCCCAACGTCGTAATCCTCTTTTGCCTTTCTCTTTTTTGAGCCTCAATCGCGCCTATTTTTCTTCCTTTCATCCTCCTACGTTGTGATAGCACTCTTTCCGATTTTTCCTCGATTGATCGGTCGGCAATCCGCGACCTGCGATTTTTACTTTTTTTTTTGGCCCTCCCATGGGGACCAGGCCTCATCACGTCGGAGATTTCCGACGTGACGGACTTCTCTTTCACCACCCAGCACGAGTCAAAAGGTCAATCTGATGAACGGCCCTTCCCACCTTTTTTTTTGTCCAGTTTCAACAGGGCTAGACGATCCTGACCAAAGAGTTCCCCCCCTGACCCCCCTGGTAAGTCGGCCCAGTCTTTCCCGCTCCCTATACTTACTGGCGATACCCAACGTGTAGACCGTGCCCGTGCACTTCGGCGCGTTTGCCTATCACCCTCCAACAACCTAGCGTCCTCCCCGGAGAACATGGTTTCCTCCTCCAGGTATCCTCGCGGAATGCGACCGAGTTTATGCCCTTAAACCACTCTCTCGAAGCTCGTGAGCACCAAAAAAAGGCCCGCAGGCGGTACCCTTTTACCTGCGCCCCTCCTAACTAACCCCCCGAGGGAAGGATCTAGAAAAGCTTTTTCCTCCGTTTTTTTCCCGAACACCGATTCTCAGACCTCAATCCTCTTGACACACAACTGGAGAGGAATAGCATAAACTGGGTCACACTTTTGCGTCGGTTTCGCCCCTGACGTCGCCCACGATAGTCCATCCAAGAATGATCTTTTGGATCCAGGTACAGGTCCCGCAACGATAAATGGGGATTAGGATATTAAATAGAAGGCTAGAGCTAATTATGCAGTAGGTTATTTTTCGACCCTTACTCGAATTGACCTTCGACGGCGAAGCAAGATACCCTCGTAGTTTTTCCCACTCCCATGACCTCCCACCCGCGCTGGCCAATGAAGCTACTTCTGTGCCTCGCAGGCGGAAAGAAATTCAAGGGGCATTCTAAGCCCCTGCCTGAGAGGTCAGGCCAGGTATATGCAGACGTTCCAACGAACTACCAGCAGGACCGCCTGCAAGTAACGCCCTTTTTGCTCCTGTATATGTTTCCTCCCCCCGGTCATGGTGCGCTTACTTCCTACGCCCAGTCGGGGGGCTTCGATAGGACCTGCCCTTTTCGGCAGTTCCGACGATTTTCCTTGCATGGGCCCCATCCCGGCAAGGCCCCCCGATCAATTCGGCAGCCGCTCTCCATTTTATGACCCTTTGTCGAGCACATCGGCGTGTTACTCCCGAGGGGCTCCCTTACGATCGAGTTTCAACTTTCTCTTGACAGAAGTATTCGGATCCACCTCAGCAGAAACCCCTCTGAAGCCCTCCCCGTAGGTGAAGTTCTAGGATTATTGGTGCTTTGATTTTTTTACGTATAGAGGGTTCGTAATGCGCAAGTTAAGGAGCTCTAGTTTCCTGATTGTAGAGGTGTCCCCTGTCGTCGATTTGAATCTTTCCCTCCCCCTCCCCGGGAGTCCATAGTCGGCGCGGAGTCATCGATTGATGAATCCTCTTCCTGACCTTGTCAGAGGGGTTTCTTTTTAGTTCATAGTGTTCGGCTTTCCCGGATCTCTACGTCTTCAGTGTGGCCTCTGTTGGTGGGGCCATCTTCGTTTTTCTCCAAGGCTTTTCTGAAGAGTAGATTGGAGTATTTAACAGGTAGTCTTCCTGATCACTGTCAACTTTTCTCTATTTTTTTTTGATTTTACCCGCGTCCGGTGGAGGGAGCTGAAGATCTCTCCTTTTACTTCTCGGAGCTTTCTTTCAGTTAGAGTGGTCCCCTTACCAAGTTCGTGTGCCCTCAGCCTTGGAGTACTCGAGGTCTCAGGCTGGTAGCAATGGAATCGACACCCATTTTTGCTCTCTGGCGATCCGGCTCGAGTCGCTCGCTCCCGTCCCCTCTTCGTCGCTCTCAAATCCACAAACAGAATAAGTTACCAGGACGATTGCGGTGTTCGAAGCGTCCCTCTTGACCGTCCCCACTCAAAAGAGTGGTTTTGTGAGATTCGATTTTCTACCCCACGTTCTTAGGTTTTAGATCCCGCTCATGTTAGGAGCGCCCCCTATTTCGACCCCGTGAACGATTGGATACCTGCATACCCCTCGGTCGGCTGTCATTTCACTTTCCCAAACGCGGCGTGATTCCTTTTCTAGATGCATAGCGAAGCTTTACCACAGATGAAGTCCTCGTTTGCTGCGTCAGAACGTCTTCTACCCTATCTCCCCTCAGCCCCCCCCAGCGGCGTCCGGGCATCGGAGGACTGCCATGCACGAGGCTTCCTTCAGTCAAAATACGATACTGCGGAAGCTTTCTTGTGAGTCCTGAGTTCGCTGGAGCAGGACTCCGGAGGCTGGGCGTGTCCGGTGACCCATGATACAATCGCGATGGGTCAACGTCCTCCTGTTAGTTATTTTTTTCTCTATCGAGTTCGCGCGGTACCTGCACTTAGAGCTTTCACTGCTGCAGGATGTTACCCCTGCATGGCTGTCCCCGGCTTTTTGAGCGTGGTGGGATTACGCGAGGTTTTTCACCGGTGTCTCCCAGAGACATTCTAGTGATAGTGATTCCGGACCGCTTTGGTGAGGACTTCATTACGTACCCTCTTTTTTCTTAATACCTTAAATTTCTAGACTTGTTATCATTTCGAGAGGTGAATTTATGAGATTGCCAACTTTACGTTCTTTTTATGATGGAGCCGGACTCACTCTAGGTCTTTTCTCAGCGCTCCAAGAACAAGAAGCCTCCAGAGACGTTTCTGATAATTATCTCTTAACTCTTCACATGATCTACGTTAATTGATCAGTAGTTTATGATAGGAGCTGGAAAAGGTTTTTCTTCCCCACTCCTTTGGAGAAAATTCCGAGTCTTACCTTTCCTTGTGATTAGATGGACTTTCCAGTAGATCTAACTCATCCCCCCCCTCTTTCCGCGACCAGCCGCGCTGATCTGATATCTCTTTCCCACGGTTGAGAGAGACGTATAAGCGCCGGTCCTCCGCGATTAGGGAGGACGCTTCTCTCAGAGGACTTTTCCATGAGGATTTCCCGCCCTGACCTCCCTTCTGCGTGCCCGGTCTGTGCAAAGTATTGAACAAAGCCCGCTCACAGCAGAAGAGCCTTCCAGAGGATGTCTTATTCATGTTCCTTCCCCGAGGAGCGACCGTAGAGCGATGTACGGTTTCTCAGTAGTCAAGCGCGTAGTAGACAGTCGCCCCGGTCTTCATCGCGAAGTCCTCGAAAGTTCCACTGTAGACGGCAAGAAGGATCTATCTCCAATTGATTCCAGTCCCCTGGTTTTTCTCGGAACAGATTGCAGGAATAACACTTAGACGATTCAGGCTCCCCGATCATCACGGAGTAGGTGAACGAGCCGCGGCGTTAGTAGAAAACCACCCCAGGGCTAAACGTGCCCGCAAGCAGGATGAAGAGGACCTCCGAGCACGCCAAAGACCCCCGGAAACCCTGTCCAAGCCCACTTGCGAGGGATTTAAACCACTCTTAAAGAAGGCCATCGCCCCCAATGAACATCAGATAGATATCCCTTTACTTCCAGAGCCCGTCTAGCGTTCGATCCGTAATTCCTGCCCCCACGTCCCAGCGATTTTATTATTTCGGCCTGACGCAGGCGAGGAGCTCATCGACTTCTTTAGACCTATTCCCGGGGCCTCGATCTGGATGCGTCACAGGTGCCGCCTCGTGCGGCGGCAGGGGCCGACGCCCAGCCCCCTCGTAAGGTTGTAGTTGTTTCGCCTTTTACTATTAGGGTTCAAGCCGATAGTCTCCTCTTTGAATAGGATTAGGGTTTCCTTTGCGTTCTCGATCGGAGGCTCTAAGATGCCATTTGTTATTTTCCCCCCCTGTGGACACACCTTTCGCCTCCTCGGGTTTAGAGCAGGAGAAGCGTCCGGCCCCCTCGCCCGGTCATATTCTTTCTCCCCTAGCAAGACGTTTAGAGTACGCCTCTCTCTAGACTATAAATCCCTTTTTGTTTGTATTCTTTCTCCCTCTCAACCCTTCGAAAAAACACTCCTTCTAGGAATGGTTAACAATTTCTCCCCGAGTGAAATAATGAGCTTAGGAGCGTGACCCTCCTCAAGGCAGGCAGGATAGAGCCATCTCTGCCCTTAGTTGGTAGTCCATGGCAAAGACCTTACTCTTCTATAGACTCTTCCACACGGCCCCCCTGAGAACGGCAAAAAAGTGCAAAAGCAAAATGCCACCCCCCCCCCCCCCCCCCGAGAACGGGAATAGACTTCCGGCCGGAAGCCCCGCCCACACGACGGCCACCGCTCTGTGTGGGTTCCCCCCATCGAGAGGCTGAAACGGAGTGCCCCTTCCCGTGACGACGATGTGGTATTGGCCCAATTTTCTTTCCCCCGCTTCTTTACACCTGTGAAGACAGCGACTTTTCCCCACCCCTCAGAGTAGAGCCAGCAGGTCTGCTCCCCGAACAAGTTTTTAAAAACACGACTTTTCCTGTAATGGCGCACGCGGCTGTCCTACCTTTCCGCAGCTCTGCGTGAGGCGACCTCTTGCAACGATAGGACGGTCTGGCCCCCCACCGTAATTCAACCTTGACGACGTTCGGCATGAGAACGTCAACCCTTGTACGTGGACACCCTTAAAACTTTTCAGCCGCTCCGTATCTTCCCCGTCGGTCGATCGTGGTATCAGCAGCCGTAAACTGGTGTCTTTACTAAATAGATATGGATGCTTTCCAAGTAGGGGCGGAGGAATCGAACTAGTGTTGCCCCCAAAAACGATAACTAGACCTTGGCTCGAATAGCCTTCCTGGATCTCCTTTCGCTATGGAAAATTCAACGTCGTCCTCTCTTCTCCCAAGTCGAGCAGACGAGCAGGGACTCCCCCATCTTCCGCGGAGGAAACCTTGACGTCTGTTTTTGCGTCTTTGACCTACCGCTGCCACATAGTTAGACTCCCGGTTTCCCCCGACCGAGTATTGGAACGGTCTCTTTTTTTTCTTCCTTGCCAAGAACTATGAGACAAGATTAACGATCGCCTTCAGGATATCCTCCTCCCCCCTGCTGAAAAGAGGTAAGCACTCTCCTTGCTTCCATCCCGGCTGGAGAAAGGAATGTTCAGGTATGGCGAGTGAAGGGAACGCCAGCTTTTCAGGCTATATTTCTGAGAAACACCTCTGAAGATAAGAGCCGACAGCGTGATCTCGAACCCTCTGGACGCATGTCGTTACAATTTCAATGGGATAAAAGAATCGTTCTTTTTCCCTCATGCGGTAGTGGGAGAATTCCGGATCTCCTCTCAGGTTGGGGGACCTTTTTTTTGTATCTATTTCCACTCTCCACTGGAGTATTCACTGAGGGGATTCAGAAGCCAGGTGGTCCATTGTCCCGCAAAAGGAGTTCGCAATTCAATAGTTCATCATTCCCCTCAGGGGTTATTCTCTTTAGAGAACTGAGCGAAAACGGCGTTTTTGGCCATGATCGCATGCTCGTGCAGGCCTTTCCTTTTTCTTGTGTACTTTTACATCTCGCTGGACTTCCACGTCGCTCTCAGGCTATCGGACCTCCAGGTCTCCTGGTCGATTTTTCGGACTTGCTCTCTGCGGTTCTGCACGCGCCGAATTCCGAACCGGAAGGTCTACTTGGTTCTCTTTCCAGTCGATTCAGCGAGAGTGCCTTTTGATGCCGCTGGGTCGCGTTTTTTCTTGGTCGCCATCGTATCGCCGTTTTTTTTTCCCCCTGAAGGTTTGGTGCCTGTGCCCCCTTCCGCAGGGCGATTGTTTCCGGTCTCGGTGATCTCCTTTCTAGCGCAGTTTACCCTCTTTTTGGTTTACTTGTCCTCATACAGGTGCCGAGTCCGCACGCGCATTTCTAGTCGCCGAGTCGAGGCCCTCGGTTTACTAATATATATTTCCTCCATTTTTTTTGGTTGAGCTCAGGCGCCCCGAGGCAATCTGTTCTGTCTCATCCGAGACTTTGCGTACGACGGCGCCCCTCCCCCCCCTTCTCCTTTCTTCCAATCCTTTGAGATTAACCGCTGCCTACGGAGCTCGCCATCGGCCCCGACCCCCCTCTTTTCTCAAACCCATCTGACCTTCACTTCCACCCCCCTCAAAGTGCGGCGAAACCCCGGCGCGACGATTCTCCCGCTTTTCTGCCCCAAGGGTCATGGCATTCTCAAGAAGAACGCCTTTTTGAGATCGACCTGTTTTTTTTTATCACCCCCCACTTGTCAGACCGATGAAACTCGCGCGTAGTACGCCCAAAACCTACGTATCCAAGGAGAACCTTCTTCGTTTTTTTTGACCGCGAATTGGACTGCCAGCTATTTTCCCAATTAACAAAGATCCCTTCAGCAGGCGTGTCACTCTCCCACCCCCCCAGGGAGTAATTCCATACTGCGATAAGTCCCACAAAAACCTATCTACTTGATAGATTCAACAGGGAATTGTGACTCTTTCCAACTGGTCTAAACAATTATCTTCCGACTCCGGGATCAAGAAAGTGCCTCTAGGCATAAAGGGCCCCACCCTGTGACCCCCTTCCCACGACGTGAGGCATCCAATTCCCCTTTGTGGATCCCCTTTAATTTCCCCCCCAGCAGTCTTCTCTAAACGTGTCTATGTCACTCGAACGTCCGCTCGCGCGATGCTGCCCCAGTAGCTCGTCTATAACTCTCCGGCGAATCTAAAGATAACTCTTTCCTCGTCACGATCAAGAACAGCTGAAGGGATATACGGGTATCCAGACCCTTTATGGACTTCGGCAGGCCCTCACTTGGAAGGCAGTATCCCTTTGAGTTGCCAGCCGAGAGGCTCTGAAAGGAAGACCGCGCCCGGGAACCCTAGGATATTCAGTCCTGCCATGAGACGGATTCCGGAGCAGGCTTTCCCCCTTCTTTAGCGAATTAAAGTAAGTGCGGAAGATTTGGGGATCCTTTCCCTAGGATTCCTCTGACAGGGACTAGGCAGTTATAATTTGCCAATTACAAGTCACCGGAAAGTCCTTTCCAGTTCCTGCAGCGTGACAGAAACACTCGGGCGAATGACTTCGAGACCACATGGAGTTTTAGAGTTCCTTACTCCCCTCATGGAGCATCCAGACTCTAGAGCGCAAACCTCCGGGTCTCCTTCATCCACGACTCTACCGCGAATGTCTACTATTCGGATAGCTGAGAGGGTGATTGAAGTTCCGCGGTTTTTAATTCGTCTGAGAACTCTTCATTAGCCCAGTCTGGTTAGATCTGATGTACATACTGTAGGTCATATTTAGAAGATTAAAAGAACCTCGCCGCAGCAGACGGAGGCTCTATGTGAAGCCGCGGCCCCGCGGGGGAGTGTTGTTCACTCCTTGCGGCGCGACATTATGATCTATCGTGTCGGCGATGGTGCCCCTTACTATCGAGCAGGCGATTGCGCCGCAGAAGTAGTATTACATTGCTCCTTTTCAACCTTTGTCGGGATAGCGATCCCCCATAGAGAGGTGGCGCGTTGCGATGCCGGCCGTCGTCCGAAGTTCTTCTATGTTTGTCTCTTGGGAGTTGTTTCTTACAAACTTTAGTGCCGGGTCGAACGCTTGATCTCGGAGGACAGTTTCCTATGGTAGAAATGGCCTCACGCCATTCCCCCCTATTGAGAGAAGGTCTTTCTCGAGATGTTCTCGGAGAGAGATATTTCCCCGC